>Ga0222712_10000349_pt1 | contig 63431 bp, 43 predicted proteins | sample C33_657DmetaG_FD_165043 | JGI IMG/M metagenome (GOLD analysis project Ga0222712, IMG submission 165043) | Estuarine water microbial communities from San Francisco Bay, California, United States - C33_657D | ecosystem: Environmental > Aquatic > Marine > Unclassified | place: USA: California... | reverse complement strand
GGTTTTTCCGCCCCCCCCCCCCCCCCCATGCACGAGTCCTCACCAGAACAAACCCCACCCTCGACGCGTCCATCGCGCGCCCCGCCGTCGTCTGTCGTCCATCGTTCGTCGTTCGTCGTTCGTCGTCCGCACACGCACGCGCGCGCGATGTCGCGCGCGACGCTCGCGCGCGCGTTCGCCGTCGACGCGCGCTCTAGGCGGCGTTCGCACGCCATCGCTCGACGACCACTCGCGACGAATGCGCGAGCGACGACGACGGAAGCGAAGACGACGAATGGGACGTCGAGGGCGTTCGGTAGGTTCTCGAGCGATCGAGCGCGTCACCGAAGCGTCGTCGCGCGAGCGATGAATGCGCCGACGCCGGAGACGGAAGAGGAAGAAGGTTCAGTGCTGGATTTCCCCGAAGAGTACGTCCGCGCGGTGCCGTCGAGAAGGCCGGATGTGTTTCCGGATTTGAAAGAGCAAAAGACGCCGATGCCGAAACCCATGCCCGGGGACCCCGAGGCGCCGGATGAGGAGGAGGAGGAGAAGGAAAGGAAAGAAAATCCAGGCGAACCAGGGGAGAAACCCGAAGAGGAGGAGAACGAGGAGAATGAGAAGAAGAAGAAGAAGAAGAAGAAGAAGGATGATGAGGAAGAGGAGAAGAAGGAATAGGGAATTGAGACGCGCGCGCGCGAGCGTCGTTTTTAATAGCCAAATGAAAAAGCGCGGGAAACGAACAAAAGGACAGAAGAGAACGTATGACTAATCGATATCTCGAATGCTAATGTTTATTCGCGTGTGCGAGATGTATTGCGCCAACGCTTGGTCGTCCCAAGCGTCGGGGCGAAGGGCGGGAGGAAGGGCGAAACGCGCGTCGTCGCCTTCGTGAGACGCGAAGACGCGCGGTACTCCGTGGTAACATTTGCGTGACTCGCCTCCGAGAATCACGGCATCGCCCGAGCGAACCATCATCGCCGTCGGTTCCGCATCTATGTTCTCCTGTCCGAGCAAGAATATGCCGCAACATCCTAAACTAATGCTCACGATGGGTCGATCGAGGTTGCGCTCGGCGTCGTCCACGTGCGCGTTGAGCGTGTCCCCGGGTTGGTAAAAATTAACCAGTCCCGCTTGCGCTTCGTACGACCACGACTCCGGGGGCAAGCTCGCTATTCGACGCGTAAGTCGCACTAAATCTTCCCCTATAGCCCGTCGCGGGACATTGGGTTCGTATAATCGACTCGTCCAGTTGAACGGCGCGCCGACGGTTGCCCAGCGAAGTTTGCTCAGCATGCGTCTGGCGAAAAACTTCTCCTCGCCGTCGCCGCGCTTGATCACTCGCGCTGGTTTGCCCCACGTGCGCACTCCATCACCATCAAGCAACATTAAATCCTCGCACGCGGCGTCCCAAAGACCAGGGGGCAACTCTCCGAGCTCGGCGCCGTAATTCGTCCGCGCCGGCGGCTCGCACAGCTCGCGAACCGACTTGCGCACCCAAGTGCGCTGTTCTTCTTCGCTCAGCGCGCGTGAGACGTAGTAAAATCCAGGGTGCGCGTCAAAGGCGTAGACTTTGCACCCAGTTTCATCGTCGGCGTGCGCGAGCGTCACTCCAGGGATGGAGTTGTTTGCGCTCGCGGAGACGTCGACGACAACGCTCAAGTCCACCGGTGTCGCCTCGAAGCGCCCTCCTCGCCGTCGTCCGTTCGACGCCGTGCGGAATTTTTCGTTGAGCGTGAGCTTGTATTTTTTCTCGGCGGCGCGAAAAGCGGTTTGCGGGCGGTCTTCCGCCCCGGGAGGGGCGTACATCGAGGACTGAGGTCCGACGTTGATTACAACACACACGCCGCTGACTAAAATTATTTGCCCTTATCTCGCGCGTGATAGTACCGCTTCAAGACTTCCTTGGCGGAGGACATTGGGAAATTCGAAAGGTCGTAGTAATGAGGCGCTAAATCGATGAGCCACTCGCCGCGAACGTCGGTGACGGTTCGAATGTAATTCTTTGACGTCAACACGAATTCATTGTAGACGACCCATTCGGGCTTGCGGTCCAGGCACGTCGACGGGTGTAGCATCACCTCTTGGTTATCTTTGACCGTCAAGTAGCGACCGCCACGTTCGAGGTGCGCGACTTGCATGAAATAACCCGACAAAATGGCCTTGCGGATGTTTGGGTAGTACTCGCGAGACGCAAAATCTGTGCTCACGAGTGGCAACTCGAATCGTTGGCAAATGCGCACGAGCTGCGTGCGGACGTTATCGGCGCTCTTCATTGCACGATGACTGATGTAGTTGTTCCAGCACCAATCTGCATCGCCGTTTGCTTGTTTAAACGCGTGATAGACGTTTAACAACGTCAAATGATCGCCATCGACGTGGGCAAACTGCGCCTTGGCACGATCCGCCTCCTCCGCCTGGTCGCGCGGGCGAATGAAGCACATCGGCACCGACAGCATGGCGACGATGGACAAAATCTCATTCGAGCACTTGAACTCGCACGACGACACTAACATCTTCGCCAGCTGTGGGTCGAGCGGGTACTCCGCCATGACCTTACCGACCATGGTCAATTCCCCTTCATCATCCAACGCACCGAGGTAATTCAGCAACTCGAGCGCTCGCATGAGAGTTTCCGGCGCCGGCGGATCCATAAAGTCAAAATGCACTAGATCATCTATTCCGAGCTTCTTGAGCTGCAATACCACCGAGCCTAGGTTCGATCTCAAGATTTCAGGGTAGGTTTGTTCTTGTAAATCCTTCTTGAACGACTGCTCGGTGTACAAACGAAAGCACTTACCAGGTTGCGTACGACCGGCGCGACCGGCGCGCTGATGCGCCGACGCCCGAGAAATCGGTGAAACCAGAAGCGACTCGACGCGGATTCGCGGATTGAAAACCTTTTGCTTTGAAAATCCAGGATCGATCACGTATACGATACCGTCAATGGTCAAAGACGTTTCAGCTATGTTTGTGGAGACTACGATTTTGCGCCCCGGTGGCTTGCCGGGTTTTCCCACTGGAGCCTTGTCGAAAATTCTTTGCTGTTGCGCTGGCGGAAGCGTGGCGTACAACGGAATCACCGAAACCTCGCCCACTTCATCGCCAAAGTTCTGGATCTCGCGCCGAATCTTCCCACACGCGTCTTCAATCTCTTCTTCTCCGGTTAAGAATAGCAATATGTCTCCCGGCGGCTCGCCTTTGTGAATTTGCACCACAGTGCGCACCGCGGCTTCCAAGTAATCTCGCTCCGGTTCTTGCGTGTAAAAAATCTCTACAGGGTGCATGCGACCGGGAACTTTCATCAGCGGTGCATCTAAAAAGTATCCTTGAAACTTTTCCGCCTCGAGCGTCGCGGACATGACGACGCATTTCAAATCTTTGCGCTTGACTAACACCTCCTTCAACAACCCAAACAAAATATCCGTCGCCAGCGTCCGTTCGTGCGCTTCATCGATGACGATGACGGAATATCTTGACAATAACGGATCCGTCATCGCCTCGCGCAGCAGCATACCATCCGTGGCATACTTTAAAATCGTCTTCGGCCCGGTGTTTTCCTCGAAACGAATAGAGTAGCCCACCTCTTCGCCGAGCTTCACATCCATCTCATCCGCCACGCGCGCGGCCACGCTCATCGCCGCAACTCGTCTCGGTTGCGTACACACCACCATTTTCCCATCCGCGGTGTACCCTGCATCGATCACGAATTGCGGAATCTGCGTCGTCTTCCCCGAACCCGTCTCGCCGACGAGAATCATCGTCTGGTGCTCGCGAAGCTTCGCCATGAAGTCTGCTTTTTGCAACCACACCGGTAGCGTTCGTCTCTTCGCCATGATATCGTAGTACTGTTGCGATAACTTCTCCCCAGTGTGCTTATTCACCCCATCGTCGTCGTCCTCCATCGACAGTTTCTGTTTCTTTGGTGATTTTTCTGTGCTCGTCATCGTCCTCGCCCTGCTCAGCGCTCGAGCGAAGCGCACGCGATCGCGCGTTGATTCGCAAACTCTTCGAACGCGCCTCGCGCCAGCGCTCGATAAAGTTCTTAGTTTCTCGAAAGTTCGCGCGCGATCGCTTAGGGCGAGGTGAAAGCGCGTCGGAGTGCCGCGAGAGCGCCGGCGAACGCGAGAGCCGCGCCGTCGTCGACCGCGAAACCGCGAACGTTTCGAGAACGTTCGGGGAGATGGAAACGACGATGTGGAAATAAAAAGTATTCCGCGTGTGGGATGTAAATGTGCTTGGAACGACGAGAGCGCACGCGATGACGACGCGCGCGCGGATGCGATGCGATTTTTTCTGGGATGAGTATTATCGCTCGGCGCGGACGCGCGCCGGCGCTTCTATAACATGACGCCGCCGGAAACGCCTTGATGACCGTGTAAAGCGACAGCGGGACGACCACGAGATTGCGGGAGTTCGCCTAAAACAGGAGGAATATCATTCCCTTGAATGAACGTGCGCGTTATCCCGGTGCAATCGACGGTGTTTAAACGAATGCAACCACCGGAGGAACCGTCGACGGACATAGCGAGCGCCACGGCTTTGGCGACGAATCTCTCGCACTCCTCGCGCGTCATGTTCTCCCGCCAACCATCATCTAAGAAACCCCAAATATACGTCGACCCACTGCCATCGGTGGTCCAACGTTCTTTTATCATGTTCCCGCCCGCGGTGCACGCGTACACTTGCGCTCCGCGCCGAGCGTCCCATCCGCCGACGATGGTATACGCGCTCATGCCTGCCCCATTATTCATGCCTTTATTTTGATACCCGATCTGATTCGCCACCGTCGCCACTGTTTTCACGTCCGCCGACGCCCCCAATTCCATCTCGTGATCGCCGATGATGCGTCGCACGTACCCCGCCAACGCCTCCGTATCCGCCGCGCTCCCCGATCGACACATGATCGTCCGTTCGTTCAGCGCTACCATCTTATCCGACGCTCGATTGGAGACATAGATCCCTATCGCATCGCACCCACACCACGACGTCCGTCGATGTCAGTCGCTCTCAAGTCGCGCGTTCGTTCTCCACCCTTTCCGTCGTCTCGCTCGAAACGAGTCAACGCCCGTCGCGACGCGTCCCGACGCGCGCGATGACGCACCCGTGCTCACGCGCGTATCCGCGCCTAACACCACGCCAGAGGCGTATTCGCACGCCACGATGGTCGTTCCCGTGTGCGGGGGCTCGCCCATCGCGCTCGATCGAGCGAGAGCGTCGATCGATGAGGGCGTGGGCGGAGCTTTTTCCTAGCTTTTTCTGAGCTTTTTCTGAGTTTTTTCCTCGAGCTCGAGCTCGCGGTCGCGCGCTTCCCGCACACGCCCTCGCGGCGCTCGCCGCGTTCGCTCGAACGAACGAGAGTGAAACAAACGAACGATTTTTTTCTCTCGCGATGTCGTCGCGAGACGAAAGCGCGAGAGGAGGGATGGATGTCGACGCGAGGATACTGGAAAAGCCGCACAACGCCCTAGTGACGGCGTTGCTCACGGACACGTACCAGCTCACGATGGCGTACGCGTACTGGAGGAACGGCACGCACGAAAGAAAAGCGGTGTTTGAACTGTTTTTCCGCGCGAACCCGTTCAACGGAGAGTTCACCGTGTTCGCGGGGCTGGAGGAGGCGTTGCGGTACGTGAGCGCGTTCGCGTTCACGGAGGCGGATGTGAAATATTTGAGATCGACGAGCATCGGGGCGAACATGGAGGTGGAGTTTTTTGAGTACTTATTAAGCCTCGATGGGAGCGAGTTGAGGGTGTACGCGCAGCAGGAAGGGTCGGTGGTGTTTCCGCGCGTGCCGCTGCTGCGCGTGGAAGGGCCGCTCGCGGTGGTACAACTGTTGGAGACGACGCTGCTGTGCTTGGTGAATTACGCGAGCTTGGTGGCGACGAACGCGGCGAGGCACCGATTGGTGGCTGGTGCGGACGCGATGCTCCTCGAGTTTGGACTCAGGCGGGCGCAAGGCGTGGATGGCGGGGTGAGCGCGAGTCGGTACGCGTACTTGGGCGGCTTCGACGCCACGAGCAATGTCGAGGCTGGGCGACAGTTCGGGATTCCAATCAAAGGCACGCACGCGCATTCCTACGTGCAGTCCCACGCGGGTTGGAGTTGCGTGCGTAATCCAAAACTAGCAGCGGCCAAAGCGGAGGATGGGATGTGCGATGACTTTCCGGCGTTGGTGCGTGAAAAGATGGTGCAGTTGGTGTGCATTCGTGACGACATGGAGGTGGATTTACAGTGGAATGAAACGAACGAGAGCGAACTCGCGGCGTTTACGTCTTACGCGCTGGCGTTCCCGTCGGCTTTCGTAGCTTTAGTAGACACGTACGACGTGTTGAAGAGTGGTTTGCCAAACTTTTGTGCGGTGGCGCTCGCCCTTCGCGAGCTCGGTTACGCCGCACTTGGAATTCGACTGGATAGCGGGGATTTATCGTATCTCAGCAAACGCGCGCGAGTGTTCTTGGCAAACGTCGAGCGGTTGTTAGGGACGAAAATTGCAGACAACTTGAGCGCGGTGACGATCACGGCATCGAATGACATTCACGAAGAAGTGCTCTACTCGCTGCGTCAACACGGGCACGAAATCGACGCTTTTGGCATCGGCACCCACCTGGTGACGTGCTTGAAACAGCCCGCATTAGGGTGCGTGTACAAGCTCGTCGAAGTCGACGGCGTTCCGCGCATTAAACTCAGCGAGGACATTGGCAAGGTGACGATTCCGGGGTGCAAAAACGCCTATCGCATGTTTTCGCAAACCGGCGAAGCTATCGTGGACGTGATGACGCGTTGCGACGAGCCCGCGCCGAAAGTTGGCGAGCGCATTTTATGCCGCCATCCATTCTTAGAGAGCAAGCGTGCGTACGTGGTTCCCTCAAAAGTTGAGCCGCTGTTCCACTTGATGTGGGACGGCGCTCGCGGAGTAAACGCCGACGTGGACTTGTCGCTGGAGACATCTCGCGCGAGGTGTGCGGAATCGATTCGTCAGCTTCGTTCGGATCACTTGCGTTACACCAACCCGACGCCGTACAAAGTGAGCGTCTCGGCGTCACTTTACGATTTCATTCACACCTTGTGGCTCGCCGAAGCGCCCGTCGGAGAGTTGCGATGACCCTTCGCGATCGCTCGGGATCGGATACTGCTGTATATATTACACAACGGGCTATTTTTTAGAAGTCTAGAATCAATTTTGTTTGTTTTTACTGTACTGTACTGTAGTAGTATATCGGAGGAACGATATCGCTCATCGTTCGTCGTCGTCGGAGGTTACGTATTTCGGCTGCACCTGACTCAACGGCAATACGTCGTCGTCGTCGTCGTCGTCGTCGTCGAACCAGTCGTCCGCATCTTCGACGCGCGGTGGCGCCTCCGTCTCGCCGCTGTTGCGACGACGTTTCTGTCTAGCTCGCACTTCCTCGATGAGCCTGGCGAACGTTTCGTTATCTGTCCTAGCGGCGTCGACCGCCGCCTTCTCTTTCGTCGTCGCCGTGGTGTTAAACATTCGCGCCTTGGCGCCCGCGCCCGCTTTCCGCGCCTCTTCGCGATTCACCTCGCGCGCAATCGCGGGCAAGTCTGGAACTCTTCCGTACTCAATGATGCTATTGACGCGCGTGGTGAACTCTTTGTGACGCGCCTCGAGTTGCTTCTTGTCCCCGCTCGCGTTTAAACCTTCTTTTTTGCACATATCACGGAGTTTTGTCGCCTGAAACACGTGGTACGCCAGCTTCGGAAGCTTCTTCATTATCTTTTCTTCACATGACGTTACCTTGGTCGGGACCTTCTTCGCCGGCGATGACAACGTTTCATTCTTCACCAAACACGCGTTTAAGTGCGTATTCATCAACCTCATCGATACGTGCGCGTTACACACGGGACACGGCGCCGTCGCCGTCGACGGTCGTTCCACGCACACATCCTCGCTCTCGCTCTCGCTCTCGCTCAGCATCAACACCACATCGCGATTCCCAAGCCGCGTCCCCGTGCCGTCATCCTTCGGCGTCTTCGTCCCGGTCTTCGTCCTCGTCCCCGCCGCCGTCGCCGCCGCCGCCGCCGCCGCCGTCGTCGCCGTCGCCGTCGCCGTCACCGCGCGACTCGACCGCACGGCATCCAACATCTCTCGTCGTGCGTCTTTAAAGCACCGCGCGACGTGCTCTAACGCCTTATTCGGCACTAAATCGCTCTCTCTCGCGCTCTCGCGACAGCTCGGGCACGTCTCGCGCGAGCGCAGCGCGCGTCGAATGCAATCGCTACAAAACGCGTGCGCGCACGTTTTCACGCTCACGGGAAGGGCGAAGATGTCGCCGCAGATCGCGCATCGAAGCGCGGCGTCGAGCGCGCGCATCGCGCTCGTCGGCCACGATTCTGGGACGTCCACGTCGTGCGAATCGACCGACGCCATCGCGCGCGCGCGAGTGACGGGCGACGACGGGGGACGACGGACGGGATTTATGACATCAACACTCTGTTTGTTCATAGAAGTACGAACCACGAATTGTACCTATAACATTTTCGTCGTGAGCGCGCGCTCGCGCTCAGTGAGGGATGTTTCGAGGTTTCTGACCACAGCACTGGGTCCGTAGCTCACATGGTAGAGCGTGCGCTTAGCATGCGCGAGGTAGGGAGATCGATACTTCCCGGATCCATTTTAGAGACTTAAAAAATCTTAAGTATATGTTATTCGTCCGAAACATGACATAAATATATTTATAAGTACATGGTCGACACGTGGTTCCCACGAAAATCGAAGGCGCTTTGGAGACGATCGTTCGGCGTCGTCGCGTTCACCGAACGATGACGGTTTTGAATCGAGCGAGCGTTTGACGAGCGATGTGCGATCGAGACAACCGTGAGGGAATTTTATTGAAGTGTATGTTACAGAGAAAGTGTGTGTTCGCGGTCGACGTCGCGACGCGTTCGCTCGTCGACGTTCGTACATTCGTACGTCGCGAAGGTCGTTTTCGCGAAGGACGTCGCCGGGATGGAATATCATTCCATGATATCCCCACGCTCACGTTTACCTAGTGATGATGGTCGTCGTGACCACCACCCACGCGCTTGTGTATGAACCATTCGTTCCCAATCTTCATCGCCGGCGCGCCCTCTTCGAGTCGTCCCCAGTGGATGATAGAATCGTCTTCTGGATCCGGTGCCCCCACGACTCTGTACTCCATCGTACTCTCCACAACGCACGGCGCTTCCTTCGTCCCCGTCGGCGCGCGCAAGAACGCGTGGTGATCGAACACGTCCTCCCCGCGAAGCTTCCCCTCGAGCTCGGCGCGGTACAACCCCGTGGCGTTCTCCAAGTTGCTCACCACCCCGTGCGAAGACGCGCGCGTGGTCGTCGCGACGACGCCCTACGACGAACGCCACGACGTTTCTCCTTCGTCAGTCTCTCCAGTGTCTCCACTCTCGGCGCGCCCTTCGTTTTCATCCCTCGACTCGCGCGTTAAAACGCCCATCGAACCGAAGGAGGACGATGAATCGTTCGAGCCCACGCGAATGCGTCGCATCGAACGGACGAGCGATCGAGCGAAACGAGTGAATCGCACCTCGACGCGCGATCGCGCGCGCGCGAACGAATGCACCGCGCGTCTGAGCATGTTCTTAGTCGCGAATGACGTCGAGGGCGATGTGGGCGGGCGATCGCGACGCGATCGCGTGTGTCGTCCGTTTTGAATCATGTGATACAAAACCCTAATTTCCACCCCATCGACGAGTCGTGACTCGAGAATAGAGGCGTTCCTCGGACGTTCGCGACGACGACGACGGCGGGCGACGCGCGCGATCGCGCGCGTCGCCGCCTCTTCGCGCCTCGCCGTCGTCGTCGTCGCTCGCGCCCTCGTTCGCGCGATCGGGATTTAATCGTTTCACTTTTATTCGTTCAGTGAATCGCGCAAAATGGGTCGCATGCACACCCCGGGTAAAGGGATGTCCGGCTCGGCGTTGCCGTACAAGCGCTCGGCGCCATCGTGGTTGAAAACGACCCCGAGCGAGGTCACGGAGACGATCGTGAAGCTGGCGAAGAAAGGGATGACGCCGAGCCAGATCGGGGTGATGCTTCGCGATAACCACGGCATCGCGCAGGTGAGCTCGGTGACGAATTCCAAGGTTTTGAGAATCTTGCGAGGACAAGGTTTAGCGCCGGCGCTCCCGGAGGACTTGTACTGCCTGATCAAGAAGGCGGTTTCCGTGCGCAAGCACTTGGAGCGTAACCGCAAGGATATGGATTCTAAGTTCCGCTTGATTTTGATCGAGTCCCGCATCCACCGCTTGGCGCGTTATTACAAGCTCGCGAAGAAGCTCGAGCCGAGCTTCAAGTACGACAGCGCGACGGCGTCGACGTTGCTGGCTTAAGCGAGAGAGAAAGAAGCGATGCAACTCGTGATATGTTGTTTTAGATGGTGCGTAGAAGATCGGTGACGATTCGAAAGCTCCGTCGCTGGGGGTGACGCGAAACAGAGACGACGTTGAAGCGCGATCGCGGGCCGCTCGAAAACGCGGCGAGCGACGTTTCCTTCATCTTTGTTCTTTATTCTCGCGTTTCTCCTTCGACGGCGTGAATCATGCGTTTGGTGTGAATAGAGTCAACACAAGTGTTTCGTTGTTTGTTAATATCAAACGTTTAATCTTACAATAATTTCGAAGCGAAGCAAAGCGTAGCGCCGTCGTCGTCGTCGCCGCGCGCGCTCATCGCCCTCACTTCTCCACGCGTGCGATTAGCGCGGTCGATCTTTCGCGCGGTGATGTCTGCATCCACCGCTACCGATCGTTCGCCCGTTACCCGGCGACTGTCGTCTCGCGTGCGCCAAGCCGCGAGCGACGCGGACACCGAGCCGCTGCCCAGCGCGTCGCCAGCCGCGCGAAAGCGTCGACGACGATCGATCGAGGACGACGTCGCGAGCACGCTTAGAGGAACGACGCGAGCGTCGGTGTTGGGAATCACCAACGCGCGCGAGGAAGACGAACGTGTTCGCGAGGATATCGAAGACGTTGAAGTCACGGAGGACGCCGCCGCGGTGGGTCTCGTCGACGACGAGCCGTCGTACTCGGCGCGCGACGACAACGATGACGACGTCGACGTCGACGACGACGACGGCGCGCTCGATGAAGACGATTTAGAGGATTTACACCTCATCGCTCAAAGTCCGAGGAGAGATGGCGAGCTCGAAAGTTTAGAGATGTTTGACGCCGACGGCGACGGGACGACGAACGCGTACGCGGCGGCAAACATGGTCAAGACTCGACTGCTGCGAGAGTTTTCCCGGCGCGGAGAGATGTTGATCGAGGTCGAGCGCGAATTGCTGGCGCTGAGACAACGCGCCAAGGCGTCGGAAGCGTTAGCGGCGGCGACGACGGCGGAGGTGGAGTCGTTGCGAGAGGCGAGAGAGGCGAGAGAGCGTGACGCCGAGCGCGGCTCGCGAGCGTTGGCGGATGAGCGACAGGCACACATGCTCGCTTTAGAGCGTGAAGTCAGTCGCGCATGCGAAGCTGAGGCGCGCTCAAAGTCTTTGGCGGTAGAGCTCTCCGCGTTAAAGGCGTCGTTTGGGAAATTAGAGGCGAATGTGGAGCTCGAGCGGGCGGAGACGGCGACGACAGATGCGGCGGAGCGCGGCGAGACGACGGAAAAGATTGTCGAGCTTGAAGACGCGCTGGCGGACGCCGAGGTAGAGAACGTCAAACTTGGCGGCGAGATCATGGCGTTGAATACCGAGCTGAGCATCGCGCGCGCTTCGCTCGAGGCTGCGGAGCGACGGATGGCGGACGCAGAAGACGCGACTCGACGAGCGGAGCGGCTCGTTGATGAAGCTGAACGCAACGCCATCGTCGCGGTGAAAGAAGCCGAAGATGCTAAGATCGCAATGGCAAGCGGCGTTGGCCTCGATTCGTCAGCGGCCGCGCAAGTCGCCGAGCTGCGCTCGATGAACAAGTCGCTGCGCGAAGAATTGAAGATTACATCAAGCGAAGCGGCTGAGGTCAAGGCGTTGCGCCGCCGCGCCGAAGTCTCCGCCATCGCAGAGGAGCGTTGGCACGCCGCTGAAGCGCGCGCGATTCGCGCCGAGGCAAGCATCATCGAAACCACGGCGATTCAAGAGCGTTTGGCGAAGTTGGAGTATTTGGAGAGGGATTGGGAATCGGTGACGTCGCGCGTGTCTAACGCGAAATCACCCTCTGAGCTCGCCCATCGTTTGGTTACGCTGGAGAAACAATTGACCATGCAGGCGGGAGACCAAGGGACGCTGATGTCCGAACTCGCTCAGGCTAAGACAAACGTGGAGACCGCCAATCGACGGGTGGGTGAGTTAGAAGACAAGTGTAAGACAGCGGAATCGACGGCGTCCGACGCCGTCCAAGCGTTGGCGCGCGCCGAGCGTCAAATCAAACTCTTGACAAACGAGCTGGATGGATTGCACAGAATCGTGAAATCCTACGAAGACGAAAGCGCGGCGGCGGCAAAGGTCAACACGAAGCGCGAAAACGACGCATCAGCGGCGGACAAGATACGCCTTCGCGAGCTTGAAGGCGAGCTCGCTGCAACCAAGGCGACCGCAGCAGCACTCGAAAAGGCGGTGGCGACCGCGGCAGCGACCGCGGCAGCGACGACCGCGGCAGCGACGTCTGAACTCAAAGCGCGCATCGAAGCTTTAGAAAGCGAACGCGATGAGTTAGAGCAGCGATCGAGCCGAGGGGAGTTTGATGCGCGAACCACCAAGGTGTTGCATTTCAAGTTGAATCCGGTGGCGATGGCGAGCGCGAACGCCGTTGAGAAACAGGTCGACGAGCTGCGAAGCGAAGCTGCGAATCTACGCGAGGCGATGGGCAAACTCAAAGATGGCTCGTTGACATCCGCTAACGACGCCGACGTGGCGCTGCTTCAATCGAAGATTGGAGATTTGCAAAAGCGCGAGCAGCGGCTCATGACCGTGTTTCGCCGACAAATTCGCGTCTTTCGCGAAGCGTGTCACAAGATTTTCGGCTACAACATCGAAATGACCGAAGGCGAGGACGGAAATGCGACGTTCAAACTGACGTCGGATTACGCTGCCAAACCTGACGACGCGTTCGTGTTCAAATTCGACGACAAGGCGAGTGAAGTCACGCTCGCGCCATCCGCCTTTGTAGAGACGCCCGAGGTCAAGCGTTCCGCCGATACCTTTGTCGAACGTTGCGGATCCATTCCAGCCTTCGTAGGGAATCACACCGTGGAGATGTTCAATCACGTGCAATCGAAATAAATCACAGTGCGCGTGTTCGCGACGATCGCCAACCTAAAAAATCTACCTAAAAATTCTCAAGCCGCACAACTCGTCCCGCGATGCGCGCCGCGGCGAGCCCCACCGTCGCCCTCCGCGGCATTCGCCCGACACCGCCGACGAAAGCGCGCGCACAAAAATCGGTGCGATGCTCCTGCGCCGACGACACCGCTGATGCGCGGGAAGATCGCGCGCCGACTCGCCGAGCCGCTCTTTCCGCGTTCGCGTTCGCCGCTGGGGGAGCCGCGATCGCCTCCCCCGCCGCGTACGCCGCCTACGGCGCCGCTTCGGTGGGCGTCTCCTCGGATGATGACGAAGAAGTCACGTGGTCGACGTTCTATGGCGCGGCGAACCCGCCGGCGACGTACGGGTCGCTCGGTGGCACCACGAAAGCCGCGGCAAAGTACTCGTACGACGTCGCGAGCTCGTGGAAGGAAGAACCGACGACCAAAGTAGAGAAGGGCTCGGGAGGGCAAGATTCGCGATGGGTAAAGCGCTCCTCGCGCGAAGAAAAGGCGTACTTGCTGACACTGAACCCAGCGGGGCAGGATGGGGCGAGCTTCGAGCTCACCGAGGCTGCGTTGCAAGCCGTCGCCGGGGCGCTGAGCGAGATGCAAGACGCCATCACGAGCGGGCGCGTGACGAGCTCGAAATCGATGGAAGATGGGAAGGCGTACATGACGTATAACGTGGACGCCGATCGCAAGTATACGGTGAAGATCTCGTTGGATAACACTGGGCGCATCTTCGCGTTCGTCGTCACGGCGCCGGCATCGCAATTTAACCGGGACAAAGCCGTGCTCGACCGCATGGTAAAATCGTTCAGGGTGTACACCAATGTCTCGCAGTTCGTGTGAATCGCCCTCGCGGCGCTCGTTATTAGGAGGTCTACTACTAGTGCTATCGAATTTTGTTGTATGTCTACGTCGCGGCTCTCTACGTCGCGGCGCCGCGTTGTTTTCGTTGCGTCATCTTCTCGACAAATCAAGAGGCGCGAAATCGATCGTCGAATCCGAGCGCAGTGGAATTTCATGCAAACCGTACTTTTCACACAGCTCTGGGGTGAGAAACGTGCCCGCGACGATGTGCGTCTGCGCCATGCGCTTGACGCGCCAGTGCCGGGGCGTCGTGGCGTCGAATCTCGGGTCATCAAAACCCGCGCAGCATTTCTTTGGCGCCGTGAGCGACACGAGTAGATTCGGCATGAACATCAATTTTTCATGCTCTTGAGCGCCATCGTCGTCGACGTTCCACCCCGAGGGAATGTCAATGCTCGCCGTGAACAGGGTGCTCTCGTCGCCGCATTTTCCATTCGTCACTCGCGCCAGTCGATCCATGACTTGAATGAACGGTTCGCGCACGTCTCCTTTGAATGAAAACCCAAAGATCGCGTCGACGAAGCATTCCACGTTGATCTCCACGTTACCGTCCCTCGAAGCGCTCACTAGGTGTCGATCCAACGCGTCCAACACGAACGCCTCATCGACAAACTCCACGTTCGGTTCCCTTTCGCACTCCTTCACGAGCGTCGCGAACAGCTCGTTCGCCCTCGCCGCCGTCGGATACCACACCTTCACCGTAGCGCCTTCGCGCTCCCTCGCGATCGTCCTCGCGAGCACTAACCCATCACCGCCGTTATTCCCCGGTCCGCACAGCACGCAAAACGACATCGATGGCGTCCGCGACGCGATCGCTCGCGCGCTTTGCGCCCCGGCGTCCCGCATCAGCTCTTCCAACGCGCGCGCGGGCGCGAGCGCGCCGCTCGTGAGATCGTCATCCAGCGCGCGCGCGTCCGAGGACGTCAGGAATCCCCCGCCGCGCGACCGTCGCGCGCGGGTGTTCGTGCTGTCATCGCCATCATCCGTCCTTCGGGCGCGATCCATGACGCGCGCGTTGTTGCGTCCTTAATCCTCGCATCGCGATGTCGTCGTGGAAACGCTCGAAAACGCTCGAATACGTGCTCGATCACAGACTCCACGGAGGACGAATCGCATCGAATGGAATCACGTGGAATCAAATCACGTGGAATCAAATCACGTGGAATCAAATCGTGCGATCGCGTCCGACGATCGCGCGATCGCGCGATCGACGCACATCGATCGATCGATCGCGTCGCGCGACGCGCGCGACCGTCGCGCGCGCCGATGGTTCGTGTCTACATTCGTGGCGACACAGAGTCACGACTCACCCCGCGCACACCGACACACGCCTACCCGTCGTGGACGACGTCGAACGACGAGTCGTGACCAGGACACGTGTCCACGGAGTGGCGGGACGGACGTCCTTGGTCGGTCGGTCGGTCGGTCGGTCGGTCGGTCGGTCGGTCAGGTCGACGACCGACGGACGACGCGCGCGCGCGCGCGCGAAGACGACGCGATTGCGTCCACGCCAAGTGCGCGCGCGATGTCGGACAGCGAAGAGGAACAACAAGAGGCGGAGACGTTCGAGACCGCCGATGCGGGGGCGTCGTTCACGGTGCCCATGCAAGCCGGGAGCGTGCGCAAGGGTGGGTTCATGGTGCGTCACAAGTCGCGCGCGATCGCGATCGCGCGCGAATGATGTGGGGATGAAAACGAATGGGCGACGCGCGCGCGCGAACGCGCGCACGCGAGGACGATAGGATGGATGGAATGAGGAATAATTCAACGCACGCGTGAGAGTGCTTAAGGCGACGGCGACGAGAGGGCGACGAGCGCGCGCGCGCGCGCGCGATTTCGACGACGGCGGGATGAAAACCCTGGGCGCGATTGGTGACGGTTTGATGGGGGCGAACGCGAGATCGAGCGAGCGAGACGAGACGCGGAGACTGATCGAACGACGTCGGGCGTGACGTGACGTGCGAATGCAGGTGATTAAGGGTCGCCCCACGAAGGTGATCGAAGTCACGACGTCGAAGACCGGGAAGCACGGTCACGCGAAGTGCCACTTCACGGCGTTGGACATCTTCACCAATCGAAAGGTTGAAGAACTCGTGCCGTCGTCGCACAACCTCGAAGTGCCGATTGTGAACCGCATGGAGTACACTTTATTGGACATCGATGAAGATGAACACATGTCTCTGATGGACGAAAAGGGCGATACGCGCGAAGATCTTAAGCTTCCGGGTGGTCACCCCGAAGCGGACAAGTTGGCGGAAGACATTCGCACCGCGTTCGCCGCGGGTAAAGAACTTACCGTCACAATTTTGGTCTCCATGGGTATCGAACAAGCGCAAGCCATCAAGGAAATTGCGGGCTCGGGCTAAATGCATAACGTCTAGGCTTCTATTTGAGTCGTCGAACCCAGAAAGATTTACATGTAGGATGACGCTTTCGTCGTCGCGCGAAACGACGAGCGAGCGTCGTTTCTATCTAGCCTTCTTCCTCAGAAAGTTGTCAATATTGTAATAACGCAAATATTGAAATCCAGAGCAACACCTAATTGACGACGACGACTGCGATTAAAGACGAGTCCGCGACGCCGCGATTCGATTCCGCGCGTTTCAAAAGCCTCACAAACGCGGCGCCGCGCTCGCCGCATACTGCGACCCAAATCTCTCTCGCGCGCGCCGCGACGCTCGGAATTTCCACGCGCGATTTCGGTCGCTATGCTTCGCTCCTCACGTCCTCGTCGCGCGCTCGCGGTCAAGCCCTGAGCGGTCAAAAATGGCGCGGGCCTGGCGCGCCCTTCTCTTCGCCTGCGCCGCTCTGGTGCTCGCGCGCACGCCGAGCGCGAGCGCGGCGTACGACATTCTCGATTGCCACGACCAAGGTACGGTGACGACGACGAACGGGGTCGGCGTCGCGGGTTACCGCAACGGAAGGTTTGAACGAAGCTATTTGTCTTCGCCAACCGACGCGAGCTGCTCGGCGACGACGTGCTACGTCGCAGACACCGGGAACGAGGGCGTGCGAGCGATAGATTTATCGAAGAACGAAATCGTGGATTTCGCCTCGAACGCGGACCGCAGGGCGGGGTTCGTCGATGGTAAGGCGTTGGCTTTGCCGGATGAGACGCAGGCGTTGTTCAACGCGCCGCGGGGCGTGGAGTACGTACCGACTACATCAGCGTATTACGCGGGGAACGTGATCGTGGCGGATACTGGGAATGGTGCGATTCGATTGATTGCGAATGGGGACGTGACGACGTTGGTGAGCTCGTCGGCGTACGCGCCGCGAAACGTGGTGTTCGACGTGTCGGATGGAAGCGTTTACATCTTGAGCGTGGGCACGCACGATGTGAAGAAGCTCGCGTTTGGTGGTTCTGCGCTGTCCGTGTTTGCGGGGAGTACCCCAACGTCGGGGTTTGTGAGCAGCGGCACGCCGGCGAGTGCGAGATTTAACGCTCCGGAAGCGCTCGCCATCGATAGTGCAAATGGCAAATTATACGTCGCCGACACTGGCAATCACGCGATCAGAGAGATCGACCTGTCGAGTGGGGGTGTGAGTACGATCATGGGCGATGGTACGGCATCGACGAGTGGGACGGTGCTGAATCAAAACGGCCTACTCAGCACGCCCGCGAGGTTGAACTACCCATCCGGCATTGTGTACGTGTACGATAGCAGTTTGAGCAGTGGCGTGCTCATGGTGACTGAGCGAGGCACGCACCAAGTTCGGCGATTGATTCTAACAGATTCAACGGCATCGGGTGCCGCTACGTTGACGACGATGGCGGGGAGTCACACCGGTACGTATGGCTTCCTGGACAACGTTGTTGGCGCAGCCGCGTTATTCAACAACCCGCGCGGGATTTCCAGCATTGGCGGGGGAATATTCTACGTCGTGGATTCGGGCAATCACGCGATCAGGGTGGTGAAACTCGAGTCGCCAGTTGATTTGACGTTTACCATGCTGTCGGTGGCAAGCAACGAGTTGTCGGCAGCGAGTCATGATTTGGTCATTGAAGAGTACGGAGCGTACTCTGTCAACGGACCACCCTACAACGAAACGACGTCTTTTTCGGGCGTTTTGACTCATTTTGGCGAAGTACATGAGCTTGTTATGTGCGCGTATCCTTCAGTGGAATATTTTGTGCGATTTGAAGGTGCCATGCAAGCGACGGTGAAGGATTCGAATAATTATTTGTACATCGGCTACACTGGGAAATCTGTCGAAGATAGTTTGTCACGCACACTAAAGTTGCGCGGGCCCGGATGCACGGATACTTCTGCACCTAATTACAGTCCTTTCGCCACGAGTGATGATGGTTCATGCGTCAGTGGGATAAAGCTCCTCTTTTCTGTAAATTCAACTGGAGTGGTTGACCATGCCGTTTACGAGCTCGAAGGCCCTGGATTTTACGTATCCGAGTCCTTCGACAGCGGCAGTGGAGAATCGGGGTATGCGCAGTCGATTGAAATCGAATTTGTCGCATATCCGGGTGCGGTATACACCGGGAATTTTTATGGAGCATTGGGCTCGTCGCTCACCACAGTTGCCGGCCAGAGCGGTTTGGGCGCAACTTTGATCACGTATTGGGACTACAACTCAACTGACGCGAACGCCTCTAGTACTCGGCGTGTGCGAATCGCAGGACCCGGTTGCACAGATTCGTCGTATGTGAATTATAATCAATACGCGACTGCATCGGATGAAGTAAATGCTTGCACGATCGGCGTTACGATTCGAATAGAAGTCAACGCAAGCTCGTCTGCAGCCTCGTGGTACGACTTTGGTTCCATCGTAAGTATTTCCCCAGCACTCGCTTCGACTCTGAATGGCACCCCTTTGGAAAATGCGACGCAAGAATACGTCGCTGAAGTATCCGTACCGCCTGGTATTTATGAATTCATGACATATGGCGCGGTCTCGGCGTCTGTGGAAGTGTACAATAGCGACGGATCCCTTACATCGCTCGCAACTTGGACTGGCGATACGCCATCGCTTCAAGTCGATGAATATGGATTCAGCAGCACAACACTATATACCCGAAAATTAGCGTACGTTCCGAGTACGAACGGTATTCAAATTGTTGGCGGAGTATTGAATTACATCGGTGGAACCATGACCGCCGATGACGGCGTTTCGTCCATCGTATTCCCAGAAGGTGCCGTACCGTTACGTTCATCGGTTAACACTACATTTACCAAGCTTCCGATAAGCGCCGCCACGGCGAGTACTTGGTGGTACACATGGAACGTGAACCTCAACAGCCCGTACGCATTGGTGCTCACTCCAGCCGCGTTTCGGCTCTCAAAGTCTGCGACGTTGTCCTTGAAGTACGAGACCTCCCTAGTGCCATCCGCTGAAGGAAATGAAAATCTAGTGGTCGTCAAATCTGCGGATGGCACTACTTCTTCTGCTATGGCGATCTACGGCGCGACGTTTGATAAAACTACAGGTATAGCAACGTTCCCAATTGACAGTTTCGGTGGGTTTAGCGTTGCGTTTAGACCCACGGTGCTCAGCTTGACACCGCCGCGAGGATCGCTCGATGGTGGCGATACAATTACGATCGACGGGGTCGACTTCTCTGCCATTTCAACATTAAATACCGCGACAACATACCAAAAGTGCCGATTTGGTAATGCTTTCATGACAGCCACCACCGTGGCTTCGGCGGATGTTCGAACGACGCTGTCGGGAAGCGATAGCTCGGTCTTGGGAGTGAAGCTGAATGCTGTATCCTGCCCAACACCAACGCTCGTATACGCCGGATACACAACGGTGGAGTTTCACAACGTCGAGAACTTGATGTCAAGTGAGAACGGCACAGTGTTTCTGCAGACAGCGACGCCAAATATTTTGGCGCTAGCGCCCAACGAAGGCGTCGTCACTGGTGGAACTGTCGTGCATTTATCTGGTAATTTCTTGAGAGCAGGCGCGGTGGCGAGTGATTGGGAAAAATACGACGGTGATACGACTTTCTTCCACAACGGTGGTCCTACGATTTTGTCATGCGCTTTTGGCTCAACGGTGTCTCGTGGCGTCGCAGTGTCATCTGCACTAGCAATCGTGGAGAGTCCAGTCTCGGCTTCACAAACTTTGACTTATCTACGACTAGGGGACGTCGACTATCAGAGAGCAGGTTACGGCGCGTACACGTACATTGGGGACATAGCGACAGGTTTCGCGACTGCGAATACTGTCGACTCCACAGGCGAAGGTGGCATCGTTGTTTCTCTCGATGCAGCGATCGACGCCACTTCGAAACAGCGCATTATATTCGATCGTTGGCGCTGTTTGTTTGGCACTATCAGCGTCGCCGCCAGACGCGAGGTCGACGGCGGTTATAGTTGTGTTTCGCCAACGATTGCGAGCGGGTCTACAGTCGAAGTACGCTTTTTGGGAAGTCTTGGCGAAGGATCGGCACTTCTTGGTCAGCACTCGGCGCCGGCGATCGTGAGCACTTATACTGATTCAGTCGTTGACGTAATTGGTGACCCGATGGCGATAGAGACCTTGAAAACGATCGAGCGCGAACCTTCTCCATTATTTTGGGAGCCGCTCAAGTGGATCTCCACCGCCAACGCGCTTGTTTCCACACCAGGAAGCGTCTGGCCTGGCCTGGGCCAAGGTTTTGGGCATGGATCAGATGGCATTGCGAATTGCACGTTTGTAACCGACGCGGGGGTGACGACGACGCGAGTTGCTGTGATTATATCATCAGCACTCGTGATTTGCGAAGTGCCTGCGGTTTCATCTACAACTGCATTCACCGTGGTAGTTTCAAATTCGATACAAACGACGGCTGGTTCGTCGAAGACATCCCTCGTTCCTTGGTTCGATGCCACAACGCGCGTGCATACCATCACAACGACGGAGTTCATTCAAGGCTGGGTGCCGTCCGAGGTTTCATCGAGTGGTGGCGTATACGTCGTTCCGAGTGGCTATGTCGCAGTGTCGCCGAATTCAAGGACGTGTAACTTTGGCGTCTCTGAATCCAATACGTTTTCAACCTCCAGCGGCTGTTTGATTCCTCGGGGAATATCGCCCGGGTTCATAAACCTCGCGATAGGCTCGTCTTCGACTCGTTTTCTCGACTTTGCGAATCAAATATCAATCATACCGCCTGCACGGGCGCAAAAGGTTGCGCCGCACTTCGTAAATGGTGACGGCGGTGTCATTTTTGAGTTCATCGGTTTGGACTTGTACTCACCTCCAGGTTCATACGCACCATTATACTGTGGATACCGAGAATCTAGCACCGTGGCTCCTGTGGAGTACGTTTCATCCGCTTTGGTGAAGTGCGAGAGCATGCCGGACAGCAGCGCGTACGGCTTCCGAAATGTTGCGTTGGGCCGACGTGACGATTTCGATGGAGCACTACAAATTGAGATGCCAGCGTCACCGGTTCAGACTACATTTGCAACTGCGGTAGGTACATTCGGCGTGCAGCAGTATAGCGCACCGACGGTAACGTCCATTTCGCCCTCTGGGGCCTCTGCTAGAGGTGGCATGATTGTCGTGGTCATGGGCACTGATTTCCACGCCGCCGCTGGCGGGGCGCGATGCGCGTTCAATTCCATCTTCGTCACCGTGGCCGTCTTCAACGCCACTTACGCCGAATGCGTCAGCCCAGCGGCCTACCCTATGCGGGCGTATTCGTTTTCAATCTCCACTTTTGGAACTGCGGCGCAGCGCACGCTCGACGCGCGCTACCGATATGGCAACGACACCGCCGTCGTCTTCAACTCCATCTAGCCCACAACGCGGCACTTCTGGATGTCTTGTATTTTATTTAGCATCACTTTAGCGCTTAGTCCGCGTTCGATCGTTTCGATCGCGATGTATTACTATTTACTATTTCTAGTCTCTCGAACCTCGGGCGCGTTCGAGCGATGCGTTGCTCTCTTCCACGTCCCCTCACTTTTAAACGCGCGTCGCGCTTCGCGCACCATGGCGAGCCCGATGGCGAATATCTGCGCGAACTTTGATCAAGTCGGTCAGGTGCGCGTTCGTGCGTGTTCGGACAAAGCGGAGAACCCGTTCTTCATCGCCGTTAAGAATCGCATCACGCTGGACGATTAATCCATACTTCGAAATGTTTCTGTCACCGAGCGTCGACTGACGCTCGTATTTCTCCCTCGCAGGCGTTTGCGCAACACTACTACAACACCTTTGACGCCGATCGCTCGCAGCTCGCGCCGCTGTACAACGACACGTACTCCATGTTAAACTTTGAGCACTCGAACGAGCGCCCGGGGCAATACAAGGGCAGCGCCGCCATCGTGGAGAAGTTGAAATCTCTCCCGTTCGCGCAAGTGAAGCACCGCGTGGTGACGCTGGACACACAGCCGTCCCCGAGCGGAGGCGTCGTCGTCGTCGTGTGCGGCGATCTGTTGATTGACGGCGAACAACACGCGCAGAAGTTCAGTCAAACGTTTCAGCTGCTGCCGACGGAAGCCGCCGGGTTGGCGCCCGGGAGCTACTTCATCTTCAATGATATCTTCCGGTTGAACGTTGGGTAAGCGCACGAGATCACGAGCGTGGATTGATGCGTTCGGGACGATTACACGGACCGGCGCTATTTAGAAATTCCTAGCTTTTTGTCGTGCGCACGTTCGCCGCGCTCCAAACTATTACAACTAAACTCTCTAACCCACGCGCGTTTTCAAATCGCCGTGCGCCCTGAAAGGCATAATTCAACCTTTTCTAACAAATTTGAATTCTCTAGCGCCGCGGCGACGCGCTCTTTGTCGTTCAATTGTTTATTCACCGCGCGTTCGCTCGAGTGCGTTCCCGGCGCTATGCGCACGTCGACCTTGAACCGTCTCGGCAGCGTTCGAAGCAACTTCACCCTGATGCTCAGCCCGATGAGCGTGGCCATCGAACAGTGCGGTACTGTGGGCGTAAACTCTACCTTTATTCTCCCTCTCGCGTCATCGACCCAAATCGCGTCCGCTTTCACGACGGAGAGCTACGAGCGAACGTACCGCGCGTCGTCGTCAGCGCGCGCGCGAGCGACACACTTTCCCATCACCCCCCCTCCCATCCCCCCCAACTCCCGCCCTTTCCCGATCGACATTCCATTCACGTACCTGTTCCAAACTGTACGGATGCTCCGGGTCGTTTATATCCCTCACGTGCTCGAAGATCTCCTCGGCGTCGAACTCATCGCGAACGCCGCCGTCATCCTCCATCTTTTTCCGTGCTTTCGCTCGCGACGTCGACGCCGCGCGCGCGCGAACGACTGGCACTGGGTTCTCATATCCTTCATCACTCGCGCTCGCGCTCGAGCGCGAAGACGCGTCGTCGTTCGCCGTCATGGCGCACTCGAGCTCGTCTCGCGCGCCGCCGTGTGCCGCGTTCGAGCTCGAGTGCGTTTTTCCCGTCACTGCTCGACGTCAACTCCCTCGCCGGTCGCGTTTTCGCGACCACGTTTTGTGTCGCGACGAACGCGCGATCGATCGATGGCGCGCGCGTCGTCGCTCGACGCGAGCGCGCGCGAGCCGAGGACGCGGCGCGCGCGACCGCGACCGCGTCGACGCGGGCGCGGCGCGTCGACGCGCGCGCTCGCGTCCGATGACGACTCGCGAAAACGTTCTCGACGGGGGATTGTGTTTGCATTCATCGCGTCCTCGGTCGCGTCGGTGGCGAGCGCGCGAAGAGGGGAAGCTCGGACGGAGTGGAATGAGAACGCGAACGCGAGCTCGAACGCGAGCTCGAGCTCGAACGCGAACGATGCGGATGGCGAACGCGAGCGATCGGCGTATGGCGATCTCGCGCGCTACGTCGATGAAAAGTTTGCGTTCGAGCTCGCGGTGCCGCAGTCGTGGGCGTACGCGACGAAGCCCGGGGCGAACGCGTTGTTTAAGGATCCAAAGGCGAAGTATAGCAACGTCGGCGTGACGGTGTCGCCGGTGACGATTAATTCCCTGAGCGCGTTCGGGAGCGTGGGAGAGATCGGGCGAAAACTCGCGGAGGCGGAAGGGAAGAAGGAAAGCACGATTCCAGGGGGGGTGGATATGCTGAGCGAGCGCGAACGCGTCGGGGCGAAGTCGGGGGTGACGTTTTACGATTACGAGTATAGGTTGATAACGACGCACGGGAACAAGCGTATTTATGCATCGGTGACGATAGTGGATAATACGTTGTATATACTCAACGCGCAAGTCTACGAAACGACGGATCCAGAGAAACCGACGGAGGAGCAAAAGGCGTTTGATGAGGCGAACGCCGAGCTGTATCGTCGCGTCGGGGCGACGTTTGACGTAAGTAAACGCATTTTTAGTTGATTGATGTTCCCATGGCTTCTAATAATAGCTTCTACGTTGAATTTCTATACGGGAGTGCACTCGACAAATCCTTTGTCGGCGTCATAAGACCACCATTTATGTCCGTCGGTGGTGAACAAGCGAGTTGAGTGATGAAACCACATGTTTGACGCCGCGCAGTAGTACATGTCTTTATCGGTGTCGTAGACGTATCCTTCGGGTACGAACGCGGGCGCGCACGCTTGCGCTCGCTCGACTAACTCGAGTTTCTCCGATATATTTCCCTCGACGCTACCTCCATGAGATTTGATGTACTGTTTCAGCTTGCCGACGCTCATGGACGCGAAATCGACGCTCAACGTCAAAGAAGATTTTGGAGCTTCCTCCGCTTTGACCTTCTTCGCCGGCCTGGTGGTCTTCGATGTCGTCGCTGGTCTTGCGTCCTCATCATCGCTATCGGCAAACATATCTTTTCCACCGCCATCGTTCGTCGCTTTCGGCAACGGAGCGTTTAGCGCCGCCGCTCGCTCAAACGCCTCCTTCTGAAACGTATACACTTCGTACTCCCCATTGCTCATCAACGCGCTCGAAAGTTCAGTCAACGCATCGAACGCCTTCTTTTCTTCGACGCTCATCACCTTACTCGTCTTTTGCCCGACGGAGCGACTCTTCTTCACATCGCTCGCGCCGCCGAGCCGCTTCAACGCCCCGAGCACCGTCTCCCCAGCGTTTAAGTACCCTGCGATCGCCCTCTGCACCTCCGCGATCTCTCTCGCATTCATCCCTCGAGCGAGCTCTTCTTCTTCTAAAAGCGCCGTGCTTCGCTTGATCGCGCCAGTGGCGAATCGTTCATCCACTTTCGCGTCTTTGTCCAGCCACGCTTCGGTTTCGTCTCGTTCCTCCGCGTACTCGACGTAGTTCCCATCTTCATCAAAGTACCCTTCCGTGCGTTCGCGCTCGAGATTAAACGGCTCGAACTTTTCGTCATCGTCCCCGTCGTCTTCTTCGTCCGCTCTTGTACTCTTTCGCTCTTCTGCTTCATCCACGCTCTCTCGCGCGTCCACGTCCCGGGCGTCGCGCATGTTCGCGAGCATCTCTGACCTCAACAGCGCTCGCGTCTTCGCCGCGTTCGCAGCCGCGATCGCCATCGCCTCGTCATCGTCGGCGAACGAAACGCTCTTACCCGCGTTCTTGCGCGGGTGGTCATCGTCCGAATCGTCCCCGCGCGGGAGCACGGTGGCGCGCGGCTCGGCTTTGCGCTTGTCTCGCGCGTCCGAGGCGAGCACGGTGGCGACAAGCTCGGCGGTGCTCCCGGGGGTATAAGGGCGCGCATTATTCGCGTCATCGTCGTCGGAATCGCCATCGCGACTGGGCTTGCGTTTCATCGCGCGCGAAAGTGTGCAGCGCGAGTGCAGCAGCGGGAGAAATGTTGAGGAACATGTTAAATAGTTTACAACGCAGACGCTGGACGACTTTTGCGCCGCCCGAGTCGCGTGGATTACTTCCAAGTGATGAGCGCGTTATAGAACTCATCGTAGGAAAGCGAACCATCGCCGTCGACGTCGAAGATGCTGAAGACGACGTCGATGATGTCGTCACTCAAGTTTTCACCGGCGACGCGCTTTGCGAGGCTTTTAAACTTTGTTCTAGTGATATCCACCCCAGCTTCGTCAAGTTCGTGCATTTGCTTTTGAAATTCAGTGCCGCTGTGCTTGGCGATGCGCGCGAAGGCGAGGAAATCCTCGCGCTTGATGCGTTTCTTTGACTCGTACCCGGGGAGCTTTTTCACCGACGCAAGTAACGTCGGCAGTACATCCAACTTCGCCTGGCACACGAGCGAATATCCGAAATCCCGGAGCGTAATAGAGTTACTTTTCTTCGTGTCGTAGTGCGAGAACTCCAAATTATCCATCTCCCGTCTCAACGAGCTCAGAAAGTCATTAAACTTGGCCTCGGTGAGCATTTTGTTCCGTTTGGGCGTGAACAAGTAATCCAACAACCCACCGCCGATCGAGTTCATGTCAATATTTCCAGTCTTTAACCCCGTTCTCAGCCCAGTGGCATGTGTCCCGTGCGATATTCGCATAAATTTCATCATCTCTGCGAATTCCTTCGCATCCAGGAGCCCGTTGGCGTCTGTGTCGAATTTTTGAAACGTGACGTTGGCCGAATTGCGATCGATCGTCAGCAGTGTTTGAAAGAACAAAAATTCAGAAAAGTCGATCAATCCATTGCCGTCCGTGTCGAACAACTTGAATAGCGCGCTCTGTAGTTTCTCGTGAGTCTCATCCCCGTGCGCTCGCTCGCCGTGTAGCCGCCCAGCGCGCGTATCGTTTGAACCCACCGGAGGGTGCAGCGGCAGCAGCGACCGCACGAGGTCGCTCAAAGTCATGTACGTCCCGTTGTCCCCACGCACGCTCGCAAAATACTCGAACACTTTCTCCGGGGGCGAAAATGCGCGCAGGCGCTTTTCATAGCTGAAGAAGACGTCTTGGCGGTACTCTCTCGTGAGCGCGTTGGCTGTTGCCCTGGCGAGCGCGCCGCCGTAAAACGCGCGGCGACTCTCGAGCCATTCCGACCACGACGCGTGCGGCGTCGGCACCGGGCCGTGCGTGGTATCAATGTAGTATGCGATCCCGCCCAGAGCGGAGAGCGCGAGGGCGGACGTGCGCGCGGCGGAACCCGAGCTCCCGACGGCCGCGGAGGCATAATTCCTGGAGCTCGGAGTCGCGGTCGCTGTCGCGAGACGCATCGCGCGCGACGACGCGCGATGAGCGTGGCGGAACATCGATGCTATGTACGCGCGAGATTTGCGGAGCGAGGGCTGGGGACCGACGCGCGCGTGACACTGAGACTCGGTTTAATCAGAATTCCTGGATGTTGTACAATGTGACTGAGGCGTCTAGAGCCTCCGCACTCGATGGGGTTCGGGAATGAGCGCCTTCGTGCGGGCGAGCCTGGCGATGCATACCAGTTTGTTATCGATTGGGACCGAGGGGTCGGCGAGCTCTAAGACGTCGGCGCGAACGGTGCGCCATTCATTTTTGGAAAAGAGCGCGTGGTAACGCTGCAGGGCCAGGTAGAGCGCGTTCAGAGCGTAAATCAACATCCCCTGCTGCACCGAGCGACGCTCTGCAATTTTCAAATTGCACAACGCGCGCTCGGCTTCAGCGAGCAACAAGCGCATCTCTTCTCTTCGCTTGGATCGGCGACGATGCAGAGACATTGAGGCATATGCCTTGACGGTGACAGCGGAGCTGTAAATCGCCAGTGCCGCTGGAAAGCATGCCATGAGAGAGAAATTCAATCGATTCGCGCGCATGATTTGGTCCATCTGCATCAGCGCGTTCTCCATTTCGACTTTCATGACCTGAGTTTGGAGCAACAGGAGTTGCATCAGATCTCCGGCGAGCATATTAGTCAGCGGAGATTTTAATTCCTCTTCGACTCGAGCGGTGACGAGGCGCATCGGATCGGGCTCCGGTTTGTTTGCCTCGCCTTCAATCTTTCCGCCGCCGACGGTTTGATACGCCTTGTAGAGAGACGCCGAATACCCCGGTCGCGACGCTTGCCGAGTGTACTCCTCGAGCATGCGATTTAACGACGCTTTGCTTTCTTCCAAAAGCTCGTTGGCATCATCTGGGCGGTCAGAGACAAAGGCCGCTCGTAGTTCGTCGCTCAGCTCCTTCACCGGATCTCGCAAATTTGTCTTCCAAAACGTCGTAAACGCCGTCTTCACCGCGGCGACGATTTCTTCTAACTCGGAACTCCCACAAAGCTTGCTTCGCTTGATCGTCATGTACGCACCGACCGCGAGTACGCTTCCGCCGACGGCGTACAGCATCCACCGTCGCACGTGCTTGCTCGGCTTGGCGTGCAGTACCAGAGCTTCGTGCGACGCGTCCCTCACGACCGTCCATTCCGCCTCGACACGCTTCAGCGCCTGCCACAGCGTATCATTCACCCTGGGCAGAGGAAGGTACTCTCCATCGACGCGTATTTGTTGTCTAAATCGGTGAGTTACTTCACCTTCGATCTTGGTCAAATCCATGCTCGCCAAGCGCTGCAAGCGGCTCGGTGGCCGCCGAGGCTCGCCATCTCCCCGAGGGCTAGTCATGTCCACGCTTGCGCGCGGCGATCGCGGCGTGGGTTCAGGCAAGTCCGGCATGAAATCTCGCTGTCGAGTTCCGGGAAACCCGCGCAATGCTTTGCTGAGTAATTTTGGACTCTCGCCGCCCATGATTGTCACCGTGCTCACGACGCGCTGCAAATCGCCCACCTTGGCTTTACTTTCGCTCGAGTACTTAGACAACTGTTCGAGGCACTCGAGCAAGCCGTTTGTGGCAGCCATCAACGTCGATCGCGTGTGTTCTCGAGAATGCATCGTCCCCACCGCGTTCGCAATCTCGTCGGCGTGATGGTGCACCTGGCCGACGACGCTCGCGAGAGACATTTGCAACTCGGCGAGCGCGTTGACGCGCCCATCGATGATCACCCGCGCCGAGGCATTGGGGAGGGCGAATCGCGCCGGCTTCCCCGAGATTGCGGCAGACAAATGACACCAAAACCTATGCGCGCCGTCGCGCGTAAAGCACAAGAAATTCCTCGGCCCCGTCTGCGTGAGCAAAAATCTCGCCTGCCCTCGTCTCCGGTCGCGAACGTGCTCCCAGAAATTCAAACTCCTCGTCGCCACGTGCAAATCCACGAGCAACTCTCGAGAGATATCCTGCGCAAAAAACAACGTCGCTCGCGCGGCGTGCCCTAAATCGCTATCCTCCGCCGCGCGCTCCGCGCTCGCGTCTCCATCCAGCGCCGCGCTCGCCGCGAACGCGTCTCTCCACCACACCGCGCTCGCCCCGGTTCGCCCATCTTTATCGAAAAACACCGGCAGTGACTTCACGCTCGCGTCTTTCTGTTCATCATAATTCATCCGACGTCGCACTCCGAGGCGCGCTAACCGCGCGGCTTCAACCGCGACGCGCCAAAACGTCCGCCCGCTCCGCGCTCGCCCACTTTCTTGGCTCTCCATCACGCGATGCACCGCGTCGCGAAACAGCGCTTTTCGAACATCGCTCGAATGACTATCTTTATTCGTCGTTTCCTTTTCCTCCACGTCATCATCGTCCTCGTCGTTTGACGTGATCGTCATCGTCCCGCCGAGCGCGCGCGTTCGCGCCCGAGCGCGAGCGTCGCCGAGTGCCGCATCGTCCAGCGCGTTACCCTTCATGCCCCTCGACGCCGCGTTCGATGCCGTCGCGGCGTTGGCTTTACACGTCACCGCGCGCGCGAACGCGCGCGTTCGCCCGCGCCCAGGGGTTGAGCTCAAGCCTCCAGAGGTGAACGCGCGCGCGCGAGCGTTCGCTCGCGCGTGCGCGGAGATCGACGCTCGCGCGTTCGACTCCACCGCAAATCGCATCGACGCTTTCGCCAAGGCGTTGAATGACGGTTTTTACGACCCATTAGTGGTGCGACGCGCGTGCGAGCGGTGGAAAGCGTCGGAGTGGACGCTGGAGAGTTTACTACGCGACGGAGCGCTCGAACGCTGCGCGACGCGCGTGGCGTTGACAAAGGAAAAGTGGAGCGCCGCGCGCGCGTTCACGTATTGCGAACGCAGCGATGCGACGGAATTGAGAGGTCACGCGTTCGATGCGCCGACGATGACGGTGGAGTTGGCGTTGACGGACGCCATAGCGCGCGTGCTGCGGTGGCGCGGCTCGGGGGCGTACGTGCAGACGACGCTGGAGAGCGCGACGAAAGAGCAGTGTCGAGGCGGCGCGAGCGATGCGTTTGGTTTGGTGGAGTGTTGGCGCGAGAGTCAACCGCAACGGCTGTGGCTCGCGCTGAGCGGGAGCGTGAGCCCGATGCATTTTGATGCGTCTATATCGACGCTCGCGCAAGTGAGCGGACGAAAGCGCGTGTTGCTGTGGCCGCCGGAAGCGCTGCGGTATATTGATTTATGGCCGAATTGGCACCCTATGCGCCGTCGCGGGCGCGTGGATGTGACGTCGCCGACGCTCGCGGATGATTATCCCGCGTTCGTCGCGCGCGCGGTGGCGTGGGAGGTTGTCCTCGAGCCGGGAGATTTGTTGATTTTTCCTCCGCGGTGGGCGCATCACACGGAAAGTTTGGGTGCTGGCGACGTCCAGGTGTCAATGTCGATCACGCAGCGGTTCAAATCGATTCGAAGAAGTGATGTGAGCGCATTTATGAAATGGTCGAATCATCGGTACCGCGCGGATGCGTTGACGCGGGCCGTAAAGTTGGGGCTCGTGCGGGACGACGTCGGCGCGACGTACTCGCGGGACGAGGCGACTGGCGAGGTGCGCCGAGATTTGGGTCGCTGGAGCGCTCCGGAGAACGACGTTTTTCGTCGCGCGGCGTTGGACTGCGCTCGCGTGATTCGTGAACACGCGGATGACGCAAACGTGGTGGGGATTTACGTCAGAGGATCGATCGCTTGCGGACGAGCAGTTGCATGCGTCAGCGACGTCGATTTAATTGTCATCGCGCGAACTCGAATCGATGAGGACCGAATTCGCAACGTATTACTCGACACATGGCTTCCGGACTGGAATCACGTGGTCACGAAAGCAGATGTGCGATACGAGTACGTAGACCGCGGGTTGAGCGAGCTCGCGGGAGAGGAGTTGATGGCGGCGCTGACGTCGGTTGACGTTTTCGTGCTCGCGTCGCAAAGCGTGACGATTTATGGACTTGATTTACCACTGATGCTCCCGCCGAGTGCGCGAGTGCCACGATCGAGGACGCTCGCGACTTTGACCGCGGATGTCGATGATGCGCTCGCTCACGAAAGCGAGCGCGCTCTCGTTTGGTGTCTCAAGCGTTTGATTCGAGGCGCATACGAAAAGCGCTCCATGCGACACACGGATGTGTACACTAGAGATTTGTACCACTGCGTTCGACTGGCTATCGATGCCGATGTCGACGATGCGGATATCAGATGCGAATTGACGACGGCGCTTATCGCGAGTGTGCGCGGTCCGAAAGAGCTTTGGGGAGAACTCTGGTTTGCCTACGGCTCTGCGTTATGTCGACGGCTAGAGAGGAGGATTCGCGATTTAGCTGTACCGAAGGGGATTAGCGATACCGATATTCGTACCGATAACTCTGTGCAATTTAGCATGACGCTGTAGTACTGTAGGATGAATTGTTTTGTTGAATATTTGATTAGAAGCGTAAGCGTATGAAAAACACGAGCGGTTTGATCGGCTAAATCGATTTCATGATGCGGGCGCGGTCATCACTGCTCATTCCCTTGAGCTCGGCGACGAACTGAGCAATCTTGGCGTCGCGACCCTTCGCCATGACAGCGCTGATAACCTTTTCGCCGTCCTTGGCGAGCATTGCAGCAACCGCTTTGTCATCACTAGCATCGGCAACCATGCCCGAAATGACGTCTTCGACGTGAGTCTCGAGAGACTTCTCGAGTTCAACATCACCGAGCTGCTCTCGGATTCTACTAGCTAACGCATCCACGGCGAGACGACGCTTCAATCGGGCGTGGAAGTATCGACGAGCGTTATGCCATTCCACGACATCACGGATTACTCCCTTGGCCTTCATGCGGCCACTTCGATCGTGCAAGTCAGCGAACTCGTGAGCGACTTGGGTGTACATCGGCAACAGGGCAGCTTCGCGCTTCTTGATGTCCGCCTTGTTCTTCTCTGGATCTTCATCCAAAGCGGCAAGGATCGGGTCAAGGCGGTGCATGGCCTCGATTTGATCCTTAGAGCGGAACTTCACTTCGCAAATACCAGGGGGCTCGAGAATACCACCTCGAGAATCCACATCCGCATACATCTCCATTCTCGCTTCGTTGATGGTCGGGTCGACGACGACCCACGCACCACCGCGGAGTTCACCGTTGGGTGGAATATAAACAAACACCGGATGACGGTAAATACGAAGCTCGTCGACAATCATGGCGCCAAACTTCAAAATTTCTCCGTACATGTCTCGGGTACCACCGCTGAAACCTCGCCAGTTCGCAAACACGAACAACGGCAAATTTTCAGCGTTGTTGAAGTCACGAATCGCGGTGGCCGTCTTGTGAGCGCTGTCTGGGAACCAGACTTGACCAGCTTGCGCCAAAACCGCTTCGCGAGACTCGGGGTTGGCGGGATCGGCTGGAATACGCTGTTCCATCAGGCGCGTTTCCACGGCGATGACGCCGCATGGAATACCACCGAGACGAGCGCGACCGGTCACAACAGACTTACCCCAGTCGGGCAAAGTTTCGGTCCACGAATTGACGTCGAAGAAACCTTTTTGGAACCCACCTTCAGTTTGCACACCGGCAAGCATGTTGCGTGGGTCGTACGGCGTCTTCGTCGGCATGAAATCAATCTTACGATCTACCGGATCGGACGACTTGAGCGCCGGGGACCTGGTCTTCGAGGTCGCCGGGACGTACGACAACCATCGCAAAATGGACTTGACACCTTCTTGATCGTCAGCAACCTGCAAGTGCGAAACGCCGTTAGGCATCATCACTTGCGGACCACCGAGCTGGTCTTGACTGGTGTACACTTCACGCCCGAGAAGCTTGTTTAATGCCAAATAACCAGTGAGGATGAGTGGACCGTTGGTCATTTGAATGTTACGTTGGCCAAGGCGGCACAAGTACGCACCGATACCAACGGATCGACCAGTGATGTACGAGAGCGTGAAAGCATCAGCATACGCGGCAGACTGCTCTCCGGCAATCATACCAGAACCTCGCAAGTTTTCGACGCCGATACCGTGGATTTGACCAATGATATCTGTGAGTTTCATGCGCGTTTGGCCTCCGTCGATGATTTCTTGAACCTTGACAGTGCCCGCAGGGAAAGCCTTGTGGTCCTCGGGAGTGAGGTAGAGGTACCTGTAACCCATACTCGGGTTGGCATCGTCGATCCACGCGACCTTAAAGTACGGCTTGAGCTCGTCGACGAGGCCAATACGCGCACCAGAGTTGGAGGCGATGTACACTCGTGGTAAACCAATCTTGCGAGCATACTTGGAAATCGCGTCATAATAGTCATCTTCCTTGACACCAAACGAGCCGGACATGTAAGTGCAGTCGTTACCAACGATGACAATTTCACGACCTTGCGGGAATTCCGGAGTCTTCATCGCGATGTGCCATCCGACCATGCCGATGTTGTTGGAACCCGCCGGGCGATCCTCCTTCCTCAGCTTACCATCCTCGCCGAAAACGAGTTCGCTGGCGCTAAAAAAGTCCGCAGGCATGACACCGCCGACGTCAGCAATGTGCTGACGCCAGTCGAGAACGAGAGCTTTTTCGAACAGGCCCAGGAAGTCGAAGATGTACGTCGTACCGATGGCGCGCGCAACTGCACGCTTTTGTTGAAGTGCACCAGGTTGCGGGTAGGGCTCCAAGAAGCACGCTTGCTCTTCGCCGCTCGGGCCGAGGATGCAGAATTGCATAGCCTTACCAGTCACGGGTTCCAAATACTCTTTGTAGATGTCAACCTTCAACCACTGACCAGACATGGAGGTGGCCATGAGACGCAACGGCACCTTCTCCTTGCCGACGCGAACACGAACCTCGATTTCATCCACACGACGAGAAAGCAGAGAGGCAGACTCGCGGCTGATGAAGTCAAGAAGCTTACCTTTGAGCGCCATAACAGCGGAAGTAAAGTTTTCTTCTTCCAAGAATGGTAAGAAGTTCACGTAAATTCTCGAGGACGACACATCCTTTGCACGGCTGTCCATCATCGACAACGACAACGCTTCAACAGCCTTGTTCAACACACGTTCTATACCGCCGTCCATGGCATCCTTAGAATGAGAGAGACGACGAAGCAACAGATGCTTAGCGTAACCACGTTTGCCCTTGAGGCCCGACGATTCACCGACGTACATGTGCAAGTCGCGATTGACTGTCGGAAGTCTCGTCAAGTCGTAGTTCTCAAGACGCGCAAGTTCAAGCAAGTGAGCCACTGTCGGGCGTTCACCGCGATAGAGTTTGTCTTCCGCAAAGCCCTTGGAGGAGTGGAACGTGAAGTACGACGGCAACTCGAGGTTAGCGTACGCGAGAATGTTCACAAACTTCACACCGAGCCCTTCGAGTCGCGCCTTGTGCGTCAAGACAAACTTTTCAATCTCACCAGGCAACGCATCGTCCACAGCTTGTTGGCACATCGCAATATGAAGCACATGCATGGATTCGCGAGACACGCGAGAAACTGTGATGGACTTCTCGAGACGATCCAATATGGCTGTAAAACGCGCCTTCATTTCAGCGAAGTTGTCGACGCGAGCCAAAAGGCCGCATCGAAGCGGGCTTTCATCTGGATACGTGTTGAACTTGAAGGTCCAGCCGATCGATGTCATGCCGTCAGCACGCGAAACTTCAGAGCTGATAACATTATGCGCACGGTAGACACGCTTAGAGTAGACTTCAAAAGCGGCGTCTTGGACGTTCTCATCCTTGTCGGCGAAGAGTGCTGGAAGAAGATCGACAGCGAGCGTTGGCGATTCGACCAAGGATTGGAGGTCGCCAGCCTTGGCCTTACCCCAGGCGCGGCTCAAGCCTTCGGCACCCATAAGAATCTTACGAAGCTCCTCCAAACGCTTATCGATCGACGGCAGGCGGCGCTCAAGCAGAATATTGGATGCTTCAAGGGCGATGTCGCCGTATTCGGGACCACGAAGCTTGGAGAGTCGCTCAATGCACTTGCGAAAAGAGTCAGAGATCGGAGCGTGATCATCAGCCCAGGAAATCGGCCCGCGAGCAATGACGCGCTGCGGCAGAGTCGGCGCTTGCTTCAACAGCGACAAGATGAGCATTTGACGTTCCTTGGAGCGGCAGTGCGCGCGAACTTGTGCCAATACCGGCGTCAAGTTCTTGCTGTTGGCGCGGACAAGTTGTGCCATCACAGCGTCCATCTTCTTACCGGCGAATACGGTTTCAACAGCCAAATAACGCTCAATAATTCGTTCGAGTTCAGATGTCGCGCGCTCCCATCTGCCCTTGTCGGCTGGGAGAGCTTGAAGGGCGTTGAACAAGTCTGCGACGCACGTGTCTGCGTCAAGTTCGAAACCATCCAAGAAACGATTGACTCGCTGAACGGCAGCATCAAGAACTTCTTCGGGCGTTGCGCTGTTATCGTTTGAGACCGGAAAACGGAGTTCGCCGTTGAAGACACTGATCTTTTTCACCTTGCTCGGGTCCTTCAACGTAAGCGAAGCGAGCAAGTCGCCGGCTTCGATGACGGCGCCAGCAGACTTGGCGTGCGTAACTTTACCGCTCTCCGTCGCGATAAGGGGCATTACCATCTTCATCGCCTCGACTTCAGCAAACGGCTTACCCGCAACGACTTCACCACCATTGTCTTGAAGGAAGCGAATGAGCTTACCGGTGACGTCGGTGCGAAGTTCAGACGGATCAAAAATGTTAGGCAGCAACCAAGTTTGGCCGTCGAGAATCATTCTCAAGCCGAGAGGTTCTTCCAAGCCTTCGATTTCGTGCTGTTGGCCGCCGAAAAATGCGACGAGCGCGCCGTCGGCACGTTCGCGAATCTTTGCTTCAATCGTTTGCTTACCCATCTTGACGACGATGGAATCCGGGCCGGGACGAGTCACTTCGAAAGAGTACTTGATGTCTTGATAAGTGATTTCCATCGGGAATTTGATCATTTTCTCAATGCCTTGTACAGAGACTTGACCCTTCTTCCAAAATTCAGTGAGAGCGGACTCCTCTGACTTGGCCATGTTGAAGGCGCGGAACAGGGTTGCCCCAAGAACAATCATGTGAGGGTCTTGCTTGTTCGCGATTTCCTTCTTCGCAATCAACCCATCCAACCACGAGGTATCGATAGTATTGTCCTTGAACTCAGGCGTTTCAAGCAGTTGCACCAAGTACTCGACGGCCGTTCGAATTTCACCGCGAACGACCATACCCTTTAGGGCGAGGACGAGTGCTTTGCGCGCTTCGTTGCGCGTAGGTCCGGAGGCGAAAATGTGACCAAATTGAGAATCAGCAAACTCGTGTACCCCCCCGTTCGCACCAACGGAGAAGTAACCCCACACGTTCGGTGTAGATTGGAAGTGCACTCGTTCAATGCCACCAGAAGTCGGCTTGAAACCTTCATCGGGGTTTTCGGCGGTGATACGGGCCGCGATGACGTGGTGTTCGGGCAAAATGTATTCTTCCGTCATGAAGTCAATATTATCCTTACCGTTCACGTCTCGGCCGTAAAACTTGCGAATCTCGGGAATTCGGCAGAGTGGAATACCCATGGCAACTTGGAGCTGCGTCGCGGGAAGGTTAACTCCGGTGATTCCTTCTGTGACAGGGTGCTCGACTTGCAAACGCGGGTTCAGTTCAAGGAAGAAGTACTTGCCAGTGGCCGCGTTGTACAAGTACTCAACCGTACCAGCACCGATGTACCCGATGTTCTTCGTCAAACGCTGCGCAGCTCGTTCCATTTCTCTGAAAATTTCCTTCTTGGCGATAATCGGTGGACCTTCTTCGAAAATCTTTTGAAAGCGACGCTGGGTAGAGCAATCGCGACCGTTGAGCGCGATGGCGTTACCGTATTCGTCGCCGACGATTTGAACTTCCAAGTGACGCGCTTGGGTGCAGAGTTGCATCATGAACATGGGAGAGCCTGGGACTTCAGCCTTGACTTGCTCAAAGTTAACTCGAAGTTGCTCTTCGTCTCTGCTCATGCGGATACCCTTGCCGCCGCCACCTTCAGACGCCTTCAACATGACCGGGAAACCGATGCGCTTCGCAGCGGCGAGGCACTCATCCACAGTCGTCACCATAGCCTTTTGAAAGATTTCGTCCGGAATCGTGCCTTCCTTCGTGAGCTCTGCGACTAGACCATCGCCGGACCATGGGATCGAAGGAACCTTGGCAGTCTGCGCCAAAATGTTAGCCGCAATCTTATCGCCTAACACGCTCATCACCGGCGCGGTGGGACCGATAAATTGAATTCCAGCCTTCTTCAAAGCCGTAGGAAGCTTCGGGTTCTCAGAAGCGTGACCCCAACCAGGCCACACGGCGTCAACGCCTTCGCGTACCGCGATCTCGGTGATGAGAGGCACGTTGGCGTAGTTGTTCTTGTTGGAACCGCCCGGAACTTCGACGTAGTCATCGGCAAAGCGAATGAATTCAGCGTTGGCCGCCAAATCTTCCGGAGTCGCCATAGCCAAGAACTGAATAGCATTCTCATCACCAAACGTGTTGTACGCCCAGCGACGCATAGATAGAATGCTCTTCGTCGCCGCCATACCGTTGTTCGCGATGAGCACCTTGCGAATCACGCGTTTCCCACCGCGCTCCGCCACGTACTTGGCGAGCGCGTCCGCGCTCGACGTCCCAGACGTGCTCGGAGAAGAATCCGCCACCGCAAATAGTTGTTGCGCATCGCCTCTGTGAGCCTTCGCGATGGCTACGCGACGCGTGGAATCCGCTCGGCGAAGAGACGCTCGCGCCGAAACGCCTCGTCGCGCGTCGCCCAAAACTATCGCGCGTACGTCGCAACCCTCTCGTCAGTCCTCGCGCTCGCTTCGACCTTTTTCCTCTCCACCGCGCGCGCGATTCCATACTCTCACTCTCTCATCATCCTTTTCTCTCCTCCATCGCCGTTCGACGATTCCCCGATCGCTTTCGCGTTCGCGTTCGCGTTCGCCCGCGCAAACCTAACCCTTATCGAGTCACGCTAACGACTTGCCGAACGTCATCCCGATCGCGCGACGCGTCGTCCGTCACCGCTCGCCCTCGCGCGCACGTCGCCCTCGCATTCGCTCACGACGATTTCACGCACAATTATTTCCCTTTCTCATCGATTTCACTCCCATCGCGCCCGCGCTCGGGGCGAACGACGCGAACGCCATCGCACGCGCTCGCGCGTGCGTCGCTCCTGTGTTCGCGCGAGGGACGATCGCGAATTGTCCGTCAGCGCGCGCCACCGTCACCGCATTCGTCATCGCTTCGATATCGACATAAAATGCGACGTTCGAATACGCGCCACATCGACGCATCGCACCCGTCGCCGTCGTCGCACATCGCGCCAATCGACGTCGGGGTTCGCCGTTCATTTATCCGCGAACGCCTCGTTCGTGTCCTCGTCGCGCGCGTCCTCATGCGCGCGCGCGCGAGCTCTCGCGCCTTCGATCGACATCGTCGAACGAGCGATCGCCATGGAATCTCCTCCTTCGCGCTATGCGCGCGCTCGAAGCGTCCACCGTCGCCCTCGCAAACGCGCGCACGCACCGTAGGTCGTCCTCGTCACCGCGATGCGCGTCGCGCGATGGCGCGTCGCGCGATGGCGGGCAAACCCTCGAGCGGGCGTCGGTCGGTCGGTCGGTCACTCGGTCGGTCGGTCATTCACTCGGTCATTCGGGGGTGCGACGACGCGCTCGTCCGTCCCATTGGGGGTGAATGCGTCGACGTCGCGCGCGCGTCGCCTCGCCCGTTCGACGCCTCGCGCGTCTCATCGCCCGTCGTCGACGACGACGAATGTCAACGTGATGACGATCGATCGATCGATGCGAACGCGATTGGTGATGACGACGGCACCATATCACCGGCGACGATGACGACGTCGACGTCGTCGTCGATGGATCGCGCGACCGACCTCCTTGACCGCGATGACCCCCAGACTCGCACTCGCTCGCCTTTTTCGACCCCTCATCGACGAACGCCGGTCATTCGACGACGTTTCGAACGCCTCCACCGCGCGTCGCGCGATGCGTCGTCGATTTCCCGTCGCACGCGCGCGTTCGTGCGTGTCGTGACGCCGATGACGATTGCGTCGATTTCGTCGATGCGTTCACGCGCGCCGAGCGCGCGCGTGAAGCGTGCGGTGAAAGTGCGGACGTTGGACGCGCGCGCGCGCGCGCGACGGTCGCGCGCGCGCGTCGCGCTCGACGCCCGAGTCAGCGATGAAAGCGAACGCTTCGATGCGTTCGAGGACGACGACGAGGGTGCAGAGAGAGGTGAGAGGGCGAACGTACGCGCGAGCGACGGCGAGTTCGCGGTGAAGGCGGAGGTGAGCGCGAGCGCGGAGTCGGTGTGGCGCGCGCTGTCGCGCGGGGAGAATCTCTCCGAGTTCGTCCCGACTCTCCTCGTAGCGAAAAGAGGACCGAAGCAGTACGCATCGACGGAGACGGAGGTGAGGGTGATCGCGATTGATTACACGCTGTTCACGCCGAGAATGTTGAATACGGTGAACGTGCGCGTGGTGGATAAGTCGAGGGGGGCGCCGAATTGGTTAAACGGTCCGGCGTGGTTGGGGTTCGTCGCGCGTAATATCGATGAGCGCAGTGAGTTTATGCTCGTAGGGTCGTTTTGTATTTATCCCATCTTGGGCGAGTCGTACAAGTGCGAGGTGGAGTATCGCGCAGAGTTGAAGCCGTTGAGGTACGAGGTGAACGCCGAGACGCGGCGACGAGCGGTGGAGAATAGCATACCTTTCATCATCTCGAGCATCACTAAGAAAGCGATGAAGCGAGACCAGGAGCGTTTACGATCGCCCGGATTTCTTCCGCAACTCGAGGCGCCGTTCGGGGTCGGAGGGTTCGCTAACGCCGAAAAAGCGACCGAGGCGAACGCGTTTGTGCCGAGTGGATACTTGGGGTTGAGCGAAATCAAAGTGCCGATGATTGCGAACGGCGAGCCCGCAAAGACGAGTGTAGTACCTAGTGAAGAACCAGGTGCAGTGGCAGCGGCGGCGAACGTGCGAATGCGTTCTCGGGGGGAGAAATCATCATCCAATAAAGTTAGCGCGCCGAGGAGTTGGCAGGCCATCGGCGTCGGTGCGCCAGGGAAGAAGTGGTTTGACAGTGATATCACGCCGTTTGAGAATCCCGGTTCTTTGGAGATCCACATGCGACGGTACGACACCGATAGTCTACTCCACCGACGATGCTTGGCGGCGGTGAGGATTGAAGCGCCCGCGAATTTGGTATGGGAGCTCCTCACAAACTACGAAAACATGGCGAGATTCGTGCCAAACCTCATGCACTCCGAGTTCATCCAGCGGTACGGGTCCGAGATGGCGAAATCTAGTGCCACAGAAAACACGAAGCGCGTTCGACTTCGTCAGGTTTTTGTCAAATGTGAGCTGTTTCACGCCGTGGAAGAAGCCACCGCGATGGATATTGTACAGAAAGACGACAAGGGCGAACTGCAGTTTCGCATGCTGCAGAACGCTCGCTTCGGGGCGCTTCAAGGGAAGTGGCTCGTCGTTCCCGCGGGGGAATTCGCCACGGTGTTGAAATTTGCCATCGAAGGTGTAGTTGCGAGTTCGGAGAACGAATTTCCTGCGAAGAAGCCGCCGCGCGATCCGCTCGACGAGCGCATCGCCTTCGATGAAATTTCAACCATGCTCAAGCAGGCTCGCGAGTTCATGGAGGGTGTGGCGAAGAAAAAGGTCAAAAGTTACGATAAAAGCGTGAAAATAAACGTTGGTGATTTAGCACTCAAGGGCCCTGGTATGTCGCAAGATGATGAAGAGCTGGTTCAGATGGAGATTTCATCCTCGACATCTGGACGAGAGCGTGATGGACGCGACAACGAATTGAGCGCGTTGAAGCGCGCATTTCTAGCCGCAGGTTTTGGCGCCAATGAAACCATGCCGAACAGAGCTACGCTACGCACGCTTGGACAATGGGAACTCATCAAGCGCGTGGAGAAGCTCGGAGGTTTTGTCGAAGTAGCGAGCTCGCTGCAGTGGCGAACGTACGCCACTCGTCCGCGGGGGTACTGGACGCTTCGCAACTTGGAGAAGGAGATCATCGAGTTCATCGCGAACTCGGACGATCCGAGCGTGTACTTGAAACCAAAAGTCATGCCCTCGCGCAAATCATTCGCCGAAGCCGGACGCTCGGACATCGTCAACGCTTTGAAGCGATTGGGAGGTTCGATCAAAGTGGCGGAACAGATTGGTTTGAATCTCAACGAAGAACGAGCGAAGGCGGGCACGCGACCTGCGACGAGCAAAAGCACCGACGAAGAAGATTAATAGCACGCAGCGCGTTGATTACTTAGAAGTTTAGCTCAGTTAGCGAAAGATTTGTGTGATGTTTATTACTCGTTACGCACCTTAGGCTCGATAAAGTACGTAAACACGTCGCCCTTGTCGTCAACCTTCGTCGGATACACCGGCAGCGGCACCGGCGCTGCCGTCTTTTTCAACGTCCCTAAAAACTTCCGCATCAAATTATCCTGCGGGCACCACTCCAACACCTGACCCGTGGCCAAATCATACGACGTCCCATCCAACGGCGTGCGAATCGCCGCCCCGAGCGCGCCTTCGAAAATCTCCCCGTCGATCAGCGGATACTGGTACGCCGTCGAGTTACACGCCGTGATAAAAATCATCGACCCCGCTCGAACCATGCAAAAGTTCCCATTCGCCAATATCAGCGCCTTGATCGGCTTCGCCTCGACGTCCGAGACGTTCCCAACCTTTATCCACGGCTCGCGCGCTTTTCCCTCGTTCCGCGCGCCCGCGTTCGTCGCTTTCGCCGCTTTCGCCTCCTCTTTCGCGCGTTCGTTGAACTCGTCATCTAATATCTCATTAATCCCCCGTCGTTTCCCCGCGAAAACCGTCATCCGTCGTCGCGCGCTCGCCTCGGCGCGCGCGAGGCGTCCTCCGTCGCGCGCGCGCGCGCTCATCCCGCCATCGCGCGCGTGCGTCGTCGCGCGCGATGCGACGGACGTCGCGCGATGCGACGCGCACGACATGATGAATGAAAATAAAATTCACCTCTCTCCCGTCGCTCGCGTCGCTCCCGTCGCTCGCGTCGCGCGTCGCGCGTCTCGCGTCTCGCGCGACGCGCGCGCGCGCGCGTTCGGTCGACGTCGACGTCGACGTCGTGCGCGACGATGAGTCCCGACTTCATGGTTATACGGGTACACAGACACTAGTGGCGTCTCTAGGGTCGTGATGAGGAACGCACACACGCTCGAACATTGATGGCGTGTCGCGCGCGAAGTCGCGCGATGCCGCGCGACGCTTCGCGAGACGCGTCATCGCGTCGATGGCGCGCGACGCGAGAGGCGATGGGAAGAAAAATTCGCCGCGAAAAATTCATTCGCGCGCGCGCACATCGAACGCGAATCGCGCGATCGTTCGCGAGAGCGCGCTTCGCGCGGCGTTTCAAACGATCGATGAGCGATCGAGCGGGACGATCGTCGTCGGGGACTTCCTCGAGCGGTTAAAGGCGGATGAAGGGATGACGGATGAATTGCAACGATCGACGTTGGAGTTTGTGACGCCGGAAATGCTGGATGTAGTGTTTGAACGACTCGGGGCGAGCGCGAAGAAACGAGTGGATGTGAAGGATTTCATCGCGTTGTTCTCGTCGTCGAACGATGGAAACGGGGGCGGGGAGAAAGCGTCGGTTGGGGTTGAAGAGGGGGTCACGACAGTAGTGGGGACGAGTGGGAGCGATATGAGTGAAAAAGTGACGGTGTGGAAGAAGATTGAGGATCCAGTGGTCGATACGACGCATTTGCGAAGGGTGTTTGATTTGCTCGATTACGACGGGAACGGCGAGGTGACGTTGGTGGAGTTTCTCGGCGCCCTGCACTCGAATCCTGAAATCGGGGTGTTGTTGGATCAAGGCACGATGACTGGGCGAGATGTGGCGAAGGATGTGAGCGATGTGTTCTCCAGAATGGACGCCGACCAGAATAAGTGCGTGAGTTTTGACGAGTTTGTTGAATACTTTAAGGTGCAACAGCAGTCAAACGTAGTGCAAAGTTTAAACACAATGAGTCGCGAAGAGAAAGAGAAATTATTCGCATCGGCGGATAAGGAAAGAATCAGAAGCATGGGTGCCTTGAAACGGGGCGTGCGTTTCATCGGAAAGCAGGCGCTCAAGGTGGGTCTACGTAAGAGCGCGAAAGAGCGCCTCGAGGAAAACTTGAGCAAAATGAACGACTCCGAGTTGTACGTGCTCAAATCGTATGTGCGCGATGTATTCAAGTTGGTGGATTACGAAAAACGCGAGAGAATACTCATTCAGGAGTTCTTGGATGAGTTGGTGGAGAATCCAGCCCTTTCAGTTGCGCTCGAAGTTGGAAGCACCAGTGAGAGCGATCCAGAGACGTCAAAGAAAATACTTGCCATCGTGTTTAAAGCGCTCGCGATAGATGCTAAGGTCGTTGTGGAGTTCCCTGAGTTTGTGAACTACTTTTTAAAGATCACATCGGAGAATTTCAACAAACTCTCTCCTTTGGCCAAGGCGAGCGCGAGAAGCACAACTCGAACGCCAGAACAGAATAGAGAGATCCTTCTTTTGGTCGGTGAGCTGTTTAGAGTTGAAAACAGTAGAGAAAAATCGAAACCGCGCGTGGCTGAAGCGCCCATGCGCGCGCCTGAAGTGGCACAAGAGTCGGTTGAAGGCGACGACGAGGTGTTCGTGGAAGTCAAGTCAACTTCTTCTGAGGTATCAATATTGCGAGAGCAAATCAAAAGATTGACGCTCGAGAACCAGAATCACAAAAAGGCTAATAACGCACTCAAACTCAAGTTGAACGTGCTGACGCACATGTACTCTGTGCAAAGCGCTGAGTATCAAGCGTTGATTGATGCGACGGCGTAGTGAGAGTCGGGTATGTATCTACTGTAGAATTGCTTAGTACCAACTTATTTTTACAGTACCTGGTTGTAATCTAATCATCGAGCTAATCGATCTTCACGCTAGCATAGATGGACCGAATGAACGCTAAGCAAGACAGGAAACCGACAGTACCGGTGAGGAGGAAATATCCAAATGACAACAGCAACATGTAGCCAAAGTAAATTATCGTAGTTACTTTGTGCGTTACTACGAGCTTCGTATGGTAGTAAATAACCCCGTAGCCGAACATGTAGAACGCCGAGGCGCCACTGGTCAAGAATGAACGCCACCACCACCTGTAGTCCTCGGTGCAAATCTGGAAATAGCACATCACGATGGTGATTTCAGCGCACGTGATGATGAGAATGATCAACACGAGCGCCAAGAATCCGAAGATGTAATAAAATTGTTGGAGCCAGATACTACTTAGGATGAAAAAGAGTTCGATGAAAACTGCACCGAACGGAAGAATACCACCAACAAGAATGGCCACTGCATCGTGCATGTACCACGGCTGCGGTGGAATCTGACGCGGGATCTTATTTGTGCGAACCGGCTCTTCGAGCGGATCTCTCTTAAATCCCATGTAGCTCCCCATAAACGTCAAAGGCACGGAGATCCCGAACCACAAGAACATCAAAACGAAAAACGTCCCGAAAGGAATAGCACCGCTGCTTTTTTGCCCCCACAGAAACGCGTTCAAGATGCTGCCAATCACGAAGAAAACGCTAGGAAACATGAATGCCGCCTTCATGGCAATCATCTTCCAGGCTTGGCCCTTAAACATGCGGAACAAGAACGCGCTCACGTACCCATTCGTAAAGCTCATGATGACATACAACATCACCATGGCCGTCATGAGACCGCCTCTGTTAGCCGGAGACAAGAAACCGAGAACGGCGAAGAACATTGTCACCATAGTCATGCAGATGAGTTGCACACCAGTGCCGGTGAAAACGGCGAGCCAGTCGTATGCAAATGGAACGCGGAAGACATCACCATGAATCAACTTCCACCCAGATTCTTCCTGCGTCTCTTCTTGCGTTTCGAGTTGGTTGTAGACCGTGATGTCACGGTGCAACGTGCGAAGCATGATAAGAGCGGTCATCACTGACAAGAAGAGGACAATCATCATAGAGTTGATGATGGAGAACCAGTGGATCTCGTCGTCCGCCATTAGTAGATATGTATCCCATCGACTCGCCCAGCGAATTTCACTCTCTTTGAAGAGCGTATCGTAGGTAAAGATGATCTCTTCACCCTTGCCGACTGGTTGCGGAGGTGATGAATCTGAAACATACACCTTCTCGCGTGGATCGCACGTCGTCAACAGCGGTTTATCGGCGCTCCATGTCTTGTAAGCGTGCTTTACACTGAACGGTTCGCATTCGAACCCAACGATACGGCTGAGATCCGTTTCTGGGTCTTTGTGAAACAGAATCGTGAAGCGAATATGGTTATTCACGTATACTTTCCCGTCATCCGCGACGAAACCCACCGGGTATCCTCGCTCGTACTTTTTCCGAGTGCCCTTTTCGTCCTCAATGTATCGCGTGATACCGACAGGGAGATTATCCAAAATCCTACGCGCGAGAACAAATCAATTCGTTATCTGTCAGCTGGCACATCTTCCACCGAATCAACCCGCGATCTTTGCCCTTCATCGTCCGAATCCCAATGCCTCGCGCGCTCGCATCGCACGCACGCACATTTGCACTCGATACTCATCCACAATTCTCGCTTTCCACAACTTCGCATCCTCTGCCGTCATGACCTGTTTACACTGCAGCTTACACTGATCGTCGAATCTCATCTCCAACGCGTACAAAGAATTCTCAATCCTATCCCCTCTCAGCACCTCTCCGAGGTTCTCCGCCGCGTGCTTCACTTTCGCCGGTTTACAATACGGCAATGAATAGTAATCATACGGCAATTGCGTCACCGTGGACGTGAGCTTGTTCACTTTGATGTACACCAAATCGTCTCGCTCGTAGTCTTGCGGGGCGACGCCGGGGAGATAGAACCCATCGATCGAGCGAACGCACTGCGAGAGAACGAGCGCGGACGCCAACGCGAACGCGAACGCGTGCGATCGAGTGAAGCGTGCGATCGCCATCGCTCGTCGCGCGTCGCCGTCGAGTGAGGCTCGCGCGCGATCGAACGCACGCGTCGGAACTTTCGACGTCGTTTCGGAACAGGGGGACACTAAGTTGAGTTGTGATTCAAGAATGATATGCACCGATGGCCTACTGAGGACGCCGAGGACTAGGCCTTGACAAATTTGGCGGTCACGGTGAGATGTAAATCTCGCAAACGCGCGCTCCATCGACGGTAGCCATCGGCGCGAGCGTCGATGGCGATGTCGTCGTCGGAGTCGACGCGAGCGATGTGCACGATGCCGAGGACTTGGTCGATTTTAGCGTCGACTCGGCCGTCGAGGATGAGGGCGACCATCAATGACTCGACGTCGCCGGGGGGGATGTTCAGCTCGCTAGAGATAAATGGGATGTGAATCCGAGTATACGGCTTGATGAGCTTGATCAAGACTTGGGTTCGGATGTTCTTGAGCAAGTCTTCGATGTAGTCTCGGATAAAATCGTCGTCCATGACTTGTTCGCGATGCGCGTTGAGTAGACTTTCAAAGGCATCGATGTCGTTCTTTTGGTACGCCGCCACTAACGCACGCATGGCGGATACATCGGGATCATTTCTGTAGGGCTTCACCTCTTGTGCATCGAACGGATCGACCGCACTCTCCATGAGCATGTTGGCCAATACTAGATACTTGAGGCATTGGATGCGACGCGCGCTCCCAGCTTCGTCGTAAGATTTGAAGGCCTCAAAGAAATCAGTCGCCGCGTTTTCCCAATGACGTTCAGTCATGTACATTTTCCCACCGCACTCGCGAATGACGCCTGAGATGCGCGGGTGTGGAATCGCTGATGTAACCTTCAAGGCCTTCGTGTACAACTCTTTGAGCTTCTTCGTGTTCTTCTGCGCCGTGAACATTTGAATCTCGATCGAGTACACCTCCAAAAGCTGCGTGCCCTTGCGCTGATCGACTGTTCCATCTTCATTCTGACAGCTCTTGTAAAGCTCTCGTAAAATCAAGTGCATTCGCGTAAAGTCTTTCGCGTCAAACAACAGCTTGCACAACTTGAGATTCGTCTTAAACCACAGCCGTTCGTTCTTCGTCTCTTCTAATTTCTTCAGCGTCGTTTCGTAAAATTCTTGCAAGAAATCCATGCTCTCATTCGAGCCTATGACATCTAAAATGGAGTTCAACACCTTTTCGCTATAATTTCTAGTCACCGCGTTGTTGACGTACGACAACAATTCCTTGTACCGTTCCAACATCGCCCCGGTATTTCCTATCTTATACAAGAGCTTTACCATTTGCTTTAAAGCTTTAAACCCCCACTCGCCTTTCTCGCGTTCCATGGAAACTACTTGCTCGAACGCCGCGAGCGCTTCATCGGCGGTCCCGGTGTCGAGTAAACCTACGCCGCAACGCCGACGTCGCGAGAACGAATGGTTGGTCAGTCAGCTCGTCTACAGCGCCCCTCTCTCATTCGTTGCGTTTCCATCGCCGCTATCGCGCGTACCTTTGCTGTTATAGTACTGGTTTTCTATGTCCACGTCTTCGTCGTCGAGCTCTTCGTCGTCGGAGTACTCGAAACCGTAGTCATCTTCTTCCATGTCAGACATTTGTTTGTCTGTGACACCGCCACGGCGCGGGCGCGAGGGACAGGTCGACGACGCACTCGCCGCCGCGCACGAACGCGAATGAGATCACTCGAGCCCTTACGGTTCGTCCACTCGCGTTGCTTCGGACGTGCGACGCGCGCGTGCGTGAACGAGTGAGGCCAGTGTCCAGTGAACGTCCTGGGGCGACGCGAAGAACTTTCTCAACTGGGATACGGGTGCTTTTGCGGACGCAAAGAAGAGGTTTTTATTTATCACACCCGTCGTCTCCTATGCACTCGATACACCTCGAGATCAACCACTAAAATTCCTAAGCTATTCGACAATGAATATCGATCGATTCACACGTTCGAATGTGAAAGACTAGTTTTGTACCTCGAGCACTCGCTCGCCGATCTTCATCAACAGCTTTCGGCTTTTCATTTTTGCGACATCGTGTAGCTTCAGATAGGCGTATAAAGAACCGGCGAAAATAGGTAGACGTAAGCCTTGAGTTCCGTATGTAAAGAAAATGTACGCCAAAGAAGGGGCAACGAGTTCCAACATGGGTCGGCCTTCGCGACGAACCCTTTGGTGCATTTTCACACCAAACGCGACGCACCCAAGAAGTAGAAATCCGCCAGTCGCGAGCTCGAACAGCGAGTGAAGCGGAACGATGTACCTAGAGTGTAACCATCCACTGCCGTTCATGACGCGCCACGGTGGATTCCACGATACGAGCCAATACAAAAGCACCTCGACGTACAGCAGAGACGTCTGGAACACGACCCCACGTTCCGTGCGGACGCTCGGCGACGTCAGTCGAGCCAAACAATTCGTCATCCAAGCCGCCCAGTTCGAAGAGACCGCGCGCGATCCGAGCAATCTGCGGAGTTTCAGGCAGGCAGCAAACGCGACGTAACTTGCCAGTCGACCCGCCAGTGCGACGCCGATGGCCAACGCGATGATGCCGACGACGGCGAACCCAATTACCAAATCTTCGCGTTCAAGCCATTTAGCCGCACGCGTGCGCTCGAGATTGTACTGATACCCGCACTGATCGCAAACGTAAAAACTTCGCGGATTCCTGCTCGCGTTTCGCCAGTTGTTCAGACAGTCGACGTGCACAAAGCGCATGGACCCCGTGCATCGGCACGGCGAAAACAGCAAACGCTCATCCCCAGTGAAACAGATCCGACACTGCCGCTCCTCTTGCTCGGCGTTCGCGCTGCCATCCGCGCGCAGAGGCGTCATCAGCGTCCTCGCTCGACGTAGCCGCTCCGAAACGGCCGCGTCTTCGCGCGCTCGCGCCTCGGCCTCGCGTTCTAACCTTTTTAGCTCTTCCCAACGAGTTCGGTGCTCCGCCGCGCGGCGACGCAGAATCTCCCCTTGAACGATCGTCCCTTCCATCGCGTCCGGAGTGTTTACGTCCCTCTCACGTTAAACTTCAAGTCCTCAAACTTTAACCCGGCTTCTTTCAAGCTCGCTTTCGTTTCAATCTGTTTGCTGACGCTCGAGATGCGTTCCAAAATGTCATTCACTGTCATCCGATGCACGTTGAATTGATCCGTCGCCCCGTTCGTGAACTCAACAAACACCACCGGCGGGGCGTCGTCGTTACGCACGCGAGGTTCGACCTTGCACTCAGGGTTGGACTTGTACGCTTTGGGCGCGGTGACGCGGGAGAGAAACTCGCGCGCGGCGGCGACACGCGAGTCAAAAGGGTTGAATTGCACGCGCACGCGTTTGAGATGGCGAAGGGGCATCGAGGACCGATGCGCTTGAAAGACTTCGCGCGTCGGTTTGCTCGCGAGCGTGAAGTCGAAGGCGAAAGAGCGCGCGTGACAATGAGGCTTGAGCTGCGATCGCGAGCGACGTGACGGGTCAGGCGGCCTAAGACTCTTTGGCGAAGAGAAGAAATTGGAAATGAATCGATGAGAGCTATCGCTAAGCAAACTAATAGTACAACTGATACCGCATGATGATCTCACTGCCGTCAAAGCGCGTGCGGAGATAGGCTGAAATCCGGGATATCGTCAAAAGTGAATTCGGTCGGGAGGTGATGTTTATCGTACTCGGTTCCCGAAGCGCCGGCGGCGGCCATATGACTCTCGAACGCTTTGTGCAACTCGCTCCCATTGAGTCCCATGGATGGCGTGATCATCAACTGGAGCATTTCATCCGCGTTCAACTCCATGCCTCCAGAAAACGGAGTCTTGGGCAGTCCAAGTCCTGTCGAGCCTCGCGATGGGTCGGGAAACGGCGAAGCGTTTGACAAATTCATAAATAATCCCGAAGGCGCAACGCCCGGGTATACAATCGGCGATCCGGCGACATCGTCCCAATTACCGAGACCACGGCGTTGCGATCCTGCGACATCGTCCCGTTTCCCGAGACCACGGAGTTCATCCTCTTCCTCCTCGCGCTTCCCCGACGCGCCGCCGTCGCCGTCGCCTTTCGCTTCTCCCTTAACCTTCTCCGTCGGCGACCCTCCTCGCGTGGCCGCGTAATACGTCTCCAAAAGTGTATTGAAACGAATTATTTGATCCTTCATCCGCACCATGATGTGGTACGCTTCGAAAAACTCCGCGTTATCCTTCTCCAATCGGTCCCACACGAGTCGCGTGAACACCGGTTCAATATTCGACGACCTTTGCAGATGCGTCATCACTTCCTCCCGAGACATGTACAACCGCAAACATCGCTCGAGCAAGTTCTGGACGTGCAACACGTCGTTCGCGCACGTCGTCGTCCACGCGTTCACCTCGGGTTCGTCTTTCGCCGCTTTGCCTTCACCCTTCTTCCCCGAACCCGCACCGCCGCTTTGCGCCTTGCGTTCGCGTCGTCCAGCGCCGCGCGCGCTGGCCCCCGTCCCGGCGCGCGCCGCGTGTGGTTTGTTCTCTTTCTCTTTCCCTCGCGCATTCCCCGGTCGTTTCCTCGACCCCATCGCGCGCGCGATTCGGCGTCGCGCGCTAACGCATCGCCGAATCGCGACATCGCATCACGCAGGAGCGCGTCACGAACTTCGTCTCTCTCGACTCTAGTATGTGTCGAGTGTCCGAGAATGTATCTTTTCGTGCGACCATGCCTCCGTCCGCCCGTTCGCCGTCGTTCGACGACGATGGCGCTCGACGATAGCGCTCTACGTCCACGATCGCTGTAGTCGAACGCGAAAACCACCAGCGAGCTCGTCGATCGTCGTCGTCCTCGTTCGACGACGATGGCGCTCGACGATAGCGCTCTACGTCCACGATCGCTGTAGTCGAACGCGAAAACCACCAGCGAGCTCGTCGATCGTCGTCGTCCTCGTTCGACGACGATGGCGCTCGACGATAGCGCTCTACGTCCACGATCGCCGTAGTCGAACGCGAAAACCACCAGCGAGCTCGTCGATCGTCGTCGTCCTCGTTCGACGACGATGGCGCTCGACGATAGCGCTCTACGTCCACGATCGCCGTAGTCGAACGCGAAAACCACCAGCGAGCTCGTCGATCGATCATCATCATCATCATCATCATCATCATCATCGTCATCAATCGTCGTCGACGACGTCGTCATTCGTCACCGATCGTGGACGGACGAAAACGAACGGTCGATCGAATTTCTTGAAATCACGCGCGCGCGCGCGCGCACGCACGCGATCGATCGATCGCGCGCCATCGTTCGTTGAAACGACCGCATCGCATCGCATCGCATCGCATCCCATCCCATCGCAGCATCGCATCGATCGTCACGTCGACGAGGGATGACGAAGGAGAACACGCGCGCGCACGCATCGCGCGCGCGTGAAGACGACGTCGACATCGACATCGGAGTCGACGTCGGAGTCGACGTCGACGTCGACGCGAATGCGAACGCGAACGAGCGCGCGAACGACGGCGTCGCGCGAGCGTCTTCGCGCTCGCGCCTTGGGTCGATCCGAGGCGCGATTTCATCCAACGCGCGCGCGCGAGAGGATGAAGGTCGAGCGCGCGCGAGTGAAGACGCGCGCGCGAATGCGCGCGTGGACGGGGACGATGGCGCGCGAGGGCGAGCGCGCGGGGCGTTCGCCCCGCGCGCGCCGTCGGCGGAAGCGAAGAGATCGAGCGCGAGCGGTGGTTTGGACGCCATAGGGAAAAGCCCCAGAGAGGGTTTAGGACATCGCACGGCGAAAGCGCGCGCGAATGAGGAGGAAAAGTTACCAGGGGAGGTGGAGCGATTGGTGAAGGAGGCGCGAGCGCGGACGTCGGGCGGCGGACGAGGGGAGGAGGCGCGAGCGCCCGCGCGAGGCGTTCGCACGGCGAGAGATGGGGATTTCGCGCGCGTGGCGATCGGGGGCGGCGTCGCGAGCGCGCGCGCGGCGGCGGATGCGAAGGAGAGGGCGAGCGGGGAACGGGCGAAGCGAGCGGGAGGGGCGGCGGGGACGACGACGACGACGGAGCGGGACGTCGTGATCATGGAAGACCCTTCGATGATGGCGTTTCCGACGTCGTCGCGCGCGGTGAAGAAGGAGATAGTGGAGGCGAAGAGTGATTCCGAGGACGAGGCGGAGGAGATGGAGGCGGCGCCGGCGCCGGCGCCGGCGCCGGCGCGCGCGACGCGCGTGAGTAAAGCCAAGTTGGCGCTCCTCGCGCTGGAGGAGCGCTCAAAACTCATTCAACCCGAGCGCGCGACGACGGATGAAATGTTCGACGCCGAAGACGATTGGACGGATAAGTCGCAGTATTACCCCACGGTACTCACGTCCGCGTCTCGGCAAGTCGCGCCGCCGTCAGTGGCGGAAATCGTTCGCTCGGCGACGGGCGATAGGTTCATGGTTTTGCAACTTCCGTCGGATTTGCCTTTGCGGAAAAAATGCGATGGTGAGGATATGGAAGTTGACGGCGTGGTAGAGATTGGCGATTACGACGATAAAACTGCAGCCGCTAGAATAGTTCGCAACACATCCGAACTAGCCGATGGTCAGCTCGGTGAGTTGAAGATTCACGCCGATGGTTCGGCGAAATTGTACATTGGGAACGCCATTTTTGATGTCTCACCAGGGACGCCGTATCAACACGCGGAGCAAATAGCTCAATTAGACAAGTCGAGCGGAAAGTGTGTCATCATGGGCGCGACCGGTGTGCGCATGGTATGCGTCCCGGATGTCACGCATTTGTTGCTTTGAAAGAGCATAGTAATGTCGAACGACGACGTACGTTGTAATTCGAGGGTCTAATAGAACGAGCGTGGCTCGCGGAAACAAGGCGCGGCGATTAACGTTTCAAAGTGAACAACTCTCCAAGCATCCCTATACGTTCAATATATTACGATTAACACGGAAGTTTGTTCTATTTGCGTTCGCTCTCGCCCTTGGTTTCCTCTACGATCGGTGGAAGATGGGAACACCAAGGAAGACGAAATCACGATCACCTCGCAACTGCGTGAAAATCATCTCGTTTTTTATTTTGACTTCGCGTACAAGGACGACCGAGCGGCGTCGCAAAAATGCAACACAGCCTCCTCTGGCGTGCCTTGCTCTACTCCGTGGCCAACGTTTAAGATGTGCTTGCCGTGGCCCGCGTCGCGAACGTTGTTCGCCACCTCCTTTTCAATTCGATCCTTACCCGCGAATAAGTACATGGGATCCATATTACCTTGCAACACGCGATTGGGCATGACTTCGCGCGCCTCTGCCATGCTGGTGTTCCAATCCAACCCTATCACATCCGCCGACGATAACTTCAACTGGTGAAGTTTACCCGCCCCGCCGTTAGCGTGGAAGATGAGCGGCGTGTTTGGATGACGAGCCTTGACGTACTTGATGATGCGTTCATTGTATGGGTGCGAGAACTCCATGAATTGCTGCGGCGACAGGTGATGGGCCCACGAGTCAAATAATTGCACAACTTGGGCGCCGCAGTCGATCTGGTGACACACGTACACGCCGATAGCGTCGGACAAGTGAGACAAGTACGCGTGCAGCATCGCCGGATCTTGCGTCATGATTTGCTTGGTCACCATCAAGTTTTTGTTGCTCGACCCTTCCACCGAATACGCCGCCAAAGTCCACGGCGCGCCAACAAACCCGAGCAAAGTAGACTTTCCATCCACCTCTTTGCGCAACGAGCCGAGAATCTCGCGAATAAACGGCAGGGATGCGTCCGGATCATCCATCGTCTTCAACGCCTTCACCGCCGCCATCGTCCGCACCGGCGTTGAAATCACCGGCCCTTTCCCTTTAACCACATCAAACTCCACCCCTAACGCCGGCAACGGCGTTAAAATATCACTAAACATGATCACCCCATCCGGTTTAAACGCTCGCCACGGTTGCAACGAAAGCTCTATCGCGATCTCCGCGTTCTCCGAACGGTGTCGAAACGCAAACTTATCCGAGTACGCGCGAAACTCCTTCATGTACCGTCCCGCCTGGCGCATCAGCCACACCGGCGGCCGTTCGACGTCTTCCCCTCGCGCTTGACGAAGAAGTATCGGTTCCCCCTGCGCGAGCGCGCTCGTTCGTCCGCGCGCGCGAGCGCCATCTCCCCGCTTCCGCGCTTCCGCGCGCGCCGCTCGCCCTCGCGCGCGCGCCCCCGACGCGCGCACCGCGACGACGTCGCGCGCGCTCAGCATCCCTCGCGTCACGACCGTGCGTTCGATTCAATGAACGTCGTTCGATGCGCGCGCGCTCGACGATCGATCGATGCGCGATCTCACGACGCGCGCGGTCGTTATCCACGAACGACGTCGGATGTCGTCTTTCGATGCGATCGCACATGGCGTTCGACGACGTCGAGTACGACGGTTGAAGGACATAAAACCAGAGTCACGCGACGCGAATGCGTTCGAGTTCGAATGACGCGACGAAGCGCGACGCGACGCGACGCGTCGTCGAGCGTCACGTCGACGACTACGCGCGATGGAGACGATCGCGGCGAAAATCGATCGCGCGCTCCACGCGCTGGAGGACCAGGGCGTGGGCGGGCGACAGATGGTGAAGATCGCGCGAGCGTCGGTGTACGCGCAAATCGTGTGCGCGGCGATAGGGAGCGTGTCGTTCGCGTACGGGACGATACACGCGTCGGCATTCGCGTTGTCGCTCTATGGGATCGTTGCCCTTGAGATTAAAGCGCCGAGATTGCTGAAGATATACGCGTGCGCGCTGGTGATGTTGACGATTGTTGATTTCTTTTGGTTGTGCGCGTACGCCGGGGCGATTAGCTCGTTGAACACCGGGATCGTAGCGGAAACCACTGGGGCGAGCACGGAGGTGAGACAAGTGCTGATGTTACAATATGGTGTGGTTGCGGGTGGAATTAATAATTTTTTCACGCTCATGCCGGAGGTGTTTGCGTTTTTCATTCGCGTCGCGAGCGTCGCGCTTTGGGTGTTAATGTGGAGCAAGGGGTTGTTGGACGGGTCCACAGACGGCGATATGTACAGCGATCCATCCGCGGTGCCGTTTAGTGCAAGCACTATTAACACGCATCACGGCATGGAGTATCAGAGCGAGGCCTTACCCGGGTCCCCGGTGCGCAGCGGACGCATCACCGGGGCGTCGGGCAAGTTCAAAGCGGACACGTTCACTGTGGACGGCGGCTACCAAGACATCGACCCCGATGGAGATCTTCGGAATCTATAGATATTGGCTTGTATTATCATATCATGTGTTCTAGATTGATATTAACAACTCGCGCTATGTTTCACTACGTTTTTTCTACTGAGCGGGCAAGCCGAAATTGGCTCGGACACGCGCAAATTTCGATGCGACAAACGCCGCGAGTTTGGGTTCTTCTTCGCATAGCGCCGCGAACCCGCCCTCTTGGGCACATCGCGCATCGTGCGCATCCGCTTCTTCCGTGGTTAGCAGCACGAGATTGTCCAAAGTCGCTCCTTTCGTCGGATCCCATCGCGTCAGTGAGAGCCCGCTCGTGTTGCGCCAGTGCGCCTTCAAACGTTTGTTCGACGTATCTCTCGCGCTTAGCGCCGCCCATACTTCGCGCACTAGATATATCACGTCTTCTAAATCTACAGCCATATTTGATACATCGCGCCCGCGCTCGTTTTCGCGTTCGCGCAAACGGTCAAACTGCGTATCATATTGCTTTGACCGCAGCACGATGAGCGATTCGCCCTCAAACGACGCTTCGGCGATCTCCGTGAGCACGTGGCTGGCGAGCGCCATACCGAAGATCGCCGGCACGCATCCCAACACGGGTATCGTTCGCACGCGAAAGTTTGGAATCACTTGATAATCTGAAAGCGTTTCCCCTTCCTTCAATTCCATCTCTGCCACGAGCTCGCACCTCGGCTTTTCGATTGAAATCAGCGTCGTGATCCCGCCCTGAATTTTATACTCCTTATTCAATCGATAACGAACCGCGCGCGCGAGCGGGTCAGAGGCGCAGTCCGCGATGTCGGCGAATCGCAACCTCGTCGGGTCGCACTTCGCTCCGGCGCCGCCCGACGTCACCACGCGCAGTTTCCTCCTGACGCACGCCGCGAGAAGCGCAATCTTAGTGTCAATGTTATCTATGCAATCAACCACGAAATCCGGCTCGCGCCCAGTGCCGAACCACGGCCCGAGTAGTTCATCTTCCGCCTCCGCTTCGTACATCGCCACTCGCGCGTCCACATCCGCCTCGGGATAAATCTCCCGAAAATGCTTCTTCAAACACATCGCCTTCGCCGTGCCAACATCTGCCCTCGTCGCCGTGGCGTGTCGGTTCAACGAACTCAAACTCACTTGATCGAAATCCACCACGCGAATCTTCCCGACGCCGCTTCGCAAAATCATGTGCGCGCAGTGCGACCCCACTCCCCCGAGGCCGATGACGACCACGAACGCTTCGCCGATCGCTCGTTGTTTCTCCTCACCAAAAAACTGCGCGTTCCTCGTGAACTGCTCGCGCGTTATATCGTCCGTTGACCTCACGACCGCCTCAGCCGCTTCCTTTCGCGCGCGTTCGCGTTCGCTTCCATTCGCGCGCGACGCGCGACGCCTATGACGCGCGACGACGGCGCTCATGACGACGACGCACGCGCACGCGCACGCGCACGCGACCGCGACGGATGCTTTCGCGCGCTCGCGCGACACCATCCCCGGTCGTCGCGATGTCGCGCCGAATGCGAATGCGAATGCGAATGCGAATGCGAATGCGAATGCGAAACGGACGGGGGTCGACGGTCGGTCGGTCGGTCAGGGAGGTCGGTCGGTCGGTCGGTCGGTCGGTCGCGCGTCGCGGCACGTGCCACGTCACGTCGTCGTCGTCGATGGGGGGTGAAACGATGAGTCGTGATCAGGGATAGGACGTGCCACGTCACGCGCACGGGAACGAACGAACGATCGATCGAACGATCGATCGATCGATCGATCGTCGTCGATGGGGGGTGAAGCGATGAGTCGTGATCAGGGATAATGTCCACCGGAACGTGCCCGCGGCGGCGGCGGCGGCGGCGGGGACGATCGTCGTCGTCGGCGTCGTCGATCGACGAGGCGCGGAGATGCGACGTCGAGAGGCGACGGGCGACACACACGCGCGCGCGCGCACGCGAACGGACTCGAGCGAAAGCGATCGCATCGAACGCCCCGATCGAAGCGAAGCGAAGCGAACGTCGAACGAGGATGATCTTCACCGATGCCGAACTCACGCCGTTGGTGATCGTCTCCGTACCCTTTCTGGGTGGGATCTTGGCGCTCATGATGGTGGCGGTACTGATGCATAAGGTACGAAGGGCACCGTGCGGCGAAGGCGAACAATTGTTCATCGCCGAGCAAATTTCAACGGGCGCGGTTTCGTTCTTAGTGACGGAGTATACGTACTTGTTGCCGTTTGTGTTGTGCGTCGCGGCGTTCATCGTCGGGATCTTGGAGTCGAACGACGAGACTCCGCAATACCTCGTCGGGGATAATGAATTGTACGCGAGCAACAAGCGAGGGGGATGGCAAACGATGATTTGCTTCCTCGTCGGTTCCACTTTGTCCGCCTCCGCGGGCTGGGTCGGGATGAAGGTTGCCACGCAAACCAACGTTAAGACGATGGAAGCGGCGCGTTCGGGGTTGAATCAAGCGCTCCGAATCGCTTTCGCCGGTGGTGCCGTCATGGGTTTCTCCGTCGTTGCGTTCGGAATCCTCGGTTTAACTGTTTTGTTCTTCATCTTCGCCACGGCGCAATCCGCCAAGGGCGCTTCTCCGATGATCAGCAACCTTTCCCCGATGCTCTCTGGCGCCGATCTCGACATGCGCGACGCCGTCAGATACCTCTCTGGCTTTGGGTTCGGTGCGTCCTCCATCGCGCTTTTTGCGCGCGTTGCGGGCGGTATCTACACTAAGGCTGCGGACGTCGGCGCCGACCTCGTCGGTAAGGTTGAGTCTGATATCCCGGAAGATGACCCTCGTAACCCCGCCACCGTCGCCGACAACGTCGGGGACAACGTCGGTGATGTTGCGGGTATGGGTGCCGATTTGTTTGAATCCTTCGTTGGCTCCATCATCGCGTGCATGGCTCTTTCCACTAACAAGCGTGAGCTTGCTTTGCCGTTGTGGATCTCTGGTTTCGGTATTGCCGCCGCGGCGATTGGTTTCTGGACCGTCTCCACCAAGGATGACGCGTCTCAAGCCGACCTCCTCCACGCCCTCCACCGTGGTGTGTACTCCGCCTCTATCCTTGTGATTGTCTTGTCCATCGCCTGCGTTGAAATTCTTTTCGAAGGCTCCAAGCAAGGTTACAGATATTTTGGCTGCGTCATCATCGGTCTCGTCGCTGGTATCTTGATCGGTGAAGCCACTGAGTATTGCACCTCCTACGCGTATCGCCCGGTGAAGTCCATCACCCATGCTGGTTCCAACGGTGGTGCTGCGACTGTCATCATCCAAGGTTTGGGCATCGGCATGCTCTCCGTTTTCCCCCCGGTCATTATCATCTGCATCACCGTGTTGGCGTGCTACAACGTCGGCGGCGCCGGTAACTCTGGTTTGTATGGCATCGCTATCTCTGCGGTCGGTATGTTGTCCACCCTCGGTGTGACGCTCGCGACTGACGCTTACGGTCCTGTTGCGGACAACGCTGGTGGTATTGCCGAAATGTCTGCTGGCGTTCCCGACTACGTGCGCGAACGCACTGACAAGCTCGACGCTCTTGGTAACACCACCGCCGCCACTGGCAAGGGTTTCGCCATTGGCTCTGCTGTTTTGACCGCGCTTTCTTTGATGAACGCGTTCGTCAAGGATGTTCCTTACAGCTGCTCTGCTGGCGGTGTGACTTTGACTCGCTGCTTAGCTGCGAATATGTCCCTCACGGACGCGTACGTTCTCACTGGTGTCATCTTCGGCTCCATGTTGCCGTTCTTGTTCGCCGCCCTCACCATGCTCTCCGTGCGTAAGGCTGCCGGCGCTATTATCGTCGAAGTCCAACGTCAGTTCCGCGACATTCCGGGTCTCCTCGAAGGCAAGGAAGGCGTCAAGTGCGACCACATGGCGTGCGTGAAGATGTGCACCATCTCCTCGGTCAATGAAATGATCATCCCTGGTGTCATCGCTGTCTTTTCCCCGATCGCCATCGGCCTTTTGGTCGGTGCTAAGTGCCTCGGTGGTCTCCTTGCTGGTGCCATCGCCTCTGGCTTCATGCTTGCGGTGATGATGGCCAACGCTGGTGGTGCTTGGGATAACTCGAAGAAGTACATCGAAAACGAAAAGGTGTACGGCGGCAAGAAGTCTGCGACGCACAAGGCGTGCGTTGTCGGCGACACCGTCGGTGATCCGTTCAAGGACACCTCTGGTCCGTCGTTGAATATCCTCATCAAGCTCATGACCATCTTTGCCTTGACCATGGCCCCCATGTTCCGCGCCGACTGGAAGACCTGGTGGTACGGTCTCATTGTTCTCGCTGTCGAACTCATCATCATCGGTGTCGCGTACTACTTCGTGTGGGTCAAGACGGCCGTCGAATATGAGACACCAGCGTCTGCACAAGGAGAAAAGAAATAAATGATGATCATGCGCTAACGTATGTTCGTCCACTACGATACGGTACGATATGTTCTCCACTATGATCTCAAAGGATTTCACTCAAGCCAGTGGAACACGTCGCGTTGACACTTCGTCATGAAGAAATGACTGTTTTTTTTAATACACAATAATAATACTTCTCCTTCCACCATCGCGCCCCGTCGTCATCTGGCCTCACTGATTGCCCTTTCCTCCGTCATTCCACCCCCGAATCCACTCCCTGCCAAACGCCGCTCGCGTCTCCTTATCGCTCTTCTCGTCTAAAAACTTCCCGCAGTGCGCCTCGAGCGAGCGATACGCCGCGTTCGCCCGACACTCCCCCGGCGCCTCCTCCTGCTTCGTCAACCACTTGAACAAATCCGGATTCTCCCATTCGAGCACGCGCTCGAAATCGCGCACGAACTCATCGCTCGCATTCCCGAGCTCGCGCGTCGCCCATTCCCCGACGACGATGTCCAACTCCAGGAACCCTCGCTGTCGCGCGCGATACAGCGCTCGATTCACGTTCGCCCTCCGTCGTTCGCCCTCGTCCTCGTCCTCGCGCTCCGTCGTCGTCGTCGTCGTCGTCGTCGTCGTCGTCGTCGTCGTCGTCGTCCTCGCGCGCGTTCGATAGAGCGCGCCCGTCGCCGCTCGCGTCGACGCTTCGAGCGCGCGTCGCATCGTGCGGTCGAGCGACCGTCGAGCGACCGTCGTCGACATTGGGTTTCATTCGTGGCGTCACCACGGCCTTGGGTTTAGTTTCATTCGTGGCGTCACCACTTGCTTGAGTGTCATTCATTCGTGGCGTCACCACTCGCTCGGTCGCAGTCTTCGGTCGTGAGCGACGCCGTATCGTCGAGTGACGAATCGACGAGAGCCCCCCACCGACGACGCGCCCAGGAGCCCCCCCCTTGGCGGACCGCGATGGGGTGGGTCTATCCGAACACGCGCGCGTGTTCGGAGGACGCGCGAAGGCGCGATCGGCACAACGCGAACGCGCGCGCATACGTCGACGTCGACGTCGTTTCGTTTCGTTTCGAGATTTTTTTTTGTGTGTTTTAAGTCAGCGCGTCGGCGTGTTTCAGCGCGAATGTCGATGACGATGGCGAACGCGCGAGCGTCGAATGCGATTCGCGCGGCGGTTTCAGGGCGACGCGATGGGTGTCGCGCGCGACGCGTCGCCGCGCGCGCGTCGCCGCGCGTGGACGGTGGGATTTATAAAGAGCCCCATCAAGGGTTCAGTGATCAAGTCATCAACGCCGTGCTCGCGGATTTCCCCGAAGCTGGGATCGCGGATAATCTCGAAGGGATGATCTTGATGATCGCGGGCGGGTACTGCGTGCTGGACGTGCGCGCGGACAGCGAGATTGAATTCGTTGGGAATTACCCGAAAGGTGACCCGAGATTTAAAGTGGTTTCGTTGATCAACGCCACGCGCAAGTACGACAGCGCGAAAGGGGAAAAGTGCTACCAACAGTCGGTGAACCCTTCGTTCAAGGCGCAAATACAAAAGGCGTTCCCGGATAAGGAGGCGAGGATTTTGGTGTCCTGCTCCGATGGCCGCAACCGGGCGATCCAGGCGCTTGAGATCATGGATGAAATGGGATACGTCAACATTGTCGGTCTTAAGGGTGGGTACAACTTGTGGAACCGCCAGTGGGACTCGAAGCTTCGCCGCCGCAATTTACCGGGCACGTTCAAGGAGGAATACCAACACGGCGCCGATACGTGCGGTGTGCACGCCACTGGAGCGGGGTTCCAAAACCAAGATGCGTTCCAATACGCGGATTGGAAGGACACCACCGAATGGATGGCGGCCGCTCCGGTCGCCGCGTAAGCGTGACTCGAGTTCCGTTTTGGTCGATACCGACAGCAGCCGCGTAGCCGAGGACTTGTCCGCCGCATAAGTCTTCACATTGATGTTTGGAAATAATAACACAGTTTCATTTACAACAAGCGACCACTTTTTTTAATTATCTCGCCCGTACATGTTGATCCACTCCACAAGCGAAAGTTCGCTGCTTTGCATTTTGACAGAATTGCCCGCGCCCGCAATGTCCGCGATGGTATCGGCGCCAAATGTCGCGATGCCGGTAAACACACCGTGCGGGCTGACTCGCATGCGCCGCGAACTCGCAGTGCCTACGCCATGAAGTTCTGCTACGTGGTCGTAAACATCGAGAAAGGCATACGACGTGCTATTCGGCGGCGCCTCGAGCATGGCCTCGAGCGTCACATAGTGGACACCATTGTTTCCCAGGAAATACTTCCCCGGATGATCGTGCCCGGCGAGGCAAATTTTGACAACACCTGAATCTTCAAGCACAGCGGAGACTTCGTCGGCGTTCCACGCACTCATCTTGGATCGCGCGGCGCGTTCGTGCAGCGCGTTGTGCGACGCCACAATGACGCGTTCGCCATTCGCCTTTGCACTCTCGAGTTCTTCGCGAAGCCATCGCATTTGCGTGGGACCGATCCCACCACCCCACGGTGCAATTTTCGCACTCCCTTGACGCAAGGCGAACTGCATGCCGTATTCATAGTCCTCGCTCCCTTCTGCGCTCGGCATATACCGTGGATTTAAATCCGACGTGTCCAAGATGATGAGCTTCCATCGTCTCGGTAATGGCGTGGAATAGTACGATAATCCATCTTTAACGCCTAAAGCCTCGAGCAGTTCCATTCTGTTGACCGAACAGTCGTGATTACCAATGCAGTGATGCACGCGCGCCGGGGCTCGTCGTTGCACGTCGCTCATCACCGCTAAGTCTCGCCTATTCTTCTCCATCGTCGCAGCTGACATCGGCGCTCGCAGCACGGGCCACGTCGACTTATCATCCTCATTGTACCCATCGAACAAATCCCCCAAATTTACGATCCCACTCAACTCTTCCCTTCGTTCCCCGAACGCTTTGTACGCTTCGAGCAAGCGCCGCGCGCCGTCGTTGAAATACTTCACCCTCCCGTTTTCATCCACTCTTTTCTCGTCGGGTTTATCACCAAACTGCGCGTCCGCGAACACGCCGAGACGAAATGCCCTCGAAGTCGCGACATTCGTCAACCTATCGGCGGATCCGCGGTGCTGTATCCCCGGCGCGAAGTAGCCCGCGGCGTCGCCAGCCGCCGATCCTTCATTCCCCGCACTTCCGCGCGTTCCTTTGCGCCCTTTCGCGCGTTTCTCGCGAATAATCCATCGTCGAACGATCTCGCTTTCGTTCGACACCGAACGCGAACGTTCGATTCGCGCGCGCATGCCGCTCGCCGGAGCTCGAACGCGACGCGCCTCGCTCTGGTGACTTCACAACCCGTCGCCTCTCGCGGGATGTTCGGCGAGCAAAACGCGTCGAACGCGTTCGCGAACGCGTCGAACGCGAATGCGACGTCGTCCCCGTTCGCGTCCGCGAACGCGACGGTGGCGTTGGACCAAACGCGCGCGAGCGGATTCGCCCCGAACGCGCCGTTCGGCGCGTCCGCGAACGCCCCTTCGGCGTTTGCGACGCCGACGGCGATGGGTTCGTCGAACGTTTCGTTCGGCGCATCGCACGCGCCGCATGTCGCGAGCGCGATGGCGTTCGGGGCGAGCGGTTCGACGTTCGGCGCGCCGGCGAACGCGAATCGTGCGCCGTTTGGCGCGCCGTCGCCGTTTAGCGCGCCTTCGACGGTAGCGACTGCGTTTGGCGCGCCATCGACGGTGGCGTCGATGCGTTCGCATTTTGGTGCGAGTGCGTCGACGTTCGAAGCGCATGGTTCGGGGGCGTCGCCGTTCGGCGATTCTCGATCGAGCGCGTCTCCCGTCGGAGCGTTCGCGTCGAGCGCGTCGCCGTCGTTT
>Ga0222712_10000348_pt1 | contig 63517 bp, 59 predicted proteins | sample C33_657DmetaG_FD_165043 | JGI IMG/M metagenome (GOLD analysis project Ga0222712, IMG submission 165043) | Estuarine water microbial communities from San Francisco Bay, California, United States - C33_657D | ecosystem: Environmental > Aquatic > Marine > Unclassified | place: USA: California... | reverse complement strand
GAGGACCTTCATCCTTCACGCGGCATGGCTGGTTCAGACTTGCGTCCATTGACCAATATTCCTTACTGCTGCCTCCCGTAGGAGTCGGGCCCGTGTCTCAGTGCCCGTGTGACTGGTCGTGCTCTCACACCAGTTACTGATCGGAGGCTTGGTGGGCCGTTACCCCGCCAACTACCTAATCAGGCGCACGCCCATCCAAAACCGCCGAAGCTATAATAACAAGATGATGCCATCTCGTTATGTTACGGTGTATTAATCTCCCTTTCGGAAGGCTATTCACCAGTTATGGGAAGGTTGCGTACGTGTTCCGCACCCGTTTGCCGGTCGCCACCCAGTATTGCTACCTGTGCTGCCCCTCGACTTGCATGTATTAAGCCTGCCGCTAGCGTTCATCCTGAGCCATGATCAAACTCTCCATTGTAAATGTGTTGTTTAATCTGACTAATGTAATTTCAAAGAAGAAACTAATTATTCAAATTCTAAATTATTGTTTGCTAGGTTTGCTTTTTTGAATCCGAAGATTCTTGCTGTTGTTTCCAATCTTTCAAAGAACTTTAAGCCAATTTAATGACCCCGTTTTTTTAACGGAGTGCAAAAGTAATGAGCTTATTATTATTACCCAAATTTAATTCGTGATTTTAGAAAAATACTTTTCCAATTTCATGACTGTTTGAGAATATTTTGTTTTAAAGAACTACCCCTTTTTTATTTGGGAGTGCAAAGGTAAGGGTATTTACACAACCACCCAATTTTATTTCAATTATTTTATAAAAAACTTGAAATGTAATGGGCCTTTTTTATTAAGAACTTTCGCCATTTTTTGATAGCGGACGGCAAAGATAACTTCATATTGTATACTACCCAAGTTTTTTTACAAAAAAAATACCCTTTTTTCCCTCAAAAAAAACAGAAAACACTGAAACTGTCGCCTACACTAGCTAATAGAACCTTGTCAATCTTTAAATTATTTTAAAGTATCCCTAACTGTTTAAGCCTTATCTGCTCAAACCAGTTAAATTACAGTTGAATAATAATGAAGTGTACACCCGAAAAAAAGGAAGACTTGGAACTAATAAGATACCGTAATTAGACAAAGGCCGTGTGGAGGAACGGAAAAATCGGCTTTGGAACAGTCCTTACCCTCCACAATTGAGCAAAATTCTGCTACAGATAGCTTTCCTGTGCCCACTTTAAGCATAGTGCCTACCAAACCCTTCACCATTCCACGAAGAAATCGATTCGCCTCTACATTGTAGGCTAGAAAATTATTTTCAAAAACCCACTCACTCTTTAAAATACTACATTCAAAATGAGCTACCTGGGTATTCTTCTTAGAAAATGAGGTGAAATCCTTGTAAGACTGTATAGCCGTTGCGGCAGCATTTAACAATGCTATATCGAGGGGGTAAGGATAATAAAACGCCCGATCAGATAAAAAAGGATCTTTCTGCTGATAAATAAAATATTTGTACGCTCTACTAATGGCATCAAACCTACAATGAGCATCACTTTTAACCTGGTAAATTTGCTTAATAACAATATCGTCTGGCAAAATAGCATTTAAATTATACACCATTTTTGAAATACTTTCTGGAGTATAATTCACTAATAAAACAGAATCAAAATGAAAATAATTACTCAAGGCATGAACCCCTGCATCAGTGCGGGAGGACCCTGTTAATGAAACCTCCCCTTTTAAAAAAATGGATAGCGCCTGCTCAACTTCCGCCTGAATAGAATTGGCGTTTTGCTGAATTTGAAAACCAGAATAATGGGTGCCCTTATAAAAAACTTCAATAAAATAACGTAGCATAGTAACTTACACACTCTTTAATATTCAAACTATTTTAGAGTGAATTTTTTAGTTTCTAATCATTGATTGAAAACGATTAATATAATTAGGGTCTGTTAACTGATTTTGTAATTTTATGAAATTATTTGAGTCAAAGACAAAAGGATAAGCAATTTCAAAATAGGAAACCCTAGCATCCTCCTTTAAAAATAAAACACTCAAATTCCTGATCTGTTCTACCATAAAACACTTTGCTTTTAAATACTTTTTGGTAACCTTTAACTTCTCTTCATCACTTCCCGCTGCCATTATTCGTTTTCTCAACTTCATCAGATCTTCTTCAGAAGCTAGCACTGTACAATTTGAATTAACCTTCAAAGTCTGGCGTACCTGCGCTACCGGCAAATCAACTGGATCCTTACTAACGCTTGCACTACTTGATTCTTTACTGACAGGTATAACATTTGCTGCAGGTATTTTATCCGAAGCTCCTCCCTTACTTACCGGTAGTTCAATATCTATAAAACGTGGTTTTACAGCCTTATCCTCCTGAATTGAAACAGTCGGCTGCACTTCTACTACTGGTAGTTTCGTGTCGGCTGGCTTTTGATCAACAATAGTAACAGGCAATTTATCTTCAGCAATAAATACCGTAATCGTATCCACCCCTCCCTTCATTTTATCTACAAAAATCATAGTAGTGCCTGCTGCATCCTTTTTTGTCATACTACGACTAATATTAGACTTTGTTAATCCTGAAGCCGCCGAATTACCCTTTATTAGTTTTGTACTGTCAACTGTTTTACTAATGGGCGCTGAGACATTATTATTAATTTCAACCTTTGGTTTTGGTACGATAGGAGTCTCTTGAATGGCCACCAAATCAGCTGACTTCTTTTCTTTCTCTTCAACCTTTACTTTACTAGTCTCGATAATTATTGGCTCGGCTTGCCTAATAGTAGAATCATTGACTACTTCGGAAAGCATATTTGAAAAAGCATCATTTTTATTAACTACTGCAATAGTGTTTGGACTAGCCGCACTATTATCCATTATTACATCCAACGTTTGTAAGTTGAATAATCCCCACCCTTTGCTTTCGAAATTCTTTAATATGAAACCAATATCTGTTCTGTCGATTGTACAAACCATATTTTGTTCCTTAACACCAGTTTTTGGAAACCCAATAGAAAGCTGGTAGGTTCCGTCTTTTAGTTTAGGTAAAATGACATACCCAGAAGCAGAAGAGTTATATGTTTTTTTATCCAGCTTTACATAAAAAGACTGATGATTTTCATTCTGAATATAAATAAAATGGTTTTGCTGGGCTTTCAAGCTTGGCACCAAAACAATAAAAAGGATAATCAATAAAACTGGTAAATACTTCATTTGCATTTTGCTTAGAAGACAAAAATACTCATTATAGTAATGGTTTGACCATTTAACAAAAAAATGATGGTGCTTTAACAGAAGTCCCCCTTCCATTACAATAAATTAATTAATCTCAATGATTAGAGGTAAAAAAAAAGTCCCAGCAAATTAGCTGGGACTTTTTTTATGTTTTATATTTTACCAACTTCCACTACTACCGCCACCTCCAAAACTTCCACCTCCAAAGCCACCAAATCCTCCTGAGCTAGATCCACCGCCTCCTCCGCCACCGCCCAGTGCACTACCTAAAAGAAATGCCCCTCCATTACTCATCAAGGAGCCGCCACCGCCTCTTCTACCTGAACTAATTGCCATAAAAATAATGATAAAAACAATATAGAAAATTATTTTACCAATCCCTCCTTTCTTTCCTTTCTTGGAGTATTTGGCGTCTACTTTATATTCTCCTTTAGTAGCCTTAATAATAGCATCAGTGCCTTCCTCTATTCCCCGATAATAATCATTTCCCTTAAAATTGGGGACTATTAATTCTTCAATAATATGCTTACAGGTAACATCGGGCAGTGCGCCTTCAACACCATAACCTGTTGAAATATTTAATTTTCGATCATCTTTAGAAATTAGTAAAACAATTCCATTACTAAATTCTTTCCCCCCTACACCCCAGGCTCTCCCTAATTTAACCCCAAAATCTGCTATTTCAAAATCGCCAATATTGGGTACAATTACTACTACAATTTGAGTAGAAGTACTATCATCAAATTGGACTAATTTATTTTCTAAGGCCTGCTTTTGATCACTTGTTAAAACCCCCGTATAATCATTCACTAGCCGTTGAGTACCTGTTGGAGTTTTAAGTAGGTCTTTCGCATTAAATCCACTTTGAGCAAAAGCCACCGCACAGATGATAAAAAATAAAAATAAACAGGCGATTTTTTTCATGGAATATTAATCTATTTTACTACTATGTTTTTATTTTCCAAATACGATATCATCTGACAACTCATTTTTATCAGTCAACGAATTGTAGGGGAATGTATCTTGTAAGGTTTGACCAACTTGAAGAATACACTGTTCTATTCCTGAAGCAATTTCCTGGTTTGAAAATTGGCTTATCATTTTTTGAACAGCATTCTCCCAATATTGAGTTCCCACTTTTTTGTGAATACCCTCATCACCAAATAAGGCCAGCTCACGATCTTTCATAGCAATATATAAAAGCACCCCATTTCGATCCTCTGTTCGCTCCATTTTCAATTGAAAGAAAATTTCTGCAGCCCTCTCCAACGGATTCATGTATGGATTTTTACTTTCCACAAATAGCCTTATTTCTCCGCTAGTCGATTTTTCTGCAGAAGATATAGCAGTAACTATCCGAGCCTGATCCTGCTCAGAAAAAAATGCTTTCTTTTTAAAGAAGGAAAATATTCCCAAAATGAAATGTTTTATTATTTACTAAAATCTACTTTGGTATCCTCTGCTCCTGCAGCTGCTTCGTAATTCTTTTTCTGTTGGTAGCCAAAAATTCCTGCAATGATATTACTAGGGAAACGAATGATTTTAGTATTGAAATTAGTAATGGCAGTATTCCAATCACCCAATGCTACAGTAACACGATTTTCAGTCCCTTCAATTTGAGCCTGTAAATCTCTGTACAACCCAGTTGCTTGCAAAGTTGGATAGGACTCAACATTAATACTCAATGCGGCACGTCCAATTGAATTTAATTGCTTGTCTGCTTCTGCAACCTGTTGAGGGTTAGATTCAGGGCTAATATTAGGTACCCTAGAACGCATCTGAACAATTTTAATCAATGTGGTATCTTCATTACGCGCAGCGCCTTTAATAGTATTTACTATATTTTCATACAATTTCGCTTTTCTATTATACTGAGTCTGTACTTGTCCCCATTTGCCATTGATGTCAATTTCTGAGGTTGCCATTCCATTACGAGCACTAATTACCCAAAGTACAAGAAGAGCTACAACGCCTAAAATAATAAGTCCAGTCCGTTTCATGAGTTTTAATTTTTAATGTTAAATATTATGTGTTTAATTGATTCCTTTAGAGAAAAGTAAAAATATCTGTTTTGAATAGGGTTAATTTAGGTTAAATGTAGTGCTTAGGGCCAATAAATACCTAAAAAATTAAAAAAGTAACAATTCTTTATCTAAAACGATTACTTAATCGCTGCTATACCTGGCAATACTTTTCCTTCAAAATATTCAAGCATCGCTCCACCTCCTGTACTCACATAACTTACCCTATCAGCTAATTTAAATTGATTTACTGCTGCTACACTATCGCCACCACCCACCAAACTGAATGCGCCTTTAGCAGTTGCAGCTGCCACTGCTAAAGCAACAGACTTTGTGCCATTTTGGAATTTCTCCATTTCAAAAACTCCCATCGGACCATTCCACAAAATAGTTTTCGATCGTTGAATGACATCGCTAAATACTTCGACTGCCTTAGGCCCAATATCTAATCCCATCCATCCTGAAGGTATTGAATTACTCTCCATCACTTGAGTTGCTGCATCAGCGGCAAACTTGTCAGCAATAATTGAATCTTGTGGTAAATGAATTTGTACGTTTTTTTGTTTTGCCTTTTCTAAAATATCAAGAGCGGTTTGCATTCGATCATCTTCGCAAAGCGAATTACCTATTTGCCCCCCACTTGCCTTTAAAAAAGTATATGCCATTCCACCTCCAATAATAATATCAGTAGCCCTTTCCAATAAATTTTCAATAATTAAAATTTTATCTGAAACCTTTGCTCCACCAATAATTGCTACAAAAGGTTTTTCTGAATGATGCAAAACTTTTTCTGCACTAATCACTTCACCTTCCATTAGTAATCCAAATATCTTTTTATCAGCAGTAAAATACTTTGCAATTACTGCAGTAGAAGCATGTGCCCTATGAGCGGTTCCAAAAGCATCATTTACATATACCTCTCCCAACTTGCTCAATTTTTCTGCAAATGATTCGTCACCCTTTTCTTCTTCTTTATAAAACCGAAGATTTTCTAGCAATAATACTTCACCTGCTTTCAATGCATTTGCAAAATGAAATGCCTGTTCACCAATACAGTCATTTGCAAAAAATACAGGAGTACTTGATTGCTCATTTTCATTCAATAAAAATTCTAAATGTTTCACCAAATGCTTCAATGAATACTTATCAGTAGGACCTTCTTTTGGTCTTCCAAAATGACTCATTAAAATAACACTTCCACCATCCGTCAATATCTTTTTTATGGTTGGAATAGTTGCAGACATCCTAGTGTCATCTGTAATATTAAATTCAGCATCCAAAGGGACATTGAAGTCTACTCTTACTAAGGCTTTTAACCCCTTAAAATTATAATTGGAAAATTTACTACTCATAATTCCTAATATTCCTTAAAATGGAACTAATTTTTAAATTTGATACAATTAAGTAAGGCTCCCAAAAGAGAGCCTTACTTATTAAAATATTTAAAAAAGAACTGGATAATTGGGATATAAAACTCCAATGCTCATGATTAGTTGATTTTAAAAATTAACTAAATAGCATTCTAAAATAATATTGCCCGCAATTCAAAATTTTAATGCTAAATAAATTATTTATTGATAAGGCCTGCAAAATAATTTACAGTTCTTACCAATTGAGAAACATAACTCATTTCATTATCATACCAGCTAACTGTTTTAACCAATTGTTTGTCGCCGGCTGCCATTACCTTAGTTTGAGTTGCATCAAAAAGTGAACCGAAATTAGTACCAATTACATCGGAACTTACAATTTCATCTTCAGTATATCCAAAGCTCTCGTTACTTGCTGCTTTCATAGCCGCATTCACTTGTTCAATAGTAACCGTTTTTTCTAAAATACTTGTCAACTCAGTAAGTGATCCTGTAATTACTGGAACCCTTTGAGCACTTCCATCTAATTTTCCTTTTAATTCAGGTAATACAAGGCCAATTGCTTTTGCGGCACCAGTACTATTTGGAACAATATTGGCAGCAGCAGCTCTCGCTCTACGCAAATCATTTTTAGGATGAGGAGCATCTAATGTATTCTGATCGTTCGTGTAAGCATGAATGGTAGTCATAATAGCAGTGGCTATTCCAAATTGATCATTCAAAACTTTAGCCATCGGTGCAAGACAGTTAGTAGTACAACTTGCACAACTGATGATCGTTTCACTTCCATCTAAAATATTATGGTTAACATTAAAAACTACGGTTTTCAAATCACCAGTTGCTGGAGCTGAAATAACCACTCTTTTTGCACCTGCAGTAATATGCGCTTCTGCTTTTGCTTTATCTGTAAAGAAACCTGTGCTTTCAATCACTACATCTACTTGGTGAGTACCCCATGGAATTTGTGCAGGATCCTTTTGAGCATATATTTTTACTTCATGACCATTTACAATGATTGAATTTTCAGTTGCAGTTACCTCTTGTCCAAAACGACCCTGAGCACTGTCATATTTTAATAGATGTGCCAACACAGCAGGACTTGTTAGATCATTGATGGCAACGACATCAATTCCCTGCATATTATATATTTGGCGAAATACTAAACGGCCGATACGTCCGAATCCATTGATAGCAACTTTTACTGTACTCATATTTAAAATATTTTATTTGTTTTAAAACTTTGCAAAGGTAACAAAAAAGCCACAAAAAAAAAGCCCGAATTTCGAGCTTTCTCAAACGATTTGATCAATAACAACCTCAAATCTTCTTGTTAATGAAGGTTATCCCATCATTATTTATGTTAAGACTAGATAAATAAGAGGAAAATTTAACCAACACAAACTAGTCAACTGTGAATATTTTTTCGTCCACCGGCTTATTTACTTCGATTGATTTGAAAACTATACTTCCCGCTTCAATCGTTTGAACATAAGGAAATACGTATCCATCCTCTGTTTTTTTGTAATCACTGTAAGAAACTTCAATATCTACTTCTCCAGAAGGAGAACTTCCTTTGCCAACTAACTTTACACGATAATAGGTTTTAGCATCTATAAACAAGGTATACACTTTACCGTTTTTGCTGGTCACCTTTATTTTAAAACATGCTGAACCTGCTACATTTTCTTTTCCCACTAATTCTAGCTGATTTCCTTTTTCCTTGTAGTTTACTAGCAAGCCCTGTAAATCCAATAAACCTTGAGCGTATTTCAACTGTTCCTGAGAAATCTCTTCAGGACTGTTTTGTCCTCTAAAAGGCATAAAGTCCCAGCCTTTTTTGGTATTCACTACCTGAAAACCTTCTCCCATTCCTGGAACAGCAATATCATTACGAGTGCCTACGCCGTTAACAGTAGTCACTGTAACTCCTACTTCATATCCTTGAATATTCAAACTTCCCGTCATTTTAACTGATTTTAATGACATCAGCTTTTCTTTGCCTCCATTAGCAAGTTCATAGTTACTAACGACTTCATCCAAAGTTTGTGCTTTAATTGACTGGATGCTTATCAACGCTGCAATTGCGAATAGACCAATGGTTAATTTTTTCATACTAGTTGATTATTATTGATTTAAAAAGATTTCGAATTTATTGAATAGAAAGGAAGATTTAGCAAAAAAATTGTTTAAAGTGAATTTAGCTAGCTCTAACCGATGTTTTGCAATCCAAGGAATATAACACCTCAAAGCCTGATTTTGTTGCTAATTACATTTTATAAAATAATATTAAGGACTTTTTAACATTATCAATTAGCATAGCCATTAATACTTGCAAATTTTTTGTAAATCTATTATTAAGCACTAGAAATACTATGCTAATTTTTGCAAAATAACATTCGTTCTATAATGATAGCTTAGTTTTAATATAGCCCGATAATTTATCAGGTTGTAAAAGTTATTTACCCCGTAAACTTATATTAGAACTTACTTTAATTACCTACTATTCATTCAAACCAACTGACTTATATTTGTTTCAATTATCGTTTTAAAAAATGTCTCAGAAAATATATGGAAATATTGTAGACCTTTTTAACCAAAATATTTTTTTTGGTGAGATCACAATAGATCAAAAAAAGATTGTAGCAATAAAGCTTCTAGAACCAGAAACTAAGATGCAAACTGCATTTATTATTCCTGGTTTTATAGATAGTCATGTACATATAGAAAGCTCCATGCTAGTTCCGAGTGAATTTGCAAAACTTGCCGTTGTTCATGGCACAGTAGCGACCGTTAGTGATCCTCATGAAATTGCCAATGTTTGTGGAATGGAAGGTGTTGAGTTCATGATTGACAATGGCAAAACCGTTCCTTTCAAATTTAATTTCGGTGCACCTAGTTGCGTTCCTGCTACCGTTTTTGAAACAGCGGGTGCGGTCTTAACTCCAGAGGATGTAGATACTTTATTACAGAAAAAAGAAATTAAATACTTGAGTGAAATGATGAATTTCCCAGGTGTTTTATTTGGCGATAAAGAAGTGATGCAAAAAATCGCTTCTGCTAAAAAATATAACAAACCGATAGATGGCCACGCGCCCGGACTAAGGGGAAAAAATGCTACTGATTATATAAATGCAGGAATCAGTACCGACCACGAATGTTTTACAAAGGAAGAGGCTTTGGAAAAACTACAAAATGGAATGAAAATTTTAATTAGGGAAGGAAGTGCTGCAAAAAATTTTGAAGCACTGATTGATTTATTGAATGAGTTTCCTGATGACATCATGTTTTGTAGTGATGATAAACATCCGGACAGTTTGGTAGATGGACATATTAACCTATTGTGCTCAAGAGCCATCGCAAAGGGTGTTCATCCATTTAAGGTTTTGAAAGCTGCTTGCCTCAATCCAGTTTTGCATTATAATTTGGAGGTAGGTCTATTAAGAGTCAATGATTCGGCTGATTTTATAGTAGTAGAAGATCTGATCAATTTTACAGTACTACAAAATTATATCGATGGTGAATTGGTGGCAGAAAAAGGGCAATCTTTTATACAATGTAATGTATCGAAAACGATTAATCATTTTAATTGCAGCCAACAAGTTGTAAAAGACTTTTCGGTAAAACATGAAAATGAAAAAGAAATTTTAGTAATAGAGGCGTTAGAAGGACAATTAATTACTAATCGACTCTTGGTTGCCCCTAAAATTGAATCAGGCGAAATAGTTAGCGATGTTAGCAATGATATTTTAAAACTAGTTGTAATCAATCGATACACAAAAGCACCCATATCCAAGGCCTTTGTTAAAAACTTCGGATTAAAACAGGGAGCCATTGCTTCTACTGTTGCTCATGATAGTCATAACATTATTGCGGTGGGTGTTGATGATGAAAGTATGTGTAAAGCAGTCAACCTAGTAATTCAAACACAAGGAGGAGTTAGTTGTGTTTCAACTCAAAAAGAACTGATAGTAGCCTTACCTATTGCTGGCTTAATGAGCAATGAAGATGGTTATCAAGTAGCTAATTCCTATATAGCCATTGACAAAATGGTGAAAAATGAGCTGGGATCAACACTAGCAGCACCATTCATGACTTTATCTTTTATGGCACTATTAGTAATTCCTCATATTAAACTTAGTGATCTAGGTCTTTTTGATGGAGATAGTTTTAAATTTTTTGGTAAATTGTAATACTAATTCACTGTAAATAAAGAACTATAAAAATCTATCTAAAAAAATGATCATTAATTTAAGTGAACAGCATTCATTAGTAAGCAATTGGATTGCTGAGTTAAGAGACCAAGATATACAGACTGACCAAATGCGCTTTAGAAGAAATCTAGAACGAATAGGAGAAGTAGCGGCATACGAAATCAGCAAAAAATTGTCCTCGAAAAATAAAGAGGTTACTACTCCATTAGGCATAGCGAACTGCAGCGTATTGCAGTCTCAACCAGTATTAGCCACTATACTTAGAGCTGGCCTTGGCATGCACAATGGACTACTTAATTATTTCGATAAGGCCGAAAATGCCTTTATAAGTGCTTATCGAAAACACCATTTAGATGGAAGTTTCGATATACAACTTGGATATATGAGTTGTCCTGAAATAGAAGATAAAGTAGTCATTATTAGTGACCCAATGATTGCAACTGGCGCTTCACTCGTAAAAGTGATTCAATATTTGAAACAAGAAGGAGATATAAAAGAGCTACATATAGTCTGTGCTATTGCCTGTACAGTTGGCCTTGAATTTGTTTTAAAAGCTCATGCTAATGCAATCATTTGGTGTGGCGATATTGATGACGAATTAACAGCTAAGGGCTATATCGTTCCGGGTTTAGGAGATGCAGGAGACCTTGCTTTTGGACCCAAAATACAATCCTAGAAAAGAATTGAATAATTGAAATTATTTTTATCCTTTCATTTCATATAATATATAAATAATAAATATCTTACTAAAAGCTAAATGAACAGGAAGTAATTTTTATAAAATAATAGACCGAACTTGCAGGGGTGAATCCTTATAATAATTTATTCATTATTGCGTGAAAAATTATTTACTACAATTTAAATGAAGAGAAAATTAATTATACTATCAGGGGCTATGCTACTTTTCTTTTTTGTAAAAGGGCAGGATCCTCATTTTTCTCAATTTTTCGCCTCTCCACTCACTATTAATCCTGCATTTACTGGCAAATTTGATGGGGATATAAGAATGACTGCCATTCACCGAAATCAATGGCCTTCCATACCCAAAGCCTATATAACTACTGGAGCTTCTGCTGATTTCAATTTGTTGAAAAATAAAATTGGTGAAGGAGATGTTTTTGGAATTGGATTTTCTGCTTTAAGTGATCAGAGTGCAGACGCTGCATTGAAACTTAATTATGGTTCATTGTCGCTAAGTTACCATAAGTCGCTAGATGAGAATGGATACAATACCTTGGGAGCAGGTTTTCAGACTACCTATAGCAGCACAATGCTTGACTTCAATAAACTAACTTTTGAAGACCAATTAACTCAAAATGGTTTTACTGGATCCACAGCAGAAAGATTAAATAATGGAGATACTCAGAATTATCTAGATGTAAATGCTGGTATTTTGTTTTCTGGATCAAGTACAGGTTCGGATAATTATTATTTGGGTGCCTCCATCTATCATATCAATAGGCCCAATCTCAGCTTCATTGACAAAGTATGGAATCTATCTTCTAGGGTAACTATCCATGGAGGTTATTCCTTTCCAATGAACGACCAATTGTCTCTCAATACCTCTGTTATACATCAGATACAAAATAATGCAAGTGAAACATTAGCGGGTGCTGCTATCGCTGCTAATTTAAATGGTGATTCTGATCATCCTAGCAGTGTCTATTTTGGTAGCTGGATTAGAATGAATGATGCACTGATACCATATGTAGGCATTGAAGTGAAAGGGCTAAGAATTGGTGCTAGTTACGATATTAATTCATCGAGTCTCAAAGCTGCTACCGTAAGTAGAGGGGGCTCCGAATTTTCCCTAATTTATATCAAGAAATCTAGTCAAATAAAAAGTATTCCTTGTCCAAAATTTTAATCGATTTTACATTAACGCGCACGCTGTTTTCCATTTATTGCGCCCAATCGTAAATTATTTCAACTAAATTGCAGGACGGTATTTCAATCCATTAGGCTTTTTAATAAATTAATTTATTGTTTGCCCCCGAATCAATATTAAAATACGAATAGCTTTCAATGAGGTCTATTAATAATTAACAGAAAAAGCTTTGCTATCCATATGTTAAAAGATATTTTCACAGCCTTTCAATCTTATTACTTGGCTCATTTGTTTATCAGTAAGCATCGCCTTTGGAAATGGATTTTAATACCTGGAATTATATATTCCTTGTTATTTGGATTAGGCATCTACTTATTTTGGATAAGCAGTGGAAACGCAATTGATCTTTTGTTTTCATTGACTGGCTTAAAAAAATGGATGCTTACACTCGAAGAAAGTTGGCTTAAGTTTCTATTTATTTTCGGGCAGGTAATTCTTCAACTGGTATTAATGCTATTTTACTTTTCTTTATTCAAATATATATTTCTAATTATCGGTTCGCCTGTTTTCTCTTACCTAAGTGAAAAGACTGGAGCGATTATGGAGAACAAAGAATTTCCATTTAGTTTCAGTCAATTAATGAAAGATATTGCTAGAAGCGTAAAATTGGTATTACGCAACTCTTTATGGCAAACCGTCTATATTTTATCCATCTTAATTTTATCATTCATTCCTTTTATTGGGTGGTTTACTCCATTTTTTGCCATATTAATTGAGGCGTATTATCTAGGATTTTCAATGCTCGATTATAGCTGCGAAAGAAATAAATTATCCGCTTCCCAAAGCATTGCATTTATCAGCGAACATAAAGGATTAGCGATTGGAAATGGAATCGTATTTTACCTAATGCACCTTATAGTAGGCCTTGGGTGGGTATTAGCCCCTAGCTATTCTGTTATTGCAGCTACTATTAGTTTGTATAAAACTCGTGAATAAATTAATAATCTAGGTAAAAATTGGTAAACCACAACCTCCTTTATTCGAATTATCCAATGATTTACTTCTCATTAAAAGAATCCCACTATGAGTAAAGTGTATTTAGTACCCTCTGTATTAGATGATTTAGCAATGCATACGATTCCAACTTATTTAATCGATGCTGTGAAAGATTGCCAAGTGATTTTTGCAGAAAATGAACGCACCACCCGACGATTTTTAAAAAGTATTTGCAAGGACATAGTAATTGATGATTTTGAATGGTTTACTATTCACAAAGCCGAGGAAGAACAAAAAATAAGCTTCCGACAAAAAATAAAAGAAGGAAAAAATATTGCTATTATTAGCGAAGCTGGATGTCCTGGAATTGCTGACCCTGGACAAATATTGATTGAACTTGCTCAGCAATTAAATATTACTGTAAAACCACTAGTAGGGCCAAGTTCAATTCTTTTGGCATTAATGGCAAGCGGAATGAACGGGCAGCAATTTGAATTTGTAGGATATCTTCCCATTGATAACAACGAACGAATAAAAACTATCAAGGAAATGGAAACTACATCAGCCAAAAAAAATAGTGCCGAAATATTTATTGAAACTCCCTACAGAAATAATCAATTAATAGAAACCTTGTTAAAAACATGTAAGGCTACTACAAGGATTTGTATTGCTGCAGAGCTTACGAGTATAAATGAATTGATTAAAACGAAAACAGTAGCTGATTGGCAAAAAGAAAAAATCGACTTTCATAAAAAGCCCGTTATATTTTTATTACAGGCCGGTTAGAATGTTATTTTGAATTGGATTGATCGATCACCCCATCTACTAAATATTCACTATCGCCTCTCCAGCAAAGGGAATGATTCTTTTGTACATAATGCAATTTCACTTGCTTTCCCTCAAAGTTTTGCAAAACATTCGCAATACTGTCATTTGGCACTGAAAAATAAAATTTTTCTGAGGCTAATGCTACACTGGTAGAAGAAACTATACTGCTTAATACCAGCTCGCCTTCATAGGTTTTAAAGAAATTCCCTCTAAAAGATAATTTTTGAATTAACCCAGTTCGATACCCTTCGCTAAATGTAAAATAGTATTTCCAATACCCATAGATTGACAATCCAATGAGTAAACAAAAAAATAGGGAATACATGATTTTTTTATAGCCAGGCATTTTTCTTTTGAGGGTATTGATTCGCGTACTTTCTTCCATAATAGACAAATTGAGTCCTTGATTATAATCCGTACTTGTCCACCAAATAGATAAGGCCAGCCATATTTAAAGCGCCCATATGCAGTTCTCTTCGGCTTACATTTTCAAAAATATCTGTTGAAGCATGATGTACATCAAAGTAACGTTGACTATCTGGTCTGAGTCCTGCCAATGCTGCACCAGTAACTTTTAAAGGACCGATATCAGCTCCACTTCCAGCGGCTGAAAAATCATATACCCCATAAGGATAAAATAAATTTTTCCATTCCTTAATCTTATTAATTTGCTCTTCTTTCATTTCAAGAGAAAATCCTCGGGGGGTAAAACCACCTGCGTCGCTTTCTAAAGCAAAAAAATGATTCTCCTTATTTAATAAAGCCAATTCAAGATATTTGTCACCTCCCCTTCCTCCATTTTCTTCATTCATAAACATGACCGCACGAACAGTTCTTTTTGGACGAATACCGGTAGCCTTAAAAACTCTAATTACCTCAATGCTCTGCACACATCCAGCCCCGTCATCCTGGGCACCCTCCGCTAGATCCCAACTATCTAAATGACCGCCAACAGTAATAATTTCCTTTGGAAGTATGCTACCCCTAATTTCTCCGACTACATTAAATGATGGTGCATCCGGCAACATAGTACAGGTGTTTTTAAAATAAGCTGTTAGTGTTTGATTCTTGGCTAATTGCTTGGTTAACCAAATGGCATTATTAGTACTAATGGCAACAGCAGGTATTTTAGGAAAAGAATCATTATAAATTGTAACGCCTGTATGTGGATAGTCGTCGAAATTACTTGCCAAAGAACGAACCATTACTCCTACAGCTCCGTAACTTGCAGCTAAAGAAGGCCCAGCAGTTCTAGAACGGCCACTCTCTCCATAGGCATTAAAAGTAGCTATATAGGTAGGGTTCATTTCGAAATTAAAGAAAACAATTTTTCCTTTTATACCCTTTTTACCCAATTGATTTAATTGTTCAAAATTATTAACTTGAACTATTGAAGCATTTATTCCCTTCAGTCCTGTACCTTCTGAATTACCAAGTGAGCAAAGATTTAACGGGTATTTAGTTCCATTAGGAAGAGTAATATAGCCTACTTCTTTTACTCCCCTAACCCAATGAGGGACCATACATGGTTGCAGATAAACCGTATCTGCTCCTGCATCTCGTAACATTTTGGCGGTAGCCTCCACTGCCTTTTGAGCTTGAGCTGATCCGCTCAATCTTGGGCCAATTTTTTTACAAATATGCCTTAGGTTTTCATAAGCCGTACCATGAATCAATATATTATCAGCAATCTTTTTGAATGCGATAGAATCTTCTTTTTGGGCAGTAGCAACCAAACTAAGTAAGGAAGCAAGAACTAGGATGACGGTTTTTTGTAGCATAACTGAATTTAAGTTAACAAATTTAGTGTTTCAAATGTAATATATAATTAAAGATATCGACCATAATAAATCGGTAAATTGCAACAGTTTTCATCGGCTATCTAAATCAACTACTCCAATTAATGAAGTAAGTTGATCGATTCAAATGAAAACATTCCTGAAAAGCCTTTGGACTTTACATTAAGGCTAGTTCATGATCAACATTACATAAAATAAATTGTATGAACATAGCCATTGTATGTTATCCCACCTTTGGGGGAAGTGGAGTACTAGCAACTGAATTAGGAAAAGCCCTTGCTGATAAAGGACACCAGATTCACTTTATTACTTACCAACAACCAGTAAGGTTAAGTCATTTTCATGGCAATATTTTTTATCACGAAGTAAGGGTTCCCACCTATCCCTTATTTGATTATCCTCCTTACGAAACTGCGCTGTCTAGTATGATGGTGGATGTAATTACCAATAATAATATTCAGTTACTTCATGTACATTATGCAATACCACATGCTTCTGCTGCCTATATAGCCAAGCAAATTTTAGCCAAACAAGGTATTCAAATTCCTGTAATAACCACTTTACATGGCACTGATATAACTTTAGTAGGTAGAGATAAAACCTATCGCCCAGTAGTTACCTTTTCGATGGATGAAAGCGATATCCTTACTGCAGTATCCGATAATCTCAAAGCTGAAACCTATAAAAATTTTGATATAGAAAAAGAAATTGAAGTGATTCACAATTTCGTAGACGTAACTCGATTTAATAAAAAACCAATCGACGAGTTTAAAAAATTAATTGCCCCAAATGGTGAAAAAATTATTGTGCATGCAAGTAATTTTAGAAAAATAAAGCGGGTGGAGGATGTAGTAAAAACTTTTTTTCTAATCAATGAAAAAATTCCTACTAAATTATTGCTATTAGGTGATGGCCCCGAACGTTCTGCCGCAGAAGCAGAAGCAAGAAAAAGTCCATTAGTTGATAATGTTAAATTTTTAGGCAAGCAAGAACAAATGGAAGATATTTTACCCGTAGCCGACCTTTTTTTACTGACCAGTGAATATGAAAGCTTTGGTCTTGCAGCATTAGAAGCATTAGCTGCAGAAGTACCGGTAATATCTACTAATGCCGGTGGCTTACCCGAAATAATTATTAATGGCTATTGCGGCTTCATGAGTGAAATAGGAGATGTAGAAGATATGAGTAAAAATGGGCTATACATTTTACAGAATAAAGAAACGCATGATCAATTTAAAGCCAATGCACTATTACAGGCTAAAAAGTTCGACATAGAAAATATAGTTCCAAAATATGAAGAACTTTATCAGCGTTTAATTAAATAATTATCTTCGTCTCAGCCAGCCTTCTGGATTCAGATTACTTTTTTCATTACTTATAATAAGGTCAATCGAACCAATTCCTTCGTCATTTGGAGCAACTTTTCCTACGATTTGTCCAGTATGAATATCCTGTCCTCTAGAAAGATGAACGCCTGATAAATTACTATAGGTGGAAAAATAAGCTCCATGCTTAATGATCACTACTTGCATGTTTTCAATATTGGTAACCGAAGAAACTTCTCCATCAAATAATGCTTTTACCGATGTGCCAATTTCACTTCCAATGGTTATACCTGGATTATCAACGGTAACACCAATATCGAGTTTTTGTGGACCAAATCGCATAATCATATAGCCTTTATCGACTGGCCAAGGTAATGACCCTTTATTACTAATAAAATTTGCATTTAATTTCACTTCCGCATCATTTCCTAGCAAGATACTTTCTTGTCTAACACTAATGGGTAAAGCCTTTTCAGGTTTCAGCGGAACTGATTTTGCAACTGGAGTATTATTTCCTTTCGCTAATGCTAACCGGCTTTTTTCTGCAGCCTTTTCATCCGCATCACGCTTTGCCTTTTCTTCCAACGCTTTAGCTAAGGCTTCTTTTCTTGCCATTTCTTGCGCCCTTTTAATAGCTGCTGCAATAGCGTTACTTACTTTTTGCATTTGCTTTTTCTTAGCTGCAATCTGATTGTTCAATTCCTTACCTTGTTCCTTCAGCTTTTTTACTATTTGATTTTTCTCCTGTTGCTGAACTTCTAGTACAGACAATTCTTTACTTTGAATTTGCAATACCTGCCCTTTTTTCTCCTTATTTCCACTCATCTCTTCAATTCGCTGATTTAATAGCACTTTGGTTCGCAAAATATTATCCCCTTGCAATTCTCGATAATTTCTATAACTCTTTAAGTAGGTTACCCTTTTAATCGCATCATTGAAACTAGATGCTGAAAATATAAAATTTAAAAAATCGGAATTGCTTCTATTCTTATATGCATACAACATGCTTTTGGCATACTCCTGTTTAAGGGTATCCAATAAAACTTGTAACCGGTTGATATCTCGTTGTGATTTATAAATTGAATTGTCAAGCAAATTAATATCCTTACTGATATTTTCAATGATATTTTCCTGCAAATTCAACTTACGATTGATGAGAGAAAGTTGCCCTAAACTTTCTTTAGTGCTTTTTTTATTTTTATCCAGTAACTCTTGTGTCTGCTCAATTTCCCTTTTCAATTCTAGTCTTTGTTTTTCCAACTCCTGTTGTGCGGTAGACTGAGCTAATAAAGAGTGTCTTATAAAAAAAGAGAGCAGTAATAAAAAAAAACTTTTAATCATATTTAGATTTTACAAGAATAACAAAAAAACAAGTGGTTTGTGTTCATTCCACCGCTCAGCCCCAGAATTTATAAAACAATTTAAAGTATCCCATTATTTATAAAACTCCATTTTACTTTCGAGTATAATTAGCGGGTATATTAAAAAAAATTGTAAGTTCTTTATCAAATTGATACTGTTTGAAATTTAGCTGAACATCCAATTTGTTTTTTTCAGAAACCGTTATTTCTCTAGAAGTTGAAAAGTTGACTCCATCATTATTTTCGTAATCCCCATAAGTTATATCAGCAGTTCGATTCCTAACTATATTCACGTCATCTAATTTACTATGAACTAATAAACGATCTGATTTGTTGAGCGTTAATAAGTGTTTAAAATATTGCCCAAGAGTTGCTAATAATATTTTCGACTCTGTTTCTTTATAAGAAATTACATTGTCATCTAAAAAAATTGGATTACCAATTAACAGATTTTGAAGTGTTTTAAAATCAAAAGGTATTTCAGTTACTTCCTGCAAAAAGTCAATCGATCTTAACTTCACTTCCTTATTAATTTTATCCAAAACAATAACGCTATCTTTTTTAATTAGAATTCTAAATGCCTCTACATTAAAAACTGTTGCATAACCTGAAATCCATATTAGACTATCTTTTATAGCACGAACGTAGGCCGTTATATTAGGCTGCTTTCCTTTTACATCTTCATATTCAACTTTGATTTTTGCAGAAAAAGTCTTGAACTCAATTTTTTTACTATACACATCTTGCAATGCATTTTTAATTACTAAAATTGAATCGTAGTTAACTGGTTGGGTAATATTTATTGAGGTGCTATCCTTTTTATCTACGGCTGCCTGTATTTTTTTTGCGGTCTTACAACCGACAGAACTAACTACCACCAGCAACGTGAAAAGCAGCACCAGGAAATGAATGCTATTATTAGTTGGATATTTCATTTTTACTTCTTCTGAATTTATTTTTTACCTGTATGACCAAAACCACCTTCTCCTCTTTGTGTACTATTGATTTCATCAACCAAAATAAGGTTTGCTTTATCTACAGAACTTATCACCATTTGAGCAATTCGATCGCCATGAGACAAGACTTGTGGTTCATTACTCAAATTAATCAGTATCACTTTTAATTCACCTCTATAATCACTATCAATGGTGCCAGGAGTATTCAGGCAAGTAATCCCTTGTTTTATTGCCAGTCCACTTCTAGGCCTTATTTGTGCTTCATATCCATCTGGCAATTCAATAAATAAACCAGTAGGTATTAAGGTTCTTTCCAATGATTGCAAAGTTATCGGTTGATCCAAATTGGCTCTTAAATCCATACCAGCTGAACCTTCGGTTGCATATGCTGGTAATTCATTGGAAGATTTGTTGATAATGTTTACAGCAATTGTATTCATATAATATCTCGTTTTTTATTTCTACGCCCAACTAATTCTTAAAGAATTTTATAACAGGATCCAAAAAAAATTAGTCAATTTAATGATAGCAAAGGTAATGAGTTTAGCCTTTTTGATAGTTGTTTTTTACTGCACTCCATCTGCTTTTTTATTTAACAAAATGGATGCGTAAGCCACCAATCCTTCCTCCCTTCCAACAAAACCCATTTTTTCAGTTGTAGTAGCTTTAATAGATACATCTGTTATTTGTAAGGATAAAATTTCAGCGATCACTTTTTGCATTGCTGGAACATACTCTTTAATTTTTGGCGCCTGCAAACACAGTGTGCTATCGATATTTACGATGGTATAACCGGCATTGTTGATGAGATCAAAACTTTTTTTAAGTAATATTTTACTATCAATATTTTTCAAGGCAGCATCGGTATCAGGAAAATGAACTCCAATATCACCTAGACAGGCTGCACCCAACATCGCATCACAAATAGCATGCAACAATACATCTGCATCACTATGGCCAAGTGCTCCTTTGGGATGATCTATTTTAACACCCCCTAACCAAAACTCTCTATCAGTAACTAGTTGATGAAAATCAATACCAAACCCTATTCTCAAACTCATATTATTTATAATTGATTAATACCGAAGGTACGTTAGTTTAAAAATAAAAAAGCGTTTCGACCTAAATCGAAACGCTTTTTAAACTGAAATATTTTAAATTACTTTTTCCCTTCAGCAAAGTCAAATACCACGCTAAATCGCACAGTATTAGACAATGGATTACGACTTACCCCAGATCCAGATGGAAGAAGGTAAGAGAAATTGATTCCATAAGTGCTATACTTTAGACCTGCTCCTAGCGTAAAATATTGTCTATTCCCTTTTGTAGGACTTTCATAAAAATAGCCTGTACGTATAGCAAACTGATTATTATACCAGTATTCCACCCCTAAAGATGTCTGAAATTCTTTCAATTCTTCAGAAAATCCACCAGGTGCATCACCCAATGAGCTAAACCAACTACCTACTACTCCTTTGCTACGATAGCTCACTAATCCAGCGCTATCGCCCACTAATGGAGGCGTAGGCACTAATAATTTATGAATATCTAGACCGAAAGTAATTTTATTAATTGGATCAATTGCTTTGGTATAAGCAACACCCAAGCCAAGGCTAGCAGGAATAAAATCCTTTTGATTGGCATCACTTGTATAGGAAATCTTTGAACCCAAATTACTCAAAGTAACTCCATAGTTTAAACCAGATCCACTCGCCTTAACTCCCGTGTGAAAAAGACTCAAATCTCCAGCAATAGAAGAGCCTGCTTTATAAGAAACTCCATTGATAGTGCCACTTGCAAGGTTTGAATTAATATACCTTAATGCAATACCTAATGATAGATTACTAGACAATTTTCTTGAGTATCCTGCATCAAAGGCAAACTCCCTTGGCCTATAAGAACTTAAATCATTACCCAGATTATCAGTAAATTGAATACTTCCTAAACTAAAATATCTTAAAGAACTGGAGATGGCTTGATCTTCATCTAACTTATAATATCCAGACAATGAAGCTAGATAAACATCATTCAATCCAAGATCTTTTAACCAAGGGGTGTAAGTAACCGAAATACCTCCTTTATTAACATTAAATGGAGTTTTAGCTAAATTCCAAAATGCTGAATTAGCGTCTGGTGAAGTAGCAATACCTACGTCTCCCATTCCTCCACTTCTAGCATCAGGTGAAATTCTTAAGAAAGGAACTGCTGAGGTTACAACGTTTATAGTAGGATCCTGCGCCTGAACTTGACTGGTGGCACTTACCAGTAAAATAACTAACCCTGTTAGTTTAATTATAGCCTTTTTCATTCTGTATTTTGTCTTGGTTAGGTAGACTTAGAATCGATAAGCTATAATTTAGAGGTTTAAAATATTCAGGAATATCCCTGAACGATGATCAAAGATATAACATCTTGTTAAAAATAATAGTAAAAAATGATATTTTTTTAAGAAATTATACACTAATAGTAAAGTTAATAAGCCTTATAGCAACCATCATTCATCCGCTATTTTATATACTAATTTTTTATAATAAATAGCTAGTTGGTAAAGATGCTTTAGACTTAAAATCAGTGAATTTGAATGTCAATTTCCAAAAAATATAATTGAAATGACAAAAATTAGTAAATATCTATAAAATCACCGCTCAATATGAGTCCATATCCTTTAAATTATTTATATTCGCAACCAAGTTTACCTAGGTAGCACAATATCTAAGGCAATCATTCGTTAATCAAGCTGCAAATTGTATGCACATGTATAAAATGATTTATATAAAAAATTTATTTCTCCTTGCAATACTAATTACCACATTAGGAGCTTGTAAGAATGGAGGTATTTTTGGAAAGAAAAAAGGTAAATCATCTGTTACTGGATGGAATTATGATGATAAAAATCAGGGTAATTTTCATGTAGCCAAAATGAAAGCTCCAAAGGCTGGTCCAGGCTTAATCTTTGTTCAAGGGGGTACTTTTGTAATGGGTGCTAAAGAAGATGATGTAATGGCTGACTGGAACAATACACCCAAAAGAATTACCGTTCCTTCCTTTTTTATTGATGAAACTGAAGTAGCCAACGTTCATTACAGAGAATATATTTATTGGCTTGAAAATACATTTAGTGCAGACACAGCTGTTCTTGCAAAAGCACTACCAGATACACTTGTATGGCGTGAAGAACTTGCTTACAATGAACCTTTTGTAGAATATTATTTCCGCCATCCTTCTTACAATTATTACCCAGTAGTGGGTGTTTCCTGGTTGCAGGCACATGATTTTTGTATTTGGAGAACTGACAGAGTTAATGAGTTAACCTTAATTGGAAAGGGATACCTTAAAAAAGATTTTGCTAAAAAAGAAATGAAAGGTGGTGGCGCAGATGCTACTTTTAATACAGATACTTATATCATGAATCCTGAATTAATTCAGGGAAGAGGTAAACCTAGAAAATCAGAATTTAATGATATCAATGGTAAACCTAGAACAACAGTCAAAATAGAAGATGGAATTCTTAATATTGGCTACCGCTTACCTACAGAAGCTGAATGGGAATATGCTGCTTATGGCTTATTAGATCAAAACCCTAACCCAAGAAAGAAAGAAGGTAAAACAGGTGAGGAATTGATTTCTAATCAACAAATATATTCATGGAGTCATAATCCGAATGGATTAAGAGATAATAGAAGAGGCAGTTGGCAGGGGAAATTTTTAGCGAACTTTAAGCGTGGAAGTGGAGATAATATGGGTATTGCAGGAGGTTTGAATGACCGTTCCGCTATACCTGGAAGCATCAAAGCTTTTTATCCTAATGCCTTTGGTGTCTATAACATGAGTGGTAACGTGTCGGAGTGGGTAATGGATGTATATAGACCATTAACGCCTTCAGATGGAGAAGATTTTAACTACTTCCGTGGTAATAGATTTCAGAAATTTTTTAAAGGAAGTGGCGGCGAATTAGAAAGAGATTCTCTTGGAAGATTGAAGAAAACTGACATAAAAGATTCAGAAGTTAAAAACAGAAGAAACTATCAGCATAACAATGCCCTTGGCTATATGGATGGTGATTCTTTAAGTACTTCAACCTACTCTACAGGAGCCAGCACATTAATTAGCGATCATTCAAGAGTATTCAAAGGCGGTAGTTGGAATGATAGACCATATTGGCTTTCGCCAGGTTCTAGAAGATTTTTAGATGAAGATCAATCTTCTAGTAGCATCGGTTTTAGATGTGCCCAAACTTATTTAGGTTCTTCAGAAGGTCCTGGATTTAAAGAGGGGAATATCTTTGGAAAGCGAAAACAAAATAGCAAAAAGAAAATTTAAATTAATTCATATAAATAAAAACCCCTTCGGTAAGCTGAAGGGGTTTTTATTTATATGCCCATCGAGGATCAACTGATTCTTTTTTATTATTGAAAATAATTTGATCTGCCTTATTTTTGAGTCATGCTTCTACAAGAATTATATGCTATTTTTCTACAACACCCCTCAATCCAAACAGATACGAGAAAATTAAAGTCTGGGGATTTATTTTTTGCCTTAAAGGGGCCCAACTTTAATGGTAATCATTTTGCCAAACAAGCACTAGATGCTGGGGCTGCCTACGTGATCATTGATGAGCCAATTCATTTTACTGATAATAGAATAATTGAAACAAACAATTCCCTTCAATTATTGCAAGATTTAGCGAAGTATCATCGACAACAATTTACCATCCCATTTTTAGCCATCACAGGTAGTAACGGTAAAACTACCACCAAAGAGCTGGTAAATGAAGTATTGTCAACTACTTATAAAACCTACTGTACCCTAGGGAATTTGAATAACCATATCGGCATTCCACTCACCATTTTATCTGTAAAAAAAGATGCAGAAATAGCAGTAATTGAAATGGGAGCTAATCATCAAAAAGAAATAGCTAGTTATTGCGAATATACCTTACCCACCCATGGTATTATCACTAATTGCGGCAAGGCCCATCTAGAAGGATTTGGCGGAGCAGAAGGAGTTATCAAAGGAAAAGGAGAATTATTTGATTACTTGAAAATAGTTGGAGGCACCGCTTTCATAATGAATGACTATGATTACCTTAAAAAAATAAGTGCTGGAATTTCTGCAATCAAAACTTATGGAACCCAAGATGCTGAAATTACTGGAAAGGTGGATAAGTCGGGGCATTTTCTGCAAGTAGAAATGACTAAGGGCACTGAAATAAAAAAAATTAAAACCAAGTTAGTAGGTGAATATAACCTTCCTAATATACTAGTAGCGGTGACTATTGGGAAATATTTTTCAGTACCCGATCAATCTATTCAACAAGCACTAGAAAATTATATCCCTTCCAATAGCAGATCCCAATTCATTCAAAAAGATGGCAACGAAATAATTTTAGATGCTTACAATGCCAATCCCTCTAGCATGAAGGCTGCTATTGAAAATTTTGCAACAATGGAGGGAGATGAAAAAATATTACTATTAGGCGGTATGATGGAACTTGGAAATGAAAGTGTTGCAGAACACCACTCTATCGTAAAGCTAATTGATCAATATCGGTGGAAAGCCGTAGTATTGGTAGGAGGAGATTTTGAGAAAGTAATCAATCATAAATATCTCTTCTTTCAAAATGTAGCGGAAGCAAAAGACTGGCTTCAACAACAAGCTTATCATGGAGCGAAGTTACTGGTGAAGGGTTCTAGAAGTATGCAAATGGAAAAAGTATTGGAATAAATTAAACGATAAAAATCTAGTTATATCGTTCTATTTAAATATTCTTGTAATTCAGCCTCCGTTTTAATTAATACATCTCTTACTTTACTTCCTTGATTGGGACCTACCACACCCGCTGCTTCTAATTGATCCATTAATCTTCCTGCTCTATTATAGCCAAGTTTCATTCTTCTCTGTAATAATGAGGTGCTTCCGCTTTGACTGGCAACAATTAATCTAGCAGCATCTTCAAACAAAGGATCTTTATCATTTAGATCAAAATCCTTTCCCTCCATTTCTTTTTCATCTACATATTCAGGCAATAAAAAAGCTTGCGTATAACCGCGCTGACTTCCTATAAAATCAACAATTTTATCTACTTCAGGAGTATCCACAAAAGCACATTGCAAACGCACTAACTCACCGTTATGACTTATCAACATATCCCCTTTACCTATCAATTGTTCTGCTCCACCTGCGTCTAATATTGTACGACTATCTATTTTACTACTTACCTTAAAGGCAATTCTTGCAGGAAAATTCGCCTTTATAGTACCAGTAATAATATTTACGCTTGGGCGCTGGGTAGCAATGATTAAGTGAACCCCTACTGCCCTAGCCAATTGAGCTAATCTTGCAATAGGCATTTCAACCTCTTTACCTGCTGTCATAATCAAATCAGCAAATTCATCCACTACCAAAACAATGAATGGTAAAAATTGGTGGCCTTTTTCAGGACTTAATTTTCTTGCTACAAATTTCTCGTTATACTCCCTGATATTTCTACAGCCAGCTTCCTTTAAAAGATCGTATCGATTATCCATTTCAATACACAAGGCATTCAGTGTATGTACTACTTTTTTGGTATCGGTAATAATTGCATCTTCTTCACCAGGCAGCTTTGCTAAAAAGTGTTTTTCAATAGTTTTATAAATACTCAGTTCCACTTTTTTAGGATCTACCAAAACAAACTTAAGTTGGGAAGGATGTTTTTTATATAATAATGAAACTAAAATTGCATTAAGCCCTACAGATTTACCTTGACCAGTAGCACCTGCCATCAATAAATGCGGCATGCTTGCAAGGTCTACTATAAAATTTTCATTATCTATCTTTTTACCAATAGCTATCGGTAGAGAAAAATTATTGTTTTGAAATTTATCCGAAGAAAGCAATGTGCGCATACTCACGATTGTCTTCTTCGTATTGGGTACTTCTATTCCTATAGTTCCCTTTCCAGGGATGGGGGCAATAATTCTAATACCTAATGCTGCCAGACTCAGCGCAATGTCATCTTCCAAATTTTTGATCCTAGATATTCTAACACCTGCTGCTGGAATAATTTCGTACAAAGTAACCGTTGGACCAACGGTAGCAGTAATTTTTTGAATCGAAATATCGTAGTTCTTTAGTGTATTTAAGATCTGTGTCTTATTAGTTTCTAGCTCATTAGGATCTTGTACAATTTTTTCACTACCATGAGCTTCTAATAAATCGAGGGTTGGATATTTATAATCTCTCAGATCTAATATTGGATCATAGGGAGTACCCAATGAAGCATGTTTAGGCTTTGAAATTAATTGCTCATCGGCATCTTCCTTTTCTGGTATGTTTTTAATTTCTAGTTCTAATGAAGGTAACTCCTCTTTATTTTTAGATTGTTTTGGTTCAACTGGAGGTTCAAAAAAGATTGGCTCGTCTACTTTTGGTTCTGCTAAGGGAGTTTCTTTTTCAACAATTTGAATGTCATGCTGATGAGAATCATTCAATTGATCATCGATCAAAAGCATGGCTCCATCTGACTTTAAGTAATTCCCCTTTACTTCGTTACCTGTTGAAACCTCTTCCGCATCATTAATTGCCGACTCAGTTGATTCAGTTTCGTCCTGGGCTCCTTTGGCTAACATTTGTTTAGATGGCAAGGAAAACACTGGGTTAAAACGCCATATAATATAACCTAACAAACTAACTGCCAACAAGGCAACTGTGCCCACTTGACCTAAGCGCATATACAACCATTCCCTACTTGCATCACCAGCAGAACCTCCAAAAGGGAATCTATTTCCCTTCATTATTACGGAAGCTGCCACACTCAATAAAGGCAATCCGATAATTAAATATTTCAGATTTCGGCGGAATGAAAATACTTTTTTTTCAAAAAATAAATTAACTCCTAATACAAAAAAAGTAGTACAAAAAAGATAAGATGCAATTCCAAAACCATGGCGAATAAAGATTTCAGATAAAAAAGCTCCTAATGTGCCGAGCAAGTTTTCGACTTTAATATCATTTGCTAATAACATTCGATAACTAAATTTATCTTGATCTTCAGCCCAAGTGAAAAGATAAGAAGAGAACGCAATAAACAACATAAATGCAATTAGCAAGAAGATAGCTCCTGCAATTTTATGCGTACGCTCATCTTTTAGTAACTGTTTAACAGCAACCTTTTCTTCGATATCAGATTTAAATGTCTCCTCAATAGGAGCATCCGACTTGGTAGATTTAACTTTATTAGCCATTGAGACAAAGATAATTAAAAACCATTACTCAAAAACCCTGCAATTTCGATGGGGGAGATTAGTCGGAAATGCAATATTTGATGTAAGTTTGAAAAAACGATATGCTTTGAACAAATTATTACTTTGCTGCTTCCTTTGCCTATTTACCAGCGGCATATTTGCTCAGTTTCCTAATGACAGCAATATCGTAAATATCAGTACTATAGATTTATTTAAAATCAGTGATCAATATGAAATATTGATAGATAGCACTAATAGTTTACCTATTGAGAGCATTTTAAATGAAAAGTGGTCACCCAATTCCAATTTCAATCTTGGAAAGAATATACCCAATAGCTGGACTACCAGTACTATATATTTAAAATATTTTCTAGAAAATACTCAGGATACATCAAAAAAAATATATTTTTTAGCAGAAACCTATATCAAAAAGATTAAAATTTACAAATTGCTGATGAATAATAAATTCATTCAGCTTAAGGATGAAAGTCGAAAAGACGGTTACCAACCTATACAATTAACCGGAAGAGAAAAGGCAACATTCATTGTAAAAATTAATTTCAGTAAAAGAGCAAAAAATGAACTAACGCCAACATTTATTAGTCCAGACAATCTTGAGAAATTCAAACTGATAAGGCACTATAAAGGAAGTGGATACCCTGTAATTTCCTATATTACTTGTGGCATCTTACTAATGATGATGGGCTATTGTTTAAGTAAAATGATTGCGAGTATTAACAAAAAAACCTACTTATATATTTTTTTATACTCCAGCTCAATGTGTTTAATGATTTTTCTAAATGCACTTCTCAAGCGCCAAAGTGGCGAATTAAGTAGTTTTTTTAGTGAATATTTACAATTTACACTATTAGTATTTGGCACTATTTTTTATATTGAATTTTCAAGAGAATTTCTTGAAACAAAATTTAAACTACCCTTAATCAATATAATTCTTCAAATAGAAAAATATTTATTGATTGTCACTTTAATATCCTTCACCTATATAGTTTATTTTACCAATAATTTTATTTTGCAAGAAGCAGTTAAAAACAACACTAAAATATACATGACTGTCATTGCAATTTTATACATTCTCTTTTATTTTTTTAATAATAATTTATTAATAAACTACATCGCAATAAGTAATTTAATACTAGTCATCTGCGCTATTATCTCTTATTTCATCCACTTAGATTTACTTCCCAAGGGTGGAATTTTTGACAATTCGATGGTATTCTTAGAAATAGGACTCGTAGGATTGTTAGCTGTATTTTTAATAGGTGTGGCACATAAAGAAAAGAATTCATTAATAGCCATGATTAAAGAACAAGAAGCATTAAAAAAAGAATGGGAAAATAAAAATTATGAAATTCAGATAGCTCTTTTACAGTCACAACAGAATGAGCGAAATCGAATCAGCATGGAAATGCATGATGACCTAGGAGCAGGCATTACCACCATCAGATTATATAGCGAATTAGCAAAAAACAGAATGGGAAAAAATGTAATCCCTGAAATTGAGAAAATATCTTCTTCGGCCAACGAATTAATCAATAATATGAATTCGATCATCTGGACGATGAGCCCTGAGAATGACACTTTACATAATATGATAGCTTACCTAAGAAACTATGGACTTAGCTATTTTGAAGACGCTGGAATCAGCTACCAAATGAATGTTGATGAAAATATACCTGACACAACAGTAAATGGCAAAAAAAGAAGAAACATTTTTTTAGCTATAAAGGAAATACTCAATAATATCATTAAACATGCTCAAGCGACAGCGGTTAAGGTGAATTTAAAAATAGATGGTAATTATTTAATACTTACCATCCATGATAATGGAATAGGAATTCATCCAGAAAATTTTAGAAAATTCGGAAATGGATTGAAAAATATAAAAAAAAGAATGGAAGATATGCAGCTTGAATTTAGTGTAGAAAATAATAATGGCACACTGGTAACTATAAAAAATAAATTAGATTAGCCTTTCACAATACCTACTGCCATTAAAACCCATCCCGCAATTAAACAAAGTCCACCCAAAGGGGTGATCGCTCCTATCCACTTAAATCCCTGCTGTCCCAATGCTTCCAATACAGTCATCAGATAAAGTGAGCCACTAAATAATAAAATACCCAGACAAAATAATCGGCCAGACCAAATCAATTGGCTGTTGGGGAATTGTTTGAATAAAATAGCTACCGTTAATAATGCGAAAACATGGTAAAATTGATAGCGAACGGCCGTTTCAAAAACTTGCAGATATTGATCACTCAATATTTTTTTTAAAGTATGAGCGCCAAAAGCACCTAATGCTACTGCAAGAGCTCCTAATAAAGCAGCAGTTTTAAGAAAAAGGGTTTGCATAATAAATAATTTATAGATGAATACTTGAAGCGATTTCAGCAAATGAATTTTCATTCAAGCTTTTCGAGTCCACTTTTATTTTAGCTTGGGAATAAAATGGCTCTCGTTCTTTTAGTTTTTGTTCTATATAAAAAAGAATTTCACCTTCATTTAATTTTTTTAACAAAGGCCGCTTTTCCTTTTCCTCCATCACCCGATCCAATATTTGAATTGGCTTAGAACTGATATAGATGGTGATTCCATGTTCATTCATCCATTGCATATTTTCAAAAAAACAGGGTGTACCTCCCCCACAAGCAATTAAAGTATTTTGCAAATCTCCACATTTTCTCAAGGCCTCTTTTTCTAGATTTCGGAAATAAGCTTCCCCTTTTACTTCAAAAATTTCAGCTATAGTGGTTTGCTCATCCTGCTCAATTAACTCATCCAAATCAATAAATGTTAGCTTATTAGCAGCTGCCCATAATTTACCCCAATGAGATTTACCCGTTCCCATAAAACCAATGAGAAAATAATTTTTACCCAACAGTATAGGCTTCGAAGTGATGTTAGATTCGCTCATAGCTAAAAGCATATTGACTGAAATGAAAAAATTAAATATCGTTCCGAATATACATGCTGTATTTTAATTTTTCATAGAGAAGTTGAACAAGATTATTTCTTTTTATAGTCACCCCTTTTCCATGCTTGAATGAACTCATTCCAAGCAAATGGATTAAAAATATTCATTGGAGGAACCTGGCCAGTATAATAAGATTTTACCGCCTGTTGAGTGAGGTACCTTCCCGCAGCTTCCTTTCCATCAATGGGTAAGGTGGCCATTAAAAGCCTTCTTCGACTCTCGTCATTATTTTTACGAGCTATTTCCAATTTATCATCGGGCACAACTGTTTTAAGAAAATCTCTCTCAAATTGTTCCCTAGAAGGCCTAGACTTGATAATAGTAGCTGCTAGATAAACCGTATCGTTGACCATTAGTTGCAATACACTATACTGGTTTCCGTCTATATCCTTAGGAACGGTAATTAATTTGGGCTTAAAACCTACACTAGAAAATTCAATTTGATCCCCTTTTAAAACAACTATACTGAAAACTCCCTGGTTATTAGTAACAGTACCCCTATTTTGCCCCTTCACCACCACACTCACTGAAGGTAAGCCTTGCAAACTATCTGCCGTCATCACAACTCCATAAAGTTGCACTACAGAGTCTTTAAAAGTCTCAAACTGTGCTTTAGAAGTGAAAGGCAAAAGACAGCTTGCCATCAAGAATAAAGATAAAATTTTAGTCATTTTCTATTTACTTAAAGGCTGCTCAAAGCTACACCTATAGTTATTTCATAATCGGATAAAACCCATCATTTTAAGTAGGCAAAACCCCTTAACCATTCATAATTATCCTCAAAAAATCATTCTCAATTAATTTGCAATAGATAAGCTCAGTAGCCAATTACCAATATTGTTAAAATTGCAGTTTTAAAAAACGTTTTTCGAAGGTGCTAAAGTAATAATATAATGCTGAGTATCCAAAATAACAACATTATACAATTAATCAACAAAGTAAAGTCTTCATTGATTAATTTTACAAACTAAATAGCATTTTAACAAATAATTGAACGATGACAAACGAAGACATCCTTAAAGCGCTCAGTAATGTGCAGGAACCAGATTTGGGAAAAGATCTAGTAACCCTCAATATGGTAAAAGACATCGCCATTGAAGGGAAAAAAGTTTCTTTTACCGTGGTGCTTACCACCCCTGCTTGTCCTTTAAAAGACATGATAATGAATGCCTGTATCAATGCTGTTAAAATATTAGTAGACAAAGAAGCGGAGGTTACTGTGAACTTTACAAGCAATACTAGTACCAACAGAAAGGATGCTAAGTTAATTTTAGGAGGGGTAAAAAATATTATAGCTGTAGTAAGTGGCAAGGGTGGAGTGGGAAAAAGTACCATTTCCAGTAATCTGGCCCTTGCATTGGCAAAAGGTGGCGCAAAAGTTGGATTAATGGATGCTGATATTTACGGTCCTAGCCAACATATTATGTTTGGCGTAAGGGGCGAGCGTCCGATGATGACTGAAGTAGATGGTAAAGGATTAATAGAGCCGATTGAAAAATTTGGTATCAAAATGATGAGTATCGGACTCTTGATAAACGAAAAACAGGCAGTTATATGGCGTGGTCCCATGGTTAGCAGTGCTATCAAACAATTCGTGAGTGAAGTAAACTGGGGCGAATTAGACTATCTAGTGATCGATATGCCTCCAGGTACTGGCGATATTCACCTAACCATCGTTCAAACTGTACCCGTTACCGGAGTGATTGTAGTTACCACACCACAACTGGTTGCCTTGGCTGATGCTAAAAAAGGGATTGCCATGTTTGGACAAGCCCAATTAAAAGTGCCAGTAATTGGACTAGTAGAAAATATGAGTTATTTCACTCCAGCTGAATTACCTAATAATCAATATTTTATTTTTGGTAAAAACGGAGGAAAAAATTTAGCAGAAGAATTTGATATACCTTTTCTAGGACAAATACCAATTGTACAATCTATTCGGGAAGGTGGCGACAGCGGTATACCTATTATGGCTGGTGATGATGAACTTACCAAAAAAGCCTTTCTGGACTTTGCTGGTAATGCCGCAAGAGGAATTGCTATGAGAAATGCAAATATGGCGCCTACAGAAATTCAAGTAGTAAAATAAATCACAATAACTTTTTGCTTGAAATAATTCATAGTTAGCAATGCAGTTTGACTGTAAAAAAATATTTCAAGAATTATTCAAATGTTTGCATTGTAAAAATTAATCTTTTACCAATTAACTTTGCACTATGACAAGGCAACAGCTTCTTCAGCAAATTCAAGATAAAAAATCCTATCTCTGTGTAGGATTGGATACTGACCTTACTAAAATTCCCAAACATTTACAATCTCATCCAGATGCAATCTTTGAATTCAATAAACAAATTATTGATGCCACTCAAGATCTTTGCGTTAGCTACAAAATCAACACTGCTTTTTATGAAGCTATGGGACTAAAAGGATGGGAAGCTATGCAAAAAACAGTTGACTATATTCCTGCCGAACAGTTTACCATTGCAGACGCAAAACGGGGAGATATTGGAAACACTTCAACTCAATATGCCAGGGCTTTTTTTGAAGCAATGAATTTTGATGCCATCACAGTTGCACCCTACATGGGCGAGGATAGCGTAAGGCCATTTTTAGAATATGAAAATAAATGGACCATTGTATTAGGTTTAACTAGTAATAAAGGATCGGACGACTTCCAACAACTTATTTTAAATGATTCATCATTGGAAAAGTCTAAACCAATGGCACTTTACCAAAGAGTGATAGAAAAAATTGCTGGATGGGGCACACCCGGTAATTTAATGTTTGTAACCGGCGCAACCAAGGCGTCCGACTTTGAAGGAATAAGAAATATTATACCTGACAATTTCTTATTAGTTCCTGGTGTAGGTGCTCAAGGAGGTAGTTTGAAAGATGTTTCAAAATATGGCTTGAATAAAGATTGTGGTCTTTTAGTAAACGCAAGTCGCGCTATCATCTATGCGAGTGAAAAGGAAGATTTTGCTGCAAAAGCAAGATTAGTTGCCCAAGAATATCAACAAGAAATGAGTGGGTATTTAATGGATAATAGCATTAAATAGTCTAATCCATTTTGTTTGAATCAATTTAGTATCTACCACTATTCCAATAATTAGGGCTGAATTTGATCCTTCGCTGCTGCTATTTTCTTTTTTATCTGTCCAGTGAGTATATGCCAAAACATTACGAAATCGCTACCTAAACTATACAGTGGATAAGTAAAAGTAGCAGGTCGATTCTTTTCGATAAAAAAATGACCTACCCAAGCAAATCCATAACCGCAAAAAGGGATGGCAATAATCAATTGCCAGTTTTTTAAAATAATCCCTGAAAGTAAAAAAACGATAATTAAAGCGGTTCCAACAAAATGCAAAAATCTGTTTTTCGCATCACTATGCTCAGTAAGATAATAGGGATAAAAACTCCAAAAACTAGTGTATTTTTTTTCTGTTCCCATCGTTAAATTATTTTTAGAAAATTAAAACAAAACAATATTTTAGACAAGTTTTTTTGTGTCCACATTTTGTAATTCTTTCAACCGATACAACACTTCAGTTAGACGGCTTTTAGGAATACCGGTTGCAATGTTACAAAATAACTGCATATCCTGACTGATTATGGTACAATTGCATTGTTTTAAAATTATCATCACCTCATTAACCAAGGTATAATCAAAATTAACAATATAATTTTCTTCAATTTGTTTTTTAACTATCGGTGTAAGTTGTAAAACTAAACTGGTTACTGTTTTGTATGAATTGATTAACCCTGGAACGCCTAATAAGCTACCTCCAAAATATCTTACCACAATTACAGCAATATTAGTTAGTTCTTTACTATCAATTTGACCCAATATAGGTTTACCTGCAGATCCAGCGGGCTCCCCATCATCACTTACCCTAAAGGTATTTCCATCCGTTCCAATTCGATAAGCAAAACAATGGTGCGAAGCTTTAGGATGTTCTTTCTTAAGATATTGAAGTTGCTTTTTAAAATCTTCTACTTTTAAAATAGGATTAGCAAAAGCCAAAAATTTACTTCCTCTATCCTTATACTCTGCTACAGCAGGTTGATCAATCGTTTTATAAGATTCTGCTTCATTCATAATTATTGAAAAAAATGTAAGCGCTAAAATAAATTTCAAAACACTTCAAAAGTATCCCAATCTACGAATTGAAAAATTATAAATAACAATTATTAAAAAGCAATTCAACAAATCAACTAGTCGTTATCCTACGATAATATTGGATGCTATCCTTTTCGATGGTCTCACTAAAGTATTTTTCTGCATTGATAAGAACAGGGGCTTTGAGTCCTACAGGTACTTCCATTTCAGTATTGGTAATCACTCTGGCTTCATCCCAACAATTCTCATCAATAAAAGACTGCAACAGGATGGCTCCCCCTTCCACCAATAAACTTTGAATATTCATCTGATACAGTGCTTCCGTGATGGTTAAGACCCAGCTATTATTGCCCAATATTTTATAATACAAAATTGCACCAACTTCCTCTTGTTTGATGGAATTAAAAACAATTGTTTTAACGCTACCATCCAATAAATGAGCGGTGGATTGAATGCTTAAATTTCTATCTATAACTAAACGAATGGGACTTTTTCCAGGCCATAGACGATTCGTAAGAGAAGGGTTATCCAGCAAAGCAGTAGTAGAACCCACTAAAATAGAAGCTTCCTCGCTTCGCCATTTATGAACTTGGCGATTAGTTGATTCACTGCTAATCAATAATCGAGTATCATTTTGATGAGCAATCATTTCATTTGCGGTCTGTGCCCATTTCAAAATTATATAGGGACGAAGCGTAGCATGAAAAGTAAAAAACCTTTTGTTTAGATCCAGTGCTTCCTTTTCCAAAACTGGACCAATCACTTCAATGCCTGCCTTCCTCATCGCTTCAATTCCTTTTCCATCTACTTTCAAAAAGCTATCTTGACAACCAATGACTACCCTAGGTATTTTTTTTTCGATAATTAAATTTGTACAAGGTGGAGTTTTTCCAAAATGAGCACAAGGCTCTAGAGAAACATATAAGGTGGATTGATTGACAAGGTGCAAATGTTCATTCGCCACACTATTAATACAATTAACTTCTGCATGTTCTTTACCGAATTCATTATGATAGCCCTCCCCGATTATACTATCATTGAATACCAATATAGCACCAACCATTGGATTAGGCGCTACCTTACCTTCCCCTTGTTTTGCTAGTTCAAAACAACGACGCATATATGTTTCATGACTATTCAAGTAACAAAAGTATGAATAGAAAAATTAACTATGTTTGCTTTAATGACAAATCAACAAATTTACAGACAGTATTTACGTGAATTAGAGCAAATTTATAGTTCCAATGAAGCGATGACTATAACAGATTGGGTATTTGAAAAAATAGCAGGAGTTAAAAAATCAGACCTCATCAAAAACCCAGAACAGTCAACCGAAACTGAAAAAATTACTCAACTAAATACCTGTCTTAGTGAACTGCTTCAACACAAACCGATTCAATATGTTTTAGGAGAAGCCTGGTTTTTCAAAATGAAACTTACAGTAAATAATCAAGTACTTATTCCAAGACCAGAAACTGAAGAGCTTGTTCAACTAGTGCTAGATGATTATAATAATAAAAAGGACACCCCTGAATTTTCAAAAATTTTATCGATACTAGATATTGGTACTGGAAGTGGATGCATCGCTACCGCTTTAAAAATTAATTTAACCAATAGTATAGTTCATGCAGTTGATATAAGTGAAGGAGCGTTAATAGTAGCCAAGGAAAATGCCCTTCAGCATAAAGCCGATATTAATTTTATTGAAATTGATTTTTTAAATGAAACTACTTGGGAAAAATTACCCAAGGTTGATATGATTATTAGCAACCCTCCCTACATTCCTATTCAAGAAAAGAAAATATTGGATAAAAATGTAACTGAGTATGAGCCACACCAAGCCCTTTTTGTATCGGACAGTTCTCCATTTATATTTTACGAAAAAATAGCCGCCTTTGGAAAATCCCATCTTTTGCCTAATGGAAAGATCTTTGTAGAAGTACATGAGGATTTTGCAAAACAAACCGCCTCAATTTTTGAATTGGATTACCAAGTAATAATTAAAAAAGATATTTTCGGAAAAGATCGAATGTTACTCATAAATAGAAAATGATCGATTCTTATTTAAATTAAGGAATTACTTATTCATTTCCTGTAACCGTAGCGGAAGTGGAAGCACCTAATCGACGAGCCACTTTCATTACTCGAACAATTTCACCCCAATGAGCCACCGAATCAGCATTAATTACTACTGCTGGCTTAATGCTATCTCCTTGATTAATGTATTGCCTTAATGCAGATTCTAGCGAATCAGAAGGGATCAACCTTGCTCCAACATAAATATTTTTATCCTTATCTACACTTACTACTACACTTTGTTTAGTCTTAGTATCACTGGTTGCTCGAGGTACACTCATTTTAATAACATTAGGATTAGCTAATGTTGAGATCATTAAAAAGAACATCAAAAGGATAAATAAAATATCATTCAATGGACCTGTATCCACTTCGTCATGATGCTGTCTTAAATTATTTCTTCTAAAGCTCATTTATGAATGATAGTTTATATTGATAAAGATTTCTTAAGGTTGAATTTAATTAAACCTTCTTATCAATTAGTTATTTCTGTGGTTCTTGAAGCATATCGATAAAATCACTGCTAGCAGATTCCATCCGATTAGCTGTTCGGTTAATTTGCGTATCTAGGTAGCTGTATCCGAGATAAGCCAGCATACCAATAATCAATCCACTTGCACTGGTAATTAATTTAACATACATCGCATCAGCAATTTGACTTACGGAGGGATTACTAATGGTAGCAAATTGCTTAAGCAATAATACCAACCCTACAATGGTTCCTACAAAACCAAACAAGGGTGCGATACGAGAAATTACAGAAAGGATAGAAAGATTTTTTTCCATTTTGTACATTTCAAGTCTGCCTACATTTTCCATGCTTTTTTCAATTGCATCAATTGGCTTTCCGATTCGCTGAATACCTTTTTCTATCATTCTAGCAACTGGGTTATCGGTATTTTTTGCAAGACTTTTTGCAGCAGTTACATTGCCGGTAATAATATGATCACGAATGATACGCATAAAATTATCATCAATTTTACCTGCCCTGTTAATCGCTAGTAATCTTTCAATAAAAAAGAAGACAGCCAGAGCAAATAAAATACCCATGGGTATCATGAGTGGGCCACCTTTGCCCAATAAACTCCAAACAGACTCCACTTTACCGGCGGAGCTTGCAGCAGTACTGAGGGAATCTACTTGTAAAATAATATCAATCATGGAATAGGTAATTTATAACAAATGTAATAGTTTCTTAGCTTATTCAATTATTGGAGTAATAAATTAGTAATTGGTATTCATAAACGAGGAAAAATATAAATCAGTATGAATAAAAAGTTAAAATAATAACCGCAAATATTAAAAGTAGTTGGTTGGCTAACCAAAAAGACTTTTAGAGAAATAAAGAAGTCAACTTTAGATGTTAGGGGATATTGATTTAATTCGAAAGTCAAAAATTTAACCTAGCTAATTAATTAATATCCAAGAAAGAAAACCTTCAGCCAATATTATAGAAGAATGAAACATAAGGTCATAAAAAAAAGCGAAGCAAAGGCTTCGCTTTTTTTTGAAGGATAAATTTTTACTAGAAAGGTAAATCATCTGCCCCTGCTTCAGTTGAAACCGAAGAGCGTGATGCGCTTGAACCCGCTGCTGCACCAGACATTGCTCCATTATTTTGAGCTGAACCCTCTCCCCCAGTCCCACCAAGTAATTGTACACTTTGTACCCTCATTCTTAAGGTAGCTGCAGCTTGATTTTCCTTATTCATGTAGGCATCTGCCTCCGGAGAGCCCTCCGCATAAACCGTTCTGCCTCTAGTCAAATATTGAGCTACGGCAGTTTTATCTGTCCAGTAGGCACATTCTACCCAGGTGGTTCTTTCCTTTTGATTTCCTTGACTGTCTTTGTAACGCTCTGTATGCGCTACACTGAAATTAATTACATTTTTTCCGTTCACTTCTTTTACGATGCAATCTTTACCAAGATTGCCAACGATTTGTAATTTGATCATAATTGTTGTTTTTTAATGTTAAGCGATGTATCTGAATTTGAAAATTATGAAAATTCACGGACTAGATTCTAAGTTTTTTCTCACAAACAATACAGTGCTAGCCCTTTATCGTATATGAACAGTAGGTATATAGATTTAGTAATCAATTAAATTATACGTAGATCATTTTGCACTATGCAAACGCCAGCCCAGCCTTCAATAAAGGGACCAATCTTTTTGACAATATCATGATGATGTTAAAAAATTAAATTACACCTGAAGAAACTAGTTCATTTTCTTTTTTAAGGTAGTAACTTGACTTTGAAGATTATTCACCATCGTTGCTAAAGAATTCATATCCCAGCGTTGTTGGGCACTTACTTTACTAATTACCATTTGTGCCTGCCAAAGTTCTACGATGTCTTCTGCATTTACCTGGTAAGGCTGATATTGGGGGTTATCACTTACCAAGGTCAACTTATTTTTTAAACGATTATTCTTTACTATTCTCTTATAGACTATTCCCTCATTTCGACTAACCACAATATATGCTTGGTCATTTTTAACATCTTCCGAATCGTCTACCTTTTCTCCCACAATAATACTTCCACTAGGTGTAGGCATCATACTATCACCAATTATTTCAAATGCTCGATAATTTCCACCTGCCAACATGGGAAGCGTAAAGGTATTCAACTCGTCAATAAACTCACTGTCTGCATATCCAGCAAGGTAACCAGCGGCAGCTTTTACGGGTACAAAATGAATAAGATTCCTATCAACGGTCATCATTTTTTGCTGCCTACGCTTGGCCAAAAAACTATCCCCCGTATTACTGAGGTCCTTTAATAACAATTCGTCTAAACTAAGCTTGAAAGTATCCCCCACAATTTCTAGTACTTCAAGCCTTGGATCTGCCCTTTCTTCCTCATAAGCGCCTATGAGCGATCGTTTAATTCCAAGTTTAACTGCAAATTCCTCCTGTGTCCATCCACGTAGTTTACGCAGATATTTTAGATTTTGGCCAGCCTGTGACATAGTATAACTAATTTGATTAGTACAAATATACTAACTTTTTTAGTTATTCCAAATATTTTATTTTTTAGTGGTCTTTTTTATAGTCCTAATAAATTTTAAGAGATGAGCGGCCTAGTGCTTACTTTTGTAAAAAAAATATATGCAAATAGTACTAATATTACATAGCCTTTTTCGTTGGGCTGTTTTAATTTTCGGCCTATGGACACTAGTCAATGCGCTAACTGGTTTTTTCTCCAAAAGAACCTTTTCCTCCAATGATAATAGAAGTAATTTACTGTTCATGATCAGTTGTGATATTCAACTGTTGATTGGGTTAATTTTGTATTTTTTTAACGGATGGTTTGAACGCCTAAAAGATTTGGGAAATAATATGAAAGACGCTAACAGTCGTTTTTTTACGATGGAGCATATGAGTGTACTCATAATAGCCTGGGTACTCGTTCATATTGGAAGAGCTTCAGTTAAAAAAGCTCAAACCGACCCTGCTAAACATAAACGTATGCTGATATTCTTTGGCATTGCACTGCTACTAATTTTTATTTCTATTCCATGGCCCTTCAGACAATTGATTGAAAGACCCTACTTCAGATGGTTTAATTAATTTCGATTTTAATAAATGCTTTTCAAGTATGGCAAAATCAACCGCACTACCTACTATTTTAATTACTAATGATGATGGTATAACTGCACCGGGTATCCGTAATTTAGTAGAAGCGGTAAAAGGACTGGGCAAAATAATAGTAGTAGCTCCCGATAAACCCCAGAGCGCTATGGGCCATGCGATTACCATTGGTCAGCCGCTGCGAATGAATAAAATAGACCTTTTTGAGGGTGTAGAAGCATGGCAAACCAGTGGAACTCCTGTTGACTGTGTTAAACTTGCAGTAGACAAAATTTTACATCGTAAACCCGATCTGTGTTTAAGCGGTATCAATCATGGGGCTAATCATTCTATCAATGTTATTTATAGTGGAACCATGAGTGCCGCAATGGAAGCCTCCATCGAAAGTATCCCAAGTATTGGATTTTCTTTATTGAACTACAATTACGAAGCCGATTTTGGACCAGCAAAACATTATGTAACAAAAATTGTCAGCAGCCTACTGCTTAAGAAGATGGATAAACATATGCTATTGAATGTAAATATTCCCTCAGTTCCAGTAGAACAAATTAAAGGGATAAAAATTTGCAGACAGGCCTATGCGAAATATGAAGAAGATTTTAAAGAACGCAAAGACCCTCAAGGAAAAAAATATTACTGGCTTACAGGTGAATTTGTGAATATGGATAAAGGAAAAGATACCGATGTATGGGCACTAAAAAATAATTATGTAAGTGTAGTTCCTATTCAATTTGATTTAACCAATTACCAACTCAAACAAACATTAGAAAAAAATTGGAAAATAAAATAACCTTTAAAAAAGATAATTTCTTACTAGGAATTCTATTGGGACTCATTGGCCCGCTTATTGGATTTTCTATTTTTAAATTTTTAAGATACAACAGCTTCACGCTGAAAGAAATGTATCAATGGATGACCATGAATCATAACTTGATAACCGCATGGATCAGCGTATCTCTTTTTGTAAATGCTTTGTTATTTACATTATTCGTCAATGCTAGAATCGATAAAACTGCTAAAGGTATTTTTTGGACTACCGCCCTATACGGCTCGATTGCATTATACATCAAATTTTTTGGATAAAACCACAGTTATCAAAAGAATACCATCGTCGATTAAAAATGGTTTCCGATTGCCCCATAACTGTTCATACAACAGCTTTTCGTGGATACTCATTCATGCTGACAATAAATCAATTTAAAATCGGAGGACTTATTGGATAGGTGAAGGTTTAAATTACATTTTAAATAAGCCATATTTTAAAATACAATACAGTGCTCTGAATCCATCTTTCCAATTAATTTTTTTTCCTTCTTCATAGGTCCGGCCATAATAAGAAATCCCCACTTCATAAATACGAATTCCTTTAATACGAGCAATTTTTTGAGTAACCTCAGGTTCAAATCCGAACCGTTTTTCCTTTAATTGAATTGATTTAATAATATCAGCTCTAAACAACTTGTAGCATGTCTCCATATCCGTTAGATTCAGATTTGAAAATAAGTTGGAGGCAAAGGTCAACAGCTTATTTCCTATTGTATGCCAAAAGAATAAAATTCTATGCGGTTTGCCACCAATGAATCTACTTCCAAAAACAACATCTGCTCTTCCGTTAATAATTGGATCTAATAATATTGTATATTCTGATGGATCGTACTCAAGATCTGCATCCTGAATAATAATATAATTGCCTGTCGCTTCTACAATACCAGTATGGATGGCCGCCCCCTTTCCCTGATTCACCTCATGTTTAAAATACTTAATTTCTGCCTCCTTATGTGAATCAATAAATCCTTGAACCACTCCTTCGGTTTGATCAGTTGAACTATCATTGATAAGTAAAATTTCTTTTTGAAATCCCTCAGGCAACTCCACATCTAATACTTTTTGAAGCACCTCTTGAATAGTTTTAGCCTCATTATAGGCAGGTATTACAATCGAAAGTTTGTTCATTAAATGTAAAAAATTGAAAGGTTGTCTACTGATTTAAACTCAGTGTAAAATGATTTTATGATTCTGCAAATTATAACTTTAAAACTACTGTTGAATAAAAAAACAATAATATTAATGCGTATTTAGTCTGGCCCAAATAATTTAGCCGTTTAATAACAAAATTGAATCTAGCCCTAGAATGCACTGGATTTGTTTATTTAATTAAAAAACATGTATTTTTAACATATTGTATTATAGTTTAATAAAAAGCTCAATATTTATAACCCTTCATGCTAAATAATCAAGTGAATACTTTTAGTTCCTTATTTATTTTATAAACCAGGAATAAGTAATTATTATGTTTAATAAGCTCATCAACTTTGACAAGTGGTTGTTTTCTAAAATCAATCAAAGTTCTGCCAATCCATTTTTTGATACTGTACTGCCTTTTTTTCGTGAACCTTTATCATGGATTCCACTGTATCTTTTTTTTATTATTTATGCAATTTATAACTTCCCAAAAAAGGCCTTAAGTTGGATTATTGGAATGGGATTAACTGCAGCATCAACTGACCTTATCAGTAGCAGAATTATTAAGCCATTAATTGGAAGAAAAAGACCCTGTAATGATTTGGAGATAGCAGATACTATCCGTTTACTTTTACCCAACTGCGGACAAAACGGAAGTTTTACTTCATCACATGCAGCTAATCATTTTGGAATTGCGATGTTCATTTACATTACTATGAAAGATAGTTGGGGCAATTATACGTATTTATTCTTTTTATGGGCAGCCTTAATTTCATACGCACAAGTATACGTAGGAGTACATTTTCCTTTTGACATTATAGGAGGAGCAATCCTTGGATGTGCAATTGGATATTGTACTGCAAAAGTTTTCACCCAAAAAATCGGATCGCCTTCGGTGAAATAATTTATGACAAACAATAAAAACCTATATATTATTTTCACTTCCCTTGCACTAATCTGCTTCATTGGATTTGGAATTGACATTATGGATATTGATGCAGCACAATACGCTTCAATGAGTCGGGAAATGATGGCGAGCGGAAATTACCTTCAAGTAGTTGATTTAGGAAATGATTACTTAGATAAACCTCCTTTTCTTTTTTGGATTAGTTCATTCAGTTTAAAATTATTTGGCGTCAATAATTTCGCTTATCGGTTACCGTCATTCTTATTTGCAGTACTAGCTGTATTTTCTACTTATAAATTATCTAGTTTATTTTATGAAAAAAGTACGTCCATATTATCTGCAATCATCTTAGCTTCTTGTCAAGGTTTTATTTTAATGAACCATGACATAAGAACCGATACGATTTTAATGGGATGGGTGATATTTAGTGTTTGGCAAATTGCAGAATGGTTTCAACAAAAGAAATTAATTCATTTCATCATAGGCTGCATGGGTATAGCTTTTGGCATGATGACCAAAGGGCCTATTGCATTAATAGTTCCAATTTTTGCCTTTGGATCACATATTTTATTACAAAGGAAATTTTCACTCATTTTTAAATGGCAATATTTACTTGGCGCCCTGGTGATTTCTATTTGCTTAATTCCAATGAGCTGGGGTTTGTATCAACAGTTTGATATGCACCCTGAGAAAATAGTGAATGGAAGTAAAAATGTTTCAGGATTGAAATTCTTTTATTGGACCCAAAGCTTTGGTAGAATTACTGGCGAATCTCCATGGAATAATAACAGCAATATTTTCTTTCTTTTGCAAAATATGCTTTGGTCTTTTTTGCCCTGGATTTTACTATTTATCATTGGATGTATCATTCAAATGAAAGAAATCATTAGTCAAAAATTCTTACTATCTAAAAATCAGGAAGGAATTGCAATTGGCGGATTCCTGTTGACCTATCTTTCACTAGGGATTAGTAAATTTCAATTGCCTCATTACATTTTTGTTGCCTTTCCATTTGCTGCAATAATTACTGCACGATTTTTAAACGATTGGTTAGTAGCAAACAATAAAAGAAAAATATTCAATCCATTACTTTACGCTCATTTCGTTTTATTCATTTTACTTTGGTTGATTTTAATTACGCTAATGGCTTGGCCTTTTCAATCAATAAGCCTACTGGTGTCCTTTCTTGCCATAGCAGTATTCATTGGATTTATTATACTATTTTTAAAAATAAAAAAATCACCTCACTCACTTTTGATCATTTGTCTTTATACTACCATTGGCTTAAACTTTTTCTTAAATACTTTTTTTTATCCTTCCTTGTTAAATTTTCAGGCAGGCAGTACTGTAGGGAAATGGATTTCAAAAAACAATATCCCTACCAACAATATATTTATATATCAATTTCCAATATGGAGAAGCCTTCACTTTTATGCTAAAGGAATCATTGGAGAAAAAAAATCATTAAATGAAATATCATCTGGAGATTACCTTTTAACCAAAGAAAAAAACTTGCCAATACTAAAGGAAAACGGAAAAGCCTTTACTTTACTGCTAAGCGGAGTTGATTATCCAGTAACCAGACTATCTTTAAAATTCATCAATCCAGAAAAAAGAGAAAATGAATTGGATAAATTTGCTATTATTAAAATAAAGTAATGGCTAAAACATTTAAATTGCTTACACTAAGAAAACAATTTCATTAATCTTTTAAGATTTAATAATTCTATCATAATGGAAATTCTAATTTTACTGCTTTTGATCCTTATAAATGGACTGTTTGTAATGAGCGAGATTGCATTAGTAAGTGCAAGAAAAGGCCGACTAGAAAGCTTGAGTAATAAAGGTGACCTTAAGGCAAAAGCAGCTTTACACCTCACCGAAAATCCTGATAAATTTTTGTCAACTGCCCAAATTGGCATTACATTGATTTCAATTTTAACGGGGGTTTACTCTGGAGAGAAATTTAGTGAGGATTTGAAGCCTTATCTTGAAAAAATTGAATTTTTTAAACCCTTTGCCGATACCTTATCCACCGTTTTAATCGTAATAATAGTTACCTTTTTATCGATTATTTTAGGAGAACTAGTCCCTAAAAGATTAGGATTAATTAGGGCAGAAAAAATTGCCCGTGTGGTAGCAGGACCAATGAATTTTTTATCCTCTGTTGCTTATCCTATAGTTTGGTTATTAAATAATATTACAAAAATTATTTTCAAACTTTTCAATATTAAAGCCTCCACAGACAGCGCCATTACAGAAGAAGAAATTAAAGCGATGATTACTGAAGGCAGTGAACATGGTACTATTGAGGAGGAGGAGAAGGATATTATCGAAAGAGTTTTTCATTTAGGCGACAGAAATATTACTTCCCTAATGACCCACCGAACTGAAATTCTTTGGTTTGATATTCTTGATACCGTTCAGACCATTACAGAACAACACGAACAAATCAATTACTCTACCTACCCTGTTTGTGATAAAACGGTTGATGATATTCAAGGTATCATCTATATCAAGGATTTATTAAAAGCTCACCCTTCCACTGTTTTAAAGGACCTTGCCAAACCAGCTCTATTTGTGCCTGAAAACAATAGTCCTTACCAAGTACTTGAAAAAATAAAACAATCAAAAATCCATAGCTGCTTTATCGTTAACGAATATGGCACTTTGGAAGGTATGCTTACGCTCAATGATATATTAGAAGCTATTGTAGGGGATGTTCCTCAAACAGGTCAAGAAGAATACGAAATAGTGAAACGCAATGATGGCAGCTATTTAGTAGATGCTCAAATAACCTTCTATGACTTTCTAAGTCGATTTGAAAAGACGGAATGGATGAACGAAGGAGAACATGAATTTGATACCATTGCTGGTTTTGTTTTACACGAACTAGAGCGAATTCCTATTACAGGAGAAACCTTTGAATGGCGGGGATTTCAATTTGAAATTGTAGATATGGATGGACAGCGTATCGATAAATTAATAGTAAAAATTTCAGAAGAATTAAAAGAGGGTTTAGAGGAGTAGTTGCTTTTAGAATATTACAAAGTTGTTGCCCATTTTAATTTTATACAACCTACAGCTACCTTAATTCAAAAAAATCAGATTTTTTTTAAAAAGAGAAACTAACCTTCTCAATCGGATTATCTAGTCGGCTACTTTTACGAACACCATTTACCATAATATGAATAATGCCCATTTGTTGAGCGTTGAATTCATAGAGTATATTATTGACTAATTCAATATTTTCAACCTTTGGAATATTTTTGACTTCAAAAAAGCTAATGGCTCCCTCTTCTTGAATTTCAAAACCCAAAAATTGCAAGTTGACTTTTTTACCCCCAATTGATATAGAAAAATGCTTTTGAATATAATCATTCACTAATCGATTCATTTCACCTTTTAGCTTAGCATCCAACAGGTCGACCCTTGTATTATAATTTTTTCGCAATGTCTTTTCAAAATCATCTACAAAGAGCTTACAGCTAATTTCTACTGTCTTTTCAACAGCATTATGCTCAATTTCAGTAACGCTCACAAAAATTGGATGGTGATTAAGTCCGAAATTAGATAATGCAAACGCTATCAACCATTTATAAAGTATAGATGCCATTTAAAATAAATTTTTCTTTTTACCTTACGATGAAGGATATTTGAAAAACAAAAATAGCAACAATAAAGCAACTATTATCTTATGGAAGATTTTCTATTTTATTTTAAAACAGGTTGGACCCATATCATCAGTTGGGATGCCCTAGATCATCTTCTTTTTATTATCGCGCTAGCAGCTATTTATAGGGTGGTTAATTGGAAAAATGTACTCATTTTAGTAACTGCATTTACGATAGGCCATTCGCTCACATTAGCTTTAAGTGTTTACGATATCATTCGATTCAGTGAAAAATGGGTGGAATTTCTTATCCCTTGCACTATTGTAGTAACCGGCATCTTTAATTTAATACCTCCCAAAGTAAATGAGTCGGCATTTAAAACCAATTACTTGATTGCATTACTTTTTGGGCTCATTCACGGTATGGGATTTGCCAATACCATAAGATTTATGTTGGCAAAGAACCAGGATATTGTAATTCCGTTAATAAGCTTTAATTTCGGTCTAGAAGTAGGTCAAATAATAGTCGTATCGATAGTTTTATTGACCAGTTATTTATGGGTAACTAAAATTGGGCTGAGTAGAAAATGGTGGATTGGTGCCTTGTCCGTTTTTTCAATTTTTCTAGCACTAATTATGGCTGCCGAAAGATGGCCTTTATAGATAAATGATTCACTAATCAATAATTTAATTATTTCCAACATATACCAACAAGTTTTTAAAAGATAGACTTAATAATGAAAAAAATAAATTTAACATCGATGAAAAAATTAATTTCTCTTTTCATTTTACTGACCTTGACAGTATTTGTTAATGCACAGGATATTAAAAATAATCCAGGCAGTAATCATGGTAATAAATTTGAGCAGTTAGGAACCATTCTTCCTACGCCCAATGAATACAGGACAGCCAGTGGTGCACCAGGTCCTCAATATTGGCAACAACGTTGTGACTATGATATTGTTTGTGAACTAGACGAACCTAATCGTAAATTATCTGGAAAAGAAACCATTACCTATTACAACAATTCGCCTGATCCCCTTACCTATCTTTGGATACAGCTGGATGAAAACCAACATAGTTCCAAAAACAACGCTGGTTATCCAGTTAGTGACGAGATGCCCAAAAGCTTATCAGAAGAGGATATCAAACAATTCGGTGGCAAAACCGATAAGGAATATGGTGATAACATTACTAAGCTTACGGATGCTACTGGAAAGGCGCTAAATTATACCATCAATAAAACTATGATGCGTGTTGACTTGCCAACCACCTTAAAACCAGGTCAGCAATTTATTTTAAAAATCGAATGGAATTATTTCATAACTGATCGAATGAAATATTATGGTCGTGGAGGATATGAATATTTTCCTGAAGATGGAAATGATCTATACACAATGAGTCAATGGTATCCGCGCCTATGTGTTTATAGTGATTTTCAAGGTTGGCAAAATCACCAGTTTGCTGGAAGTGGCGAATTTGCGCTCACCTTTGGTAATTTTAAAGTAGCGATTACAGTTCCTTCAGATCATGTGGTATTAGCTACAGGCGAAGGACAAAATTTTCAACAAGTACTTTCTCCAACACAATATGCTCGTTGGCAAAAAGCTCAAACAGCCAAAGAGGTTTCAGAAATTGTAACATTAGCTGAAGCTACTGCAAGAGAAAAACAAAAATTGACTACCAAAAAGACCTGGATATTTAAAGCTGAAATGGTACGTGATTTTGCATGGGGTAGCAGCCGTAAATTTATTTGGGATGCAATGCCTGTAAAAGTAGAAGGTAAAAAAGTAATGTGCATGAGTGCATACGGTAAAGAAGCATATAATCTTTACAGAAAATTTAGTACAAAAGCAGTAGCACACACTATTCAAACTTACTCAAAATTCACTATCCCTTACCCTTATCCAGTAGCTCAAAGTATTGAAGCTTCCAACGGTATGGAGTACCCGATGATTTGCTTTAATTATGGAAGATGTGAAAAGGATGGTACTTATAGTGAGGCAACAAAAAATGGAATGCTTGGAGTAGTAATACACGAAGTAGGTCATAATTTCTTTCCAATGATCATCAATAGTGATGAAAGACAATGGACTTGGATGGATGAAGGGCTTAATTCATTTTGTGAGTATCTAGCTGAAGAACTTTGGGACAATAAATTCCCTGTTGCAAAAGGCGCCGCATTCAAGATCATTGATTACATGGAGTTGCCGAAAGATCAATTAGAACCAATCATGACTAACAGTGAAAACATTATTCAGTTTGGTCCAAATGCTTATACTAAACCTTCAACTGGTTTAAATATTTTAAGAGAAACGATCATTGGAAGAAATCTTTTTGATTACGCTTTTAAAGAATATGCAAGACGTTGGGCATTTAAACATCCTACACCGGCTGATTTATTTAGAACAATGGAAGATGCTAGTGGAGAAGATTTGGATTGGTTTTGGAGAGGATGGTTTTACGGAATCGAACCTTGTGACATTTCCTTAGATAGTGTAAAATGGGCTAATCTTAGTCTAGATAACACCCCTCAAAGAAGTCCTACTGGAGGCCGCCGCAGACCAATGGGTATGAGTTCAAGATTCTTTCCGAAACCTTTACTAAATTCTTTTGAGGATATTTCAAAAATTAGAAATAGAGAGGATAAGAATATAGTTTTTGCAACAGATGCTGATACTAGCTTAAGGGATTTTTACTGGAGATACGATAGGGATTTAGTAGCCGTGGATACTACCCTTGCACCAACTAAACCTCAGACAATGAGTACTGCTCAAAGTCTTACCAATGAAGAGAAAATGTCAATTGCTGGCAATAAGAATTTGTATGAATTGAGCTTTAGTAACAAAGGAGGACTCATCATGCCTATCATTATTGAATGGACCTACAAAGACGGAACCAAAGAAATTGATAGAATACCTGCTCAGATTTGGAGAAAAGATGAAAACAATGTGACAAAAGCATTCTTAAAAGACAAAGAAGTTGCCTCAATCAAATTGGATCCATTGAGAGAAACAGCAGATATTAATGAAAGTAATAACAGTTGGCCTACTTTAATCAATCCTAGTAAATTTAGATTGTATAAGTCTGGACAAGGTATAGGAAGAGGCGCTGCAACTGGAAGCGTAAACCCTATGCAGAGAGAAATTAAAAAATAAATAACTTAATCATAAAAAAGGATGACCGGCTTATGGAGGCTAGTCATCCTTTTTTTATTTAACTATTTTATGGCATTTTATAAACCTGTTTTACCATCTCTCTCTAATTGTTGCCGTTTCTTTTTGCTATATTTTTTTTCGTAATCTAAAATTTCTTTTGTCTTTGCTTTCTCTTTTTCGGGAGTATCTACTTTCTTGGTCTCCGTGACAGCAATTTTTTTATCCGGTTCTGTTAATAATCTTCCTCGATCATATTTTTCTGTCTTGATTAATTTACCCTCGGCATCAAAATACTTCCATTCTCCATTTTTCACACTGTAAGGCTGAGCCTTTACTATTTTGTAAGATATAATTTCATTGTTTTCATTACCATAAACAGCAATCGTATCAAAAAGGAAATCGGGATTATAACCTTTCCATTCTTCCTGCCTTTGTAAAATACCTAGAAAATTAAAATATTCCTGTTTGCCATCCTTACCTCCCAGACGGAAATTTTCAATCGCTAAAATATCACCAGCGCTAGTATACTTTCTCCATGGACCCATTTTTTCATTGTCCTTGTAAAGTCCCTCCTCATCATAGCCAGGTTCTCCCCTAATTTCTCCCACGGTAGTCACCCACCTGCCTTGCTTTAAGCCATTTTTATCAATTACATTCAATGTATCCCCATCCGGAGATAATGAATAAGTTTTATACTGGGCTTTTCCGCTCAATAAAAAAAAGAATAGCCCTATTCCAATTAAAATTAATTGACGTAATTTCAATAATGAATTTTTCATAAAAAATATTTTACTAAATGAAATACCACTACAAACTTAGTTTTTCTTTTACAATCCTATTACTGAATAGCTTTTTTTTAACAACATTAGCTCAAATAAAGCCAACCAACGCAAAAGAAAGACTTAGTAGTCTTCAAAAAAGAAAATCTGAAGCTAAGAACTCCTTATTAAAAAACATTGCCTTTCGAAATATTGGTCCTACCCAAATGAATGGAAGGGTGGTCGACATTGAAGTAAATCCATATGATCCGACAGAATTTTATGCCGCTTATGCAAGTGGTGGACTTTGGCATACTACCAATAATGGATTAAGTTTTGATCCAATTTTCGAACAAGAAGACGCTTTCACCATTGGAGATATAGCGGTGAATTGGAAACCGAACAGCACCAATCAATCCAGAATAATATGGGTTGGAACAGGGGAAGTAAATAGTAGCAGAAGTAGTTATAGCGGAACAGGAGTATTTAAATCTGTAGACAATGGGAAAAATTGGGAGTACTTAGGTCTTCCAGAAAGTCATCATATCGGTGAAATTATTTTACACCCTACCAATGAAAATATTGCTTGGGTAGCTGTACTAGGCCATTTATACTCGCCAAATAAAGAAAGAGGTGTTTATAAAACAATAAATGGCGGAAAATCATGGACTCAAACCTTGGCTATCGACCAAAATACTGGTGCAGTGGAGATGGATATTAACTTACAAAATCCTGATGAATTATACGCCTGCACTTGGTATAGAACCAGAAGTGCTTGGGATTTTACACCAACAGGAAAAACAAGTGGTATTTACAAATCGGCTGATGGGGGTAACCATTGGCAACTGATTACAGAAAAAGGAAGCGGCTTTCCTACAGGCGATAGTGTAGGCAGAATTGGCATAGCTGTATTTCAAAAAAATCCACAAATTCTTTATGCAGTAGTAGATAATAATTCCTCTCTACGAGATACGAGTACAAAAAAAATAGATACGACTAAATATACAACAGCAGATTTTAAAAATATATCCAAAGAAGAACTATTAACTCTCAATAATGCTAAACTAGATAGCTTTCTAACAGATAATGATTTTCCTAATAAATATAATTCAAAAAAAATTAAAGCTTCGATTGAATCGAACGAACTTAAACCTTCTTCCATTTATGATTGGCTAGTTGCAGAAGATGGATTTCAAAACAATGGAATCAAAGGCTGTGAAATATACAGAAGTGATGATGCGGGTAAGAGTTGGAAGAAAGTTAATACCAAACCAATTAGAGTATTCAGTAGCTACGGTTACTACTTTGGAAAAATATATGTATCCCCTACAGATGAAAATAAAGTAATCAGTTTTGGGACAAGCATCATCGTTAGTAAGGATGGAGGTAAAACTTTTACAGCCGTTGATAAAGATAATACCCATGGTGATTGGCATAGCTGTTGGATTAATCCCAATAAGGACAGTCATTGGATTGCAGGAAATGATGGAGGGTGTAATATCACCTACGACAATGGAAAAAAATGGTTTAAAGTAACCAGTGTACCTGCAGGACAATTTTACGGCATCACCACAGACAATGCAAAACCTTATAATGTTTATGGTGGTCTTCAAGACAATGGAACTTGGGTAGGTTCCTCTCAAACCGCATCAGAAAATATGGGCTTTTCGTTTGCAAAGAAAAATAAAGAAACCGAACCAGAAGAGTTTGAATGGAAATCAATCGGTGGTGGTGACGGCATGCAAGTACAGGTGGATACAAGAGATAACAAAACAATTTATTCTGGATCTCAATTTGGTTTTTACAGTCGAAAGAATCTAGACAATGATAAATATCTCTCCATTCATCCCATGCATGATTTAGGAGAAACTAAATTAAGGTACAATTGGCAAACACCTATTTTACTTAGTAGGCATAACCAAGATGTATTTTATTACGGATCAAATAAAATTCATCGCAGCTTAAATAAAGCTGAAAATTTACAAACCTTAAGTGATGATTTAACTAAAGGTAAAAAAACCGGAACAGTGCCTTATGGAACGATCACTAGTATTTGCGAATCTCCCCTAAAATTTGGCTTACTTTATATTGGAACTGATGATGGAAACATTCAAGTTAGTAAGGATGGTGGTTATAATTGGACCTTGGTAAACAAGGGTTTGCCAGAAAATTTATGGGTCAGCAAAGTAGCCGCCTCTAGTCATAAAGAAGGAAGAGTATTAGTAACATTAAATGGATATCGGTACGACAATTTCTCCGCATGGATTTATATGAGTGAAGATTATGGAACTACCTGGAAACAAATAGGCACTGATTTACCTTTAGAACCGCTGAATGTGGTGAAAGAAGATCCTCTGATTGAAAATATACTTTATGTTGGCAGTGACAATGGACTATATACTTCTTTTGATTTAGGCAAAAGCTTTATGAACATGGATAACCATCTACCAAGGGTACCCATACATGACCTTGTAATTCAGCAAAGAGAAAATGAGTTAGTAGTAGGTACCCACGGCAGGAGTATTTTTATAACTAAATTAGACGCTGTACACAAAATATACAATAGCGTCGCTAACAAAGAAAAAACGAATCTATCCAAGTAGCTTTTTATTTAAATCAAACAAAAGTCAATGAATACTAAGGTTCTTTTATTTAGGAAGATTTACTAAAAAAGTTAAAAGGAATAATTAACTAAATAATAAAATAAACTTGCTGAAAAAATATTAAGTAACCCCTAACTTTGCAACTAAATTAATTCTCTACTATTCATCATTAAAAATTAAATTATGGCAATAGCGATTGGGCAAGCAGCCCCAGATTTTACATTATTTGACAGTGATAAAAACAAAGTAACCCTGAGTGAATTAAAAGGTAAAAATGTAGTGATTCTATTTTTTCCACTTGCTTTCACAGGGGTTTGTACAAAAGAGCTGTGCAGTGTTAGAGATAATATTTCAGCTTACAATGATACCAATGCACAGGTTTTGGGTATTTCTGTGGATTCCTTATTTGTTTTAGATAAGTTCAAACAAGAGCAAAGCCTTAATTTTCCTTTGCTAAGTGATTTTAACAAGTCAGCAGCTAAAGCATTTGAGGTATTGTATGATACTTTCCCAGCCTTTGAAATGCAAGGAGTAAGTAAAAGAGCCGCCTTTGTAATTGATAAAGACGGAAATGTAAAATATGCAGAAGTTTGTGCCACTCCAGGAGATTTGCCAGACTTTACTGCTATCCAAAGTACTTTACAAAGCATTTAATGCTAGATTTCCAATAGAATTTTTTCTAAAATTAATCGGCAGGGCCCTAGTTTGAAACCCTGCCGATTGCTTTTTTCATAGAATTGATTACTTTTACCATTCTGAAACAGCTATTGACCATATTAATTTTTCTTTTGGGCACCTGTATTTCCAGTTATGCCCAAAACAAATCTGTTAATTCAGTAGATGAGTCTGCCAAAATGATTAAGTTTTTCCCCAATCCAGCATCTTCTTATATCAATTTTGAACTTCAAAAAGGATATGACCAATCCTATTCCTTGATACTTTTTAATTTCATGGGAAAGAAAATGGAGGAGTTTGCCCCAGGTTCACAAATCATCAATCTTTCCTTGAACAGTTTTTACCGAGGAATTTATATTTTTCAACTACGCGATAAAAAAGGGAATATCATTGAATCTGGAAAATTCCAGGTAGTCAAATAATCTCAGCCAGTTTACTAGCCTACGGCAACTAACGCTCAAATGCACTTCGCAAAAATCAATTTTTCAGATAGGTGATTACAAAACTTGCACAATCAAAAATTTTAGGTAATTCGTATTCTCTTGATCCCTAATGATTGGATGGTCAGCAGATTGACTATTGAAAACTACCTGACGAATTTTTCTTTTTGCATCCTTTGCAGCCATCCCAATAATATCTAAAAAAAGTTCTGGTTTTACCAAATTAGTACAACTAGAAGTCACTAAAAATCCACCTGGTTTCACCAACTTAATACCTCTTAAATTAATTTCCTTATAGCCTGCTACTGCTTTATCAATACTACTTCTACTCTTTGTAAAAGAAGGTGGGTCGAGCATTACTACATCCCATTGCTTACCCTCTTTAGTCCATTCTTTGAGTATATCAAAAGCATTGATATATTCAAATTTACAGATGCCTTCTACTTTATTGAGAAGCGCATTTTTATTACACATTTCAATTGCACTCTGAGAAATATCTATTCCTGTAACCGATTTGGCTCCATACACAGCAGCACTTATTTCAAAGGAACCGGTATAACAAAATGCACCTAATACATCTGCTCCTTTCACTATATTTTGTATTGCTTTTCGATTATCTTGTTGATCTAAAAAGTAGCCCGTCTTTTGACCTCCTTCAATATCTACATGAAATTTGATGCCATTTTCATGAATGATAATATTGGTATCAAAAGGTGCTGAAAGAAATCCTTTGTGTTGCTCCATTCCTTCTAATTCTCTTACTGGAACATCATTTCTTTCATAAATCCCTTTGGGTGAAAAAATCTTTTCTAGGGCTTTTACTATAGAAGGTTTCCAAATATCTATTCCTAATGCCAAGGTTTGAATAACAAAGTAATCATTGAATTTATCAATGATCAATTGCGGTAACTCATCCGCTTCTCCAAAAATTAAACGACAATTTTCAACATACCCTAATTTTTGTCGGTAAGCCCAAGCTTGTAGAATCGTATCATAAAAAAAATCATCGTTGATTTCTTTATCCTTATCTCGAGTCAATAAACGAACCATTATTTGAGACTGCGGATTTACATACCCCTTCCCGATGAATTTTTTATCGTGGGTGAATACATTGACGATTTCACCTGCTTTGGCAGCTGCATCCAAGGCTTTCCCCCTATTAATTTCATTGGCGAAAATCCAGGGATGGCCACTTTCTACCCTGCCACTAACATTTTTATTAAGAAAAAGGCTTTTCATCCTACAAAGATAACTAAAGCAAACAGCTGTCAGTCAGTTTGAAACCAGTTTACCCTATATCCTTAAAAATTGACATTTTGGCTGAAAACTAGGCTTGGCAAAATGTTTGACAATCGTACATTTGCAAATAATTTTACCCTAACCCTCCACTGAGGGCTGTGATATAAACGAATTAATAGATTTTATGGAAGAAAAGACAAAAATTACCCCAGAAGAAGAGGCACTGGCAGAAGCATTAAAAGGTTTTTCAGATGCCGCTACTACTGCTGAAGAAGCTATTGCTGAAAAAACTGATGCAAACAATCCTGAACCCGAAAATGCGGTAGAAAAACTTCAGGCAGAATTAAATGAACAAAAAGACAAATATATTCGCCTATTCGCTGAATTTGATAACTTCAAGCGTCGTAATGCCAAGGAAAGAATAGAACTTATTCAGACTGCGGGAAAAGAGGTCATCACTTCTTTATTAGACGTTTTAGATGATTGTGATCGTGCTGAAAAGCAAATTCAAACCAGCGAAGATCTTCAACAGATCAGGGAAGGTATTCAATTGGTATTTGGTAAACTTAGAAATACCATGCAATCAAAAGGACTTAAACCGATGGAGAGTATTGAAACTGATTTTGACGTAGAGAAGCATGAGGCGATTACTGAAATCCCCGCACCTAATCCTACACTAGTGGACAAGGTGGTAGATGAGGTACAAAAAGGTTATTATTTGAACGATAAAATCATCCGCTTTGCAAAAGTGGTGGTAGGGAAATAAATTATTTATTAGCATTTTAAAACAGCAACGAGGAATTATTACCATTTTATATTTTCAATTTAGCTGTTTAGCTAATTACTAATCCACATTATGAAAAAAGATTTTTATGAAATACTAGGCGTTTCAAAATCATCCACCCAGGATGAGATTAAGAAAGCATATCGCAAGGTTGCTATGCAATTTCACCCTGATAGAAATCCAGGAGACAAGGCTTCAGAAGAAAAATTTAAAGAGGCAGCGGAAGCTTATGAAATATTAAGCGATACTGATAAAAGGGCTCAATACGACCGCTTTGGACATAATGCATTTAGCCAAGGTCGAGGTGGTGGAGGTGGTGGATTTAGTGGTGGCAGTATGAATATGGATGATATTTTCAGTCAGTTTGGAGATATTTTTGGTGATGAGAGTCCATTTGGTAGCTTTTTTGGAAATGGAGGTCGACGTTCGTCTGGTGGAAGATCAAGAGGTGTAAGAGGTTCGAACCTAAGGATAAAAATAAAACTTAACTACGAAGAGATGGCCAAAGGCGCTTCTAAGACGGTTAAGGTAAAAAAACATGTAAGCTGTACTACCTGCTCAGGTAGTGGAGCAAAAGATAAAAACAGTTTACAAACTTGTAGCACTTGTAATGGAAGCGGGCAAGTTAGAAAAGTACAAAACACCTTTTTAGGGCAGATGCAGACGGTAACTACCTGTTCTACTTGTAACGGAGAGGGAAGTACCATCGCTAACAAATGTACCACCTGCAAAGGCGAAGGAAGGGTTTATGGGGAAGAAACTGTTACCATTGAAATACCTGCTGGTGTTCAAGAAGGAATGCAGCTTAGCATGAGTGGCAAAGGAAATGCTGGAGAAAGAGGTGGAGCTAATGGTGATTTAATTATATTAATTGAGGAGGAAGCACATGCAGAATTGCATAGAGATGGGCTAAATGTAGCTTTTGATTTACACATTACATTTCCAGATGCAGTTTTCGGAACTAATGTAGAAGTTCCAACTATTGATGGTAAAGCCAAAATTAAAATTCCACCGGGAACACAAAGTGGAAAAATATTTAGACTAAAAGGAAAAGGTTTCCCCGCTGTTAATAGCTATGAAAAAGGGGATCAATTAATTCACGTTAATATTTGGACTCCACAAAATCTTTCTGCTGAAGAAAAATCAATGCTAGAAAGTATGCAAGCAAGTGAAAATTTTAAACCGAAACCAGAGAAAGGAGATAAATCATTCTTTGATAAAGTAAGAGAGATATTTACTTAAAATATATTCAACTTAAAAGCAGATTACCCTTTTCATAATTTAAATTGTTAGTAGATATTGGATAATTACGCTTATTCATTCACTAGCTGATAAATTTGAGGAAGATTTCTGCCCAGTCCGTCATAATCCAATCCGAATCCTAAAAGAAATTTATCAGGCACGCTAAAGCCTAAATAGTCAATATTGATAGGGTATTTCATCGCAGTAGGCTTATTTAATAAAGCTGCAATTTTTAGAGAAGCTGGCTGTTGATTTTGAATCTGAGGTAAAAATTGATGCAGCGTATTGCCTGTATCTATAATATCCTCAATAATTACTACCTCTCTATTAACCAAGGACTCATCCAAACCAATAGAAGTAATTAAGTTTCCCGTTGATGAAGTGCCTTTGTAAGAAGCCAGTTTTATAAAACATATTTCTGCTTCAATTGAGATTGATTTAAACAAATCGGAAGCGAACATAAAGGAACCATTCAAAATAGCAATAAACAAAGGGCGCTTTCCTTCATAATCTTTGTCAATTTGCTTACCCATTACCTTTATTCGCTCATGAATTTCCTCTGAACTGATGAAAGGCTGAAATGTTTTATCATTCACTACCACATTAGACATAAAAAATATTTTATTGTTATAAAATTGAATAATAAAAAAAAAGGCTTTAGAAAAATTACTTGCCTACTATCAACTGCTGTCCTATTTGTAAATTTTCACTACTTAGCTTATTCCAAATTTTCAATTGATCTACGGTAACATTATATTTTTGTGCAATTCCGTATAACCCTTCCTTAGCTTTCACTTGATGAAAAATAGTTCCAGAACTTCGAGCTGAATTATTTTTTATTTGACTCAACTGTTCAAAGGGTTTCAAATACACTTTTGTTCCAGACAGAACATCAGCATCTTCCTCCAAATGATTATATTCCAAAATGCTTTCCAATTGAATACCATTATTTTGAGCAATGGAATAATAGGTTTCATTTTTTCTAACTACTACGAAATCTTTGTTTCCCTTTGTAGATTTTTTTTGCAAAAAGATTAACTGGTCTTCGTCAAGAAGCCCATCTTCTAGTTCGTTGATATCCAAAAGTCGTTGCAAAGAAATTTTATAACGGGTAGCAATAGCTAATAAAGAGGTTCCTTTTAAAGCCTTTATACACTTACTTCCATTAACAATATTCACTACATCAGGTTCTCCTAAAAGAATTAATTCTCCTTCCCCCAAAGCACTTCGATCTACTGGAAGTGCAGCAATTGCTACCGAAGTCTTTTGATCTACCAACGGTGGATCGTCTTTAGATTTTTTTGTATCCGAATTAGTTAGCTCCTCTGCAGCTCCAATAGTAAATCGCTGTAAATTATATTTCTCGATATAATTAATTAAAATGACTGGGTATTTTGGGTTTGTTGCATAGCCTGCCTTCTTTAACCCATTAGCCCACCCTCTATAATCTGTAGGATCTAAATCAAATAGAAAAGAATAATGCTTTCCTGCTTTTAAAAAATTACTATGATCTCTAAAAGATTCTTCTGCAGTGGCGTACTTTCTAAAGCATTCACCCAAGGAATCATCGTCGTGCGTTACTCCTTCCCCAGTCCAATTGCTTTTACATTTAATTCCGAAATGATTATTAGATTTTTTTACCAATTCACTATTACCACTTTCTGATTCCAATAGGCCTTGTGCTAAGGTAATAGCTGCTGGCACGCTCATCCGCTTCATTTCCAGCATTGCTATATCCTTATATTGTTCAATATATTGTTCAGCTGAAATGGTTTGAGCATGGATAGATAACATCGAACCAATAGCCAATAATATCAGTTGAACTTTTTTTATAACTGCGCCGGTTTGAATCATTGATGAATAATATTAAAAAAAAATATTTTTTTACCTTTAAGAAAATGGCTTGTTTACAATTTTCTTATTAACAGTAACCCATCTCTTAGGGTCAATAAGGTTTGATCTACTCTGGTATCTTTTTTTACATGCTGATTAAACGCATGAATTGCTACTGCATTTTTTCCAGTAATATTTTCTTCTAGCACCTGTCCATGAAATAATACATTGTCAGCAATAATTAGTCCATTATGTTTTAAATAGGGGAAAACTAATTCGTAATAATCAATGTAGCCCAATTTATCTGCATCTATAAAAACAATATCCCAACTCTCTTGCAAAGAAGGAATAATCTCCATCGCATTGCCAATATGAAGTATAATTTTTTCTTTATCAGGGGATTGTTGAAAATACTTATTAGCAACTGCTGCATCTTCTTCTCTTAATTCAATAGTATGTAAAACACCCTCTTTAGTTAATCCCTTCGCCAAGCACAATGCACTATAGCCAGTAAATGTGCCGACCTCTAAAATCCTTTGTGGCTGAAGTAATTTACTCAAAGTAGTTAAAAAAGCACCTTGTACATGACCACTCAACATATGGGCATGAGTATGATTTTCCATGGTTTCTTCTGATACCTTGCGAATCAAACTATCTTCAGGTGAAGAAACCATTTGGGCATATTTTTCTGCAAGAGCATTTACCAATTCCATACTATATTTATTGAGCCTTCGATTGTACACTATTAGAATGGCCGATTAGCCATAATCCTGCAAAGGTAAGGATGCCATTTATAATTAAAAGCTCAATACCAATTTGATAACCATTTAACCAATTTTTAGCATTCACACTGATGATATAGGAAAGCAATGGTGCTATCAGGCATATCAAGGTTACTACCCAAGAATTAGGCAATTGTCTTTTAGTGAAAATACCTAGTGCAAACAAACCCAACAATGGACCATAAGTATATCCAGCGAGGTCTAATATTTTGTCAATAATACTATTGTCATTCAATATTTTAAATCCCATAATACAGATTAAAAATAATATCGTAAAACATAGGTGAACAGATAGTCTCCATTTTTTCTGTTGCTTTTCATCCAAATCATTACGTTCTTTTAACCCAATAATATCGATACAAAAAGAAGAGGTTAAAGCCGTCAAAGCACCATCAGCACTCGGAAACAAAGCAGATATCAAAGCAATAATAAATATAATTCCTACTGCAGGGGGGAAAAAATGAAGTACAATTGAAGGAAAAGCCTTGTCACCTATTATATTGGTGTCATTTACAATAAATTGTTTTACCATTTTTCCATTTACTAAAACATCTTGATAAAAACCACCATTTGCATTACCATATAAATACAGCAACCCTCCCAAGAATAAAAATAAACACAACACTGAAACTAAAATTACTGCCAGTGTTATTACATTCTTTTGAGAGTCGACCAATCTCTTAACACTAATATTTTTTTGCATCATTTCCTGATCAAGTCCAGTCATGGCAATAGTAATAAAGGCGCCTCCAACAATTTGTTTAACAAAAAAACCTTTACTATTGACATCGGTATTGAAAATGGATAGATATCCTTTATTCCCCAGTTGGGTGAACGCTTCTGAAGAAGACAGATGGAGATTATTGAGTATATAAAAAATGCAAATCAGCAATCCTACTATCATCAAGGTAGTCTGTAAAGTATCCGTATACACAATTGTTCTAACGCCTCCTTCAAAAGTATACAAAAGAATCATGAGCAATATGACTGCTGCAGTAATTACAAATGGAACACCTAACTGATCGAGAATAAAGAACTGCAAAACATTAATGACTAGATACAGTCTTGCTGTAGCGCCAACAGTCCGGCTAATAATAAAAAAAAGGGCTCCTGTTTTATACGCAACCTTACCAAATCTTTGCAAAAGATAGTTATAAATTGAAGTAAGGTTTAACCGGTAATACAAGGGCAACAAAACAAAAGCAATAACCATATATCCAATCAAATAACCAATAGCCACTTGCAGATAAGCAAAGCCCTTAAATCCATTAGCAGCGGCATCACCCACAGCACCTGGCACGCTTACAAAGGTTACTCCACTCAATGAAGTACCAATCATTCCAAAAGCAACAAGCACCCAATTACTATTACGATTACCAATAAAGAAAGAGTCATTATTAGCATTACGGCTGGTATAATAAGCTACTAATAACAGTAATACAAAATACCCAATGACGAAAGAGAATAAAATTACCGGAGACATAAAAATATATTTTGAAACAATATCATTGAAAATATAAAAAAAAATCGTGCCTTTGCCTATAAATAATAAGTAAAGATATATGGAGTTTAAATCAATTGCTGTTTTTTGTGGAAGCAAATCTGGAAATAACCCCTTATTTGAAGAGCAGGCAAGTAAGCTGGGTAATTTACTAGCTGAGCATACTGTTTTATTAATCTACGGCGGTGGAAATAAAGGAATTATGGGAGCAGTGGCCAATGGAGTAATGGAAAAAAATGGACAAGTAATTGGTATTATTCCTGAGGCCTTGATGGGATGGGAACAACACCATGAAGGCATATCAGAGTTGATAGTGGTAGAAAATATGCATATTCGAAAAAGGATGATGTATGAAAAAAGTGATGCAGCAATTATATTACCAGGTGGCTTTGGCACATTAGATGAGCTTTTCGAAATGCTCACTTGGAACCAACTCAGTATTCACAATAAACCTATTTTTATTTTAAATACGGCTGGATTTTACGACTCCCTATTTGCTCATATAAAAAATATGGTAAAAGAAAACTTTCTTTATTCAACTATGGAAGAAGCTTTTACTGTTATATCGAATCCTTCTGAAATATTCAAGGTTTCCTAAATCGACTTACTCATTTCCTACCTAAATAAAGCGATATTAAATCCCGCGCGAATCACTGGTATTAACCTGCCGTAATTATCAACATAAGGAGAACCTGGAAGTTGAAGCGCATCAAACATTACGGATAAATAATAATAAGAATTAGACCCCTTCTGCCGGCTACTACTATAGCCCGCTCCTACTAAGAAACTATTTACATCATTTTTTAATTTATAGGGGCTAGATCCAGATTGAATAACTTTTATACTTTGAAAATTATGTTCGTATTGAAATTGAGTAAACAAAAAGTTGACAGGAAATAGTCGAACAAAAGCGCCCGGACCTATATTCGTTTGTCTTAGTTTACTATTATAGATATCTGTTTGACCTGTATAAATAAAATTCAAACTCGCTGCAGCATCTAGCCATGGAGTAAGGCTATAACCCAGATGAGGGCTTACGCCCAAGACGGTTCCTCCGGTATAGAAAGAGGCGGTAACATTACCTCCAGTAAATAAATTTGATTTTTTGAAT
>Ga0222712_10000347_pt1 | contig 63568 bp, 62 predicted proteins | sample C33_657DmetaG_FD_165043 | JGI IMG/M metagenome (GOLD analysis project Ga0222712, IMG submission 165043) | Estuarine water microbial communities from San Francisco Bay, California, United States - C33_657D | ecosystem: Environmental > Aquatic > Marine > Unclassified | place: USA: California... | reverse complement strand
GCCAGCAAAGGTAATTACGGCGGTACCATTATTATTCTTAATGTCGTTACCAGCGACCGTTAAATCACCAGTAAGTGTTACATCTTGTGGGAACAAGAATGCTTGATTACTAAATGTTGCACCAGTAATACTATTTAGTAATATTTGACTTGATGCCGTGACCCAACCAGGATATTGCGCTGATGAAGATACCGTACCACCAGGCAAAAATCCTACAACTTGCGTACTACTGGATACTGTATCCGTTGGTAATAGATTTTTAACTTGACCACTACTTGATACAGTACCAAGTGGTGCGCTGATAGTTACTGTATCATTTGCTACTGTTGTGGTTATACCATTACCACCAGCAAATGTCAAACCAGATGTTTTAAGATCAACACTATCGGTGGATGCATCTGAACCTGTAATTGTTAATGTGGTAACAATTCCTGTAAGTTGTGAACCATCGCCTTTAAATCCTACTGACGAGGTAACTGAACCAGTGATATATAATCCTGATTCAATGTGGGTGAGTCGTGATGGGAAATCTACACGGATAGAACTTGATTCTGGTCTACTATCAATGTGGTCATCACCGTGTGCAACTGGAACACGATAGTCGGTCAACCCTACTTCACCACCTAGTGCTCCAGTATTTTTTGGACCTGCGATAATGACTGCGGAATTGTATGCTAAATCGTCGGCTTCATAAATCCAGCGATTATTTAAACTATCCCAAAGAAGTGATCCTGTACCATATGTTGATCCCGAATCAATTACTGATAGTCCAGCAAATCTTACTAGGTCATCGTCATTTACTGTAACTCTGCTTACGCCGATATTAAGTTGTGAAGATGTAACATATTGAATAGATGTTGATACGGCGGTCAATAAGCCCGTAACCGTCAAACTACCGGAAATATTAACATCCTTCGTAATACCAACACCACCTTGTACAACTAATGCACCACTAGTATAGTTGGTACTATTTGTTGTATTGGTGATAGTTTGAACACCTGTGAAACTATTAGATGCTGTAGTTGCGTATGATCCTGTTGCATTATTTAATGCAGAAATTGATACATCTTGTAAATCATTCTTTGTTGCGATTGATGAACTAAATGTTGAATATCCAGTGGTTGATGTAATATCAATTTGTGACGAAGCGGTGACCCAACCAGGATATTGTGCCGAAGATGATACGGTACCACCTGGAAGTAATGGCGCTACTTGTGTTGAACTTGATACAACCCCACTTAACTTATTTTGTATTGAGTTATAATCAATTTGTGATGATGCGGATACCGTACCTGCTGGTGCACTGATAGTTATCGTTTGTCCTGATGCATTGGTGGTAATTCCGTTTCCACCATTAACAGTTAATGCTTGTGTTTTAAGATTAACCGTGCTGGTACCTGTACTGCCTGTAATGTTGAGTACCGTTGCAATTCCCGTTAATCCACTACCATCACCAGTAAATGAACCTGTGAATGAACCTGTGAAGGGGTCAGTTAATGTTTTAAATTGTGTTGAGGAAGATACCGTACCTGCTGGAATATTTGCATTTGATGCAAACGAAGCCGTTAATGCATATGATGCTGATGTACCACTTAGTGCATTAAATTGTGCAGAACTTGATATAACACCACTTAATTTATTTTGTATTGCGTTATAATCAATTTGACTTGATGCGGATACTGTACCCGCTGGTAATCCCGATGGACTTACATATGATGCGGTGGTTGCGGTACCGATTGAACCAGAAAATGATCCAGTAAAGGATGATGCGATAATGTTATATCCAGTTGCATCTACTGTACCGCTAACTAGTAACGAACCAGTGATTTTTGCTCCACCGGATTGAGCGATTATACCTCGTCTTGCGACAAATTCATTTGCCATAGGGCATCTCCAAATGGTACTAAGTATCTAAAATATAAATAGTTAACTACTAGGATAAAGTTGGAAATAATTTGAATAAACTCTGGACGGTCCAGGGGTATGACCCACTCCCTAAACTTTCCACACGAAGTTTTATATAACCACCATCTTGTACCAATGAAAAATTAATATCCGAAGTATCACCCACATCTGTACTCGATATATCAGTGACCGTGGTATTACTACCGCTCCAAGCAGCCAATAATATGCCTATACGAATACCACCTGGTCTAGATGCTGCGTATTCTACGGTAGTACCCACATAACTGGATGTTGGGATAAATGGGTACACATATTCCGTTGCACCAAATATTCCTGTATTAACTGATCCCGTAAATGTAAGAGAAACATTACCTGCGTTTAATTTAAATTCGTCAGATTGTACTGTATGTGGTGTTATTGTACTACCACTAATATATCCTATTATTTGAGCTGAACTGGTGGGGATACCTCCAGGTAGTTGCTTGTCGTTTAATAATAGTATAGCCGACCCAGAACGAGTAAATATTTTCCCGTCTGCGATATTAAGAGCTAATTCACCAGGAAACAACGCAGACGCAGTTGGTACTGCTCCGGATTGACTACTGACTAATGGTATAAAACGATTTGCTGCCATAACACCTCTTGTATTAAAACTTTATATAAATATTACAGTTTTGTTATCTTCACATATCCTGACCCACTTTGATATCCTATGGTTGTAATTGCAGATCCACTAAATGTAGAAAGTGTATCATATAATCCATCGGCAGTTGCGACTGTTGTTCCACTACTACTGATGTATGACCCACCACCGCCACCTGAGTCTGGTAGAGTAGACGTAGCTCTTGCACTACCCGCACCGCCTGAGTATCCACCACCGCCACCACCACAGATTGGACCCGCACCACCACCGCCACCAAATCCACCAGCACTACTTCCTGGTGGTGGGTATGTTGTCGATGTTCCTCCACCAACCGAACCTGTCCAAAATCCTTTACCACCGCCACCATTATTGGTTGAACCAGGTCCGTTATAAACTCCAAGTCCACTTGCACCACTACCACTTATACCAACTGCAAATCCACCACCGCCACCACCATCATATGGGTTCGCAGATGATGAAATATGAGAACGACCTCCGTTTCCATTAGTCCCACCAATTTCAAAAAATGCAGCTTTACCACCAGATGTTGTAGTTCTACCAAATATTTGTGAACCACTTACTACTGGAAGTGCACTTGACCATGCACCTATACCACCTGCACCTCCAGCGACAATTAGTGGATTGATTGAACCAGAGTTAGATCCTGATGGGACTACGAAAGTTCCACCACCACCACCTAGTCCAGTATATGTTGCAACTTGTGATGCGTTTGCAGATTGTTGTCCAACCACTATCAATAACTTTTGATTTTGTTGTAAACTAAATCTTGCTCGCATTTTTGAACCACTACTAAATGCACCAGAAACAGGTAAACCTGTATGTGTACCTCGTCCACTACTTGCTCCAGCTACTTCTATTTCATAAGTTGCAGTTTGTGGTACTGTCCACACTTGATATCCAATAAATCCAGATTGTGTAGTAAAGTATGCACTATTTGCTGTCCATGTTGCTGACCCAGTATATGCTGCAAGAAACTGTGTTAGTAACGGTGGATTTGATCCTGTGACATTTACATTTGTAAATGTAAATGTTGTAAAGTCATATAAACTACGATTATTTGGTGTTACCCTAAATCCATTAGTAAATTGTATTGCCATATAATCTATTATGTTAAGCTTGCACTACGATATTGTGTTCCTGTGTATACATAAATAAATGACCCACTAAAATACATAGATCCTGTTTGTGGTGTAGCTGGTGCAACTATTGGTAGTATAAATTCATTTGCTAATACTGACCCTGTTATTGAACCAGGTGATACGACATTTATTGATGACCCCGAGGTTAATATCAACGATGAACTATTTGTTAATAATAACGATACATCATTTGCCGTTGCATTACCGTTGAAACTTGCGGTCGATGTTACAGTTAATGCACCACTAATAATTTGATTACCAACAAATGTATTTGAACCAGTAGTTGTTAATGATGCAGTTATTGCGCTTACTTGTACAGAAGAACTGACTGTGCCTGCTGGTAATGAATTTACAATTTGTGTAGAGCTGGTCACCCAACCAGGATACTGTGCAGAACTACTGACTGTACCTGCTGGTGTAATTGCTACTGCACTTGCTGCATAACTTGCGGTAATTGCGTATGACGCAGATGTAATGGTACCAGTTAATGATCCTGTAAATGACCCACTAAATGATCCTGTATTAATCTGTGCTGAACTGGTAACCCATCCAGGATATTGTGCAGAGGATGATACAATACCAGAATTATAATTTACAGATGACCAGATAATTTGAGTAGAACTTGTTACCCACCCAGGATATTGTGCAGAACTACTAACTGTACCTGCTGGTATATTTTGCCCTGCGTTGAGTGCAAAACTTGCAGTTGTAGCAAATGACGCAGTTGTAATTGAACCACTGAATGAACCTGTATTTATCTGTACCGATGATGATACCGTTCCTGTTGGTAATGCTGCTATTATTTGAGTGGAACTACTAACTGTACCTGCTGGTACTGTAGCTGTTGCATTTAGTGCGTAACTTGCAGTAGTTGCAAACGATGCACTTGTTATTGTACCAGATAATGAACCACTAAATGATCCAGTGATACCTCCAACACTTGTTACTGACCCACTAAATACTGCTGGTCCAATATTGGTGAATGTTGACGAACCAGATACAATTAATGATCCTGTAATTATTTGATTACCAATAAATGTATTTGATCCTGTTGTGGCAAATGAACTAGTATTAATTGTAATTGAATTTAATGCGTAACTTGCAGTCAGTGCATATGATGCCGAAGTATTTGATAGTGCATTAAATTGCGTAGAACTAGAAATTGTTCCTAGTGGAATATTAGGAATTTGTGTGTATATGATTTGTGTAGATGATGACAATACTCCTGGTGGTAAGTTGTTATTACTTGCATACGATGCCGTTAACGCATAACTTGCACTAATAACATTTCCCGTTCCACCCATTTGTAGCACAATTGGTGCATCACTTCCCGTTTCAAACCCACCGGCAAAGATAATGTCAATATTATCAGCAACACTTGCAGTTCCTAATAATGATCCTGTTATACTGGGTGCTTCAATTCTACTTGATGATACAAATCCACCAATAAATTCATTTTGTGCAAAGATTGCACCAGAAACAATTAAACTATTTCCAGTAGTAACTACGATATTACCTGTATCAATTTCCAAATCACCAAATATGGTTTGTTTACCATGAAATGTATTTGCGCCAAGACTGGCGACATTATCACCACCTGTGGTTTGGAATACATTAATTTGTTGTGAGCTGGTAACGGTACCTGATGGTGCGGCAATAGTTACGGTATTATCGGTTACTGTTGTAGTAATTCCATTTGACCCAGTAACTAATAATCCCTGAGTTTTTAAATCTATACTATCTTGTCCAGTAGATCCTGTAATTTTTAGTGTGGTTGCTATACCCGTTAATTGACTACCATCACCACTGAATGATCCTGTAATTGATGATGCACTAACTGTTCCCGTAACAACCAGTGATCCTGTAATAACTGCCGACCCACTAAATGGAAATCCTGTACTCTGTGCATTTAGTGCATAACTTGCGGTGGTTGCTAATGATGCTGTGTCTGCCTGTACCGCATACGACGCACTAGTAAATGTACCACCTGCAATATAACTCGCTGATAATGCGTAGGATGCGGTAAGCGCAGAAACTGCGAGGGATGGTAATGATCCTGTTCTATGAACTATTAACGAACTTGGTTGTACACTAACTTTATAATCTGGGGCATGTTCTACGGTAACGCTGATATTCGGTACATCTAGTACCACATTATTGGTATCAGTATTTTCTCGTAGTACAACAGCAATATCAGGTATACCAAGGTTTATAGAACCACTCATTAATTATCTCGTAGCTGTGGGACGGACGGTGAACAATCCCTCCAAAATTCTTCGTGTAATCGGTGTTACCGATCCACTGGTCATGTTGACATCATACACATATTTTCGTTGTGTTAATGTTAATGTCTGTGTAGGGGTTAATTCTAATATAATACTCCCAGAATTATATGGAAGTAATTTAATCACATTAAATGTTGCCGCAACTTCGTCAGTGGTATAATTTTCTCGTAATTGTCCCGTAAACGAATAGTCTGTTATATTAAATGGGATACTTCCACTATCACTAATAATTGTTGCAGCGACTCGAAATGTTTCTCCCTGACCTACATTAAATTCGGTAAGTTCTGCCATATTCAATACCCAAAAAAGAAGTGTCCCACCACCTTATATACTTTATATAAGTATAAGGTAGTAGGACAACATCTTCTATTTTTACTGTATATCAGTAGTTCAATATACAATAATCTGGTTGGATTGTCAAAGTGATTTCTGCTACTTCCCCTGTATCACTCCATTCTAAACCACCAAAGTCTGCCTTTGTAATTTGTGCACCCTTAATAATCCATTCTTCAACCTTATCACCAACAGGTCCAAGAACCTGTAATGTAAGGTCTTTCTTATAAAACTCTGCATATCCGTCACGACCTGTGACTGATTCGTGATGTAAACGAACCCATTCCATAACTGCTTGTGCACCAGATGGAACAATTGGATCGTACAAAGTCATTTCCATAGTTTGCCATACAGAAACACCCTTTACGAAACGAACAGTGTTAATGTGTGGTAACTTGATTGCTTCTTGATTTAATACGGGCCGTGCGACTTTCTTTACTAAATACGCTGGAATACCTTCAATTAAAAGTAAAAATCTATTTTTAACTTTTGGTTCAAACGCGGTAAAGAATATTTCATTTTCGGCTACTATATTGTTTGCCATTTGTATCTCCTAACAGATTTAACTATAAATAGTCTATAATGTAAAAATGTGAACCAATTATGCCCCAGGGAATACTGCGCCTGTTGGGAGAATGTTGAATTCTAACTTGATGAATTCAGCAGTCTTTGTTGGTTGGAGATACAATTGACCAACCAAGATGTTACGATCAATTACATCCGGTGTATTGTTGGTTTCATCCATAATAACACGGAATGCGTACAAACCAGAGCGTTCTTGGACATTTGCCAAATATGGATTGACGATGTTTAAGAAACGACGACGAGTTGATTCCACATTTTGTTCGAATACGAGGAATCGTGCTGAACTTGCGATAAATTTCTTAACAGTGATAAGAAGACGACGAACATTGACACGATCAAGCGCTGAGGATCGGCGTTGTAATGTCTTCTGACCCCATACACAAATACCTTGTCCAGGGAATTGTGCGATTGGGTTAACCTTACCTTCATATAATTGATCACGCTGTACTTGTGCCAATCGTGTACGAACACCTGCTGCTCCTGGAATACCACCACGGTTTAAACCTGCTGGTGCAAACCATTCTGCTGCGACATTATCATTATATGCAAATACTTCTGGAAGTGCTACCGAAGGTGGTACGAATACTAGCTTATTAATGTTATCGTCAAGTACTCGAATCCATGGATAATATGCCGCTGCGTAGTTCGTGTCTAACAATACTGCTAAGTTGACTGCACTGGTAATTGTTGCACTTGCTTGTGCTAAATCCATGATGTAGAAACAATCACCACGAGATTCACAAATGTTCAATGCGTAATTTGCAACATATGGGTGCAACTCGTATACGATACCAGGTAATACTAACAAGTTAATATCATAGAAGTCTGGATTTGCGATATTATCCAATGCTTTCTTGTATGCACGAGATCCATCTGATGTTCCTGTTGAACAATTAAATCCTTGTGTATTGGTGCTGGTGATAGCTTCGTACATATTAATGTATCGTGCTGGATTATCACCATCGAATCCACCTTGGAATGCGACGGTAAATTTCAAATCATCAACGATAGATGGTGTACTTAAGAAATTTGCTGGTGTAACTGCATTTCCACTATCATCGTACAGTTCATTTGATGGAAGATTTTCCAAACTAAATGCTGTTCCCATTGCTGCTGCACCCGAAGGTAATGGTGCGAGGTATGACATGTTAGTATTTAATACATCAGAGTATTGGAATCCGTAGAATTCGTAGTTATTGCGTAATGCTGTTGCACTATATCCACGAGTACTTCCAGATACCCAACTTGATGACAAGAATGATGGTGAAACTAACTTACTAGTTTCGGAACCAATTGGTGACAATAGTTGTGCAAATCCAAATGGTAATGCATCGGTTGGAACATCATTTGCTCCAGGTGCCATTTCTACACGAATGTAAGTAGAATTGTTACGGAATTCACCTTGGAAATATCGTTCACCAGTTACAGAATCATCATATGGTGCACTGTTACCGATGCGACGAGCGATGTAATTTGGACTATCTGGGTCTAATGTCAAATTATCGTATTGTTCCAATACTACTGGTCGTTGGTCAGTGTCTTCAAATTCTCTTACGAGTAATGAGAATGATCCCCAATCACCTTCAATTTGACCTTTCTTTGGTCCAAGAATTGAAACTTTAATATCACGATTTGCTGCGTTACCATCTGTTAAGGTATGCAACTTGAAGAGATTAATCTTTTGTCCACCGAGTGTTTGTGATTGGATATATGGTGTACTTGCGTGTGAATATAATCCATATGTACTACCAGACAAGTTCAATACTGCTGAACTTGTTGCTGCACTCATACTTACTGTAGCACCAGCCGAGGTAATTGCTTCTGGAAATATGGAGTATAGGAATCCGTTCTTTGTTCCTTCTACACCATATCCTAAATATTTTCCAATAAATGAAGCAGCGGTTGATGTTGTACTTAATCCTGTTGTAGTTACATCTGTCACTGCAGAAGAAGAAATAGTCAAAGAGAAATTAGATGCTGGTCCTGTCGCACTAATTGCTTCAATGTTACTTCCAGATACAGTTGGATGAATTATTGCATATACGAACGAACCACTAGATCCAGTTGCGTATAATACTGCGGATGTATTTAATGTGGAATCATATCCATCTAATCCCAACACACGAACAACTGTTGCTCGTCCTGATTCACGGAGATAGTTTTTTACCGTAAGACCAACGAACGATTTGTTGTCGGGTGTACCAAAAATGTTTTCAAATTGTTGTTGACTTTCAACAATCGTTGGGATAAAAGCCGGACCTTTTGGCGTTGGTCCAATAAATGCCCCACCGATTTCAGAGATGCCTTGTTCTAGAAAACTAAGGTCACGCTCTTGTGTGAAAACGCCAGGACTAACAATGCGTTCTGCCATACGGAATCTCCAATATTACTTATTTTTCAGGGGTAAAAATACCAGTGTCTATATCTAACGAACCTACACCATACTTTTCCAATAACCCATTAACCAAAGATTTTTCTTTTTCTAGTAATTCTTTGTATAATTTTGTTTGTTCTACTATTTTATTTTCTATAGTTGTCAATTCTTCTTTTAACAATTCAGTTGTTATTTTTGTTTGACCGACTGTAGAAATTACTTCTATTATTTGTTCTCTTAAAGTTTTAATAGAAGTTAGTTCTTCTTCTGTTAATTTTACTGCGTCACTCATAAAACCCCCTTTCGGTTATGTTACTACTCGTAATATAAATATAGGTTATTTTTTCGAAACACCAGTTTAATCTGTTTCAATTTCTGTGAAAGTGACGACTTTTTTAACGGTATATCGCTGTTGGGAAGTTTGCATCAATTTTCCATGACGATCCAACATACGCTCTGGTAGAAGGTACGCCGAGACATTTAAATTAAACGAGGTACGGACCAATCTATCTTGGTTGGTTGGTAAAGTATTTTCTATTTTATATTCATCTATTCTAGTACGGAATTTATATCGATTTCGTTCACCCCAGAATTCGTCATCCTCAAACGAAATCTGTTCTATGACTTTGTTCATTTGTTCCATGTATTCGGTCCAAATCATACATTCGTAGGTAAGATCAAAATAATCTGGGGTAATAGTGACCAATCGTTTTTTAACAGGTTTAATACCGTTCACCGCGGCGAATCGATCATATGGGTTGTATTTATTCCACCCAGTTTCAAATTCTCGTTCCAAATACTTGTTTATCGGAGAATTGACTTTTACATTTTTCTTCATACTTGATCGTCTGATCATAATCAAAGGTAATTGTATTTTACCTTTGACATCACGAAAAATACCATCTTTTTGAACACTTTTCCATCGTTCTGGATTTCCATATATTACTGGTACTTTCGTTTGTTTTCCGTCTTGTCGTACCAATGGTCTAATTCGTTCATTTAAATAATGAATTAATGTTTCATCAATATTGTGTAAAGTTACCGTGACAGGTGAATCTTGTGCATCGGATTTAGTATCCAATCCACGATTTTGAAATGTTTCGGGTGTATTAACTCCCGTGTTTTGTACTGGTAATTTATCCGGTGTTTGATTACTATAATCAGCCATACAACTCCGAGTCTAATATTTGTATTCCACTCAATCGTGTTAAGTGTGCATTACACAAAATCGATGTAGTATATTGTGGTTGTCCTGCAATATATTGTGTATCGTTGACATTATCAATTTCGTAATATCCATCATCGTAATAAATAATATCACCAACTTCTGGAAATACACTGACTTGTTGTAGTAATGCACGAACAAATCTAAATTCTACATTCTGTACAACATCAACACCAAATCCATCTTTACTATCAGCGACATTTTTATCGTACTTAACAAGTGCTTTTAATTCTACTGGAGTGTAACGAGATTTTTCCGTAGCTTCTCCATAAATATTTATTGCGGTCGTATCGAGTACAATTTTATACAGAATGACATCTACATCAACAATATCGCTCACCAGTTCACGATTAAAATGTTGAAATAAATTAAAATCTCGTTGACTTACGAATCTTGGCATATTAACCTATGTAAATAAGAGTTGGTACTCGTGAAAACATTTCTTGCATAAATTTCGAATTTTCAGCTTGTTTTTTCATCTGTGCTTGTAATCCAGTTTCTTCTAATGTTTCACGGATTTCTTTTATCAACACATCCTTTTCTTCTTTTGCTTCTCTACGAAGAAGTTCACCATCTAATTTAATAATAGCATCAGGAATTGGCACATTTTCATATTTTGATCGAATCATTCCCAGTGTTTCTTTTGCTAATGCTAAAGTATATTTAAATATCCAAGTTTTACCAATAGAATTAATAGTCGTATACGGTATATGATTATATGGAATATTTGAATAATCTGAAGTTGTACTTCCTGAAGGGTTTACGATATTATCTCCAGCGTATTTATCGTCAACCACCATATAATCAAAATATACACGAAGATCGTTTTTAAATTTTGGACTGAATCGAATTTTATTATTATAAATTTCAAATGAATATTGACTCTTGCGAATCATGTCATTTATTTCAATTGCCTGAATACGAAGCAAATCTTCATATGCTGGCATCATCACGAATGTCACCGGTGGTGAGTATCCATCAAACCCAAATTCACTCATTAGATTTGTTAAACCAAGACCAGTGGTTGCAAACGGGTCATAGTAACGAGCAACGGCTGATGGCATATAATGATACACACGACGAATTTCTAATCGTTTACCACTTTCACTTACATCTGCCCAAAGCGTTTGTAAATCATATTCTTGTGCATATACACCACCAGATCCAGTAGTTGGAGTAATATATCCTCGTTTAATATCCACATCACCACCAGATTGTGCTTCTGTACCATATTGTGCTGATATACGAATTAATTGTGGAATAGGTGATCCCACTATGTTTCGTTGCGTCACTGTGGTCGATGTTGGTAATCCTTGTAATGTAAACATATGTTCACGAGCATTAAACTGATTAACTTGTGATCCATATGTTATTACTGCTTCTTCAAAACAAGTATAGAAAATTTTATCTACCAATTCTATATCTATAACATTATATCCTAAACGACGAGCAACATATTCTGCTACCCGTGGCGCGTCGGATTGAAATGCAGCTTCATCATCAAATATACCGAATGGTGTTACACCACTTGGATTGACTGGACTTCCATCATATACAATTGGATCATCACTTAATATCGCCATAGTAATCTCATGTGTAGAAAGACTCTAAACTATAAATAGTCATAAATAACTTATAACGAAGGAATAAATATACCCTTTTCATTTCGATTCAACTTACGATTACGCAAATTTTCACATCGTTTCGTATATAACTGTGTTCCTTCGTTTTGTCCATATCGGTCAATATACCATTCCAACGAGAATCGTCCTTTTGCTTTTTGTTTTTGTTTTTCCCGTGCTTCGTCACTATGTGTCTTACCATACATGCCATTTTTGTCACCAGCAGTAATTTGTGACATTTTTTTCTTAAAAGTTTTTAATCGTTCTGGTTGATTTACGAATTGATTTCCACCACCGCCGGTATATGTGTCATTGTATCCATTTTTAACAGAATCAAATTGCTTAATTAATACTTCTTCTAATAATTGAGCAGATTCTTGACTACTTGCGGTAGCAATTATTTCTTTTACAAAATTTTCCCACCCATACTTTCTCATGGCTTTATACAAAGAATTATTCATTTTTTTTACTAACGCACAGTGTTTATGCTGCGTCATTCTGTCTTGAAAATTATTTGTACGACCAATATAAATTTTTCCACTCGGTGATGTTAATTTATAAATCACATGTTCCATAAAATTCTCCTTTTTATATAAATAGAGAGTTTTATGGTAAAAACTGAAGTTGTGGGCAACAAAAAGGGAGTCCTTTCGGACCCCCAATTTGCTCCTTTTTTGGATAAATCTATTAGACTGTTGCGAGTCCGTCGATAAAGATTTTTCCAAAAAATTCGGGTCTGACTATCTTCTTCGCGTAACGGGTCATCACGCCACGGCGTGGTGTGAAGTTATTTGGATCATAGACCAATGGTGTCATGATGAGTGGGATATATGGAGCATATACTGCACCAGTTTCGAGGAAGTTACTTCCACGGAAGCCCATCAACAATGTATTTTCGGTCATGTATGGGTTCTTGTAGATTGTGTAACGATTTTGGAATGAACCAACCTTGGTTACACCACCTGCAAATTCCATCTTATCACCGTCTGTTGCTGCCATGAAACCAGGAATGGTTTCGAGGATTGTTGCTACAGTTGGTGAACATACTGCGAAGTTAGCACCACCACGCATTGTGAGTTGGTGGATACGGTTACTGACCTTTTGCATCTTCTGACCAAGTGTTTGGAACCAGGTCATTGATGTCCATGCTTGTCCACTCAATGTTGCACTTGGTACGAATGCTGAACCGTTCCATACCTTACCGACTTCTGCGTTCCAGAATTCTGTTGTGGTTGCGTTTGCAATCAACATATCAAGAATTTCGAGGTCAATTTCAGTTGAGATGTAGTCACTTAACATTGCTGTTAATTCTGCTTCTGCATCTACTGAGTGGTATGCGTTCAAGTCTTGTGCAAGTTCTGGTGACCAGACTGCCTTCAACTTACGGGTCTTAGCAACGATTGTTTCTGAACGAAGTTCCAAATCAATTTGTGGAATGTTCAAGTTTGTTACTGAGTTATCACGATCTTCGAAGTCACCACGGGTGGTGTCTGTTGGTTGCTTGTTATATTCTACTGCTGAACAAGATACCATTGAACCAAGAGCTGATGTTCCACTTACGATAAGTGTAACATTTGTTCCGTCATACTTGGTGAATTCTGGAAGAAGTGCACTGTTTGCTACATTTGTTGTTACGCGGAATGAACGAACTGCGTTGAAATCTGCGTTTGAGAAACTTACTGCTGGAACAACGAACTTGAAGAATGATGCAAATGATGATGAGTAAGTATCGTTGTAGTTTACATCACCATAACCAACTGCTGAACCTGATGCGATTGCTGGGTTGAGTGTTAATGTTGCATCATTTACTGAGTATGCGTATTCACCAGCACCGTAGAAACCACCACGTGGAAGAACGCCTGAACCAGATGTTGTTCCATAAAGTGAACCACCTGCTGTCTTACCATTTACTGTGTTTGCATACTTGAAATCCATGAAGAATACCAAACCTGCTGGTAAGTTCATTGGTTGTACTGATACGAAGTTCTTACTTGCGATTGAACCGAATACCTTACGAACTAATGGAAGTGCGACACCTGCCCAGTTTTCACCAGCTGTGCCTGATCCACCTGGATTTGTTGTTGTTGCTTCTGAAAGAAGTTGTTGTGCTTGGTTTTCAAGCATAACCGCCATACCTTGGCGTTCTTGTCCGGCCAAACCTTCAAGAAGGCCTGACTTTTCCCACTTACCTGCTAATTGACGGGTCTTTTCTACCACAACTTTGTGGGCTGAACCAGCGTCATCTAAAAATTCTTGTACACCTGACATAATTTGTTTCTCCTAATAGGTTATAAAATGCCTGCGAGTTGTTGTAATCTCTTTGCGAGAGTATTTTCTTCCAAAATTTCAGCTTTTGGAGCTGTACTTGGGGTTGCCTTACTTGCTAAACCTTCTGTTACAACTTTAGCAGTGTTTGCTGGACGCTTCATTGCCTTTGCTGTTGTATTGAGAGTTTCAACAAGTGTTGTATAGACAATCTTAACTTCACGCACTGTGGTTGCTCTATCAAAGTTTTCCACAATTGCAACTTTCTGTTCGTTGGTCAATGTCTTGTTATTAAACAATCTATTGGTGAACAAAAGTTTTGCATTAAGAAGATTTACTTCTTGTAGCTTGCCTCGTAGGACATTTACAACCATACGATATTCTGCAAGTTCCTTTTGTAGCGAATCCATCTTATGAGCCATTTCTTCGGATGATTTCTTTTCCTTTTCATCTTCGGCTTCTAATTCACGAAGGATTGCTTCAAGATCAAGTTCCTCTTCACCTTCTTCATGACCTTTTTCCGTGTCCCCATCCATATGCATTTCCATCTTTGGATTTGCTGGATTTACTGCGTACTTATGTGGATCGGATGCATCTGTTGCAGCTGCTTCTGACTTACCGATACCAGAGGATTGTGCTGGAACTTCTTTGTCATGAACATCTGCTGGTGAAGCTGACGGTAATTTGTCATCTTCTCCAAGTTTATATTCATCCACTTCTTCCTCTTCTTCACCATCGTGCATAGCTTCGTCGAGTTCTTCTTCCTCTTCTTCAGCTTCCGAAAGTGCTTGTACATCTGCTTCCAATTCCTTGATTACTTCATCAAGATCAAAATCCGATTCCGACCAGTCATCGTACCAGTCAGTTGACGAGTCTGATTCACCTTCACCTCCTTGATCTATGTCGGATGAATCGTTTGCTGCAGGTGATGGTTCTTTATTATCACCAGCACCAATTGTTGATGTATCAACTGGAGTATTTCCTCCAACTGCGTCTGCGTCTTGGAATGGTTCTTCCTTTGCCTTTTCTGCACCTTCTGCTTCCATTGCTTCTGCCTTTAATCGGCGAGCCAACATGGACTTAATTTGAGGTGTAAATGTTTCTTCCAAAGCGATCTTTGCGTTTGCAATAGCGGTTTGACGAACTGCTTCTGCATCTGCGATAGCATCTCTTAGAAGTTGATTTGAAATTTCTGCCATACTTTGGGTTCTCCATAAAAACGACTATTTAGAGTCATTATGCGGTTATAAACAGTCAAATACTAGAAAACACCTCAAATAAAGGTGTACTAGTAATATATAGTGTTATTATTTAGAAAAATGTTATTTTTACCAATCCGAGTTTTTTCTTTTTTCTACTTTTTTCTCTTCTCGAATTCTTTTACGAAGTGCTTCTTGTTGTTTTAGTATTTTTTTCTTTGATCGTTTAACATAGAATTCTCGTCTTTTAACTTCATTGACTATCTCTGCTTTCTTTACCATTCGAGTAAATACTCGTAATGCTTTTTCCAAATCGTCCTTCCCATCTCCCTTTACTTCTACATGCATAAAACCCCCTTTCGTATTTTATTTTATATTATTTTTTGGGTTTCGGAATCAATCTTCCGTTTTGAACAATATGCGTAACTACACCATCTTTTCCATATCGTCCAAATTTCATATCTATCAGTCCCATTGATTTAACTTGTTGTGCAATCAAGCTAGTTTCTGGTTCTGACTTTGTTTTTTGTGTTTGTTTTGGTTCATCCGTTTGTGTAGGTTTATTTTTTGGATGATCATCTTCTTCCTTTGCTTGATGTGCTAAAATTTTTGCGTCAGGAAATTCTTGTCTAAGTCGCTTTACTGCTTCAATATTTTTTGGGGAATCGTCAATAAACGCAACTTTGTCAAATCCAGCTTGAATGTGTTTACGGATATAACTTGCTTTCTTTTCAGGATCAGAGCTTCCAATCGCTGCAATAGATACACCAGAAGTAATTCCATTCATCTTTAAAAATTGTGCAACTGGTAATGTATGATTGCGTGCTGTTAAAATTGAAATCTTATCAGCTCGTCCAATAGCTTGTTTTAATAATTTAATAAATCGTTGAATGGGACGAGGATTAATTAATTGATCAAATTGAGAGAAATCAAACTGATCACCCTTTTCTGGTTCGTACACCGCAAATTCCGCGGGGTCCATTTCCGTTCGTTCACCATTACGAATAAGAATTACCTTGGCATCTGTGCGTGCCAAGGTATCATCAAAATCACTAACAAACAATATTTTACCGCTTGCCATATTATCTAGTTACTAGTTTATACGCAGTAGCTACCATTTTATTAACAGGAAGTGATAACATTTTCTTGCGATTTTCCGGTGTTAACTTATGTAACACTTTTGTTAATAATGCAGCGGTATATACATCAACAAACACCCCATCCAATTCCATTGGTTTTTTATCTTTGACGATTGCAAATATTTTACTTTGCTTTTCACTATAATCTTCATCGAAGGTAACCAATGTTGGATCATTGGAAATATGTGGCTGTTGTGAAGTTTCCGGTGGGAAATCCGACACAGGTGTTCCACCAATCGCTATTTCATCCGATGTTTGTAATATTTCCTTGATTTTCTTTGGTAAATCTTCAATTTTTGTTGTTGCGTATTTTTTCACATCCGCATGTGACATCTTTCTAGCCAATTTTCTTGCAATCGAACTAAATTTTGTAGGATCCGCTTTACCGGTTTGTATAGCATGTACAATACCAAATAATTTTTGTTGCGCTTTACTAACTGCTGGCATGTTACTTCTCCAAATATATTTCCGGATGTGAATATCGATATTTTCGCATCAATGTACCTGCTACCGCATTTGCTTCATTTTCTACAGAGGATCCATCACTACCATCCGGTTCAATATCTTGTTCCATTTGCTTGTGGTGAACCAATTCGTGTGCTAAGGTACGCAATACATCGGCAATGTGTCGTTTACCAACATATATGTACAATTCATCTGCATCTGGTGTATAAGTTCCAAATGTATGTCCCAACGGTTCGTTAGTTAAACGAATTTTTTTGGGTAAATGACTTAATTGTAATTCCCGAGCAACGAATTTTACAAAGTCATGTACAATGGCTTTATTATGAATTTCGTATAATAAATCCATTAATTTCATGATTAGTTTTTCTTCTTACGACCTGCAGTCTTTTTCACTTTTTCTGCTGTGATTTTTGCAGCCTTTTTTACTTTCTTTACTGCTTCTACCGCATCCTTAACATCTACCTTACCATCATTATTTACATCTACAACATCTTTAACAACGGTTTCTACCTTATTTACTGATCGCGTAAATACTGGTTGATTATTTTTGTGTAACCAATATGCAATACCAAATACAAGTAGAACTACAACCAAAACTGTTAACATAAACAACTCCTTTTAAAGATTATTTTAATTCACCCAAGAAATCGTAAATTAATGCATCAATACGAGAGTATGGTGTTACGATTTTACTATCTGCATTTTCATTTATAAATGCACCATGTGTTGATGGATTACTTACGATATCAAAACAAATTAGATTAAAGTCTTCACCGACCTCAACTGTACTTTCACCAATTTGTTTTACCGATCCCATACCACGGGATGAAACACCCAATCGGATGTTATTCTTAATTAATTCACGAACAATATTACCAGATGGAGTAGAAAGAATTTCAATATTTCCCTTTACATCAGTTCCTTCAAACCACAAATCTGTTACATTACAGCATACATTTTTTAGATTGACTACAGGACTTTCTGGATGGTCAAGTTCTCCTAATGCTCTGCGCTGTACCACGAAGTTCTGTTTGTATACTGCCGCTTCACGTGCTAATATATCTTTTGGATATACTCTTCCGTTTTGATTTTTGTGATCGGCTCTTTGTAATACCACATCTTTTAATACGAGTGGTTTACTTATATCCATTGCTTCGTTTAATAAAGTGTTGTCATATGAAATGACATTATATTCAACTAAAAGTGTTTGCATATTATTGTCCACGAATTTCACGGATGCGTGTTGCAATAGAAAGAAGTTTGGATTCCAACTTCAATAATCCTTGCTGTGTACGCTTCCATAGTTGTTCACTTGTTATACCCGACTCATTTTTTAATCGAGCGTTCATTTTTATTACCCGTTCTATTTCGTGTAAATTTTTATTTAAATGAGAAATGGCGTCTGCAATTTTTCTATGTGGTGATTTCGTCACATCATTTTTATATTCATAATATTTATTTTCATTTATATCTTTTGTGACGATTTCCATCTTATCGGCGGGACGATTTATATCCTTTTCACCACGAGGAGTTAATTTAAATCCTGTTGTGTCGGTTGCAATGTGTTTTGCTCTATCTACCGATGCTTTTTTATTACCTCGAAATGCATACGGGGTAAGGTATCCAGGAACAGCAGAAGTGGTGGTCATTTCTTCTAACTGTGATCTGATCATTTGTCGGATCATTTCTCTGAGTCTATCGTGTTGATTCATAGGTTAACTCTTATTTTCTAGTGTCTATTGCTTTAGTAATTTCCAAAGCAATGAGTAATGCAGTCATATGATTTTCTTTTACTATGTTAACCGAACGAATTTTTTCTAGTTGTGTGATAACTTCAGACAATTTAATACGGGTAATCTTGTTATCTACAAATTTGGTTTTTATTTTTAATTCATTAACAAGTTGTTCTGCTTCCTTTACAGCGTATTTTTTTAACTGTTCACCATTTGATACATTGTAAATATATTCTCGTAGTAAATTTTTTTGTCTGTCATTTAATCCTGCATACTTTTCATTAAATCTTTCTATTAATATACGATAGGATAATAGTCGTAAATCTTCTTCTTGTGCCTTTAATGTTTCAAATAATTGGGTATCATTTTTTATTTCTTTATTAACAAGATTACCCGTAAGATGCTCTACTATAGTAAACTTTGCAGAAACTAAACTGTCTATTTCTGCGTAGTCTGTAATTTCGTTAATCATCCCGTCAAACATTTTATAAATTGACGCGTACACTTTATACGAAGGAATTCTTGCATCCAAGAATTCTTTTAAATCGTAAAACTTTTTAATTTCTTTAATTAAATTATATTTTTGTGTACTGAGCATATTTTCATTTAGTCTCTTTCGTTGTTCGGAAATTAATCCGACCAACTGAAATGCTTTTTCTTCACTCAGGTTCTGAACATTGAAAAATGATCTATAGAGTATTAATTCTTTACCCAATTCTGTTTTAGAATTGAAGTATTCTCGCATAAGTTTTATAGCCGTATCACTTTTACGGTTTTCCAATGCGTCGGAAGTAATTTTACGGACTAATAATTCGAAAAGAATGCCCGTATTACGAATTTTGTTGTGTCTGACGTTTGATTTCATATGTATTCCATTTTGTGACATATTATACCGTCATATATTAAATATAACGAATATTTATAAGACTTTAGTTTTCAAGGTCTAAAATATTATTTTCATCTAAAAAAGAACCAGTTTCTTGTGATTCCATAATAATTTTTTTATTATTCTTTTTACCAAAGAAAGATTGTAATTCTAATGCCAACGGAGACTTGCGTTTATCGTTTCGCTTTTTACCTACAGACAACACATCACTATTTTCTTTACTACCCAGTGGATCTCTTCCTCTAGGGTGACTATCTTGACCGTATGACATTCCAGTTTTTGGTCTACCCATCTTGGCTTCTTCCAATTCTTCTTCTGGAATTTCTTCTAGTTCACTTTCTTCATCACCAGTTTCTAATGATGCAAGAATCGTATCTACATCATCAATTTGTTGTTCTTCTTCTTCCGACGATGGTGTTTCTTCTGGTGATGTTTCTTCTGGTGGTGTTTCTCCGGTAGGAGTTCCCGTTTGTTGTGGTTGTGATGCCTCTTGTTCCAATCTAGTAAGTTCGGCCATTCGTTTGACATCATTCATGACTTTACTGCGTTCTTCATTAGCCATTTCTTCCGACATTTCAAATATATTATGGTAGATCCAATCTTGTGATATTAGTTTGGTACCCATCATATCGTTTGCAACTTGTACCTTTTCCTTCCACATATTGAGTTTTTCTTGTTCATATACAATAGAAGGTGATGTCAAACTTAGTTCAAAATCAACTAATTCTTCGTCACGGAACCCTTGGATATACAAATGTACAATAGCAATTTTAGTTAATTCCGATACCATAATTCGTTGGATGCGTTCAATTGTACGAGCAAATCGCACATCTTGTGCAGCCAGCGTAGCTTTTCCATTAATATCTTCTTCATATCCTATAAATGATTTAGGGACTTTAAACGCAGCCATTAATTTGTTTCTTAAATATTCAATATCTTCGATTGCATTGAATTGCAATCCAGGAAGATTTTGAATATCGGTTCCTGAGTCTTTGCCGCGGACAGGAAGATAAAAATCCTCTGTAATATTCTGCATGTTATAACGAAGGTTATAATCTCCTGTTTGTGGATCCACCAACGGAGTTTTTTTCATGCGATCCATTACACGATTCATGAAGGTATCAATTTCTGCCGGCGGGATATTGCCAATATCTACTAAAATTTTACGCTTATCCGGTGCTCGCATAATACGATGAATTAACATCGCATCTTCCATAAGCTGGAGTTGTTTCCAGACACGACGACCACCTTCAATCATGGCTTTTCCATAGGGAAGAAAATTTGTATCGGCTAATAAACGAAAATGTGCAATTTCAAAATTTTCGAAATCTGTCTTGCCTAGTCGCAAGAAATCATTTTCGATTTTGAATCGCACACTGAATGGTTGGTCGGGTTGTTCGCCTTCGATACGAATGGTTTCATAAACAGATAACGGTATAGCATTAACTACACCATATTCTTCATCTAAATCTAAATATAAAAAGAAATCTCCGTACTTTGCCATGTTACGAACCCACGGCCAGAGATTAAACTCTACATTTAAAATATCATAAAATAAATTATGTAAAATTTCTTGAACATTTTGATTTTTTGCTTTAATACTTAATATCTGTCCAAATTCATCTTTGATTGTACTTTCATCTGCATAAATGTCCAATACCGATGAGATGATGGGATCGTTGTCCATCATATCATAATCACGGAATAACTGTAATCGTGATCCTTGGAATGCAGCGGCAGCTTCGTATCGCCCGTGTGAAGATCCATATCCACCCGTCAATGACGAGTACACGCGATGATAACGATCTATACCTCGTCTATTAACAAACGCTTGGATATTATCAGTATCGGCTACTTTTAATTTTTTTCCACCGATATTTCTTACAACGGTGTTGGTAGAAAAAAGTCTCTTTAATCTACCAAATAATGATGTATCTGCCATAATCCCTCAGCTTTTAGTATATATATAATTCGTCCAATGCTTTCACAGCTTGACGAACAGTTTCTACATTAACTTTCGTGGATTTACTTGTTATTAAGTTATTTAACTTTTCTCGGAGAATTGCTATAGGTGCTTCAACTTCAGCTAATTGAGTCATTTGCCATGTAGTCATAGTATTATAATTATATGGCATTTCATTAACTTTGGTAATTCCTTCTAATACACGAGATAATAATTCTGTGATTTGTTTTTGATCTGACTCTTTTAACTCACCCATACATTTTTCTAGTATTACTACTAAACGAGTTGGAATGATACGATTTTCTTTTCCAGCTTCGTTCAACAAAATATTACTTAATTTAATCATTGTGATTTCTCCTTGTCGAGTCGTACTCGCATTTTCTTAACATCTTTTGGTTTTGGTGCTCCACGAATATAACCACCAGGTGCTACTAGACCCGACGCGGTTGGTGATGCTCCTGCTATCCCACCAAGTTGCTCATTAGTTTTTTCTACATGCTTTAATAATAATGAATAATACTTTGGATTTTCTTTAAGATGTGCTGCGGCAATTTTTGCCGTTGTCAACACATTTCCATTAGTTACATCTTGGTGTTCTAATTCTGTATTCATTCCTAAAAAGAATTCTGTTGGGTTAAACTTATAACCCATTTTATCTAATATCTTGTCGGATTGTTCCCGTGAAATTTTCTTTTTCATATTATTACCAAGTACGACATGCCCAATAACGAGCAGAAGTTCTATCTTTTGCAGTTGAACAACGATGTCTTGCACGGAATGATTTACGACGAGAAGGAATGTTCTTTTTAATCTTCATGGTCTTTTCACCACGGCGTTTTGCTGAAGTTCCACCATGACCAAAATTAACTTTCTTGATATTTCCACTCTTTGGATCACGAACATATACCTTAAACTTCTTGACATCACCTCTCATAATTTTACCAAGAGGAACCTTACGGCCGTGATATTCTGCTTCACCAAGTTGATTTTCGTGTAATCCATCAAGAACTTCAATTAGACATTCATTACAGAATTCACCTTCTGTTAATTCATCGTCTGATGTAACATCACTTTCTGGACGGTGGTAAAGTTCCTCTACTGGAACACAATTTGGTACCATTTTACCGTTAAGTTCCTTCATACCAACTTGTTTATATCCATCCCAACAAGATTCACATAGGATATCTGTTAATCTAATCATAGTATCTCTCAATGTCAAGAGTCTTACTTCTTTTTAAAGGTAGAAACCATTGTTGGTTTTCCACCTGGGTTTCCTGCTTTTCTTTTTCTAACAACAGCGGATCGTTTTTCACCTTTACTCATTGCTGCGGCTGATCGAGCTGGTCTACATTTTGGATATTTTGCAGATCCTCCCCGTCTTTCCTTTTTACCAGCAGAAGCGCCACATGGGGGATGTTTTCCAGTTTTTCTATCTGTTCTGGATATATCCACCCATTTTTGACGAAGCCACTTTCCTAAGTTACCCTTAGTTTTATATCGTTCGTCAAGTTCATCAATTACTTCTTCTAGTAAATCTGCTAAAAGTATCATATTGGTTTTGATTTGGTTTTACCACCGCGTTTTCTTTTTCTTCGTCCCGCACAATGTGCTTTCTGGGAGAAACCTTTTGGATTACTACAGTTTATGGACTTTTTATATTTTTTTGTCCATCTTTCCAAAATAATATCTACTAACTTAATCACTTTTTTCCTTTTTTCCACCCACCACCCATACTCTTATATTTCTTAGCTGCCCAGAGATTGGCGTACGCAGATGGATATACTTTAAATTTGGAACGAGCGGCTGCCTTTGCTCGTGCCCATTTATCAGGACTTGTTGGAATATTTTTTTCTAATAAAGAAATTACTTCTTGTATTCTCTTTGTAGTTTCTTCGTCCAATCGTACTGTTAGTTGTTCCGAGAAAAAGTCTGTATATTTCATATTATTTTAAGAATTTTAACTTGTATATTGTTGAATTGACCAACCCCGAAATTTCATCAACGATATTATTAAGATCACCATCTTGCGGTAATCCCTTACGAACACTATCAATATAAGTTGATAATCCAGTAAAATACTTCACTACTTCATCACCTTCAAAGTATTGTTTTTGTGGTGTATAACCACGAATAATACCGTAACGACCTTGGTAAGTTTCTGCGTATGTATCTACCAAATCTACAATTTCATCATAATATTCATTCAATGCTTTATGAGCAGCATACGACGATGTTTGCAAATGGAAGATATGTGCTTGGTCACGACTATTGAATAGTGTGGACAAAAACTTTGCTACCGTTTCCATTACATTGTTCCTGTAGATGTTGTTTGGTCCTTTTCACTACTGATATATTGTGCAGCAGATTCGGTATATTCCTTGGCTAACGAAATCTTGTTTTGCACCCATTCTGGTAAGTTGGTATCATCCGACAACATATCATGCAACATTTGTGCATTTCTGATAATAGTTTGTAATTGATTCTTTGCCATATCGCCTTCATAATCATATTCACCGGAATCAATTTTGTCTTTAGGTCCGATTTCTTCTTTCTTTTCCATTGCCTTAGCGATGGCATCACGACGAGCTTTTAAATACTTGTCTGAGGAATCCTTATCACCATCGTTATCAATATCACCATCTTCCTTACCAACGGCATCAAGAGCTTCCTTCACAGCGCCAACTGGCTTATCACCGATTCCTTTTATACCAGCTACCAATCCCATAAGTCTAATCATATTACTTCTCCAAATTGTTTAGAACGATGTCTGTCCTTTCTTTTTTGCTATTAAATACCGTCTATATAAATCTCGTTTGGCTCGCAACATCTTATCCGTTAAATCTATTTTACCATCATTATTTACATCAGCATCTTCTTGACCCATAGGATCTCTTCTCTTGTGCTGTTTTTTGTATTCACCAACACTATGCACGGTTTTTTCATCCGCGTCTATGTCTGCTTGGGTAATTTTATAACCACTAAATGGATACTCTTCGTTGTTAGAATGATCACATCCACAACCTTCACAGCATAGTTCAGAAAAAAAATCTTTATATCTCATATTAATTTTTTTTATCTTTTTGATCTATAGATTTATTTGTTGCCGTTGCATACAAATATGATTTCCAATCTTTTCCAAATTTCTTCTTGAAGTAACTTACAGATCTCTTATTAGCTAATAATTTTTTACCAATTTTGTCCCGTCCAGAAACTTGCTTTGGTGTCATTTTTCTGGGTGGTTCACGGCTGGCAACTGTTCGTTCGTCCAATTCTTCTTCGGATTTCTGTTGCATTTCTTGAAGAACTGCTTGTATTTCTTCTTGTATAATGCGTAATATTTCTTCTTTCGTCATAAGATACATCCTCGGTAAATTCAACAAAGACACTACATTATAAGTAGTATATTAATCTAATAACCAACTAATATCCTCGGTAATTTGACCAATTTGCATCTTGTAAGGATCTTGTTTTGGTCTATTATTGGTATATACCATACCCTCTACTTGGTATCTCGTTTTTTCTATAGCTAACTTTGTTAATTCTATACCTTCCTGTCGTAATCGTAACGCTGTATCCCGTACCCAAAGCCCAATACACAAAGCCATAATCAAATCATCGTTATAACTAGACAAAGCTTCCGGCCGTCCATTTTTCCAAATAAAAGTTTCTAATTCCGCACATGTACGAGTAGAACGAATAGTAAAACTATTTTCTAACATATACTCTTTTAATCTGGAAATGATTAGTGGACGCGTTCGTTGTGATGTGGTAAATCCAGGTACCATGCTTCGTTCTTCCTTGTGATACTTTCCAGACATTTGATGCTCTACATCCACATATTGTAAATCCTTTGACATATAAAAGAGATTTTTATATCCACGATCAATAATCTGTTGTATAGCGTTCCATCCAATACTACTATTTTCTGGGATAAGTAATGCGTCATTGTACTCGGTTGCTATCGACACCAACATATTACCAAACTGTTTGGTTTCTACTTTCCCCTTATATTCTGCTACTTGTGCGGAGGTTTCTATGTCTATGACATGAAATGCAGAATAATCTTCACCATCACCACGAGATACGTCGGCGGATACTACATAAGATTTTCCTGGTTGTGCGTATTCCCATATCCACAAATTGCCATCGAATCCACCTTTGGTAATTGGTTCTTGAACAAAGGTACTTTTGTAAAATTCAATAATTTCTGCCGGTATAACCGTGTTACCAGAAAATATGAACGATGCGTCATGTTCTTGTATTGCTTGCAATTCACCCATCAGTTCAGTTTGTCGATCTCTCCATGCTTGATCTCGTTCTGGGTGTACCCGCCAGTCCAATAGTATTGGATTGAAATTATTTTCTTTAGACTCTGCTTGTTGCCACATTTTATGGAAGAAATTACCTACACCGTTTGGAGTAGATAATAATATAGCCTGTCCACCCGTTGAAAGTGTACTTGATGCAGCGGTCCAGATTATATCTGCTGCATCAATAAACGCGGCTTCGTCAAGAATCAAAAGAGAAAGAGCTTCCGATCTACCAGCGTCTGGACTAGATGCCACTGCTTTAATCTGTGATCCGTTAGCAAATTGTAATGATAATTTATTATTAGTAACGATAGACCCCCGTAACCAAGTTGGTAAGTTATCATGCATAAATTTTACTTTCGTTACTAGATTTTTAGCAGTTTCTTGTTTTGTTGCAATAACTAAGATATTTTTGTCGTTATGAAATAACATTAACCACAAAGAATATCCAGCAACTAATGTAGAAATACCAATCTGTCTTCCTTTTAAAACAATATTATATTCATGATTTTCAAAATCTAAAAGAGCTTCTTTTTGATACTTGTATAAATTAAACAACACCCGACCACGGATCGGATGTTGAATATATGAATATTTTGTTAAAAAATACTCCGCAGACATGGCGCATTTTTTGTATTCTTCTTTAATTCTTTCTCGTAACTGTTGTGCTGATGTATTCATATTATTTAGCTATTACTATACCTGTTATTAGTCCTATAGCTGCTCCACCAATGAATGCAGCTTTTCTTGTTGGTTTTGGTATAAACCCAAATACCTTTGTTTCTTTTTTGTATGAGTTCATTACATTATCTAACTGTGTTTGTAACAAATCTGCCTTGGTATTAGCAACTCCTACACTTGTTTGTAATAAAGATATTTGTGTTTCTCGTTCTCCGATAATTTTATCTTTTGTGTTGATGATTGTATCTGCTACAGCAACTTGTGTTTTCAAATTGTCAATAGTGCTGTCTTGTAAGGCAATAATTGTAACGGTGTCGGTTTCCACTTGTCTACGAGATTCCAAATCTTGTTGTTTATAAACAAGTTTTACTTTTACTTTTTCTTTTACAGACACATCCGATTTCAGTTGTGTAATTGCATTTTCTCTTTCCACTACTTGAACTTGTAGTGTTTCTAAAGAATCGTTTAATTGTTGTGTCTGTTTTTTAGTTTGTTCTACTTGTGCTTTGAGTGTATCCAATTCTTTACCACTACAATCTTTCGAAAAGTACAAGAAAAGCACTATAAGACCAACTATAATTCCTTTATTGACAAGATCAGTTTTTTGTAATATAGTAAATAATTTATTCACCAATGACAGTATTTTGTTCAGAAACTTCATCGAATTCTCCGGCTTCAACTTTGATTAAGTGATCTTTTAATTTTTGTATTTCTTCTTCCAAATCTTTTCGTACTGTATCCAGATCTACATGCCACTGTTCAATCATCAAGATTTTTTCTTGATCAGCATGAATAAATTCTGGTTTTGACAGATTATTATGATAGTCCTGTAATTCTTGGATTTTATCTTTTACCCAATCAATATGACTTTTTTTACCTCGTTCAATAACGGTGTCACGCCACTGTCCAGATAGTTTTAATTCCATTTCTTCTTTTTCTAGACAATTATAGCAAAAACCACGCTTTTTGTACGCCTTCATGTGTATCCCGTTCAGAGGAGTGTTACACTTTGGACACCACCACGGAGTTTTAAGACCATCGAGTTTTGTAATAACTTGAACAACGCCGTTTTTCTTAGTCCACTGTCTACCGTCCAGACCAACCCAGACATCACCCTCATTTCTATCTACTTGTTCTGGACGCCATCCAACAGTTATTTTTTGTTCTTCCTTATTCATTACTTCACCAATTCTTTTTCTTACATCTCGTAACGCTTTTTCATCCATTTGTGCCATAGTAACCTCTTATGTTGTAGCGAACTTTTTGGCTCGTTCTTGTGTACTAAAATATCTTACTTGATTTTTCTTATTTTTACCACCAAAATTACCACCACCCGTTTCCCAAGTTTCACCTGGTTTATAGAATGACGGATCTTTTGGAGTTACTTTAGCTCGTATTTTTGGAGCTTTTGTTGGTTCTGTTTTTTTCATCTTAGCTTTGGCAGCTTTATCCCCACCATGCTGTTGTGTCAATTTCAAAGCTTCTTCGGAATCTGTTGTTGTTTTTACAATTTGTTTAAAAACTTCTGGATTAAACTTTCCATATATCATTGTAAAAATTTCTTGTTTTGCTCTATCTGTTATTTTTGGATCTCCCATCAATGCGCGTACTTGAGTACCACTGATATTTTTTCCTTGGAGTTGTAACTGCATTTCTGGAGCAACAATGAAATATCCTTTTTCCTTATATCCAGATTTTGATTTCTTGTCGTCATACTGTGAAAAATATTTACTACCAGCCAGTCTTTCAGAATCTTTTTGACTGACTGCTGTAACAAATACAGTGTTATCCGGTAAAGTATCTGTTATTTCTTTTGGTGCGTATGGATTTTTAACTTGTACTACTTTATCTTCTGGGATATCAAACATTTTTGTCATAATATTTTTCTTTTGTTTGAATCCAAACGGTGATTTTATTGGGTCGGTCTTATCACTGGTTCCTATATACACATTATCTTTACCAAATTTTTTGACCAACGCTCTATAAATACTATAATGTCCAGCATGAAACGGTTGAAATCTACCAGGAAAAATAGCTACTGTTTTTTGTTCTGTAGGTTGTGTTACTGGTTCTGTTGTAGTTTTTTCTGCTGATGGTTTTTCTGCAGGTGCTTCCTCGGCCTTTCCTTTGGCAAATTTTAAAGTACCCAATATTTGATTTACCGGTGCGAATGTACCAGTAAACTTATATGGTTTTCCTTTGTATATAAATACCAATCCTTCCGATGGTACTACCTTATCAACACCAATATCATCCAATCGTTCTATTTGTTTTTGTAATTTTGCTAATTTACTCGCATCATCTGTATCCTTTAGACTTTTTATAGTGTCCAACAATTCTTTTTTCAACGATGCTGTTAATTCTGGATTGTTTGCTGATAATGTATTTGTTACACGACGAAGTGTATCCGCACCGACTCGTAGAAAAATACTTTCTAATGGACGATTTGCTACATTCTGAGCGTCTGTTAGTTTATTTGCTTCGTACTCACGGAAAAACTTTTTCTTTTCGGTGTCCTCTATATTTTTAACTCCAAATTTCTTTTCACCCAATGCCCATCTTGATATTAGACCCTCTTTCTCTTCTGGTGTCCATTCCACTCCCAGCTTATCAATTTCTCGTGACCACCATTCTTTCTTGTAGTCTTCAATCGTACTTTTATCATCTAATCCATATTCATTTTGAATACGAGCAATTTGTGCTCCATAATCTTTCATCTTTTCTTTATCACGAGCAGTTTCAGCATCGTTAAAAGCAATAGTACGCGGACCAGAAATACCAAATGTTTTTTGTTGTTGTGCGTTTACTTTTGTGATTTGATCCGACAGTGTTTTACTATCTGTTATATTACGACCAACTTCATTTCCTTCTTCATCATACTCAACTGTTCCGTGAAATACCAACACACTCTTATCATATGGTATAACATTTTTTGTATCTGGGAATATAACTTCCACATTCATAAACTTAGAACCGTTTGCAAACATCGCATCTCGTTGATCTTGAGGTAGTGTACCCACAGCCTTCGTTAGATCTTCTGCTGCTCCGGTAAATGCTTTTTCAATATTACCACGACCAGCAAACATTTGTCTAATACCAGCTAGATCCAACGCGTTTTTACCACGATTTTTTACTTGTCCTTTGTTTCTAGCAAATACTACTTGTCCATCACGAACCGTGAACATGATATTTTGTCCATCTAATTTTTCTGTAACGGGTGCTTCGGCATCCAAACCTCCCACGAGGCCTCGTTTAACCATTTCTTTTATATCCGAAAATGTTAATGTATCATCCTCATATGGATGTGCCAAGTGTCCAGCAGCACCACCTTCAGTAATGAGTTGCCACGGACCATTTGGTACCATACCTTCAACTAATTCAGAAAGATATACATATTCTAAATTTTCATTCTTTTTGTCTCGACCATGATCTTTACGAGCAAGTTTCCAATTACCATTCTTTGCACCATTTGGATGATGCACATCGTGATTTTTCATTTTAGACTTACCATATTTTTTGACAGCTTTTGCTCGATCACGGTTTCGTGCAACACGGTCATCTTGCGTCTTTTTAAGATAGTTTCGAACTTTTTCGGGATGACGACGGTTGTATCTGCGCATCCGTTCCGTACTAGACAATGCTTCATTATTTAAGAACTCATCGTCTTGTTCTGGACCAAGTGAGTAGGGAAATGCGAATGCGTTATCTATATTTTGTGGTTTTACTTCGTCTGTTTTCTTTTTCATACTATTGATAAACTTACGATAGACCGCAGCTGCTGATGCTTTACCTGCTGCTCGTGCTCGTTGTTCCATAGCAACAGCTGCTTGTATTTTGTGCGCATGACTACGACCACTATTACGAATTTTTGATACACTGGCCTTAGCATCTTCTGGTGTAGCAAACTTTAATCCGTGAATAGTTCCTTTGGGATTTTCATCGGTGTATAAGTCAGAATGTTTCTTACTACCAGCAGGTTGACCTGGTTTTCTTGGTATGCGTTTATCTTCTTCTACTCCACCATCACCACCTGCGTCTTCACCACCAGCGTCCCCACCTGTATCACCACTATCGGTTGGTTCCGTTGGTGGTGTTGTTGGTTCTTCTTTTGGTTTCTCACCAGTTTTCATTATATGCGGATACAAAGGATAGAAAAATCCATAGCGTTTAATTTTTTGTTTAGCTTTTTTACGCTTCTTCTTTGCTTCTTCCAAAGTATCGGTAGTAGTGATAGATAATTCTTCCACAAGATCAGGTGCGAGTTTTTCGACCAAAAAATTGTGTTGCTCAATATAATCATTTAATACTACTACTTGTTCAAAAAGTTTATCTAAATTCATCGTCTTGAACCTGAGAAGAAGGTTGGTATTGATTGAATATTTAAATCCAACGCGTTATTATTGATATCAAACAAGTCAGTTTTAAATACTAAACTTGCAGTTGTTTGTGTTGTGTTAGGTACTGTGATTGTGACTTCATCAGGACTAAATGCGTATTCTTCAGCAACCTTTAATGAAATGTTTGCAATTTGCCAAAATCCATTGTTAATAACAAATCGTAATCCCGCATTACCAATTCGCGGAACAGTGAAGTTAAATGTTTTATTTGGAAAGTATGCTACTTTTTCTTTTGTACTAACAGATGCTATTTTTTGTCCGAATATATTGTCACCCACTATAGCAGATCCAGTTAAATATACATCCATTACATATTGACTTGAAGTAAATGCATATGACGCAGAAGTTGTATATACATAACTATCGAACTTCAATGTGTATTCCGATGTTGGGAACAGATCAATTTCTTTACGAGTACCAATGAAATAACTACTAGTAGCTGTTACGGCGTGTCCAGCATCTAACATATAATTGTTATCACGACTCAAACTGATGTGCGCTGATGCACTTATAGTATCGTCACCATACGAAATATCTGGTATTCCTGACCCCGTAACATTATGTGCATACCAACTTGCAGTTAATATCGATAATGTATTGAATACTCCGATTGGTTGTTCTCTATCATCTTGATCTGCTGAACTTGTTATTAATAATTCACCTACTCGTGTCGGAGTATCTGCAACGAAGGCGAAATCTGTTTGAGAACCGGCTTGTCTATTGGAAGTTTTAATTCTAAAAATTTCACCACTGATCGTATCCAAGTTGATAATACGAAGTTTTGCGAACGATAATATACTACCCGTTGTTAAAGTAGAACTTTCACTTACATGATAATATTGTATAGAACCAGTAATGGATTTCGCTGTTCTAACATATGTCGTTGCGGACGCCGTATATAAATTTTCACCAATTTCATACTGTCCATTTCTAATTGGTGTAATATTTAATATACTACTATCTACAGAACTTGTAATATTTGTGTCGGTAAATGACTTTGATGCGTTCAATAATGAAAGTGGTAAATTTAGTGATGCTGTGTGAATTTGTGTAATTTCTATAGATTCGGTTGTTGCTGGTATTGTACCTCTGTATGTTCTTTGCTGTAAGGTAAAACTACCAGTTATTTTTGGTGTTAAGTGTGACGAGTTAAATTGAATTGATTCACCATCATTTACAATAACAATATATCCTTGTTGTTTATTTAAAACAGATTTTGGTTTCAAAGTTATATTTGATATTGCAGTATTAATTACTGATTGACTTAGTAACGAACCCGTTAGTAACAACTCATCTACTATTATTTCAGGTTGTTTTTTAATTCTAATTGGTGTTATATTTTTTGTTTTTGGTTCTATAATAATTTTTTTCTGCCATCGTACATTTGGTGATCGTGTTACCTCATTGGGTAATACTGTGTTCGTTTCTGCGTTTATTCTTGCGGTTCCTACGATGTTTAATAGAGCAGAACCACGGGGTGTGTTTTCATACACTTCAACAACCACCAATCTCGCACCACCTTCCACAAATCCTTTAATAGCTTCTACATATAAACTATTACCGTTAGAGTCTATAATTTCTATCAAAACCTCTGTGTTTGGTTTTAGTAGATAAGTTCCAGATATTAGAAAAGCATTACGACCACCACTAAATACACCAGATAACTGTTTTATATTAAAATATAAAGATTCTGGTGCTGTATCATTTATTAATACTGGTAGTGTTGCTAAATTTTGTTTTGATAATGTTTTTCTAGTTCTTGGCATAGTTTCTCATCATTATAACTACTCAATATAAATAGTTATCACGATTGAATATAGGAGAATCCGTCCTCTCTTTTTATCTCAATTAAATTGTCTACCATATCTCTGACCACATCCAAATGACTGATAACGATAAGGAAGTCAAACTGGGCTTTCAGAATACCAAATAGGGTATGCATCGAAGTCATATTCTCAGCGTCTAGTGTTCCCAATCCTTCGTCTACTATCATAAAATTTGATTTTGGAAGATTACTTGCGTTAATCAAAGCTACACGGATTGCCAGACTACTAATGAACCGTTCCATACCAGACGAATTTTCCAGCGGCCATACACGGTCATAATCGTAGTTTAACTTACCCACGATGTTCTTTCCGTCCACTTCAAGTGAGATAGTGAATTCCACAATCTGACTTAAAATATTATTTATTTCAGCTTCGATGTTTGGGATTGCCTTACTCATCAATTCGTATGGGATACCATCACGCCCCACCGCTTCCATGTAATACTTGTATGCTTCATAGGTCGCTTCCAACTCCTCAGCTTCCTTAATCTGGTTCATAATGTCCATCTTGGTGGCTTCCAAGACCTTGATTTCACCATGCAAGTCACGGACCACCTTTTCCATATGGTCAGCCTTTTTCTTGGATGCGGTAATGTCATATTGGACATGAACGATTTGTTTGTCTACTTCAATATTGTATTCAATATTTTCTTTGTTTAATCGATTAAGTTCAATGTCTTTTTCAATTTGTTCCCGTTTACGATCACATTTTTCAATACTAGTCAATAATTTCTGAATGTCTAATTCAATCCCACTAGCTTTCTTTTGTAGTTGCTGAACTTCAGTTTGTAACTTCTCATAATGTGTACAAACATTGACTTTCTCAATTAACGGTTCCATCTGTTGCTTGATTTCGTTTACCGCATCTTCTTGTTTGGATTGAAGTTCATATAAGTCAATCAACTCGTGAGTAACCGATTCCATGTCCTCAATAATTGACTTATTGTTTTCTACGCAAACATTACAATCGGGATTATACTTGTAACTTTCCAATTTAGTCTTGAACTTTTCCTTTTCAGTAACCTTTGAAGTGGTCAACTTTAAAGCATTACTTCCCTTATTAAATAAATCACATAATTTATTATACTCATCAACCGACTTACGAAGTTCTGGAATGTTTGCTTCCGTTACTTCGTTTGTTTTTTGTGTAATAGTTTCATGTAATGATTCCAATCGTGTTTCTGCTTGTAATTTTTCTTTTTCATACACAACCGCATTTTCTGCCATTTCATCACGATTAGACAATAAAGTACCGATGTCTAACTCAATGTTTGGAACTGGTCGTTTTTGTTCTTGTAAACTCTTTAACTTTTCGTATAAAATTTCTTGTTCCTGTTTTACCTTTACAAATAATTCCTCTACTCTTTCATGTTCCTCGCGAGTTATATCCAACTTATTTTGGGTGTCTGATAAGGTCTGAGTGAAGTCTATCTTCTTGAACTTACGGAGTGCTCCCGAAATTTCTTTCATCTCGTCATTTGCAGTATCGCATAATTTGTCAAAGATACTCAGCCCCATAAATTGAATAAGAAGATCTTTTCTTTCTGAGTGTGACTTATCAATAAACAGAGCATTACTATTTTGACTACTAAGTGCTGTTAAGACGAAATCTTCGTAAGTACCAACATAATTACGGATATTTGCATTGGTATCACGACGATCCTCACCATTTAACGATTCGTGGGTACCATCTGGATTTTCTCGCCAGAAAGACACATCTACTTTGACATCTCCATTTTTCTTACGAGTTCCAGTTCTACGAATATAGAAAATTTCATTATTAATTTCAAACTTTAACTGACAGGTAAACTCATCTTTACGATTGTTCATTATATGATCACCACGGAATGCCCGTGGTGTCTTGTCATATAAGGTAAAGATAAGGGCATCCATAGCAGAACTCTTACCAGATGCGTTTTGGGCAAAGATACCATATATTCCCTTCATCTTCCCAAAGTTAATAATATTATCCTCACCATATGAGAACATATTAGAGAATTTTAATTGAAGGGGACGCCAATTGATATTACGCGAATGATCATCGTGGACGATCTGCGCATTAAGATTTTTATTAACATCTAGAATTTTTGTCATTAAAATTCTATCAATTGTATCATCGTATTGTCGTTCCAACCAATCTTGGATTAGTTGATTTTGTATATTAATATTCTGCACATCGACTATTTCCAAACCACTTTTCATTTTGTCACGAGTGGAAGTATCGTGTCTAGATTTATTAATACTTAACTCAATAATATTGTGTTGTTTTCGTAATACCGCTGTCAGTTTCTTAACGGCAGAAGTATCAAGGTTTCCTGTGAATATCCGCATGCGAACATTTTTAGGAACATCACTCAATACAGGAACCTTTCCGTTTTTAACCTCTACTGTGTAGTATCCGTAATTATTTGGAAGTGGACGAAACTCAAACGAACAACTACCAACATCCCACATACACCACCCATGATTGTCTACACTTTCCCCATGATTCTGTTGAATGAGGGAAGATGCGTATACAATTACAGGTTTTTTACTGTCCACATCTCGTTCTTGTAATACTTGATGTTTATGGATGTCACCAAGTAAAACCATGTCAAATCCATTAAATGCTGACACTTCAACATGTCTATTCGTAATTGTATATCGCGCATCCGTGGTTGCTCCATGAACGGGCCCGTGGTAAAGAGCAACCTTACGACGAGAATGACAATCCTTGTGGGATGGCCATTTTTCCTTTTCGTCAAGAATGGAGTATACAGCAAAGTCTGTATCTGCGATGGTGTAAACGCCGGAGTACTTAAAATAGTGAAGATCTGTATGATTTATACTATTGATAATTGGTGTCAAACTATCTAATCTATTCATGTTAGATAGATTCAGGTCATGATTACCCGCAATAACGATTGTTGGTGCGATGTCCGCTAAAGTCTTTAAGAACTCCGTAGCCATGACCACCATCTCAGGACTCATATCCGTCTTAGCGTGGACGATATCACCAGCAACGACAATAACCGAGTCGGTCAAATCTTCTTGACGCAACTGGTTATAGAGGGTCTGGAAACATTCGTTATATTCTTCATGTCTCTTAAACAGACGGATATGAATGTCTGCGAGATGAACTATTTTTTTAAGTTTATTAAATGGGACACTTATGTTCATGTATTTTGTAACCTATTTTGTATAAAGTCCTTAAAGGTAGTTGCCTTTGAGTTATTAATAAACTCCCAGGTCTTTTCAAATCCAAGGTCAGCTGCGTCACCACCGTTCACTGACACTTGTGATACTTGTATACCGTGTGATTTTAATTTTTGTTCTAAGATCAACGCCTCCGATTTAGCGTCATCGTCCAATAAAATATATACTTGCTTGACTTGTTTTTCAAGTAATTTTGTCTCTAATTTTTTGGGTATAAATTTACCCAACATAGGAATTGCATTACGCCGTATTGCTATTGCGTCAAATATTCCTTCGCATAGAATAATTGGTTGATTCCAATTTATTTGATCATCGAATACAATAATATTTTTAGATACAGGTGGGTTCTTATATTTCATTCCACCATCATGATAACTTCGTGCGATAAAGTAATTCAACTTTCCCACATCTTCATATGAAGGAACAATTATTCTACCACTGTAATTTCCTGTTTCACAATATCCCATACGATAACGAATTATATCGTATCCAGTAATACCTCGTTTTTTTAAATAATTGATGGCGTGTATATATTCATATGTATTTTCTGGTTTCCACAACGGTTTGAATTCGTGCGGTAAATGTAACTCTACAGTTTCTTGATTTGTTTCTTTGTAGATTGTTACATCTTCATCAGATAATAGTTTACGAAGTTCTTTTATTTGTTGTGGTGATACATCTAACTTTTTAAGTAGTCCTATTAAATGGTTACCTTTGGCACCACATACCCAACAGTGCCATTTATTCTTGACAACGTTGACTGCAAATTTTTTGTTTCGATGATGGCAGAATGGACAGGAAAAGTAATGTTCACCTTTCCCGTGATGTCGAAAGTCGCCTAGTATTTGTGATAAAAGAGAGATTAGATTCATAATTAAGAAATCTAATCTCTCTCCTATAAAAAAACAAGTGTTGATTTATTATTGTTTATTTTTTGTCAATTCAAAGAAGTGTTCTGCTTCTATAATAGCATATGTTTTTGTATTGTTTCTTTTAAAGAACACTACGGGGTGGGTATTTTCCTTACTATTTTTTTCCGCTTGTTGTAAGGCTGACCAAATATTAACCTTTTCTTGGTTCTTACATTCTGGTGAATACGGGAACACTTTCCTAGCAGCTGGACTAAGTTTGATGTCCGTACCCGAATCACCCATAAGTGTCGAGACTACATCATCTGGTTCCAGTTGTGGAAAGTGTTCTAGTATGAGGTCACGAATGGCGTTTTGCAATCGTTTCCCTTTATTTTTTGCGCTACGAGCCTTCATATAACCTCTTTAGTTTTATTATGCAGGATTATATACTAACTTAACCCCTTCGGTAGTTTCATTTATTGTTTTATATTGAGAATCTGCTTTTGTTGCCAAATATTTTTGTATAAGTTTTGAATTATATTGACTTAATTTTGGATCTACAGATCGTGTTTCATAATTAGCAAGTGCCTTTTCTGTATACTTGGTATAATCAGCTTCTGGTGCTTTTGATATTCCTTCTACAGTTAGTGCGTTTTTATTTTCGTCAACAGTAAATTCATCTTGTAGTACATTCTGTGCATCTATAAAATTTGTTGCGTTCTTTTGTCGTATACCTTCATCAAGATTCGACTGTGCACGAACACTAAATTTTTTATCACCACCCTGAATGTTATTTAATCTATCATATTTTTTTGTATCTTGTAACAATTCTACTAATTTTGACATGGTAATCTCCACATTATGTATCAAACTTTACAATGAAAGTTTGAGGAACATTTACTGTTCTGGGTATAGGTCTTGCTAATTTTGCAACAGCAACCAATTCATAACCGTTATACAATCCTATAGTTGTTATATAGGGTGAAAGTGCACCAGATTCAAACAACACCGCCAATGATTCACCGGATGATGCTGTTGCCGATGCCGTTGGGTTGGGGTTTAATTCGTAGTCGGTATATGTTATTGTTGTTGATGCACTCACATATGAACCAGTAACCGACTTCATATATTTTAAACTTGGATTAAAATAACTAGTATTAAAATCCGATGGTTCCAAATTACAAACTACTTTATTTTCATATATAGTAGTCGATGAAGAAAATGCAACATTCAGTGGTATATACTCTTTTAGTTGTAATCCATTTACACTAATAGATTGTGTGGTTGCTGCCGTGTTAGCTTTGACCACTGCGATACCTTGTTTATAAAATATACTTCCTACCACACTTCCTGTGTTGTTTACATACAGTCTACCATATCCGTCATCAAGAATCTTTACCGATGATCCAGATGTTTTTACACTAAAAGTTGATTCTTTTACACCTTCACCTATAGCTTCTGTTGCTAGGTTAAATACAAATAAACTTCCTGACGGAGTAAATTTTGTTATAGCAACCGATTCAGTTCCATAACCAATAAATGAATGTGAAGAATAAAAACTGGTATTCAATAATGTAAATAATTGGTATGCATGTACACCAGATTCATTTACATATCCCACATCAATATCGTTTTCAATAAAACTCAACCAATTTTGTGGAGGTTGGTGTGCTATATCAATAGATACCTGGAGCGGATTATCTACCGCTCCAGATATTATTGTATAACTTTGTGACGCGTATGCAACATATGGTTCTCTTGAATACCCATCACGACCAAGAGGTTTCAAAACTTTCATAGAACCTCCGTAGTCTTAATTAAAAATCCAATCGTACTCTTACGAGAGCTTCCTTATCAAATGTCTTTTCTAATGGACGACTCATCTTTGCAACTGCTAACAATTCCTTTGCATCATTATATAATCCAACTGTTGTTGCGTATACATGTGGATCTTGAACGAAATCTTCATTCAAGATTTGTCCATTTGTATTGTTATAGAATGTTGGGTTGTTTGAATAATTAAAATCTTTATTTCTTAAACGAACGAAATAATGTGTTGATGAAATTGTTTCTGCCGAACGAGCTTGGAAGTCACCACCTAAAACAATTGAACGAACTAATCCATCATGATTATACTGTGCTCGTGGAGTTCCAGTAATTGTTCCTGCAATTGATCCTGTGTATGGAGCGAATGGTTTTCCTGCACTTCCTACTGCTGTAGAATAGTAGAAATCTTCCGTATTACCGTTACCCGTACCAGTTGATGATCCCGTTACTGATGCGGACAAGAATCCTACTGTTGGAACTACCGCATCTGGATTTAATACAATAATACCCAAATCTGGATATACCAATCCAAATCCCTTACCTTGTACAGACTGTGATGCTGCGATGGTACTTCCACTAATTCCAGTTAATGATCCAGACACTACATTAAATACACGACCAGACTTAGCGGTTGCTGATTTTGCACTTAAAGTTTGACCACTATCATCAATAAAAGTAAATTTTCCACTTGATCCAGAAAGTGATATTAACCAATTACCAGGATCCAATTGTTCACGAAGTCTACTTCTTGCGATGTTGATTACATAAATGTGGTCTGTACTGTAGTCCCCGAATGTAAATAATTCATCAGAGGGATCTAATAAAATATTTTTGTATTGTAAATATGTAGCTTTTGTAGATAAATTTGCCAAATCATCTTGTGATAATGTCGGAGTACCTGCACCATTAGAATGACCATAGGCCACAGCAAACTGTACTTCTGCTGTACTATCGGTTGCGGGGTTTTTATCGTACATATCAAAGTAATATTCACCACTAGAAGAAATTTGTGTACTCGAAGAAAAGAATGATACTAAACTTCCTGTGTCTCCCGACCACAAGCCAGTAGTTACAGTGGTTTGATTTGCCACTACAATATCTTCTTCGGTATTAAATGGGACGAATGTTCTAATTGCCATAAATTATACCCCTATTATACCGTTGGTTTTGCCTTAACTGTAACTGTTACAGTTTTGGTTGCACCCGTTAAGTTGTTAATTATTGTAAGTTGTGTTACGCGATCTACCGTCAATTCCTTTGCTGTTAGGTTGAAGGTAAATCCTTGAACAACTATTGCGTTTGCCGATACAGCTTGGTTTGCTGTAAAGAACGGTGTTGTAGTACCCGTTGGCAATGGTGCCCCAGTAGATACTGTTGATATGGTACCATCGTACAATATAGCAGTGTATCCCGCAGTTGCTAGTTCTGCCGTGGTTGTTGGATTTACTGTTACCGAGTCATTATAATTTAGTGTATACCCCGTCACTCCCAAAGAAATTGTTGGAATTTCTTTTGTTCCACGATCCAACGATACAAGTTTGTATCTCATTGATTGTGTTTCGTCCGGTGATGCTTCCAAAACCGGCATATTTTCGATGATTGATCCATAGTACGATGAACCAAGTGGATGTGATGTTGTATACAATGTGTAGTCTACTTCGTCATCTGCAACAGCGAATTGCGTGATATTGAATTGACTTTGACCTTTGGACAATAATTCTCGTCCTTTTTTGGTCAATATAGCATCAACCGTAATTGTTGAATTGTTTAGATATCCCATGGTAATACCCCTTTAACTTAAGTTGTCGAATATAAATATGTTACAAATACTTTTTATTACACATTTAGGTTTGTTCCACCCAAATTTTCTTCATTTAACAGTATGTTCGGAGACACAGTAATTGTAGTACCTGCTGTAAAGGTTACTTCTACCGCTGGTCTACCATCCGTGGTTGTGTCTTGTGTTTGTAAACAACCCAGATAATTTCTTCGTTTTGTAGACAATAAATTATCTCTAAAAAATTTATAATGTCTCTGTAAATATCCTTGTGGTACTATTGATTCCGCTTCTATAGCGAAATAACTAAAATCTATTGTTATATTAGTTTGGGTGGTTCCTCCCACCTCATCTATTGTGTAATAAATTAACGCGTTGGGTGTCGGATCATTATTTTCCAGTCTAACTTCGGGAAATAAAGGATAATTAATGTTTTGAATATCGGGGGTTATTGTAAAATCAAATAATACCCCATGATCCCCCACGGGTTCTACACCAACAGGTCTATTTAGATCAGCGTTTCTATTTTGATTTGAGTTATATAAACGAATTCTTAAATTTCCATTAGTTGATCGCAAGGAAAATAAAGTTGCAATTGTCTGTAGTCGTACAGAACCAATCAATTGTGTATTAGCGGTTATCGACTGTACTCGTAATCTTGTGGTATATCGTTTTGGTTCATTAATTGGTCGTGAAATATCTACTATACTTAGTGGTAATATTCTCAAATCTTCGATTGTGTTTGTTCTGTATGTATCAAAAATTACTCGATATGGTGTTTGTACCGCTCTTCCTACATAGAACAGTGGTACCCAGTTATTTTTATCCAATGATGGATAATTGTATGACCGAACAGGAGCGTCCGGTGCAACAAATCTATAATATTTGTTATTACCGTACTTGGCATCTCCGGTTCCTCCGGCTTGTATCACTACATCGTTTGTGTTATAAATGCTACCAAATGACCAAGTAGCTTGTGAACCTGTTAGGAAATTATATCGTTTTTCTCCCACCGCTTGTTTCCTTACTCGTTCAAAATAATAAATACCATTAGTTTTATTAAAATAATTAACAACACCATAGTCCATGAAATCTGCTCTTGGCGGTATTTCATTAAATATAGTTGCTTGAACTATATTTTTATTTTGTTGTGATATTATGTCTCCAATATCTATCGTTTCTTCGTAAGTTATGTATGAAGATGAAACTACTCTGCGTTCATGTAAATTTATAGAATTTCCTTGATACACAGAATATATACCATCAACTTCTGCAACATTTGTATTTACTGTTGCTGTATTTAGTAATCCATCTAATATATCATCCGCTCGTATTGATCTTGATGTATTAATATTGTTTGCAAAAAATGTTAAATACGATGTATCAAGACTACCTGTACTCAACTGTACTTTCGTTTCTAGGTTTAGTACATCACTCGTAGGTTCAGTAAATACTTGTGATTTATCAAATATAGCCAGTATATCTGTATATTCTGCGGGTGCCATTTTAGATGTTTCCCGTATGTCTATCGTAGTTTCTGTGGATAGTGTTATATCCATGTCACGATTTCTTGTACGGGAAGTACTTACTGCATTTGTGTTTTTACGAGTATTTGCTCCACTGAATTTAGCTGGTTTACTCGTAGATAACTTTTTGCGTTCTAGTATATTAGGTTCTATTACAATTCCAGTTGCTATAGTAGTTTTTGCAGGTACCAACCCCTTGGCCTGTTCAAACAAAACAGGAGATATTTTATCAAAGAATCGTACAAATTGTGCAATGTTTACAGGTACAGAATAGAATTTATTGTAGTATGCCGTATATGCTTCTAATTCAGGATATTTGTTTTTGTATTGATTTCCTGGATACCCAATACTATTCCCAATATCAATATTTCCCAGTGAACGAATAATTAAATTATTTATTGCATCAGTTGGCGATACGAAAAATCCTACAAATTTCTTCGATTGTGGTTGTTGTTTACGCGCTTCTATAGATACTATACTTTTTGTTCTACTTAATAATGGTTCACCTAATGGTGTTGTTTGTAAAAATACTGGAGGTGGTTGTAATATTATTTTATTACTACCATACGCAGACGATCCACCATTCGTAGTATATTGGTACAATCTACGAGTGATTCTTGACATTTGATATGGGAACGCTGTTACTGGTGTGAACCCATAAGTGATTAGTGATGTAATATTTGGTAATAGTGGTTTAGTTGGATCGGATACACCATCAACATTTTTATATGGTGTATCATTACTAATTACTCCAGTTGCAAGATTTGTCGGTTTGTGGAAAGACAACCGAACATATAAATTTTCTGCAGCGGACCAGTATGCATTACCAGCAAAGCTTCCAGGATTTAATGATTGATCCAAGAAATTATCATCTTCTGTTTCTTCACCCCAAATTCGTACTTCATCAACAGTACCATCAAAGTTGTTGAGTGACAAAGACCCAGAACCACCAAGATACATGTTACTTGTTAGTGGTAGTGCATCACGAATATACGATGAAGTTGTATACATACTAGATGTATATAAAATTTCTTCACCATCTGACTTAGCAACTTGTAAATTAACACTTGCCGTGTTGTATCTTAACATTACATCAAAATAATCACCACCAAATACATCACTGTAACTACTCGTTAATAATACTTCTCCGATGTCATTTGTGACTTCTACTCGTCCCAATCTAGAAGATGCCGATGGATGAGTATTTAGACGCATGTGCCACAAATCATCACCAGTTGCTAAAGTGGTAATTTGATCATTTGTAGAATTAAATCTAAATTGAATTGTGTGTACTTCACGCAATGACGAAGATAATGGTAACTTTATGTAAGAACCAGAATTAAAATTTAATACATTAGTAATTTCGTCAAATACTTCAAAACTTCCAGTAGTTGGTGTATCACTTTCACGAATATTTACGATTTGTTCATTTAAACCAAAAATATTTAATAGTGCTTGTAAAGATGTTCGTGTTCCTTTTATACGATTTAAATATAAAGAATTGTGTAGGAATCGTTTGAACAATTCCGATGTTAATTCTCTTCGTTTGTTTATTTGTGTTGTATCAGTTATGTAATTGTACAACGAATCCATTGCGTGTGGATTAACTAAATTTAGTCCAAATGATTTTGCAACATCCCATACCAAGTCTTGCGACAATCCTTCTGTGGATTTTACTTTTCTATCGTATATAGATGTCATGTTTTCTATATACAATCGAAGGTTATCAAAGAAGTGTCCTATTAATTTTGTAAATGTGACAAAATCTTCTGACTGTGTGTCTGCTTGTAAATATGATGGAATACTATTTGTCAAAACTTCATAATTAAATTCATCATATCGTTGAGCAATAGCACTCTGAGTTACATACCAATTTACCGCAGGAGTTTCTGTTGGTAGATATAAAGTTCCGTTATCTCGTTTTGGCCAAGTACCATCTGTGTTATATTCTGTGTTGTTGTCTGTCCAGTACACACTTGCGCTATATGCACTTCCCGATCCATAAAACAGATATCGTTCGTATCCATCAAATCCACGAATTATTTCTTCAATTTCCAACGCAGCTTTCTTAGATCCTTCTCGTAAATAAATTGATGCGGATGGTAATTCTGGTGCACTCAATATAGAAACTATAGAACCAGTGTTTACTGTCAATGATCCACTTGGTGGAACTATAGTAGTTGGACTTGGGTATATAGTAGAACTCGATACTATAACAGGAGTAGTAATTAAAAATGCGTTTGTACCAAATATTGATCCTGTTGCGATACCACCAAAAAATCTAGAATTTTGTTCTAATTCATATAAACGAGATAATTTTTGCCTAAATGTTTTTAATCTAAGTTCTGCAGAACTGTATTTAACAAACTTTTCATAATTTGTATAATCGGTGTTTAGTTCTACTGATCTATAATCATCGGTATACCATTTGCGTAATATTTCATCTGCAAAACTATAATTACCGTATACATCTTCTACACCATCAACATTTATACCAATATTTTGTAATGTTTTATTGCGTAATACATTACCAGCTTGATGTAATAATTTTACATCATTGTTAAGTGGTCGTAACCACAAACTAGTGTCTTGTAGTGGTGCAATTTCAAATTTAATGGTATCAACTATAGTATTTGCTACTTCTCTACTAATTAAAACATTTTGTCCACTATCAAAATTATTATCAAGTGGTTCTAATAATTTAACTAATAGTTTTGTAGAATTGGTAGGGTCTAATTTCCAATTAATTAAAATTCGTTGAACATCATCACCAAAATTTAATAATGTTTTTAAGTATCTATCCGGATCAGAGTATGTACTTACAATACTACGCATTTTCTGTTTTAATACTTCCGTCATTGCTTGACGAAGTGGTACTAATACAGGATCATATGGAGATACATTAATGTTTAATGGTAATTGTTTTTGTGCAGAAGAAACATCTTCTTGTGAAACTCGTACCACTAACTGTATGGATTGCAATCCAGATTGTGGGGCTACCAGAGGAACTGTTATTGGTGCTCTATTTTCAATTGGTGTTTGTAATTGTTGTATATTTGTTTTTATTTCTTCTGGTGTTTTTGGTGTTACTTGCTGTAAATCTAGTGGTACCTGTGTAGGGAAAATTTGTACCCCAACTGTAGTGTCTGGGTTTGGTATAAATACAGGAACTATTTGTGGTGTTGGTGGTGGCACTATATTGGGTAATACACGAAGTATTACCCCTCCGGCTGCAGCTTCGGCATATCCACCAGTTAATGTTCCATTTCTATATGCTTCAATTACATCGGTAGCATTTGGAGATATCCAAACAACACCCCCAACAGCAGTCTCTACTCTAACTGCATCTGGGGTGTATGTGTAAATATTGTTAACTCGTGCATAATCGTCATAGTCCCGTTCTGTGAACGGTTGTACTTGAATTTCACCCGATATTATTTGATCATCTATAGTAGGACCAACATATCCTCCTATTCTATAATCTAATGGATTTATTGCCATACAATTCCTTGATTATATTTGATTTGATGTAACTACACCACCTTGTTCAACCGTACCACCACCAACATTATTAATTAACTGTGTATCTTGTTGATCTGTTTTACTACCTCCACCGCCACCTCCACTTGTATAGTATCTACAAGTACCATCATTTATTGTAGCTGCCGGATTGTAATTTAACGCAACAAAATCAGCACATCCCGCTACATCATATTCACATTTTATGTCATTAGTTGTTGCTTTTGGATTATAATTTTTTGCCGTAGGATCCATACACCCTGCAATAGATTCCACACAACTTCCATCATCTTGCATTGCACGAGGATTGTAGTTTTGAGCAGTTGCTGATGTACATCCTTTTACTGGAACACAACTTCCATCGTCCTTTGTAGCATCAGGATTATAATTTGCCATTCTTGAGTCAGTACACCCAAACACATTCGTTTTACCTACAAATTCTGTTGTGCAAGATGTAGTACATCCAGTTTTACATTGCCCAACAACAAGATTACCTCTATCGGGTGATGTTGTTAGATAATTTTGTATATAACGACATACTACGGCAAATCCTTCACTATCTGCAGCCCCAACCGAGAATATAGCTCCAATAGTTGTACACTCTACTTCATTAGTGCATCCAAAGTTACAACAAATATCATTTGGACATGCGACAAAATCATCAGATGGATTGTAATTAACTGCTGATGAATTTTTACAACCAACAAACTTACAAGATCCATCATCTTGGGTAGCTGTTGGATCGTAGTTTGCAGCACTTATATTAGTACATCCAAACTTATTAAATGTACAAGAACCATCATCAACTGTTGCAAATCTAAAATAATTTACTGCGTTTGGATTTGTACATCCAAGAACTTGGTCAAGTACGAACTGACAACTACCGTCATCCTGCGTAGCGTTTGGATTGTAATTTGTTGCACTTGTATTAGTACATCCAAAAACAGGACCACAATTTCCCCTATTATCAGGGAATATACAACTTCCATCATCAATAGTTGCATTTACATTATAATTACACGCATTAGAACTCTTACATCCAAATACATCATGTGGTAAACATATATCTGGTACTGCTGGTTTTGTAGCGTTTGGATTATAATTTTTTGCTTTTGGATCTAAACAACCTGTTATTTCTTCTTCCGTATTGTACGAGCACCCATCATTTTTAGCAACTGTTGCTACGGGATTATAATTTCTCGCGGTGACATCAGTACATCCCTCTACTGGTAATGCATATTTACATTCTGTTGGTGTATTAGCGTTTGGATTATAATTTAATGCATTTTGATCTTGACAACCAGGAATAGAAGGTATACAACTTCCATCATCTTGTGTTGCTTGTGGATTATAGTTCAACGCTGTTCTGTTGGTACACCCAAGTAATATAGCTGGCCCTTCTATTTCAGGTAATTGACATCCTGTATCTATATTAGCTAATGGATTGTAATTTAATGCATATGGATTTGTACATCCATATACTTTTTGAATACACGATCCATCATCAACTGTAGCTGCATTGTTATAATTGAATGCAGCTGGGTCTGTACATCCTCTATAGACTACAGGTAATGGTGGTGGTGGTAATGGTAGCGGTGGAGGAGGTGGTGGAGGAGCAATTACAACTGGTTCTGCTGTGGCTGTGAAATTTATTGTTGCCGGAATTATTCCCACAGGCAAAGATTCCATTACATTTAAATCGTATGTAATTTTAAATGTTTTACTTTCTTGAGGTTCTAGAATCAATTGATTCGGAGACAGAATAGATCCATCGAATGTATCTTCAATTAATACAGTAATTCGAAATACATTAGATATATTGGTGACAGTTACTTCTTGACTAGATGCTGCACGATCACGCAATTTATATTCCGTAACAACTTGTTGTGTTGAAAATGTTATATAATCCGCTGCAGTTGCCATACCTTACCTCAAATTAATTGAATTTTACCTTGAACTAATAATCCAAGATTGTTATTTAAAAATGCGTTTTCGACAGCTCGTTCAACCAACACATCTAATTCACTGGATTGTAATCTATCAAACAAATTACTATCCTTTGTTGCTGCTACCAACTGTACAAATTCATCATATACTGCTGCGCTAGCAATTTCTATTGTTTGATCCAATTCAGTTGGTAGAGTATTTTCTATTGTTAACATTTCTTGTCGTAACGAAGGAACTAATTCTTCCAATTTAACATTTATGTCATTCACAAATTCTTGTGTTTGTGCTATTTCAAATTGTTGATTAGAAACTACATCACCACCAGATATACCCATAATTGAATTCATAGCACCACCAGCGAGTACTCTGGGTAGTGCTGGTTCTATAAATTCGTATAATTCTTGCTGCTCATTATCAGTAAATGGTACATTGAATCCTAATCTTAATTCAGTTCTAGATTCTGAAATTTCTTCTATTGTTAATTTTTTATTTGCGTAACTACCAATTTCATCTGAAAATAGATTTACAACTAGAGTATATGTTCCAGGTGTTAAAAATAATCCCAATTCAGTTTGTATTCTAGTCATATCCAACACGAGTTTTTCTTCTCGTGTACCATCAGGTAATAGTATAGACCGTATAGAAATTATACCACTATTCAAACTAACAATTGTAGTATTTACAAGAGTATTTTGACTGTCGTAAAAATGTAATTCCAAATTATCATCGATGTCGAACCCAAATTCCGCAGGTAATCTACCATCAAGAATATCTGTATCGTTTTCTGATTCTGCTATACGAGAAACAGGAAACGATTGGGGTTTTGTTGGAATTAACTGTACATAGTTAGGTTGATTTGGCATATTTTATTAACATCCTTGTGCTAAAATAGTTTCCAATTCTGTTTTAGTTTTATATAACAAATTTAAAATTTGCTGTTTAGTCATTGGTTGATATCCACTTGGTACAGCGGCGGTAGTACTCGTTATTTGTACCGGTGCACCAACAGTTCTTGATATAGCATTTAATACACCAGCACGACCCAAAGTACTTGCTAATTTAGAAAACAATGAAAATTTTTGTGTTTTTATTAAAGTTGGTGTACCACTTGCTGTTTTTAATAATGGTTCGGTACTATTTTCTTGTTGTGCAATATCTGTTTTTACCAATGCTAATTTATTTTCTATAGAAGAACGAGACACTTTTCTCTCTGGTTTTCTACCTATTCCAAAACGACCGGCAAATCCTTTTTTACCTTTTGCTATGGTTATTGTTTTACAATCATCTTGTGGTGGTGTAGTAGTTACTTGCATACTACTTTCAATTTGTTGTGTTCCTGTGTTTAATAATTCGATAGCTCTATTAACAGTTTCCAAACCAGGTATTTCTCCAGCAATAGTAGGCAATCCCCCATCCATACGAATTAATCCAGTTTCATCCACTACCGGTACTGGATCTATAATGTCCGATGATGTATCATCCGATGAAAATAATCCTGTTTGATCAGGTACCACAGATTCTTCTTCTTGTTGTTGTTCCGTTATCTCACTCAACGGATCCCCACTTGCAATTACAACATCTCCGTTCGGTAATATTATTTTTGTGTCTCCGGGAGAAACTCCAGTAGAATCTAGTCCAGGAATAAAAGCTCCCACATTTGGTGAACTAACATATCCACCAGTAGTAGATGACCCATTATCAGTTAATCCGACAAAATCCAAAGATGTAAGTTGATCATCTTCTTCGGGAGTAGTTATTTCTCCTGGTCCTAACTCCATAACCATATCTAGTCCTGCCAATTCTGAAAAATTGTTATCTATGTCGTCCGTTGCTTGTGCGATAAGTGTTGGATCATTAACCGCAGCACCCACTGCTAAATCTTCCAGATTTAACAAAGTGTTTAACGCCAATTGTCGTTTTTCAAAATCAGTTCCAACATATTCAGGAACCGCCAGATCATCATCCAGTTCTGTAAAGAATGTGTCTAATGGATATTGTTTATATATGTCTCTAACTATAGAATTTAAATAATATTGCGGTGTTGTTAATGATGTTTGTCCATTTTGTAATTTTACAATCGCAACATTATTTGGAGAATATTCTACTACATTTTCTAGTTGTACAACATCTGCCAAATTTGTCGATATTCTGCGAGGAGTATAAAATTCCTTTTCAGCAGTAAATAACAATTCTTGTCCACTCGACAAATTTATCCGTAAGGTTAAATCTTCTTGTGGTTCTTGGAAATCAGGACTTTCAATATATGTTTTGTCTATGTAACGAATATTCGACATATTACTTTACCAAGAATGTGAATACATCGGAAATAATCGATGTATCTGATGTTCCGTTATTAATAGTTAAATTAACAGTATAATATCTATTTTTATACAGAGGTGTAGTATCCAATACAAAATATGAACTTGTTGGATCACAACTTAATTTAGCGTATACATCATCTGGGTATATTGTTGTTCCAGCTTGTGTGTCTGTGATACTAAAGTAGGAAGACGATGGTAAATAATATTTACCTTTATATCGTAAAGTTGCATCGAATGTTTTTGGTGGATATTTGTCACGAACAATAAATCGTACTTTTTCTTTTGTACCACGAGTATATACATCTTTCACATTTTTTGGTGCAACAAGAATATCTAATGTATTTGGAATTGTTTTCAACAATGATCCTGTTACAAATGTACTATCATCCCACACTACTTCTAATGTTGGTTGGTGTACTGTGTGTGTTTGTTTTGAGAACAACTTAATATTACCTTCATTTGTTTGATCAATTTCACTATTAGTTGGGAATTGTAATAATAATCCATTCCAATCAAGTGATTGTGACACAACAGGACTCAAAATATTTGTTACATCAATTCGTAAATCTTGTAATGGATACTCGTCTAATACTAAACTTTGAGTTGGAGTATTGTATACAGTTCCACCAGATGTACTCCAAGATACTGCGGTAGTAGCTTGTCTCCATGTAGCACCATCTCCTGCATTTTTTGATTGTTGAACAAAATATCCAGATCCTTCTGTCCAAGATGCAGATAATTTTTTAATCAATATTTCTTGTGAGTATGGTAACTTCGTTGCATTTGCAATTTTTAAATTTAAATAATATTTTGCGTCGGCAGAAAATGAAGCACTGTTTGTTAAATTAAAACTTAGGATCGCACGAGCGGCACTACCAGAGTATGCAATGCTCAAATCTTCTGGTTTTGCAACTTTTCCTACTTCAAGAATTTCATCCAATCCCGCGTTATTAGTAGGATATCTTTGATATAAAGTTGTGTCTTTGGATGCAGTTAAAAATATTCTCATTGTCTTGCCGTCCCAACAATGTCTGTTTCTGGATATCGTATTTCAAATATACACGGATCTAACGAAGGATATAACACATCGTCAACTATAGCTTCTGCTATATCATAACGATAACTCTGGTAGTCTCTTCCATCTCTAAAGAAATACTTGTTTACTACTTCAAAATTATTTAAACTTTGCACACCTTCTTGTGCTACAATCAAAACTCGGAGATCAGATAATCGTATAGGTTGATTAATTTGCCATTTATTGATATCGAAGTATTTACGAACAGCGTCTAAACAAACAGCCAATACATCTTGTAAATTGTACCCCTTGAACACTGTTATATCAAAATTCAATCCAATGTTGACAACGAATGCATCTAAAATGTTAACCTGATCAGTTAACATCCTGTATTTTCCTAAATAACTTTGTAAATTTTTCTTCACGAGTGAATTTAGTGTTGTTAACTTTTTATTTTGATTATATCCCAACAAATACAAATTGATTGCGTTTGGTTTTGGATTATCTTCCACATATACACGATTTGTGTCTGGGTTTTGATCTTGTAAATTTGTATCTGGTGGTAATGCTTGGATTTTGTTTTGTTGGTTATCAGAAATTGCAAATACTTTTGCAACTGCCCCATATTTTGGTGGCATTGCTAACACTCGTCCCTCATAATCTTCACGTGTTACTACACGATTTTGTGCATTTAAAAATGCTAATGCTCGTTGTCTAATTTCTTCCACCGATTCACCGTCAAGTCCACCAGTTGCCGGCATTGCATTGAATACAGATACAGTATTTCTAATATCATTAAATAATGTTAATTCATCTTGATTAAATTCTTCTATTGAATTAACTACTCGTAATTGTCCAACTTCAGTAATTTCTCCAGAAGAAACATTCGTATTAATTCCACCACCAACTGTATATTCTACAGTTAGTGTAGTGTTTGCGGGAGACAATCCAAAACTATCAGTATTTAAAAAGTCTGTTGTGTCTAATGAAATACTAGCTAGATCTGTTGTGAAATCTTCATTTGCTACTCTACGAGCATCTAACGATACAATTTCTTCGGAAACATTACCTTGTCCAGAACCAAACAATAACTGTACTCGTTTGTCTGGTGTTAATCTGGAAACAAATCTTCGTGGTACTGTTCTAAATTTAAGACTATATGATGGAGTTGTTGATTCCGATTCCGACGCGGTATATGTTACTTCTTTGTCTTCCAAAATTGTATCTTGTGCTAAGTAATCTACCTCATACCAAGTATTACCTTCCGAATCAGTTACTTTAGAAATTGATGTAATATTATCATCTCCCAATGTAACATTGGAAAATTTTGATGGATCACCAAAAGTAAAAGATTGTGTTTTTAGTTGGCCCGCGGTCGCATTAACAGTTTTTGTTACCAAATATGTGGTTATCTGTAAGGTATCGTCATCAATTTGATATGGTTGAATACTTCTATTTTTTGGATCGGCAAAGTCTATAAATTCAGTATTTCTAAAGGTGATTGTTGTGTTTCCAGTTGTAGAAAATGTAGAATTTTTATCAATTTTCAACATATAAGCTGTATCAGGTACATATCCATCTGCAGCACCCTTTGCTGGAACTACCTGCGATACTAATAGTTCTGTTACCGCGGGAACTATCATTTTTGGTTTGTATCCAAATGCTTGTGCTATACTAATAATATTTTTTTCTTCTTCTGCATATGCTAATAAATTTTCTTTAAACTGATTATCTATGTAGAATGATAATACATCACCGACATACGCGGCGAGTTCAAGCATTATCATTCCTGGATTGGATTCATTAAAATCTGTCCATGTGGATGGATAGTATTGTTTAATAAATGTTATAAGGTCGGATTTGAAATCTGTAAATGTTCGATTTAAATACCGAATCTCTTTTGGTGCTACATTTAATTTTTTTATAACATCATTTGTTAATGCCATTGTTTATCTCACACGGTTCTTAGTCGTCCAGAACTTACTAGACTAGTATTTGGTACTTCTCCTATAACTACCTGTACAGACTGTACTGCTAATGGGTTGTTTACGAACCCGTACTTTACATACAAAATTATACTATTATCGTTTAAAAATGTATCTGCGTTAACTACCTGTATTTGTTGTAGTATTAAATATGGCATCCAGTTATTGACTGCATCTAGAACATATTGTTGTGCCAAGTCTTGTACATCTGCTGTTTTTTGTTCAAATAATAATTTATGGATATCACATCCAAAAGTTGGATTTCCTACTCGTTCACCCTTTATGGTCAAAATTAAGTTTATAAACTTAGATTTTTCATTTTCCAAAGCATCTGTCGTTGACGAGAAATATCCTCTCGGTCCTCGTTTCAATGGAAGTGGTTGACCCAGATAAACGGTTTTTGACATAAATTATTTAGATAATCCCATTTTTTTCATCAATAAGCTATAATCCCGTGTAATAGCTTCAACCGCAGGTTGTATCTGTGGACTATTTAAATCCAAATTTGCTGGAACATTTTCTGGCATTACCATACGAGAAGTTGTTGCCGATAATGTATCCCCCAATCGTTCCAATCCCATCATTTCTGCTAATTGTGTTCTAGATAATTTTGCTTTTTGTGATGTGGTATTTTCGGTAACTCGTTGAGATCCTTTGATTTCCGCAACAGCTTCTCCCAAAATGTCTGGCAGTACCTTTCTCACTGTTTTTTCAACAGTTTCTTCAAGTTGTTCTTTTACCAGTTCTTTTACATATGCTCTGAATAATGCTTTATCCATACGATTCTCCTTAAAAAAATAACCTCTTAGACCCTTTATTTAAATATCAGAAAGTATTGAATTTTAACAATTTAACAACACATATCTAAATTTTTATATACTTTTAGTAGGATTACCTATCGTTGCTACCCCAACATTACCTTTCTGATAGTATGTCGTAACAACTATATACACACCCGACACATTAGCAATTCTACTGGTATTGTCATATGCACCTTGATTAAATACTTCTGGATATGTTTTACTGAATTGATCCAAAGTTAATGATTGTTGTCTAGCTGTTCGTAATGTAGACCCGACCCCAACACCAGTAGTAAAATTTTTTATGTTATTTGTATTCAAAAAAGTTGTTATACTATTTTTTAAGTCTTCAATTTTTTGTAATTCTTCGACACTTCTATTTGCTAAATTTTGTGAACTTTGTAGATCCGCAGATGTTAATTCTTTATTTAAAGTATCTTGTGCTGTTTTGATGCCTGCTGCAGCTTGTTGTGCTAAACTGGAAGCAAAATTATCCAATTTTATTAACTGACTATCTCGTAGTTGTTCTGCTCTTCTTTTTGCATCAGCTAGTTTTACTAACTGTGCACTAGATCTTGCAGCAGCTTTGTCTATTCCCAATTCTACTTGTTTTTGTGCGCTATCTATACCAATTCTTGCTCTCTGTATTTCATTATTGACTTGTCCCAAAGTTGCATTAATTATAGCATCTCGTTGTGCTTGCACAATATTTACCCGATCTTGTGCATTTCTTAATGCTTGTCGTGCTTTCGATGCAGCTCTCTGAAATCGATCTCCTTTGTTTGGATCACGAATTTTCTCCAAAGATTCTTCCTTTGCCTTAACAGTTGCGATCTTTGCTGCGTCACGGGATGCTTGTTTAATTTTATTTATCGCATCCATGAACTTTGATTTTATATTACCTTTTCGTATGTTTAGTGTTGGTAATTTAGGTAGTTTTGGAAATCTTAGTTTTTTTGGAATTTCTCTAAACTTTTTAATAACATTCATTAGTTTGTCGTAATTATTCCAAAATTTCTTTTGTAAATCATCCCGTTTTTTTCTTAATTTTTCCAATACTCTGTATTGTCCGTCATATAATTTTTTTATTCTTTCTAGTGTAACTTTTGTTCTGTCGTATAACAATGTAAACTGCTCTATCTGTGCCTCAACCTGACGAATTTGCTCAACACCAGCACCTATATTTAATAAATTTTGTAATTTTCCAGATAGTGCCGCAATTTGTTTTTCTAATACATCTGCTTGTTGAGATAATTGATTTTTTTGCAAACCTAATTTAGATAATTCTTTTAACTTATTGGCAATTTCATTATTTAAACCATTTGTTGGAGAAAATATCTGTCGTTTTGCTTGTGATCTACCTCGGTTTTCACCGCTGTCACCACCTTCTACTCGCGGATTTGTCCCTCTTCGTCTTTGTACAGCAGACTGTGCGATGAATGGTTTAAAGTTTGATAATTCTGTTGCTATATTACTCGATACTTCGGCTTCTTTCAATTTGTTAGATATATCTTCCAACGATTGAGGTATTGAAGTTTTTTGTAACTCTTGTTGCCTAGTTAATGCAACTATATTTGCTCGTGTAGCAGATGTCAAAGATTGTGGTAATTGACTTACAATATTTTGTACTCTACCAATTCTCTGCCGAATAACACCTATATTAATGTTAGACATGATTATATCTGTACTCCCTTACTGATAGGTGGGAATCCAGGACCTTCTGTTTTTTCATTAACTTTTACTGTGAAATTATCGTCGGATGCCCATCGACTATTAAGTGGTCCGGGGATAACCAGATATCGTGCATAGGTCAAAGTCAATCTAGCTACTACTGCAGGGTTTATTACTCCAGTTGGTCCCAATGTCAATGGTTGCGTCGTTGATAACACTTTTAATAGTTCTATAAAAAATTTTTTAAGTGTTGTTCCCATAACAAGTGGTTCTGCTCTACTATTATACCCACCCAAGTAAGTTTCATTACTACGGATTACTACATAACGACCAGCATCCACATTTACATCTCGTGCAGCAATATAGGTAACATCTTCTCGAGCCTTTCCTATAATACTTAAATTCGCTAATAATGTTAAATCTTGCAATGTTCGTTGTGTGATAGCTCCTTCAGAATCCAATGTCATACCTTGTTTGAGAGAATTCATGTGAATACCCTCTTTACTAAACATGTATATTGATTTTAGTTTTGAATTTAAGATAATGCTATCAGAATTGATTAATACCTGGGCACCGTCGAATGCACCAGGTTTACTTATCATTGAATATAAAAATGTTGAGCTATTTCTTGTTGCTGGTGTGAATGGTAACAGTTCATCGGATGTCATGTAAATTGACGATGCATCTTCATCTAAGCTTTCTATCGTTAGTGATGATTTATTTTTTTCAACTTTTAGGGAATTTTTTGATTGACCTGTACGAATAACTATATTTGGAGATTGTCTGTCTGGTCGTAAATGCATTTGACTCGTACCAAATCGAATACTGTGTCCGTATCGACCTTGATATATTACATCACCCTCAAATGTTTTAATGGGTTGTACATCTGCTTCTAAAAAATTATTTCCAGGTTTGGTTTTGACAAGAGGTTTTTGTTTAAGTATACCGTTCAATGCATTTCGTTGTCTACTTAATTTATTTTCTTGTGACGAAGCTTCTACCAAGTCTCCTATGAGTGGTCTGGCGTTCTGTGTTATGCGGCGATCTACATTGAGTGGTCCTACATAATAATATTTCCCCAACGCTCTAAATACTAATACATATTCTCCTACCAATGGGAATGTTGATTGGTATGGATTAAGCGGATCTGCTTCGTACAGATCTCTTTTCTTGGTAGTTTGATTTATATCCAGAAGTCTAATTTTAGCACGGCCAACTGTTTTTGCAGCTCTACTATCACTACGAATATTATCTCCTTCACTTTCTTCGTTGATTAATATTCGTTCGACTTGAGCAACCCCATATATAAACGGTTGAGTAATTACACCAGCTCCAGTGTTAAGTCCTGGATTTACTGAACCATTTCCTACTTGTTTATTAGTTACTCGAAATCCACCTGGTGCTGTCATTTCTTTACTCTGTTATTTGCCGCAAATATTTCATCGTCTAATTCAGAATTTTCTTGTTTAATTTCGTCTAACTCTGCCTTTAGATCCCCAAGTAATGCTTGCTTTTCCGCTTCCGTGAGTAGTCCATCAACAGATTCGTTTTTTGACGCAGCACCTACCAATCTTTGTGCGATTTGAGCGACTCTGACCAAGTGCTCGTCATTTTTAACATTAACATCAATAAAATCTTTTATAACAGGACCAATAACTGCGGCGTCTTCTGGTGTACGAATAAGCATAACCAACTTAGAGACAAAGGTGTTAATCTGTTGTCTCTTAGAGTCGGTATTCTTGTAAATTTCTGAAAAGAGATCGGAAAGTGTTTTTCCGTCAAATATTTCTTTATCTAAACTCATTATAACCTCCAAGTTACTATACTATAAATAGTTAGAGGCTATTTTTTATACATGAAATATGTGGATGGATCGGAAATATGTCCTGTTCTACGAAATTCTTTCATTTTTTCAAAGACATGCACTTTCATTTTATTAATGACCTTTGTAATGTGGGATGTTTTATAATTGGTCATTTCACGAATCATCAAGTACAATGCTTTTTTATTGAAGTTGTCTATTCCGTCAACTCTACGGAGTAATTCTACAACAGCAGTAGCTATGTCTATATCTCTTTTTTTCTTGAATATCTTAGTAAGATTAAAATCCCAATATTGCACCAGTATAATTATAAAATCTCTCATATCACTATGCAATTCTTCTTCTTCTGGTTCTACCGCCAATGTTTCTTCTAAAGAAAATGTTTCATCAATTTTATCTATTAAATAAACAGATCGTTTTTCTTCTTTATATGCATTGTTATTATGTAATATAAGATAATTTTTTGCAATCACGCTAAAATAGGAAAAGGCTTTACCTTTTCCTTCTGCGAACTTATGTAAATTAATTACTAAGAATGCAACAACTTCCGATTTAACTTCCTCAAAAGATCCTTCCATATAAGGAAATTTAAATCTATTGATTACATTTTCGGCTAATTTATCAAATGGTGCTTGTATGTGTTGTCGATATATTAGTTCTCGTTGCTCATCATCTTCTGTTTTGTTGTACAAAATAATAGCATCTTCTGTTTCTTGTGTAAAATACACTTTACCCAACTTGTTCTTTACTTGTTTCACCATCAACTAAACTCCCATATAGAATAGGACGAAGATCATTAACAATATTTGTAAGTTGTGAAAATACTTCTCCAACTTCATCATCTTTTTCAAACATTTGTTTTTCATCTATCATCCGCATAGTGCGTAATGTTATATCAATACGAGAATAAAAATATTCTACACTTTGCTCCAAAATTTCCACTTTTGTCATAGCTGCGTACATCATATATACGAATAGTAGATTTAGAAGCACACTTAGAATTAATATTATTATCATATAGTTTTTTTCAATTTATACTTAGAAAAAGTTGTCATATATTCACGAATACTAGTACCATTTGCATCAGTTGTACCGTATGCGTCATTGTTTGAAAAATATCTAACAACATTAGCAGATCCAGCAAGATGTGCCGCTGCTAAGATTCCAGATCTAGTAATTTTTATACCCTTAAAAATTTTATTTTCGTATTTAGTAATTAATGAGTTTAGTTCTTTATTATTTGCTCGTAAATATGCAACCATTACCGAGTCTTGAAGTTCTGGGTCTGTCAGGAATTTCTTTTTAGTGATATTGAATCCTAGTACTTTAATAGTACTTGGTGCAAATTGATATTTTCCCATCATACCAAATTTATTTACCACATGTGGTGTATTATCACTTTCCCTTTCTCCTATATCATGAAGAAATCTTTCCAATTCTGTAGGTTTTGATAATACAATTTTATTTGGTGTTTGATGTTGCGTATCCTCTATTTTTAACAAAGTCAAAACTATAAATACACTTACAATGGTTATTAATTTTTTCATACATTCTCCTATATTAGAGAAGGTGTGGTTTTGCCTCATTGACTCCAGCGTTTGTTACAATTACACACGCGGGTTCAAATTCTCGAAGATTTTGTGCTCCTGCGTATGACAAGGCGGACCGTAATCCATCTAGTAATCCATCAACAATAAACTTAGCTTTACCCTTGAATGGAACAATAGTAGATTCACCCTCTACATTACGAGTACTTTGTCCGTGAACACTTTTTGTTTCCAAAGACGCGGCACCACGATATCGTTTGTATAACCCATTTTGTTTCTCTATCATTGCACCAGGCGCTTCTTTGGTTCCCGCCAGAATTGACCCAAGAATCACAGAGTTTGCCCCAACCGCCAGTGCTTTTGCAATATCTCCGCTATTACGAATACCACCACATGCAATAACAGGAACATTTGATGCTGCAGAAACCATTTGTAACGAAGTAACATTTGGTACACCGAAACCTGTTTTCATACGAGTAGTACACAGTGATCCACCACCAATTCCTACCCTAAGAGCATCTGCTCCCCAAAATTGTAAATCTTCTGCTGCTTCTGCTGTAGCGATATTACCTGCTATTACATCTACATCCAGATTATCTTTTATTTTATGAATTGCATCTTTTACAAAGACATGGTGACCGTGTGCTACATCAATTAATATAACATTTGCACCTGCGTTACACAACGCCTCCGCTCGTTCAAAATAATCACCGTTTGCACCAACAGCGGCCATAACAGGAACACCATATTCTTCTTCCGCAATTATCTGATATGTAGTTCTTGTGTGTTCTACTTGTTCTTCAATAGTCATGAATCGGTGAATGCATCCAACTCCACCTAATTCTGCCATAGCAACAGCCATCTCACTATCACACACCGTATCCATCGGTGATGCGATGAGTGGAATCTTTATTCTATAATTAGTTGTTAATTGAGTAGAGAGGTCAATTTTTGATCGTGATTCTATTTCTGAATATTCAGGAACCAAATTGATGTCATCATATGTGAGTGCCTGTTTACCGTGTAAGTTTTGCATAATAATCATTCTGCTCCCGTTGCCGTGAAATATCCTTTACATGATATAATGCCCATTCTTCTTCTGCTGGTAATGGTGCGTGTGTCTTATAACCAACAATGCGTTCGTGAACTTTTCCTTCCCATTTAATATCATCACTGTTACGATACAAACGCGTTTGATAATCAGGCCACACCACCCATCCCTTTTCGTTTAATACCCAACCCCATCGTTTAACATCATCATCTGTGAGTCCTGTTACTACATTGACTCTGGGAATAAGAAACAAATCTACATTAGTATTATTATACACAATATCATGTAGATATGTCAAGAGGTTTTCGTGGAATTTTTCATCTGCATCTACTTGAAAAATATAATCGCTCTGACACAGAGAATTCAAATAATTTTTATGATTTGCAAAATTATTATTTAATGCATGATTATGTAATTTAATTTTGTCTTGATCCGCGTAATTGTAAAGAATTTGTAGTGTATATTCATCGGTAGAATTGTCATCTACAACAACAATCTCGTCCCCAGTTTTTTCACAATGAGGAATGAGTTGGTCAAGTAGTTGTTGAATATAATGACCTTCGTTATGAGTTGTGATTGCGAAACTAATCATAGTATCTCCCGATATTTAAATAATGCGAGTTCTTTGGCTTTTGCTTCTAGGTCAACATCAATGTCTAGTCCATAATCATCAATCTTGGAAAATACATAATCAGCGTGTGCCCGTGGATTACCAGAAACACTCTCGTTTAGATTCTTGGACTCGCTGTAATGAAACAGTGGTTTGGTATCCCATGTGGATGCAGCGAGGTGTGCCGCATCAGTAGACGACATTCCATCTGTATGAAATGTATGGTGAAAGTAGTCAAAAGTCAAGGGAACACCAGTGCGAGTAGTAATCTCACGATGGAGTTGTTTGATAGAAAATGCGTTTTGTTTGTCATCATTTTCAACCACCAAGCGCTTCTTACAGTTGTCGGAAAGTCTGTCAAATGCACGAACCCATCGGTCAATCGTATCGTTGTCATAGTTCATACCAACATGGATATTGAGACAGTTGTAATGCGATGCTTCCAATCCCATCAAGTCAAATACTTCGGAATGATGTTCAAGGTCGTGGATAGCATTATCTACAACTTCGGGTTTGAGTGACCCAAGTTTAACAAAGTGGTCAGGATGTGCGGTAATACGCTGACCAGTATTATGCGCGAACGCACCAGCGGCAAGAAGATATTGACTAATTTTGTCGTAGTCTGGAAGGTCGGTCAGTTTGTATTTAGAGTTCCACGGAAACAAATCGGAGGATAGTCGGAACACTTTAACACCATTCTGTGCATTCCACTTGATAATCTCCACCAAATCCTTGGCGTTCTGTAGTGCAAGTTCAGACGCATATTTAACACCACGATCTAGAAAAGTACGCTGTATCATACCACGATTAGTAGTAATTTTACGAGTCTTTTGTAGTGTGAGATTGATACAACAATAGCCGACTTGATGTGGCATATAAATAACCTATTAGTAGTTAATGAAATATGTAAGTTACATTATTTACATGTAATATACTAAATCCGTCGTGTATTGTCAAGTGTTATATAGTTTTACCGTTTCTTTTCGCCCACCACTTTTCTAAAACATCTTCTGTTTCAGCCTTGGTCATGTATTGTGGAAACGGATCATCTTCATCCCAATCACCATTATTAAAAGGTATTATTTTACGCTCGTGATCAATTTCATTTACTCGTGTTTCTTGTCGTTTTATCATCGTTTGTGCTTGCACAATTGACTCAGGATCGACGATTTCTTCTTCAACAGGTTCAGATATAGGTACTACTGGATCTGTTGGTAGTTCGTTAAAAATAGTTAATATTTTGGGTTCTTGTACTACTTCACCACGCTTATGTAAAAAATTATAAGCTAATACTAAACAAATAGATAACGGATCAAAAACAAAAACAATAACCAATATAAACCATTTAACTACCGTATCCAACGATACCCCGATTGCTTTTGAAATATATACGAAAGTACCAATATCGGAGTTAGTATTAATTTCTACCTCAGTCATCAAACTTTTTGATTTTAAACTATCTCGTTGTGCTGATATTTTGTTAATATCTTTTTGCAGTTGTGTAACCGTTACATCTAATTGTCGTAATGAATTTTGTGCTGTTCTAATTGTTGAATTATTACCAGTACTACTTTTACTAATTAAATTATCAATTCTATTTTCTTGTTGACCCCGTAGGGAAATAATCTGGTCCAATCTAATGGTTTTTCGTTTTATTTCTTCATCTATTGTTGCTACTTGCCCATTTAAAATTTGAATATCTGTGCTCATTTTCAAGGGTGTTGCTGCTACCTTAGCATAAGCAGATGACAAATATCCATAAATTCCCGCAGATGTAATAATAATTAAAATTACCGTTGCAATAGACAAATATGTTTTTAGTGCTTTGGGAATTTCTACCCAATATCGATATAAAAAAGAAATACCCACCAGTTTACCTAACTCCAACGCACTAGCCATTATCATCGCAGACACTGCTGCGCCGGCAAACAATGTCCCAATACCAGTTACAGAAAATAACGCAGCACATCCTGCGATTACTAATGCAGAAAAAGAAACTAGTGTTTTGAAGTTAAAAAATTTACTCATATATTCTCCAAAAAAATGGGCCGAACCTTGTCAGTCCGGCCCATTATATTTTTATTTTGTCTCCCAAAATGTTAGAGGTTTTGAGCCGTACACATAACTTTTAAGGATCACCTCCTAGTTAATCGGTTATGTGTGAATAACAAGTACAAAAAACACAAGTACAAATCATTCTGACCTCCATTTAGTAATAGTGATTACTTAATCGTAACCTTTTTTGTTTCTGGCTCCTTCGTTAACTTTTGGATTGAAATTGTAAGTAACCCATTATCGAACTTCGCATTTACATCTGAGACATCCAACTGGTCACCGAGCGTAAACGACCGGCTGAAAGCACTGCGCTTCAACTCACGGAGGAGATAAACTGCTTTATCAGTGTACCCGGCGTGTTGCGATGCCTTTCCAGATACAGTAAGAACACCGTCTTGTACTGCGATATCGATATCTTCTTTCTTATATCCAGCCAATTCTGCCTCAATTACAACAGAATCATTATCAGAAATTACATTAACCTTTGGATACGACGATTTTCCAAATGGTTCAACTCCCAGATTTTGATACAGTTCTGGAAAACTGTTTCGTGCGACTTCATCAAACATTTTGTCAAATGTGCTAATGAAACTGTCACGATTGTTTAAAACATGCGTATTAAACGGACGAAAAACTAAACGAGTCATAAAATGACCTCCTATGTTATGTGATCCCTATATGGGCATCACGGTAAAAGGACTCCACCACCGCGGTGCGAGTCCTATATAAATATCATGCTTATTGAGTTTTAAGAGCCACAAGTCGGGCTTGAACCGACGACCGCCCGATTACAAATCGGGTGCTCTACCACTGAGCTATTGTGGCAAAACGGACAGGGAGGGATTCGAACTCTCGGAACCTTTCAGTTCGGTGCTTTTCAAGAGCACTGCAATAGACCACTCTGCCACCTGTCCAGAAAAATAAGAACATTCCCTATCAAACAGTAACCTGTTCTTCCTGCCACCACAACAAGTGCGTCACACCTCGCACGGGAATATTCTTATAACTCGTTACTTAATAAAAGTTGTATCAACCTTGACAGTATCAATAGTCT
>Ga0222712_10000346_pt1 | contig 63568 bp, 75 predicted proteins | sample C33_657DmetaG_FD_165043 | JGI IMG/M metagenome (GOLD analysis project Ga0222712, IMG submission 165043) | Estuarine water microbial communities from San Francisco Bay, California, United States - C33_657D | ecosystem: Environmental > Aquatic > Marine > Unclassified | place: USA: California... | reverse complement strand
TGAGAAAACAAAACCAACTGATTAATAGAGAGGCTAACTACCAATTCAATAAGATATTAGTTCAAGCCATCAACAAATACGTTAATAACATTTAAACCCCTTTAATATGAACGATTTTGATTTCTTCTCCGTATCCGCTTCCTCTAATAAAATCACTTCTTTAATGAAACTTCCTAATGTGAAGCGTGAAAAAATAGAAACTAGAGTTTATTATGGTTCAGGTAAATTTCCTAAAACATTATATAAAGTAAATCTGGCATTCTTCGATGTGATGGAGTATGGACATTATGATGCTAGAAAGCGGGCTAATGATTATGTAGAATCTCTATTGGCTACAAAACCTGATAATGTGATACTGAGTACAAAATTTTATCCAGTAGATTAAACTCTTAATTGAGTTGAATATAAAAGTGATAGAAATCCTATCACTTTTTTTTATTTTTTTAAAAAGATTATATATATCTATATACAACAAATAAGTTTTATTATGCAAGAAAAACAGTACGATTTTCCGACAGAGGTTATAGATTTACCATCTCAAGGATTATGTTATCCAGAAGGTCATCCATTGGCAAGTGGAAAGATTACTTTAAAGTATATGACCGCAAAAGAGGAAGATATCCTTTCTTCTCAGAATTTAATTAAAAAAGGAATTGTATTAGATAAATTACTGGAATCAGTAGTAGTTGGGACATCCATCGATGATTTAATCATTGGTGATAAGAATGCAATTTTCTTAGCAACTCGTGTTTTAGGTTATGGGCCAAACTACGAAGTGGAGATAACTGACCCTTTTAGCGGAGAAAGACAGAAAGTAACTATCGATTTAGGCAAAGTTCAAACAAAGGATATTGATTTTACTAAACTTAAAAGAAACAATGTTTATGATTTTTCATTACCTTCAGATGGGACAAAAATTAAATTCAAATTGCTTACACATAAAGATGAGCAGAATATAACAGCAGAAATTCAAGCATTAGAAAAGTTATCTAAGGGTGCAAATCCTTCCGATGTTACAACTAGATTAAGATATATGATTTTAGAGGTTAATGGAAATACTGATAAATCATTTGTAAATAAATGGGTTGCAAATAGTTTTAAAGCATCTGATAGTAGAGCGTTTAGAAATCACATAAAGGAAATAACACCGGATTTAGAATTGAAATTTGAATTTGTATCAGATATAACAGGTGAGACGGAGGCGCTGGATATCCCCTTTGGGATTAACTTTTTTTACCCTTCCAACTAATTACTCTGCTATACTTCATGAAGAGTTGTGGAGTATGGTTCAATTCGGTAATGGATTTACTTGGCGAGATGTTTATACGATGCCAATACATTGGAGAAGATTTTATTTAAAAAAGTTGGTTGATTTAAAGAAGAAAGAAAAAGAAGAGATGGATAAGGTTAATAGAAAAAGACCTGGTGGTAGTAAAGTAAAAATGAGATAAGGGGATAATTTCCCCTTATTTTTTTATTGTAATATTTATATTCGTATAATAATAACTAAAAATGAAAACTCAAAAATCACTAAAAAAAGAAGGTTTGTTTTCTATGGCTGATAGATTTGTAGCTGATTTCTTTGATAGGTTAAAAAAAGGAGCTGCTGATCAAGTAATTAAAAAAGCTGAAAATGCTAAACTTCCTGCTGAAGTTGTTGAAAGAATGAAAAGAATGGAAAAGGATGCAGAGGAGTTTAGAAAATTTTTAAAAAGTTTATAATAAATGTCTCAAAATCTACAACAATTAAGGGATATCCAACAAAGTATAAATAACCTGAAAGAGAGACAAATCGAACTTCAGGCTAGAGGGGAAGAATTGGATCAAGCTCAGCTTGATCGTTTAAATAGATTAGAAGATAAAGAAAAGGCTTTATTAAGTTTACAACAAAGAATTGTAAACGAAAGATATAGAGGAAATAGAATATCTGGACAATTAACTGAAATATTTAGTGATCAATTAAATGAGTTGGCGTCTATCAGTAGCGTTTATTCTAAATTGACAGAAAAACAAAAAGAATCAGTTGATACTTCTAGAAATGAATTAAGAAGTATTATTTCTCAACAAAATGCTTCAGAAGAACAAGTTGAAATAATTACTCAAATTTCAAACAAAGCTCTTCAATTACAGGGGATACAACAAAAATTAGCAGAAACGGATTCAAGTAAAATAGAATTACAAGATGCGTTAAGAGATAAGCATGATGGAGTTGTTACAAATGTTGAGAGAGAAATTGCAATGGCTCTTGCACAAAATAAAATCACCGAAGAGCAGGCTTCTAAGCTAGCAAGTTTACTACAAACTCAACAAGATGGATTGCAAGTAGCCGAAGAATATGCAACTGTATCCGCTGAAACTAAGGAACAAATAGCGGGACAAATTGCGGCTTACGATAAAATGAAGAAAAGTGTATTAGGGGTATTAGATACCGTTCGTATGACTCTTCAAACTCCTCAAGCTATGATTGTAGCGGCATCCGCAGCAGCTGGAAAATTTGCATCTGCTATGGCAGATGTGAACAAACAAACTGGTGCATTTGTTGTATCTACTTCTCTTCTATCATTTGTATTTGATGATGCCGCTGGAACATTATCCCAAATGGCTAAATTAAGTGGTGATGTGGATGAAGCTACACTTGGTGCACAACTCAACACTAATTTATTAGCATTAGGGATGGGAACATCTGGAGCTGAAGCCGCTTCTTTAGTAAATTCTTTTGGTAATTTAAGGGGTGTGAGTCGTGAAGTAAGTGAAAACATGGTGGCGAATGTTGCAAACACCGCATTGATGAGTAATCTTTTGCCTGGACAGGTAATGAAGGATATAGAGGGTAACACCGAAGCAATGGCACTTTACTCAAAGGGAACAGGTCAGAATTTTGCAGATGCAGCAATTCAGGCAGCTAAACTAGGAGTATCAATTGGAACTACTGCAAAGATGGCGGAAAATCTTTTGGATTTTGAAAGTTCGATTGAAAAAGAATTGGAATTAAGTGCTATGTTAGGTAGAAACATTAACCTTAACCGTGCAAGAGAATTGGCATTTACTAATGATTTGGAAGGAATGACTAAAGAAATTCTTAATCAAGTTGGAGGTATTGATGCATATAATAAAATGGATCCTATTTCCAGAAGGCAAACTGCGGAAGCATTAGGCCTATCAGTTGAGGAACTTAATCAAATGGTAGCGAATCAGGGAAAACTTGATCAAATAAGTAAAGATTACGGTAGTAATACTGCAAAGGCATATCAAATGATTAAAGGAATGGCCACACAATTTGGTGGGCCGATAGCAAGTGGGGTAACATTTTTTGTAGGAGAATTGATTAGAGCAAAAATGACAGCTGCGGCAATAAATGGGCAAAGTGTGTTGGGTTCATTGGTTCCAGGAAGAATACGAAATTTATTTAGTAGAGGTGGAGCAACACCTACTGCACCAACTGGGCCAACCACACCGGCTCCACAAAATTCAGTAGGAAATCAATTAAATCAAACAGGTAATGCTACCGGTGGAAGAAATATGACTAATTTGATAGGAGGTGCAGCCGCAATTCTTATTTTATCAGCTGCCTTATATGTTGCAGCAAAGGCATTTCAAGAATTTGGAAGTGTTGAATGGGAATCAGTTGGAAAAGGTTTAGTTGGAATAGCAGGATTGGCTGGAATTGCATATTTACTTAGTAAGGTTGAAAAAGATATGGTTCAAGGTGCATTGGCAGTTGGTATATTAGGTGTTGCGTTAATTCCATTTGCATTTGCGATGAGTTTAATTGCAGGGCTAGATTGGACAGCAGTTGGAGCCGCGGCATTAGGATTGGTATTATTTTCAGCAGCGATGTTTGGATTGGGTGCATTATTATCAGGGCCTGGTGCAGTATTATTTGGTGCAGGAGTTTTAGGGCTTATAGCATTGGGTGGAGCGATGATTGTTTTTGGTGCCGGATTGATGATGGTGGGGAATGGAATAAATTCAATAATTTCATCCTTTTCACTTTTAGTTGAGCAGGTATCTGCAATGTCACAATTAAGTTTCCTTCCTATATTTGGATTAGCAGCGGCATTAGCTGCATTAGCTGTCTCATTGGGAATGATTGGAACTATGGGATTATTAGCGTTACCGGTATTAGCTGGATTGGGAGCGGTAGGTGGATTAGCGGCAGGAATATTCGGTGGAGGTGAAGGTAATGAAGATAGTAGTTTATTAAGTGAAATAAAAGGATTAAGACAAGATTTATCAGCGGGTAAAATTGCTGTATATATGGATGGACAATTGGTTACAGCACGAGTTGCAAATACAGCATCTAAAAATCCAGTAACATAAAATGCCTACATTATTAGAATTATTTAATAAATCTGATTTAAAAAAACAGATACCTCAACCTAAAGCTACAACTTATGAAGCTGCTAGGGGGCAATTTCTTGTTGATAGAACAAATAAATTAGGAAACGAATTAGAAAAACGTTTTGATCCTCTTACTGAAACTGCATTAGAACAGGAGTTAAGTGGATTAAGACCTATGAGATTAGTTAATTCTCCTACATTATACGGGACTGATATTGTTAGAATTACTACTCGAAAAACTTCTGATGTAGATGCAATGAAACTTTCCAAAAATCCAAATGCTCAAATAAGTTTGGGTAAGATTGGTAGATTTTTGGAAAAGAGTACTAAATTTGTAAATAAAAAATTAGGTATTCCACAAAATGTTTTTCCAACTTATGTAATCAGTACAAAAGAATTTAAGGAAGGATTGACTCCTAACAAAATGATTACGTTAGGTGATATTACAAAAGATGCAAGGGGGACTGCATTGGGGAGATTCTTAAAAGAAACTGGAGCAGGGACACCTTCTCAATTAGCAAAGCAAACAGTTGGTAGAGCGATTAATTTAGGAAAGACGGTAATTAGAACCGCACTTTTAGGAGATAGATATGTTCCAATAACTTCAGGTAGTTTAGATAATTTTAATCAAAAATATTCCGAAAGTGAGAAGGATGGAATTTATAGCGTATCAATGGGAGATTTAACAAGACCTGATTCAGGCCCATCATTTGATATATCTAAAGTTTCTCCTATTAATGGATATGATAGAACTGCAAATGGTAATTTATTCGGAACACCTAGAAAATTTGCAAACAAAGAAGTAATATATGGGTTTCAATTATCGGATGGAACTGCAAATCAAAAAGCAGGAGAACCTTCGATTCAAGAATTAATTAATTTTAATTCATATAATGCGAGATATAGTGATGAAAATCCAGAGGCAGCTTTATCAGGTAGTTTAAAAACAAATCCTATTTTAGAATTTATAAAACCTAAATCATTACAAAAAAATAATTGGAAAAAAGATAGATATTCAACTGATAATACTGCTAAATCATATCACAATGCCGGAGAAACTACTTATGATAATAGATTAGATTCTAGACGAGGTCTTTACACCGATAGAGATATATTAAATCAGACGGGTAGATTAAGTGTGAATGAATTAGCAACCGTAAAATATAATGGAAGAACATTAGATGAAGTAGATTTAATACCATTAAAATTTCAAAGAGTAAACGATGACGCAGTGGTATATTTCAGATCATTAGTAAGTTCATTTAATGAATCGTTTACACCAGGTTGGGAAAATAGTAGAATGTTAGGTTCGCCATTTAATTTTTATAACTATACAAATGTTGAAAGAAAATTAACGTTTAACCTAAAATTATATTGCATGTCTCAGGCTGAATTGGTGATGATGTGGAGAAGATTGGAATTTTTAGCACATTGTACATATCCGTATCAATATAATCAAGGTATTATAGAACCAACTCTTTTATATTTTACATTAGGAAGTGTTTATAATAAAAAAGCTTGTTTTTTAGAAAGTTTAACTTACGCTATTGAAGATACTGAAAATCTTTGGGAAATCGGTGGTGGTATTCTTAAAACAAAAAGTGGCACTTTTGAACAAGGATTTAATGATAGATTTTATGCAACTACATTAAATGGACAAGAAAATTCAAAAGAAAATGGAGTGGGAGCAAACGTTTCTGAAACAAAATTAAATGTTTCCGCTGGATCTACTGGAGTTTATAAAACTAAAGTCGATAGAGTAAAAGAAAATCAAAATACTTTATATGATGATAAACTTAACGTAACCAATTTAGAAGAAAAAGAAAGAGTAGTAGAAGTAAGTTCTGGTAATTATAATATGGATAATTATAAATTACCTAAATTCATCAACGCTTCGGTTGGATTAACTTTTATAGAAACAAAAGAGACAACTGATTACAATCTTTACGGATATGGTAAAAAAATTCAATAACTATGAGATACGATACTAAAAATACGAAAAGATTAGCAGATGGTAAAAGGGTATTGAAAACAACTATACCTACCAGTATTCCAAAAAGAGATGATGATATTTATATCATAACACAAGAAACCGATAGATTAGATTTACTTGCAAACCAATTTTACAAAGATAGTACTTTATGGTGGATAATCGCACGAGCAAATAATTTAAATGGGGCAAACATTGGATTGGAAGGAGGAATACAATTAAGAATTCCAAAGAATAAATTTGATATATTGAATAAAATTTAATTATGGCATTTCCTTTTTACAAAAGTTTAGATGGGTACATTATAGACGAATTAAGGGCAAGAACTTCAAAGAATAATGTAAAATTATCAAAATTAGTTCCTTGGATAAAAGCGACATCCAGTTTGGAAGGTAGATATTCGTTAGGAACTGGTACATATTCTACATTATTTGACGGTTCAGCAACCGATGCCTATGGTAACTCACAGGGGGCATCTTGGAAATATAGACCTAATCCAATAATAACAGATTTTTCGGTAGATTTTGCGAGTAGAGGAACATTGAGAAGATGTACTCTAAAAATAAAATGTTTTTCACCTGAGCAACTTACTAAAGTTCAACAATCATTTATGGAACCTGGATTAAGTGTCTTTGTTCAATGGGGGTGGAATTATTCCGTAAATAAAGGAAAACAAATTGGGCCGGTTGGAGTGGATGCTGGAACTGTTCAAAATTACCACAGAAACGCTGGAGCTTTAAACACTATACGTTCTAATAATGATGGATGTTATGATAACTTCGTAGGTATAATTACTGGAGGAGATTCATCTATCAGCGGTAACGAATTTGATGTAACCGTTAAAATGGCTTCTATTGGAGAGATATTAATGGGTAAGAGTAGTGAAGATGTTGTAAAAGAAAGTGATGATGAAAATTCACTTAAACCGAAGAATCATTCACAATATTATGGAATGTCAAATGGTTCGGTTACAGGAACAATTAAAAACTGGATTTATTGTTACCAACAGTTACCAGATGAACTTAGAACTGACAGTACTGAGAAAATAGATGTGAAATCGGAATCAGATTTCATAAATTATATAGAGGAATTAACTGAGGAAGCAAAAACTGAAACCTCAGATAGCGGTTGGTTTACTGGAACATTAACATTTAAAGGAGTAACATTCACAGCTGCGGACTCAGAGAGCCCAATTAATAGTAATAAATTTATCAGCTTTGATGCCTTTATAAAATTATTAAATTCCAGACGTATTCAATTTCAAAAAAATTCAACAATCAATTTTGATATTGATATAAGTGATGCATATTGTGGTGCATTTCTTCGTATGTTTTCAACCTCTGAAAGAGTTTTTATTCCAAATAAAAACACTTATAATTATTTAAATGATGTTGAAATTTTAGGTGGAAATTTTGCCGGTAACTTGGATACATCTGTAAATGGTAGGTCTTTTGTAAAAACATCTGCAACTACATTAAATATAGATGGTACATCGGCTACATTAGTTGGATATCGACATGGATGGATAGGAGATTTATATATCGATAATGAGTTGGCAATGGAAGCATTGAAAGACCAGAAAACTCCTGTAAAAGAAATTTTGGATAATGTTTTGAAAACTATGGAAGAGGCCGTTGAAGGATTATGGGCTTTTCAGATAGTCGAAAGAAAAAATGGAGATTCAGTAAGTTTAAGAATAGCAGATGCAAATTTAAGAAATGTTAGAACTGGAAACGCAGCATCTCCACCTCAATTTGATATGTTCGGAACAGATAGTTTTTTCGTAGATGCTAGTTTTAATTTAGATATACCAAAAGCAATGGCTAGCCAGGTTTTTTTGGAAAAATCTACTACTGGAATACAATCTACTGATTCATTAACTAAGGGTGTGTTTTCCGATAAGAAAGATGTAGTTTTAGCTGACCTTATCCTTGAAGATATAAAGAATAATGCATCAACCGCTTCTGGGCCATCACCTGAGGAACTAAAATGGATTGAATTTAGGAGAAATATAAGAATTATGATTAAACCAAGTGTAACCCATATATCAACTATTGGAAATGCTAATATGGATGAGTGGGCTATGTGTGGACAATTTTTAAATAAAAGAAAATTTAATGATATAAGAAAAATAGATTTAGGATATAATTCACCTAGTACTGAAGTTTATAATGGAAGACCTTTGCCTGTAAGTTTTGATTTTTCAATATTAGGTATGAGTGGATTTCAAGTTGGACATTTATTCAACATAAAAGGATTACCTCCTCAGTATAGTAGTGATAAGGGAGCATTTCAAGTAGAGGAAATAAAACATAAAATTGATGGTAAGCAATGGATAACAGAAATTTCTTCTCATTTTAGACCATTTCATAAATAAAAATTATGTTAGATAGATATAAAAATCTTATTAAAGTAGAAATAAAAAATAAAGTACCTGAAACCTTTTTTCCACGACCTACGGAATTAGATTATCAAAGGGGGTTTATTAATAGATATTTTATACAAATGAGAGCTACTCCTGGTGCACCTATCTTTGAAGTAAACGAAGATGTATATTCTCAATTTGAGAACTCTGAATATTACAATAGAGTTTCTATAAATTGGAAAATAAAAGGAAATTTAGAAGATTCTTATACCGAAAAAGGAGAATTTATACCTTCGGTTCATACCGTAAATAAATTGATAATACAAGAAGCTGAAAAAACAATGTCAGAACTCAATTTATATTTGGTAAATACAAAACAATTTCATAAATTAGTATAGTTATAAATAAACAAAAGTTATATGGCAAATTTTAAACATTTAACGGATTTAGAAATCCAACAAATCACCTTCGACTGGAGATATAGAGGGTTTACCACATTAGAGCTTCTTACCGAAGAAGAATGTGATGAGATTAATGATGAATTAGAAAGATTAAGACATGAAAGAAAGGGAACGCTTACTCCAGATGGAAAAGAATGGGGTGAATGGGATCCATTTGCTTACCCTCATAAAATTTCTGAAAAATTAGAAAAATTATTCGTTCATCCAAAAATTATTGAAGCGTGTGAATTCCTTATGGAAGGTGAAATAGTAGGTATGCAAACTTGGGCTTACTTCAAACCACCTGGACAATTAGGTAGAGATATGCATCAGAACGCTTTCTACACTGGTTGTGGTCATAATGAAATTATTAATACGGCGTTGGCATTGGATAATCATGATGCAGGAAATGGGGCAGTATGGAACTATGAAGGTTCTCATAGATTACCTGTTTTACCAATTGAAGTGGATGAAGAAAGAACAAAAACAAATCCATCATTTTGGAGAAACGAAAGAGGTAAGCCGTGTGTAATGCCAGAAGGACATGATTTCCGTAAAGTAGAGGGTGTATTAAAGAAAGGGCAAGTAGTTTTACTTCACTCTCATTGTGTGCATGGTTCAGAGGCTAATACATCAAACAGATTTCGTAGAAACTTTTTAGGTGGATATTTGAAAAGAGGAGCTTCTTTCAATCAGGGTTCTCATATGAAAAGAGAGCCAATTGAATTAAAACCTTTGCAAGAAAAATATTGGAATTTATAAAATATTTTCGTATATTTGTTTCCTATGGTAATTTTCGTAGAAAACAATGAAATCGGAAGAGTATTCCAAAAAAGATATCGCTTAACAAGGAGCGTAATATTTCCATTGTTTAAAAATAGAAAAGAGCATCCAAAACTGAATACGTTATTGGGTGCTTTTGTTTTTATCGAAGATGATTGCTATGTTCTTATGAATGGACATAATGATTGTGTTGATGCTCCTTTGGGAGTTTTAACTCATGGAAACGCACCTAAATTTATCTTTGATAGTAAGTGGTTTCTTCATCAAATGGAATTACCAAATTATCAAAGTATTGATGTTCTATATCATCTCAGTCAGTTTAAACCTTATGAATATGATATGATATATAACAATTTTACAAAGGGGTATAGGGATAAAGATGATTTAAGTTTTATACCAATTAGTATTATACTCAAAGGTGTAGTAGATTTTGTAAATGAAAACCTTAAGTATGCGGATACTGAGGGGGTTGGGGGGTACGATTTCTACAATTCCTTAGTCCTACCGGAGTTCAAAAAAATTGAGAGTAATGGTATTCCGACAACGTATGGGTATGAATATTCTCTATATAACAACTTTACAACCACAGGAAGACCATCAAACACATTCGGAGGTGTAAACTATTCCGCGCTTAATAAATCGGATGGCAGTAGGGATTATATCGTTTCTAAGTTGGGTGAGTTGGTTCAGTTTGATTTTGATGGATACCACGTTCGCCTGATAGCTAAATTAGTAGATGAAGAGATACCTGAGGAATCCGCTCATGAGTGGTTAGGTAAACAATATTTTGGCAAAGATGTATTGAGTGATGAGGATTACCTCAATAGTAAGAAACTAACATTCCAACAATTATATGGTGGGATAGATGTGGAGAATTTAGAGATTCCATTTTTTAAAAAGACAGATGAGTTTATCAAAAAGATGTATAAAGATTTTTTGATAAATGGGTATCTGGAAACTAAGGCGGGTAAGCGTATTCCATTCCAAAAAATAGATAATCATAATCCCCAAAAGGTATTCAATTATTATTTGCAGGCGTTGGAAACCGAAACAAACGCATTTGTTATTCGTAAGATAAATCGTTTTTTGGAAAAAAGAAAAACCAAGTTAGTGTTATATACCTATGATTCTTTTCTGTTTGATGTATGTGAAAATGAGAAATCAGTTTTAAATGATATTAAAATGATTTTAGATAAAGTTTCTTCTACGGATGTATCCACTAATAAAAGTTACGGTAATATTTAATAATATGAAAGAACTTAGAGAAAAAGGATACTACATTGGTAATTTCGAAGAATTATTTTCTTCAAATGAGATAGAATTTCTTAAGAATATTAGTGATGTTATTATAGAAAAATTTACTAATTCCGAAAATATAGAATGTAAGACTCAGCATACCGGAAATCATTGTTACCCGTTTTACGATTTTAAAGAAACTTATATTCATCCTTATGGTGATATACCTAAAATAGATGGGTATATGGAAGAAAATGGATATGTTATTTTTCAAAGATGGAAACAACTTTTAAATAATGTTCCATTTGAAGGTGATACTCAATTAGCAGAATTAATTGAAACCGCTAAGTTAAAAATTATTGATGAGTGTTATAACGAATTTTCTTTAAAAAAAGAAGACATTGATTTAGGAAGATGGGGTACAATTGGAATGTATGAAAAAGGTGATAAACAGCCACCACATTTTGATGCAGGTAGTGAGAGGACTATATTTGGATGTATATTTTATTTAACTCCTGAAGAAGATTGGAATGAAGGTAAAGGTGGGGAATTTTTAATTAATTATACGAATGAAAAGGTATCACCAACTTTTGGAAAATTTGTACTTTTGGACTTCGTTGATAACTTAATAGAGCATCAGGTAATGGAAATGTTAGAGGATTATAGAAGATACACTTTGATTTCCTTTCCCTCTATAATAAAAAATGGTAACGAATCCACTGGAAATTTTTTGGAGTATAAGAAAAATAAGAATGTTTTTACTCCATAACTCTATAAAAAAATAGACTTAACGAAATATTTAATACTTATATAGGAGAAAAAAGTATTAAAATATTTTTAAATGAAAACACAGTTACTATGTACTTTTGCGGAGACTGAAAATTTACAAGATATTCTACAAAAGGTAAGAGAGAATTATAAGATAGTTTACAACTACATATATGTTTTGCAAAATAAAACTAATATAGATGAATTATATATTACATATAATATTGATGTGGAGTTCAGACCCCCTTATCAATTAGAAAATACTATATTGGTTCATCGTAAAAAACAATCAAACACCTTATATACAATTAATGCATTAAACCAATTGATTAAGGAAGAAAATGGTGGGGTTTTGGATACGAACTTTCCATTAGATTGGGAAAAGTTTAAAAATTCTATAATTCTTACCGGAGCTGCGGGTATAAGAAAGATACCTACAAGAATATTTCAAAAGATTGAATTTAATTAATAATGGCAGATATTAATAAAATAATAGATGAAATTTTATTAGAACACTCTTTAACCTATCCATTTCCAAGTTTGGAGGATAAAGAGCAAGTGGAAAATCTAATTAGATGTTGCCACAAATTGGGGTATAGTCAATATTCTGATATCATATCCGAATACTTTTTATTAGAGGAAGAACCTAAAAAACCCGCTCCAGTAGATAAATCAAAAGAAGGAGAATCATCTGAATTTCCAGGTAAATTCCACCTGGGCGGAGGTTATTATTCGTCTAAGCAAAATGGAGAAGTTGAATTTAAAAATGATAGTGGTAATTTAAGACCAGTAACCCCAGAAGAGAAAGCAGATTTTGAAAAGAAATCTCAACCCTCATCTGATTCTGAAAAGAAACCACCTATCACTCGTAATGTTGGGATGGGATATGCTAAGAAATCATTAGTAGATGTACCAAAACAAAAACTTCAGCAAATTAATCAAAAGATAGAAAAGTGGAGTGAAAACGAAAAAGAATTCTTTAATAAGGGACAGGAAAAACCAGGATCAGAAACCCGTAGAAGTTTTGCGGAAGCTCTAAAAGATAAAGTAAAGGGAGCCGGTGCTGCAATAAAGCATGGATTTCAACATGAAGTTAAATTGTTTAAGACAGCAGCGGTAGCGGCTGGTAAATTATTTAGTAAACCTGGAGGATGGAGAGATTTAGAAAAACATGAAAAGAAAGCATTAATATCAGTTGGTGTTAAAATAGCCACTACTGCCATAACAGGAGCTGCGTTGGGTGGAGCGGCAGCTGGGGCTAAGGCATTTGCAAAACACGTTGCTATTGAATTTATTCCTCACGTTGTAGCAGAAACTATTGCAGTAGGAGCGGCTAGAGCATCGATATTTGCTGATGTGAACAATGATGAGAGAATCCTTATGGATTTTGCGGATAAGATTGCGGAGAAATTAGAAAATATGGAAATCTCACCTGAAATAATGGATAAGATTGTAGATAGTTGGAATGAGAAGAGACCTCAGGGGGAAGTATCAAACGAAACTATTTCTTTGGATGAGATTTTAAATTACCATTTATTAAAAGAAGATGAGGGAGAATCATCTCAGTTTCCTGGTAAGTATCATTTAGGAGGAGGATTTTATTCTTCAAAGCAGGGTGGGGAAGCTGAATTCAAAAATGATGGGGGGAATTTAAGACCAATAACACCTGAGGAAAAAGAAGAATTTGAAGGAAAAGGAATTGGAGATTCTGAAGTAGATAAACTTGTTAAAACTGCAGAAGATTCATTAGAGAAGAAGGAAAAGGAAATTGAAGATGAAACCAAACCTGATCCTAAAACTGATTTTGATAAGATATTAGATGACCCATCTGCTACTGCCAAAGAAAGAGCTATGGCAGGATCATTTAAGAATCAACATGATAATCTTAAAAGAAAACAAAAAGATGATCCTGAATACCAATCAAAACTTAAGAAGGAAGTAGTTAAGCAAAACGAAGACATAGTAAATAGTCTAAGAGGTAAAAAGGATTCCGATGGAAATAATTTAGATGCAGAGGTTACCGAAAATGGCTCAATGTTAATTGGAGTTGAGCATGGCGAAGGAACTGAATCTACTAAAAATATTATAGATAAAATAAAGAGCTTACCTAAAGATGCAAAAGTAATGTTTGTAGGAGAAGGTGGAGTTGGAATAGATGATAATGGTAAAGTTGATTTCGTAGGTGAGCAAGCAGAAATTAGAGATGCTTTTTTAGATCACTTTGAAAATGGTAGAGAAGAAAGTTGGGATGAAAACGGAGATGTAAGAAATTCAGATGCACCTATATTTGATGAAATTGCTAAATCATATGACGGTGATAAAAACAAAGCATTGGCATCAGTTTGGACTAATATGATTGGTCAGGGTGATGATTTAGACGCAGATGATTATCTTACCGATGAGACTAAAGAATGGATTAAGAGTGAAGCTAAAAAAGGTGGTAGTGCAGAATTTGAGGGTGATGTAGACTGGAATAATTTAACATTGGAGCAAAAAGAAGACTTATACCAATTAAATTATAGAGATGACCAGAATTATGGTGAAACCGAATTATCCAAAGGTCAGAAAGCATTTAATGATTTTAGACAAAAGGAGTTAGATAGAAAAATAAAAGAGGCAGAAGAGAAAGGTTATACTGTAATTGCAACAATGGGTAATTCTCACGTTGGAATGTGGAGAGAAAGAAATAAAAAGAGTGATGATAAATTTAACCCATCATCTTTAAGGAATTTGGCTAAAGAGATGCCAGAGGTTGATAAAGATGTATTCAATAAAGAATCCGATTTAGATAAAATACCTTCCGATAAGAAAGAAGAAATATCTATGAAGATTGATGAGTTAGCCGATAAGGCATCTAAAGGGGAAGATTTCAATCTTTGTCAAATAACTGTTCCTGGTACTAACTTATATTGTGATGATAATCAGGGAATACCTAGAGTAGAAATGCCTCAATTCAAAGGTAAACCTCTTCCAGGAACTCCTGCCGAAGACCTTCCAAAAGATAGCAAGGGTGAAGTAGATACCGAACCTCTTTTCAAAAAAATGTTAAAAGAGAAAGGTATTAAGACTGTGGAAACTGAATTGCCTTCTGATAAATTAAAAGCAACTCAAAGTGAATTAGTAGGTAGTAAAGTTGCCGGAATGACTAAGGCATTAGAAGAAGATCCTACTAATCCAGGTATTACTGCACCAATTTTTGTGAGTAGAGATGGATTTGTAATTGATGGGCATCATAGATGGGCAGCGGTAACATCTGCCGCGATTAAAGCGGGTAAACCTGCTAATATGAAAGTTATTGTTGTGGATATGGATATTAAAGATGCTATCCCAATGTGTAACCAATTTGCTGAAGAGCAAGGAATTGCTGCAAAGAAAGCGGATGCAAATGATGGTGAATTACCTAAACCTAAAAAAGCAGATGAAACCCCTAATCAACGAGTTTATAATGTAGGAGGAGATTATTATTCCGATACTCCAAATGGGCCTGCACAATATATTAAAACTGAAAGTGTAGTTCAAAAAATATTCATAGATGGGGATCAAAGATTTTTTAATTTGATATTTGAAACTGTTGTGACAAAAGTAGATGGTGATGGTGATCCACTTAAATTGACCGTAATTGAACCAAAAGACCAACCAGAAGCAACCGCAAAAGCCGATGAATTAGATTCTAATAAAGATGGAGAAGATTCACAATCAACTTCAGTTACCCCATTAGCTGGTAAAAAAGATTACAAAGATGTGGCGGCTAAAAAAATGAATCAACCTAAATATAAAGATACAATTTTGGATGATAATCTTAAAGAGCAAATATCTACTATTGTTGGTAAGATGACGAGGGGCGAAGATTTGACAGATGAAGAGCAGGCTATTGCAAAAGATTATATTAAAATAGTAAATGATAAAGAAGTTAAAATCTATATTGCTTCAAAAAAGAAAGGAGATTGGCCTAATCAAGGATACATTAAAGTTGCTGAATTAGGAGCTGGAAAAGCAAGTAGAGAATGGGCTGAGAGTTCAGCTAAAAAATATGGGGTAACAATTGGTAAATCCGGACAGGGTGCTGTTGGTAAAAAAGATGGAACACCTCTTAAAATCATAGGAGAAGAAAAATACGTTGAAATTGAAATAATTGATGAAGATACAGTTGTATTCAATGGGGTAACACATAAGAAATTAGCAGTTCCTACAATTGAAGAAGCAAAAGCAAAATTAAAAGAAAGTAATCCGAACCTTAGTGATGAAGAATTAGAGAAAAAAGCAACAGATTTTGTCAACTCCATTAAAAGTAGAAATGATAGTATTGATGAATATAAACAATTGAAAGCAGAAATTTCTAAAAAACCACCTGGAAAATTTAAAACAGTTGATATTGGTGATACTACAACACCTGAAGGAAGAAAGGAAGCTAGGAAAAAATTATTAGATAAATCGATTGATAAATTTACTCAATTATTAGGAGATAAAATAGATTTGCCTGAAAATCAAAAGGTAATGGAAACCTTTCAAAAGCTTAAAGATTTTGAAGATGAAGATTTGGAAAATAATCCTGAAAAGCAAAAAGAATATCAGGAACTTTTAAATCAACTTCTAACTGATATGTTTAACAGTAAAGATTTTAGAGATGGTCTTTCTGATTACGCGGAGGTTAAAGTTGCAATGAGCTTAATAGCAAAGGGTAATTCAGTTTATTTACCAGCTGATGAAGCGTTTAAAACAGCTGATGTATTAGTTGTAAATGAAATTAGTGAAAATGAAACTGATTTAGAATTTCTTATGGTAACATTAGAATTCTCTGGTGGAATTAGTGTAAAAGTACAAGGTGGTGCAGCTGGAGTAAGTGAAGAAAAATGGAGACAGAGTAGGTTTAAAAGCAATCAAACAAGAAGCAGAGGTAAGAGAATGTTATCAACATTTGATTTCCTTTATCCAAAGGAACAAACCCCTCCTAATTTCCCTCCATCAGATGAACAAATTAACGAGCAGAAGGCGGCATTAGAAGATGATAAAAAATGGATGGTAGAAAGTGGAATTGCTACTGAAGAAGAACTAAAAGCTGCTGAAGATTGGGCAGAAAGACGAGTTGAAGCCGTATTGAAAAAATTTAAGGGTCTTGGAGTGCTTGATTGTATGAGTGATGAGGAAAAGGTAAGATTCGAAGAAACAATGAAAATATATTATAGGAATCAAAAAATTTCCGAAGTTCTTTACAATAACGATTTGGATTATACTAATTTTAAGAATTCTAATCAAAAATTCAGTATTAGCAAAGGTAAGGCGGTAAAATGTGAATCAGAAGACTTAGATGGTGTAGAAAATCCTTGCTATATGAAAATCAAAGATGATGTTGGATTTAATGATTATCAACAAGGTGATTGTACAGTAGTGAGACCTACAAACGTAAACCCATCTGAGATCCATAAAGAAAAACCAAAGGTAAAATAATTTGGATAATTGATATTTTTTTCATATATTTGTAAAAACAAAATATAGAATGGAAGAAAATATCAAATTAGAAGAAAATGCAGTAGCTTATTGTGAAAGAGTCTATCCTGAAATGATGGAAGAATTCAAAAAGATTCAATCTGAAATGTATGAAACTTTTTGTAAGAAACAAAGAAATTATGGGCCAGCTAATATTTCAGTAGGAACTTCACTGCAAACTAAAGATGATGTAAAACTTTCACTCACAGGTCTTTGGTTTAGAATCAACGATAAAGTACAACGATTAAAACAATTAGTAGTATTGGGGCAGCCTGATGAAGTAGGCGAATCTATACAGGATACCTATGAAGACCTTTCGGTTTATGGTATCATTGCACAAATTGTAAGTAGAGGTAAGTGGGCTAAATAATGAAATTTTCAATTTGTAAAATTTACGGACAAGTTTATTTTCTACCTTTCATAGGTATGACTCATAGTAGAAGATTGAATGGTGATATAGAACTCATTATTGGCTGGTTAAAATGGGAAATAGTTATAGGTATATAAACAGATACAATTATGGCAAAGTATCTTAAACGTTCATATTTTAGAGAGTTAGAATATCAAGTATTTGTAGAAGAAATATCGTCCGGTAGAATGTTGGAACTGATACAAGATGAAGTAATCAAGAACTACAAAAAAGATAATACCTTTTGGAAGAAAGTAAAGAGATTTTTTAAAGATATTTGGTTAGGTATCAAAGTATCAAATAATATTAAAGAAAATCACCAACAATTTGGTAAACTATAAAGTTATGGCACAACGATTAAGTATGAAACAAAAACAAGAACAATTTGTTGTAGATGTAATCAACAAAATGTTTGAGATTGCAAATCATGATGTTACCTTCGATGATATTAAAGATAGGAAAGATAATTGGTTTACTGAATGGGAAATGAGCGTATCTCAAAACGATGAGTGGAAAGAATGGGGAATTAAAGAAATTCAAAAAAGATTTCGGTATAATAAGAAGTGGGCCGAAAGAGAAATGGGAATGATTTCCCTAATGTGGGGATTAAAATTTAGCGATTTTCCAACAAATTAAGATAGGAATTAAGGGGGGAAATTGTAATAAAAAAAATATTTGGAAAACTAAAAAAAAATTATTGTTTTGATATATTCGTATATATTTATTGATGAATCTCCCACTCTTTCTTCTATGAAACGCTTGTTACAAAAACTCTTAAATTTTTTAAATCCTCACGTAGAGGGTGAATTCCCCGCAACTCCAAAAGGATTTAGAGCCGCTCAAAAATGGGCTCAATCTCAACCACATTCTTATTCTGAAAATCTTTCTCTTTGGGAAGAAATGTATGAACATCACATGGATGGGTATTGGACTTTGGCGAAAATAAACGAACAAAAAAGATTATATGATTCGTTTAGAACAGTCAAAAAAAATCGTAATTCTTCTACAAAAGAATTTTCAAAAAAATCCTGAAAAACATTTGGAACTTAGAAACATATTTCGTATATTTGTTCTAAGTTTTTGATTTGCGAATATTTATATTCGTAACGATAAACTTAAATTTTAAACTTTAAAAACTATAAATTATGTCAACGAACATTGATGCAATCAGAGCCCGTCTGAACAAACTTCAGGGCACACAAAAGACAGCCGACAGTCTATGGAAACCTTCAGTCGGAAAACACCAATTACGTTTAGTACCTTACAAATTCAACAAGGAAATTCCTTTTATTGAATTGTATTTTCACTACAACATCAACAACAAATCTTATTTATCACCAGCTTCTTTCGGAAGACCTGACCCAATTGTTGAGTTTGCTGACAAACTTAAGAGAATGGGTGGTAAAGATGATTATCGTGAAGCTAAGAAAATGGAGCCAAAATTAAGAACTTTTGTGCCAGTAATCGTAAGAGGATTGGAGCATGAGGGTGTTAAATTTTGGGGATTTGGTAAAACCGTTTATCAAGAATTATTGGGGTATTTTGCAGATCCTGATTATGGTGATTTATCACATCCTTTAAATGGTAGAGATATTGTAGTTGATTATACTGCACCAGAAGGTGGAGCATCTTATCCTACTACAACTATTAGAGTGAAACCAAACTCTACAAAGTTGCACGATGATAATGCAAAGATTCAAGAGTTATTGGAGAATCAAAAAGATATTACATCTATTTATTCTGAATTATCTTACGATGAGTTAAAGAAAATTTTAGAGAATTGGTTGAGTGGAAACACAACTGATGATACTGAAACTTCTACTACTCAAGAGACTGTTGTTGCTAAATCAGAACAATCTGTATCAGATTCATTTGATTTCGATTCTAAGCCACATCAATTAGATGAGGTGAGTGAAGCACCAAAAGCAAAACAATCAACATCTGACTTACCTTGGGATGATGAAAAACCAGCGGTAGCTAAAACTACTCAACAAGTAGCAGATGCATTCGAAGATTTATTCAAATAATATAGATTATGGCAAAAACAGATTTAGCAGACATTTTGGTTGATAGTCTGAACAAAAAACAAAAAGACCAAAAAATCGCCTTTTATTTAGATGATGATTCCGAAGGAGCTCCCACCAATGTGAATGGTTGGATTTCTACCGGAGCTGCTATGTTAGATGTTGCTATTTCTAATCGACCATATGGTGGTATTCCTGTGGGAAGAATTACCGAACTAACTGGATTGGAGCAGAGTGGTAAATCATTACTCTCTGCCCACCTTTTAGCTGAAACTCAAAAGCAGGGTGGTATTGCAGTATTGATTGATACTGAAACTGCGGTGAGTAGAGAATTCTTCGATGCAATTGGAGTAGATGTATCTAAACTATTGTATGTATCAGTAGATACAGTAGAAGATATTTTTGAAACAATCGAAACCATTATCGAAAAGGTTAGAGAAAAGGATGCACAAAAATTGGTAACAATTGTAGTGGATTCGGTAGCAGCTGCATCAACTAAAAAGGAAATGGAAGCTGATTACGATAAAGATGGTTACGCAACTGATAAGGCAATCATCATATCAAAGGCGATGAGAAAAATTACCAACACAATTGGTAGACAGAAAATTGCAGTTATCTTTACAAATCAATTAAGACAGAAGTTAGGTGTTATGTTTGGTGACCCTTGGACTACAAGTGGTGGTAAAGCATTAGCATTTCACGCTTCAGTTAGATTGAGATTGAAAAATGTTGGTCAAATTAAAATGAAAATTGGCGGACAGGATAAGATAGTTGGTATATCAGTTAGGGCGCAGGTTGTAAAAAACCGATTAGGGCCACCACTTCGTTCTGCTGATTTTGAAATTTACTTTGATAGAGGAATTGATAACTACGGTAGTTGGTTGACAAGTTTGAAAGAAAACAAATTAGTTAAGCAAGGTGGGGCTTGGTATGAATATACCGACACCGATACTGGGGAAATCATCAAATTCCAATCAAAGGATTTTATCAAAATGATGGAAGAGAAAGATGAATTAAGAGAACAAATTTATAAAAAGATTTGTGAGGCTACTATTCTTCAATATAAAAAAGATACATATGATATTGAAGCGATGGAGGTTGATACAGCCTTACCAAATGAAGTAGAATAATGAATAAACTATGGATATTTGGTGACTCATATTCAACATATAATAGTGAGAGGCTGGCTCAAGGAGTCCGCCTCTCAATTTATAGCGAAGTTGCAAGTCATCTAAATTTAACTGAGGAAAATAAGGCAATATCTGGACTGAGTTCATTTGAAGTATTTGGTAATTTATTAAAGTTTTTATCCGAGTATAAAAAAGGAGATGTTATTATTTTTCAATTATCTCTTTTAGATAGAACTTCATATATCGATAGACAATCCAATAGAGAACTCAATCAAAGGGAAAAGGAATTATTTCTTACTGGAAATAATTTTTTCATTCACCCTCAATTTTATCATAGTAGAAAAAGAGATTTAGATGAATTTGAAACAGAGAAATTATCTAAATTTATAGAAAGTTTTGAAATCAATCAAGTAGATTATTATTTTAAATTTTTAATTTATTTAAAATACATTTACTCATTTTTAGAAAATATTGGAGTTGATTTAAGAATCATTTTATTAGAAGACACTCACTTTAGATATAATTCATCTTCTGCTATTTCAATTTTAAATTTAATTACTGATTTGAATCTTGATAATAGAATTATAAAATTTAGTGATAAACATTATTTAACATCCTCTGTAAATTATAAAGAAGAAGGTGAATATGAATATCATCATTTTAGTTTAGAAACAATAGAAAAATATTCGAAAGAAATTAAAGAAAATTTCAATGAACCAAAAATATAAAAGTTTACTTAAGGAAATTGATAAGGAGCATAATACACATAGAGTTCGAAATTCGAAAGTTCTTTTTGTAGATGGACTCAATACTTTTTTTAGATGTTGGAGCACAAATCCTACGATGAACGAAGATGGTGAGCATGTTGGTGGGGTAGTTGGGTTTCTTAAATCTCTGGGGATGGTTATTAGAAATGAAAATCCATCTAGGGTAGTTGTAGTGTTTGATGGAAAAGGTGGTTCTCAAAAAAGAAGACAAACTTTTTCAAATTATAAAGCGGATAGAAAAGTTAAATTCAGAGTAAACCGTCAGTATGATGATATGATGACGGAAGAAGATGAGCAAATTAGTTTGAAGAGGCAAATAAGTTGGTTAGGTAATATATTAAGTATTTTGCCAGTTACCACTATGGTATATGATAACATTGAAGCAGATGATGTTATTGGTTATTTATCAAAGCAAGTAGTAACTGAAGATGAGAATGCTTTAATACTTTCATCTGATAAAGATTTTTTGCAATTAGTATCAGACAATGTAAATGTTTGGAATCCTCTTAAAAAAGAAAAGATTACAAAAGAAAGATTGATAGAATTATATGGAATTCATCCTGAAAACTTTATTTGGTATAGAGTATTAGATGGTGATAAATCTGATAATATTGATGGAGTAAAAGGATGTGGATTAAAAACTTTACAGAAGAGATTACCTTTATTTGAAGGAGATAGAAGAGTATCAATAGATGATTTAATGCAAGCGGCTGAATCCGAAAAAGATAAATACAAAGTATTTCAAACTATATTAGATAGTAAGAACATTATTGAAAGAAATTTTGATTTAATGCAATTAGATAATCCTGATATAAGTGGAACAACTAAATTAAAAATAGTTGATAAATTCAGAGAAGAAAATGAACCTTTGGATAAAATGAAATTCATAGGGTTTGGTATGAAATATAAAATATTACAAAATTGGACGGATGTAAATGATTGGTTACGGAGTTCATTTGGAAATTTAATTTTAAAATAATGAATTGTTTATGGGTATTTGGTGATAGTTTTAGTGAAGATAATAAAGATTTACCAAAGGATACTGAAAGGATAATTTATTCAAAAGTTTTTTTAAAAAAAGATTATCACAAAATATGGGCTGAGATTTTATCTGAAAAATTAAATTTAGAATATAAAAATTATTCAGCTACTAAATCTATTGCAAAATCCTATATACAAAGTGGGAACACCAACGATGATTGCTTAAATAGTGTTTCATATTTTTCTAATCAATTTCAAAAAGGAGATATAGTATTTGTTGGATTAACCGATACATCTCGTTTTAAAATTCCATCTATATTAAAAGATGGTATGGTGAATTCTATATTGCCCAACATCATTCAAAATGATTTATATATTAATAGATTTATAAAAACAAAAGAATTATATAAGATATGTGCTCTAAGAGGAGACAGAGTTGAGTATTATATTGAAGAGTTTATGATTAGGATGATTCCTATTTTAGAATTGAGTAAAAAAGTAGGATTTAAGATTTATTTTTGGTCGTGGGTATCCGAAATTAATAAAACAATTTTTGATAATAATTTCGATGGAAAAGAAAATTGGATATTTTTTAAGTTTAACGATTTTATAAAAAATAATTTTTCATATAATTCATTCTTAAAATCTTACTCAATTGATGTGACAATTTTTGAGGAAACTAAGGGTATGATAAGAGATTATCACCAAAGTGAAAAAGCTCATATAATCCATTCCGACTTGTTGTTTGAATACATTATCAAATAAAATATTTAAAAAATTTGGAAATTATAAAATTAACTTTTATATTTGAAGCATGAGTGAAACTATTGATAATCTATCCAAATATGGTCAGAGCTACCAAACGAAAGTTGTAGCTAATTTGGTTACTGACAGAAGTTTTTTGGAACAAGTTTCTGATATATTAGAAACAAAATATTTTGAATCAGATACCAACAAATGGATTGTGGATTTGACTAGAAAGTATTTCCACACATATAAAAATAATCCAACTACCGATTATTTTAAAACTGAAGTTCAAAAAATATCCGATAATACATTACAGCAAAATGTATTACAGCAATTAAAGGCAGTATATCAGAATACACAACATTCGGATAAAGAATGGGTTAAGAGTGAGTTTGTTACATTTTGTAAAAATCAAAATTTTAAAAATGTAATCCTTAATTCAGTAGAATTATTAAAAACCGGTCAATTTGAAAAGATTGAAAAGATGGTTAGAGATGCAGTTAAGGTTGGGCAAACTGCTGATTTGGGATTAGATTATAAGGAAGAAATTGAAGTTCGTTTTGAAGAAGTAAATCGAAGAACTGTTGCTACTAATTGGGATGTAATCGATGAACTTACCGATGGAGGTTTAGGGCCAGGAGAATTGGGTGTAATTGTAGCACCATCGGGAGTTGGTAAAACTTGGGTGTTATCTCACATCGGTGCGGAAGCAGTTAGGCAGGGTAAAAATGTATTACACTATACATTAGAACTTACTCAAAATTATGTTGGGCAGAGATATGATACTATATTTACATCAATTCCTTCAGCTGATTTAAAAGACCATAAGGATGAGATTAAAGAGAAGGTTGATAAATTAAGAGGTGGATTGATGATCAAATATTACCCGCCAAAAGGAATTACAGCAAACACTATTGCCGCTCACGTTGATATGGTCAGACAAACTAAATTTCAACCTGATTTGATTATCATAGATTATGCAGATTTATTGGTATCAACTAATTCAAAGAATAATTCTGATTATGCAGAGCAAGGTGGTATTTACATTGATTTAAGAGCATTGAGTGGTGAATATCAAATACCAATTTGGACTGCATCACAGACAAATAGAAGTGCAATTGATTCAGAAGTAATTCAGGCAGATAAAATTGCGGATTCATATGCTAAAGTTATGAATGCAGATTTAATTATTTCAGTAAGTAGAAAGGATACTGATAAACTAAATGATACCGCTAGATTCCATATTATGAAAAATAGATTTGGGCAAGATGGTATGACTTTTCCTGCTAAGATGAATACTAACAAAGGAATTATAGAAGTATATGCTAATAATTCCGCTAATGGAATTATTGCAAGTAAGGAAGCAAAAAATGGGGAACTTCTACAAAAACAACTACTTCATAAAAAGTATGTTGATAATATGGGATAAGTTATGAAATTACTATTAGGTGATTGTTTGGATAAACTTAAAGAATTCGATGATAATAGTATTGACCACATCATAACTGATTGGCCCTTCTATGGTGTTGTTAAAGAAGATTGGGATAACCAATGGAATACTTTAGATGAGTATTTGGATTGGGCTGAAACAATTATAATTGAATATAAAAGAATTGTTAAAGAAGGTGGAAATGTTGTAATCTTTACAGGTAGACAATACAACAGACACATTTCTACTATTTTGGATAAGTATTTTACCGAAAAACGAATTATAATTTGGAGTAGAAAACGTGCATTCAATTCATCAAGAGGAAATGCGTTATCAAGTGGATATGAACCTATATGTTATTATACAAATGGTGAGAGGGGTACATTTAATACTATAAAGATAAAACCAAATACAACTCGAAAAGAATACACAGAGGGTATATTAAAAGAGGGTATAACTTTAAGTGATGTTTGGGATGATATATCAGCTTTACCACATAATAGTAAAGAAAAACTAAATCATCCAACACAAAAACCCTACAAACTCATTGAAAGATTAGTTTTGATGTTATCTAATGAGGGAGATGTGATATTGGATAATTTTGCAGGTAGTGGAACACTTGGTGATGTTTGTATAAATACGAATAGAGAATGTATCCTTATTGAAAAGAATGCTGAGTATTTTGAGTTGATTAAAAATAGGTTAGATAAATATAAGTTTTTTGTATGAAATTATTATTAGGTTGAGTAAATGATAAACTATAATACTTTTGCAAAGTTTATAGAATGGGATGAGTTAGAATTAGAATACGAAAGAGTTACACAAAATATAAAAGAGGTAGAAGATGTTCCATACGCTTTAGATGTAATTTTTAAGTATCACCGAAAAAAAGGCTTTCCACATTACCATTCTACAATCGATGATAAGGTTAGTGATATGAAATCATTAACTGAATTCGATGAATCAACTATATTCAAAGATGATTATATTGATCAAACTATGCATTGTTTAGGTTTGGCATGGAGTTACTTTCCTCATTGGGTAGATGTTCAATGTGGTAATAGTAAAATGAGACCAATTGATTATTGGAATGATGATAATAAGTTAAAGGAGATTATTCGAAAAACTTGGAATTGGCATCTTAAACATAGTGATGGTAAATTTACTCTAAATCGTTTAAGACAAAATTTTAAAATATACGGAGGTAATCAGACGGTAAGTAATTTCAGACCATCTGCTGCCAAATGGATTTACAATACATATGGCGGAGAAACTATATGGGATATGAGTTGTGGGTGGGGAGGGAGATTGATTGGATTTTTGACGAGTAACTGTAAAACATATATAGGAACTGATCCGAGTGGTAAAACATATGAAGGATTATGTAAATTAAATAAAGACTTAAATTTCTATGGTAAAAGTGTTATACTTCACCAAATGGGTTCGGAAGTATTTGTGCCAGAAAAAGAATCATTAGATTTGTGTTTTACCTCACCTCCATATTTTGATACCGAAAAGTATAGTGAAGAGGATACTCAATCATATAAAAAGTTTCCAACTCCTCATTTATGGGTTGAAGGATTCTTAAAACAAACTATGGCAAATTGTCATATCGGATTAAAAAATGGGGGTAAAATGTTATTAAATATTGCAAATACTCCTAAACATAAAGATATAGAAAGTGAAACGATTAGGGTAGCGGGTGAAGTTGGGTTTGAATTGGAAAAAACAATTAAATTAGCTCTTTCCAGTATAGCCGGTAAGGGTATAAAGTATGAGCCAATCTTCATTTTTAAGAAAAAAAACTAAAGAAAAATTGATGAAAAAATTTTCTAAAGAACCTAAAATTTTTTACGGTATATATCCTATTTATTCTTACCTATAATACAAAAATAAGTTTTAAAGATGAGCAAATTATTTACCGAAAGGATACCATTTAAGCCATTTGAATATCCAGAATATTATACTGAAGGTTGGTTAAAACAGATGCAGGCATTTTGGTTACATACTGAGATACCTATGCAGATGGATGTCAAAGATTGGAATGAAAATTTAACAAAAGAAGAAAAACATTTAGTTGGTAATATCCTTTTAGGTTTCGCTCAAACAGAATGTGCAGTTTCTGACTATTGGACAGGTATGGTTACTAAATGGTTTCCAAAGCATGAGATTAGACAGATGGCAATGGCATTTGGTTCACAGGAAACTATTCACTCAATTGCATACTCATATCTAAATGAAACATTGGGATTAGATGACTTTGAAGGATTCTTACACGATGAAGCAATGAAAGAGAGATTTGAGTTATTAACTAATACAACTGCTGATTGGACTCCAAAGGATTTAGATATCAATCCAAAAGCTAGAATTGAGGTTGGTAAAAGTTTGGCAATCTTCTCTGCATTTGCAGAAGGTGTAGCACTTTATTCATCATTTGCAGTTCTATATTCTTTCCAAATGAGAAATCTCCTAAAAGGAATCGGACAGCAAATGAAGTGGAGTGTAAGAGATGAATCCCTACACTCAAAAATGGGATGCCAATTATTCAGGCATATGTGTGAAGAGTTTCCTGAATTGTTAGAGGAAGCAAAAGAAGATATTTACAAAGCAGCTAAAATTATTATCGAATTAGAACATAAGTTCATTGATAAGATTTTTGAAATGGGAGATTTGGAAAATCTTAAGAAAAATGATTTAAAAGAATTTATCACAAAAAGAGTTAATGAAAAATTAGTTGAATTAGGATATAATCCAATTCCAGGTGGTGATGATTATTTTGAATATAATGATAAAAAAGCATCTCAGTTAGATTGGTTTTACCACTTAACGGGGGGTGTAACTCATACCGATTTCTTCGCAATTAGACCTACTGATTATAGTAAGGCGGGTGAAGGTGAAAATTGGGATGATATATTTTAATAACAAAGAATTTATAGAATTATGAAGAACTACGGCGAAGATTTCGGCTGGGAGGTGGATGTAGATTTTCCATCTTGGGGAAACAATGAGATATATGTAAAAACTATATCTAAAACTTATTTGCAGCCAGGTGAAAAACCAAAGGATGCATATTGGAGAGTTGCTACGGCAGTTGCTAAGAGATTGGATAAACCACAATTAGCAACTAAATTCTTTGATTATATTTGGAAAGGATGGCTGTGTTTAGCAACTCCTGTATTATCAAATACTGGAACTGATAGAGGTTTACCAATCTCTTGTTTTGGTATCGATGTAGGTGATAGTATCTATGAGATTGGTTCTAAGAATTTAGAATTAATGTTGTTAGCAAAGCATGGTGGTGGCGTTGGTATTGGAATCAATATGATACGACCTGCAGGTTCTAAAATCACCGGCAATGGAACATCCGATGGTATTGTTCCATTCGCTAAGATATATGATTCTACAATACTAGCAACGAATCAGGGAAGTGTTCGTAGAGGAGCAGCATCGGTAAATATTAAAATTGAACATAAGGATTTCGATGATTTCTTAGAGATTAGAGAACCAAAGGGTGATGTGAATCGTCAATCATTGAACTTACATCAATGTGTAGTGGTTAGTGATAAGTTTATGAAAAAATTAGAAGAAGGGGATTCTGAAGCTCGTAGAAAATGGGGTAAGTTACTTCAGAAGCGTAAAGCAACCGGTGAGCCTTATATTATGTATAAAGGAAATGTGAATAAAGCAAATCCTGAAATGTATAAGAAGAACGGATTGAAAGTACATATGACTAACATTTGTTCTGAAATCGTTTTACATACCGATGAGCAACATTCATTCGTTTGTTGTTTGAGTTCACTTAACTTAGCAAAATACGATGAGTGGAAAGATACTGATTTAGTTTATACATCTACTATTTTCTTAGATGGTGTATTAGAAGAATTCTTACAAAGAGCTAAGAATATGAAAGGATTTGAGAATTCAGTTCGTTCAGCAGAAAGAGGTAGAGCATTAGGGTTAGGTGTATTAGGATGGCACACTTACTTACAACAAAAAGGATTACCATTCGAAGGTTTACAAGCTCAATTTGAAACTCGTAAGATATTCTCTCAAATGAAGATTGAATCTGAAAGAGCAAGTAGAGATTTAGCAGCAGAATATGGAGAACCATTGTGGTGTAGAGAAAGTGGATTCAGAAACACACACTTAAGAGCAGTAGCCCCTACTGTATCAAATTCTAAATTAAGTGGAAATGTTAGCAGTGGAATTGAGCCGTGGGCAGCAAATGTATTTACCGAACAAACTGCAAAGGGAACTTTCATTAGAAAAAATCCAGAGTTAGAAAAAGTTCTTCGTAAAATGGGAAAGAACAACAAAGAAGTTTGGGATCAAATCCTTGCAGATGGTGGTTCGGTACAAGGTTTAGATTTCTTAGATGAATGGTGTTTCTTAGATAGTAAATTAGTTGAATGCAGTGAGGTGACAGAAGAATCACATAAAGGTAGATGCTATTCAATTAAAGATGTATTCAAAACATTTAAGGAAATTAATCAGTTAGATTTAGTAAGACAAGCAGGTGTAAGACAACAATATATTGACCAAGCGGTTTCTTTAAACTTAGCATTCCCCGCAACCGCAGAACCAAAGTGGATTAATCAAGTTCACTTAGAAGCATGGAAGCAAGGTGTTAAAACTCTTTACTATATGAGAACTGAATCGGTATTGAGAGGTGATATTGCAGCAAAGGCTATGGATCCAGAATGTGTAAGTTGTGAAGGTTAAAAAAAATAAAATAAAAGAATATGATAACGGTAAAAAAGTTTAGTGCAAGTTGGTGTGGCCCTTGTAAGGCCCTTAAGCCAGTTTTTGAAGAAGTAAAGAACGGATTTTTAAATGTTAAATTTGAGGATATCGATGTAGATGAAAATTTTGAATTAGCATCCCAATACGGAGTTCGCTCAGTTCCTACTGTTGTAATAGAAAAAAATGGAGTAGAAGTTGAAAGATTTTTAGGTGTACAATCTAAGTTGGCGTATGTAAATGTTATCAATGAAAATCTCTAATTAAGTTGGAAAATACAAATATATTCCTTATATTTGTAAATAATAAAGGTTATAAATGTATCAAAACGTATATTATCAAAGAAATACAAATACAATCCATATATGGGATGATGTAAAAGGGTATTTTACAATGCCATATCAAAGGTATGCATTTAAACCCGCTACTAATGGTGAATGGACATCCATTTACGGTGATAAACTAACAAAGGTATTTAAATATGATAAAGATGATTCATCTTTATTTGAATCCGATGTTCCTGAAATCACAAGAGTTTTGGTTGATTTATACACTAACTCGGATTTACCATCAGAAGGTCATAAAGTTTTAACTTTTGACATAGAGGTTGAAATGAATTCAGGTCTTCCTGATACTGAAAAGGCTGAAAATGAAATTACATCAATTGCAATTCATGATTCAGTTGAAGATTTTTACTATGTTTTAATATTAGATAAAGAAAGAAAAATTCAACCATCTAAATCTGATAATAGAATAGTATCTCCTTTTGATTCTGAAAAGGAAATGCTTTCTAAATTTTTAGATATATACGAATCAATATCTCCTACTATTATAACTGGATGGAACATAGATTTCTTCGATGTTCCTTATCTTTTTAATCGTCTTAAAAATTTATTAGGTGAAAAACAGGCTAGAAGATTATCTCCTATTAGAGAAGTATTCTACTCTCCATATAGAAAAAAATGGTTCATAGGAGGTGTTTCTGCTTTAGATTATTTAGTTTTATATAAGGAATATAACTATACTGAATTAGATAACTACCGATTGGATACTGTTGCGAAAATTGAATTAGGCAGGGGTAAAGTTGAATATAGTGGAAATCTAGATGAGTTATTTCAAAATGATAAAGATAAATTTATTGAATATAACTTAGAGGATGTGAGATTGATTGTAGATATGGATAAAAAACTACAATTTATAGATTTGTGTAGAGGTATTGCTCACGCCGGACACGTTGCATATGAAGATGTTTTTTTCACTTCGCGTCCGTTAGAGGGAGCACTTTTGTGTTTCTTAAGACAAAGAGGATTGGTAGCACCTAATAAAATGAAGAAAGAAGATTCTGACAGAATGTTAGATTCTATGAGGGAAAGTGGTGGGATAGATGAAAGTGCAAAAGACCAAAAGTTCATTGGTGCTTATGTAAAAGACCCAATTGTTGGTAAGTATGATTGGATATATGATTTGGATTTAACTTCTCTATATCCCTCAATCATTATGACTCTTAATATTTCACCTGAAACCAAAATGGGCAAAGTTGAAAATTGGGATGTTCAGAGATATCTTAAAAAAGAAGATGAATTTTATACAATAAAAGGAAACCAAATTGAAAGAGATAAATTTGAACACTTTCTTAAGACTAGTGGAAATTCAATTGCATCAAATGGTGTAATTTACAGACAGGATAAAATAGGATGTATCCCTGCTATCTTAGATGAATGGTTTAATAAAAGGGTTGAGTTCCGTAAATTAGAAAAGAAGTATGGTGAGGAAGGTGATAAAGAAAAATACGCTTTCTATAAGAAAAGACAGTTAGTACAAAAGATTTTATTGAATTCATTGTATGGAGTATTGGGATTACCTTCATTCCGTTTTTATGATATTGATAATGCAGAAGCTGTTACGATAACAGGCCAGACAGTAATCAAATCAACTGCGGATATGGCTAACATAAAATACAATAAAGAGTTGGGTACTAAAGATGGTGATTATAATATCTACATTGATACTGATTCTGTATTCTTTTCAGCAGTTCCTTTGTTAGAACATAGATATCCTAATTGGAGAGATATGGAAGATAAGGATGTTGCATTAAAAGTAGATGCTATCGCAGGCGAAACTCAAGATTTTTTGAATAGTTTTTATGATGTTTTTTCTCAGAGAATTTTAAATGTACCGAAAGAAAAGCATAGATTGCAAATTAAGAAAGAATTTGTGAGTAGGTCTGGACTTTGGATTGCTAAAAAGAGATACGCACAGTGGATTATTGCTGAGAATGGTATTCCAACTGATAGATTGGATGTTAAAGGATTGGATGTAGTTCGTTCATCGTTTCCTCAGTCGTTTAAAGATTTTATGAGGCAAACTCTTATCGATATCCTAAGAGGAGAAGATAAAGAAACTATGGATGAAAAAATTATTGCATTCAAAGGTTCACTCCCATTAGTTAAGCCATACAATATCGCAAAAAGTAGTTCAGTAAAAGAACTTTCAAAATATACTCCCGCAAAAGGTGCAATGTTCCAATTCGCTAAAGGAACTCCAGCGCATGTTAAAGCTGCTTGGACATACAATCAATTGTTGAAGCACTTTAACTGTGGGTTTAAATATTCTCCTATGAGAAATGGAGATAAAATGAAGTGGGTTTATCTAAAACAAAATCCATTGGGGTTGGAAACTATTGCATTTAAGGGTGCAGATGATCCTGAAGAAATTGAATCATTTATCAAAAACTACATCGATTATGATAAAATCTTTGAAAGTGAGATGCAAAATAAATTAGAAGACTTTTATAGAGCATTAAGTTGGGGACATTTACAACTTAAAATTACAAAATCTGATAAATTTTTCTCATTTTAATTTGGAAAATCGAAATAAAAAGATTATATTTACACAAATAAAAAATAAAAATTAAAACAAAAATTATGGACAAAAATCGTTTAAGCCGCTTTATCTCAAAGTATAATTTGGCAGGTCTAGTTGAATCAGTTTCTTGGAAAGCAGAAAGTAGAACATTAACAACTCGTTTTATCTCTGATGATAAAACCGTATTGGGTACAGTTAGTGTAAGTGATTTCGATTTCGAAGATTCTACCGTTGGTGTTTATAACACAAACACATTAAAAAGTTTATTAGGTGTATTGGGAAATGATATCAATATTTCCTTAAAGAAAGTTGATGAAAAACCAATTTCATTATCATTGACATCTGATTCTACAACCGTTCAATATCAGTTAGCAGATTTGGCGGTAATTCCAAATGTGCCGGATTTAAAACAATTACCTGAATTCGGAATTAGTATCGATATGGATGGTAATTTTATTGAAAAGTTCATCAAAGCTAAATCAGCATTGAGTGATATCGATAACTTTACTGTATTATCTGAAAAAGGTAAATTAAAAATCGTAATTGGATACTCTAATATCAATACAAATAGAGTTGAGTTAGTAGTAAATGATACATTTGACGGAGAAGTTAAACCAATTTCATTCTCTGCAAAATATTTTAAAGAAATTCTTTCTGCTAACAAAGAAGCAAATAAGGCAACTTTGAAAGTATCAAAAGAAGGATTAGCTAATGTAGATTTTTCAGTAGACGGATTTACTTCATCTTATTATTTGGTTGAAGTTCAATTATCTTAATCCTAAACAATTCAAAGTATGAGTTTTTTTGAACAACAAGAAGAACAAGTTCACTCACTTTGGGTTGAGAAATATAGACCTACAAAGTTAGATGAATATGTAGGTAATGAAAATCTCAAAGCAAAAGTAAAGGGGTATATCGAAAGCGGTGATATACCTCACTTACTTTTTTTTGGTAAAGCAGGCACTGGTAAAACAACTTTAGCTAAACTTATAGTTAAGAATATTGAATGTGATGTAATGATTATCAATGCATCCGATGAAAACAATGTTGATACCGTAAGAAATAAAGTAAAGAATTTTGCTAGTGGTGTAGGATTTAAACCATATAAGGTTATTATCTTAGATGAGTTTGATTATATGACACCAAATGCACAGGCATTGTTGAGAAACTTAATGGAAACATTTAGTAAACATTGTCGATTCATTTTAACTTGTAATTACATTGAGAAAATTATTCTTCCAATTCAAAGTAGATGTCAATCATTTCAAATAGTTCCTCCTACTAAAAAAGATGTAGCAGTTCAAATTGCATCAATCCTTAAAAAGGAAGATATTCAATTTAATCCTGCTGATTTAGTTCCTATTGTAGATGGTTATTATCCGGATATTAGAAAGATAATAAACACAACTCAATTGGCGTGTGTTGATAGTGTATTGAAGACAGAGAGTGCTACGATTGTAGATTCTGATTTTAGATTGAAGTTAGTTGAAATATTGAAATCAAAGGATGAACTTAGAAATAAGTTTATGACAATTAGACAGTTGGTAGCTGATAATAGAATCTCTGATTTTACTGATGTTTATTCTTTTCTATATGATAAGATAGATGATTATGCAAAAGGAAATGTAGCGAATGTTATTATTGCTTTAGCCGAAGGAACTTCCAAAGATGCATTAGTTGTAGATAAGGAAATTACATTTATGGCTACAATTATTTCAGTATTACAACTTATTAATAAATAATGAATCCACTTTTAGTATATGGGTTTGTTGTTCTTTCTCAACTTGCATTAGCAGTTTTTAAAGTATTAGAAATTAAATGGGTAGTTGAAAATAATATAACTAAATCCGTAATACTTTTTAATATTCAGACATCATTCTGGATTGCATCTACTGCATATTCAGTAGATAGTTTTTTGAAAGGAGATTGGATTACAATTTTTTTATTTCTTCTATCCGGCTCAATTGGGAAAATTATTATACTAAAATATTTTAAACGAAAAGAAGCCTCATTAATATAATGTGTGGAATAATTGGAGGTAACGGGTATTCAAATATTACAATAAAAAAAGGATTAGATAAAACTATACACAGGGGTAGAAATAATTCTTCTTTCATTGAAATAGATAATGTATTAATTGGGCACAATAGGTTATCTATACAAGATTTATCTGATTCTGCCAATCAACCAATGTGGAATAGTGATAAAACTATTTGTTTGGTTTATAATGGCGAATTGTGGGATAGTACATACACAAAAGAATTAAGAGAAAAAATCACAATTCCTTTCCGGACTAAATCTGATACCGAAATAATTCTTAATGGATACGAACAATTTGGAGTCGATGTATTCAAAGAATTAGATGGTATGTTTTCATTTGCTATTGTTGATACCCGAATAAATAAAATATTAGTTGTTAGAGATTATGTTGGTGAGCTTCCATTGTGGTATGCAATCGACAATGATGGTAAGTTGGTATTTTGTTCTGAAAAGAAAGGATTGCCACTTTCAGACATTTATGAAAAGCAAGTAAAGGCAATTTATCCAGGTACATATCTTCAATACGATTATAAAACGCTGGAATATCAAACAGTAACTTATTACAAACTTCCATCTGAAATTATTAATGATGATAGAGAAACTATCGTTAGGAATATAAGAGTGATGTTAGAAGAAGCAGTAAGAGTTAAGATGATATCAGATGTTCCTATTTGCACTATTCTTAGTGGAGGAATTGATTCTGTTATTACCACATATATTCTTTCTAAAATTAAACCTGATATTGAAGCATTCGTAGTATCAATGGGAGATGGTAATACAAAAGATGATGATATTAAATACGCAAGAATAGCAGCTAAAGAATTTGGTGTTAAGTTGCACGAAATTATATTAACTGAAAAAGATGTAGAGGATGCTATTGAAGAAACACTTTATGTAATTGAGCAGAGTAGATGGCAAAATGTAGGTTCTGCAATTGCTCAAATAGCACTTTCTAGAAAGATAAATGAATTGGGGTTTAAAGTTGTGTTTAGTGGCGACCTATCCGATGAAATTTGGGGAAGTTATGGTCACATACAAGCATTTCATTGGAGACCTGAGGATTATGATATTGCACGAAGAAAGTTAGTAGAAGATGTGCATAAAACAAATTTTTTAACAACAAATCAATCTATTATGTGGGGTGGAACAGTTGAAGTTCGCACACCATATAGTTGGAGACCATTCGTAGAATATACACTCAATATTCCACCTCTATATCAAAAAGAAGACGGGCATATGAAACCTTTATTAAGGGCAGCATTTAAAGGAGAAATTTCAGATGAGTTATTATATAGACCTAAAGTTTACTTCGCTAAAGGATGCAGAACCGGTGATATGATGGAAGCTAGAAAAGATATTTTGAAATCTAAATTAAAATTCTTATATTCGTATAAGAATGATATATTATTTGATAAATTTTTCTCACTAAATGATTAGGATACTCAATATAAAAACCGATGGCGAAGAAATGGAATCTGCTATCAAAGAAGCAATGGAGATAATTGATTTATATCCAAAGGTATTTCCACATTTAAGTGGGCAAGGATTTAAATTAAAAAAATACTTTAGTAAACCAAATGGAGGAGTTGTATTACAGGATGGAGTTGTAATTACGTTTGAAAAAAGTAAAAGCAATTCTAAAATAGCTAGAAAAACCTTTGCCAGAAAGAAAAAGGGTGATATGATTATTCATCAAATTGCTTCTAAGTATAGAAATGGTTCAGCTCAAAAAGTATTCAATGAGTTTGTTGAATATTGTAAAACAAATCATTGTGAAAATATAATTTTATCAGTAAGAACTGCCAATGAAACTGCTAGAAAATTTTATGAAAGAAATGGCTTTGAATTGGTTGATGAGAATTCTCAAATGTGGCATGGTAAAAAAGAGGGATATATTTCAGGATCCATCTATAAATTAAGATTACCCGCTGATAAAAATATTGAAACAATTACTGATAATAAAAAATATAATTTTATAAGAAATGTATTTAGATTATTTCGACAAATTTAAAGGGATGACCCCTTATCTCCATATTGGAAAAGAAGAATGGAGTTATATAAAACAAACATTTGCATTAGAAGATGTTAAGGAAACATTGGCTGATATTCTTATGGAATACCCAATCCCTTACGCAGATATAACTGAAGCAGAAGCATTGGATGCTTATAAAAAACTAAAAGGAACTTGGTGGGCAGATATTCTAAAAGAAGGAGAATGGTTTCCTCGTAAAGCATCAGAAAGTAATTACCCTTTAACATTTAGAGGTAAACAACAATACTTTAGTAGAAATAATGTGGGCAATGAAGCATCTAATTTCTTTCAACAAGCTAATAGATGGAGTGTAGACGGGACGGTTTCTCCTGGCCCTAAAAGAACTTGGGAAACAAGAGAGTTTATGGTTTCACTTATGGGTGGATTATATACACTTAAGTTTGATGAGATTGATAGAAACTCTTTGAGAACTTGTTTAGGGTTGAGAAAATACATTTGTGCACAATTCAAACCAAATGTAGCAAAAGCACTATATGATTATCTTAAGGTTGAAAATGTATTAGATTTTTCAGCTGGATGGGGTGATAGAGTAGCAGGATTTTATGCGAGTGAATATGGAAAACATTATGTGGGCATTGACCCGAGAAAAGAAAATCATCCAATCTATAATCAGCAGGCAGAGTGGTATGAAAAACATAGAACATTTTTTGAGGTTGAAAAGAAAGCAGAGTTTCATTGTTCTCCTGCTGAAGATTTTGATTTCACTCAATTCGAAAATCATTTCGATATTGTATTCACCTCCCCCCCGTATTTTAATGTTGAAAGATATTCTTATGATGACACTCAAAGTTGGGTGAGATATAAATCAATTGATGCATGGAATGAGCAATTCTTACATAGAGTAATTCACAATCTATGGCCAACGATACGCAAAGGTGGTTATTTGGCAGTGAACATTGCCGATGTATATGCTAAATCAAATGATAGAGAAAAGGGATATGTGGAGATTACAAACCCAATGAATGATTATATCAAAACATTAGGCGCAGAATACGAAGGTTGTTTGGGCATGGAGATGGCAAAGAGACCAGGTTCAGCGGGAGCAGGTGCAATCATAGAAGGTGATGAGGGTAGATATACCGAAGAGGCATTAGAGAAAGCGAAAGAAGCTGAAGGTAAAAGATTTTGTGAACCAATTTGGATATGGAAAAAACTATAAAAGAATATTTCAGTAAGTTTTATAATATGAAACCATATCTTTCTATTGATGAGGAAGAATGGGCATATATTATAAAGACCTTCGATAAAGAAGATATTATTGAAACTCTTTCAGAAGTTTGCCATACATATCCATTACCAATTCCTGTTTACACTAATGAAGAGATATTGGAAGATTATCAAAAACTAAAAGGAACTTGGTGGCCTGACATCCTAATTGAAGGTGAATGGTTTCCTCGTAATGGTAGAGAAAGTAAATACCCACTTACATTTGATGGTAAGTTTATGTATTTTAAAAAGTATACCGTTGGTAATAAAGCATCGAATAAATTTCATGTAGAGAATAGATATAAAGTTGATTGGGTAAGAGGCCCATCCGGTTGGAGAACGTGGCAGACAGTCGAAGGAATTAAGACCATTGTAAGAGCATTTTTTACATTGGATAAAGTTCTTACCGATGTTAATATCAATACTCTTAAGATGGCTATGAATTTAAGAAAGTATGTTGCTTCTCAATTCAAACCAAATGTTGCTAAAGCGTTATATGATTATTTCAAATCGGAAACTATATTAGATTTTTCAGCGGGGTGGGGTGATAGATTTGCTGGATTTTATGCAACTGATAATGCTAAACACTATGTTGGTATTGACCCTAATTTAAACAATCATCCGAATTATTTATTGCAAGAAGAATACTATAAAAAGTATCAAACATTTTTTGAAGAACCAAAGAAGGCAACATTTATACCACAACCAGCGGAGGATGTTGATTATTCAGAATATACTGATTATTTTGATACAATTTTTACATCACCTCCTTACTTTAATACCGAAAGATATTCAGATCATGATACACAATCTTATTTGAGATATAAGCAAATAGATGATTGGAATACAAACTTTTTACATAAAGCGTTGGATAAAATGATACCAACTCTTAAGAAGGGAGGAGTATTAGCAGTTAATATATCAGATGTATTTTCTGCACCAGATGGGGGGTATGTAGATATAACGAATTCTATGAATGATTTTCTTCATTCTAAGGGATTAAAATATAGAGGGTGTATTGGTATGGAAATGACAAAAAGACCTAACAGCGGAGGAGCTGGAACTGCTGTGAGTGAATATTATACTGAAGAATCTAAAAAACAAGCCGAAGAAGGTAAAAACAGAGCATTTGGAGAACCAATATGGATATGGGAAAAATAGATAGAGTAATACTTTGGGGATGTTCTATTGGATATGGATTAAATGCCGATAAGGATAAAATTTTTGGGCAACGAATAGCCGATTGGTTAGGAGTTCCTTTTATAAGTTTAGCAATTCCTGGTGCAGGTAACATAGTAGGTAGTAATGTTATATTAAATAAGCCAATAGAGTTTTATAAAAATGCTTTGGTTTTGTTTCAGACAACCTATTTTGAAAGACAAATCGATAAGCAGATGATTCCAAACCCTTGGTATGGAAATAGATTTTATAAGGAAGTAAATTCTAATAGTTTCAGAGTTGATAGCTTTAGAGAAGAGTATGGTATCAAAGAAGATATTTTACCAATTGACGAGTGGGTTGGGTATTGGACAGAGTATGAAAATTATTATAATGGCAAATATTGGAAGTATAAAAAAGAATTTGACCATAATAAATGGGTAGATTATCTAAGAGAGCTTTTTAAACAAAATAGCTACGCGATTTATTTAGTGCATAATTGGTTTGTAAAAAATGAAATAGAACACCTATTCTTTGATATACCAGTTCCGATTATGGGATACAAATTAGATTACAAAGATACACAAGTTTTAGATTCAAACTTCTTTGCGAAACCTATGATTAAATTTTTAAGTGAAGATAGTGATATAAAAAATTCTTTTTATGGAAAATTTAAAAACGAAACTTTTTTCTTTATAGATGAGATAGCAGAAAAAAATAAAGTTACCGATGTATTAATTGAGCCAATTTATAACGGAAAAGATACAACTATTTGGAAGGAATTTTTAATGCATGATAGACCGTATGGAACACCTGATCCATCGCACCCAAATGAAAATGGGCATGAGAAGATATTTGAAATTTTAAAAAGATATATTAATAAAACAATAATTTAAATTAAAAACTATGGCACAAATTTTAGGAAACCAACAACCTCCTCAACCACGACTAGATTGGTCACAAGCTCAAGATTTTACTTGCTCACATTGCGGAGGAGAATATTTTATAAGCGCAGTTGTAATTAAAAAGTTTTCAAAATTAGTTACGGGAACTCCGAAAGATGCAGTTATACCAGTAGATATATTAATGTGTGGTAACTGCGGGAAACCAGTTGATGAATTAATTCCTGCTGAAATTAGAAAATCTTCAAAAGCTCAAAATAAAGAAGAAGTTCCAACTCCTCCACCTGTTGAACCCAACTCATCATTAACATTGGAATTATAATATGAAAGTTTTATTTGTCTGTGCATTAAAAGAAGAATCGGATGGGCATGATAATTTATTTGATTATCCAATTATACATACCGGTGTTGGTAAAATAAACGCAGGATATAAAACCGCATTGGCTATATTAGAACATAAACCCGATTTAGTTTGTAATTTTGGAAGCTGTGGGAGTTTCACAATGGATAAAGGTATGTTATTAAAAGTTAAAGATGTTTACAATGGAGATATGGATGCGGAGCCGTTAGTCCCATATTCTATCACTCCATTTGATGTAGATGGTGATTACTTAGAGATTGAAAATGAAGGAGTTAGCTGCTTTACATCGGAAACCTTTATAACTAAGGAAAAGGTTAAGAATTTCTCCCCTAAAAAGTTGGAATTGTTAAATAAATGTAGTATATTTGAGATGGAGTTATATTCAATTACTCGAGTGTGTAAAGAATTCAAAATACCTATCGTTTCTTATAAATGGGTAAGTGATGATGGTGGGATGGATGATTGGCAGGCTAATTGTAGAATTGGGTATTCTCAGTTTAAATTAGAATTCTATAACAAATATATTGCTAGATAATGGCTAAAACACTTTTTGACCATCTTAATGCTATAACAAAAGATCAAGACCCGAATTACTTTGATAAATTATCAGAGGAGGATTTGAAAACTTGGAGTAATTACATGATTCATAGATTCCTTTCTATGAATTTCGATTTTGTTGAAACAATTGCACAATTTCAACCATTGACACAAACAATGGAGCCGAAATTATACTACCTTCTTATGATAGGGGTTATTCCAAAAGGAAAATACTATCTTCGTTATATAAAGGGTAAGGGTGAAGAAATTGCAAATGAAAAGTTGGTAGAGTTAATTCAGATAGAATATAGTTGCTCAAAATCTACTGCAATAGATTACTACACTATTCTTAGTAATATAAAAGAAGGTAGTGAATATTTTGAATATCTTAAATCAAAATATGGAGAAGTAGAAAAAGAAAAAGGTAAAAAATCTTCTAAACCAAAAACCAAAAAGAAATAATGGCAAGAGTATCTTTCTCTCAATATTCAATGTGGAATTCTTGCCCTCAACAATATAAGTTATCTTATATTGATGGGTTATCAATTTCAAATGCGAATATTCATTTAATTTTCGGAACTGCGATGCATGAAACATTACAAAAGTTTTTAGATGTAATGTATAATGCTACTAAATCCTCTGCAATGGCAATGGATTTAGATATGCTGTTAAAGGATAGATTAGTTGAAAACTTTAATAAGGAAAAGGAGAAATTGGGAGAAAATGAATTTCCTTGCACTAAAGAAGAGTTAGAAGAATTCTTTGGAGATGGTAGAAAGATATTGCAATACTTTAAAAGTAAGTTAGTATTATTTTTCTCTAAGAAAGGATATGAATTAGTTGCAATTGAATTACCATTGAATATGCAGATTAAAGAGAATGTGCATTTTATTGGATTTGTCGATATTATTATCAGAGAAGTTGCAACTAAAAAAATAACAATCATTGACTTTAAAACGTCAACTGCTGGTTGGAGTAAATATCAGAAATCAGACCCTATTAAAAACGCACAAATTCTTTTATATAAGAAATTCTATGCGGAAAAATATAAGATTGATGAAGATAAAGTAAATGTTGAATTTCATATTCTTAAGAGAAAGATTAAAGAGGATGCGGATTATCCAATTCCTCGTATTTCAAAACATATTCCAGCGAGCGGTAAACCATCTATAAACAAAGCTTGGAAAGGGTTTATGGAATTCGTAGATACTGTGTTTGATGTAGATGGGAAATATAGGGAAATAGAATACCCTACAAATAAAGGGAAGCAATGTGATTGGTGTGAGTTTAAGGAAAGAAAGATTTGCTCAATTTGGAAATAATGAGAGTTATATTAGCTATATTTTTTTTAATACTATCACAGGTTGTTTCTTTCTATCAATTGCAAGGTCATTTAATTTCAAAATGGATTGATAGAAATCCTTTTTTAATGGTATTAGTTGGAATACCATTCGGGTATTCAGTTATATGGAGTACGAAAGTAATGATTGAACTATTCAATGGTTTAACGTGGCCTAATAGAATAATAGGATTCTCATTATCAATCTTAGTATTTTCGTTTATGACTTGGTTTTATCTAAAAGAGCCAATCACTCTTAAAACTTTAATTAGTATTTTTCTTTGTATTGTTATAGTTGCGATACAAATTTTTTGGAAATAATTATCTTTTTCATAAAAATAAATATATATATTTATATATACAAATTGAAAAAGATATGGATGTTAAATTAACAAGCGTAAAGATTCTAAGTAATCTTTATTCGCAATTCAAAAGAGTTACATTAGATGATAAAATGAGTTTACAAAAATTAGTAAATCGTTCTTTGACTCTTTATGTAGAAGACCCAAATTTTAAAGACAAAATAGATTCATTCGCAGAATTACAAATTTCAGGTTCACAGTTTTAATTTATGAGTAACAACAAAAAAACAATTCTCCTTTTATCAGATGATTTAAGAATGCATAGTGGTATAGCTACTATGTCAAAAGAAATAGTATTGGGTTCAGTTCACAAATATAATTGGATACAGGTTGCAGCGGCTGTGCAACATCCTGATGTGGGAAAAATAATTGATGTATCTGAAGATGTTAGAAAATTTAGTGGAGTAGAAGATGCAAGTGTAATACTCTACCCAAATAGTGGGTATGGTAATGCAGATTTAATAAGAGATTTTTTAAATAGGCATAAAATCGATGCTATCTTACACTTTACCGACCCGAGATATTGGATTTGGTTGTATGATATTGAACATGAAATCAGACAAACTACACCAATTTTCTTTTACCATATTTGGGATGATTTGCCAGACCCTCATTACAATAGAGATTACTATGAAAGTTGTGATTGGTTAGGTTGTATTTCTAAACAAACTTATGGAATCGTTAAAAGAACTGGTGCTTTAGAAAATGGAAAAACTTGGAAACCATTGGAAGATTGGCAAGTGAGTTATGTACCACATGGTGTATCTAAACTTTATAAACCTCTTGAAGAAGAAAATAAAGAATTAAAGCAAAAATTATTTGCCGGAAACGATTATGAATTTGTAATATATTGGTCAAATCGTAATATCAGACGTAAACAACCATCTGATGTTATTTGGGCATATAAAATGTTTGTTGATTCATTACCAGAAGAAAAGAAAAAGAAAGTATTATTGCTAATGCATACTCAGCCCGTTGATGAAAACGGTACTGATTTGGTTGCGGTAGCTAGCAGAATAGCTCCTGATACTGAAATTAAATTTTCAACAAACCGACTATCCACCGAACAAATAAACCAATTGGTAAACCTTTGTGATATTTCAGTTAATATCGCTGGAAACGAAGGATTTGGTTTGACAACTTGTGAGGCGATAATGGCTGGGCTACCTTCTATTGTTTTAGTAACAGGTGGATTACAAGACCAATGTGGGTTTAAAAAAGATGGTAAGTTATTAACTGCGGATGATTATGTTGAAATCGGTTCATTGCACGATTGGAGAAAATGGGAAGGTAAAGTGGAACATGGTGAATGGGTAAAACCATTATGGCCTAGAGCTCAAAATATGAATGGTTCAGTTCCAACTCCTTATATCATTGACGATAAAGTTGATGTATATGAGTTAGCGGATGCTATGAAATATTGGTATGATATCCCTAAAGAAAAAAGAAAAGAAATGGGATTAAAAGGTAGAGAATTTTTCCTATCAGAAAATGGATTTCATTCGCAAAGAATGGCAGATACTATGGTTGAGGGAATGGAAAGGGCATTTGAAAACTGGAAACCTAAAGAAAGATTTGAATTATATAAAATAAAATAAGTTACAAAATGGGAAAACAATTAGAATTATTTGAAACAACTGCATCATTTGACAAATTGATTGAAAATGTAGTAGGTTGGGCAGCTGATAAAAATATCTTAAAGAAAGAAAATGCACATAAGCAATTATTGAAAGTATTAGAAGAAGTAGGTGAAACTGCCGGAGCATTACTCAAATCTAAAGATGAAGAAGTTAAAGACGGTATAGGTGATTCATTTGTAACACTTATTATCTTATCTAAACAATTAGGATTAGAACCAGCGGAATGTTTGGAGGCAGCGTGGAATGAAATTAAAGATAGAACAGGTAAAACTGTTGGAGGAGTTTTTGTAAAGAATTAATTATGAGTAAACCATTTTTATTATATCAAGCTCCAATTGCTACGAGAAGCGGTTATGGAGATCACGCAAGAGATTTATTAAAATCATTTAGAGATTTAGATTATTATGATATAAAAATTGTATCTACAAAATGGGGAGCTACTCCAATGGATCAGTTAGACCCTACGAATGAATTTGATAAATGGGTAATTGAAAATATTGTAACACAGATATCTAAGCAACCAGATGTCTATGTTCAAATGACAGTTCCTAATGAATTTCAAAAAGTTGGGAAATTTAATATTGGAATAACCGCTGGTATAGAAACTACGATTATACCTAAAGATTGGGTAGATGGATGTAATAGAATGGATTTAGTAATAACTACATCTAATCATTCAAAATCAGGTATAACGGGAACTACATGGACTGAAAAGAGTAAAGAAACTCAGCAGATTGTCGCTGAGCATAGGGTTTCAAAGCCGGTAGAAGTTTTATTTGAGGGTACTGATTATAAAGAATTGGATAGATTAGAAAAATTAGATAATATAAAAGAAGATTTTTGTTTCCTATTTGTAGGTCATTGGTTACAAGGGAATCTTTATCATGATAGAAAAGATATAGGAGGAATGATTCAAACATTTCTTTCTGCCTTTAGTCGAGTAAAAGGTGAAAAACCGGCTTTAATTTTAAAAACTTCATCCGCTGGATTTTCAGTAAGAGATAGAGAAGAGATGTTGAGAAAAGTAAATGATGTAGTATCTAAAGTTAATAGTGATGTATCGATTTACTTATTACATGGTGATTTAACAACCGATGATATGTGGAGATTATACAATCATCCAAAAGTAAAGGCCACTTTATCATTTACTCATGGGGAAGGATTTGGTAGACCTTTGTTAGAATTTTCAATGACGGGAAAACCTGTTATTGCTAGTGGTTGGAGTGGGCAAGTAGATTTTCTGAATGAAAATGGTTCTGTTTTATTAAAAGGAGATTTGAGAAATGTAGACCCATCGGCTGCTAATCAGTTTTTATTAGGAGAATCCCAGTGGTTTTATGTAAATTATTCAGATGCGGCTTTAAAATTAAATGATGTTTTCAATAATTATAGTAAATATTTATCCGAATCTTCTAAATTAGGAGCAGAAAATAGAGTTAAATTCTCTCATTCAAAAATGACGGAATCTCTAAAAGTAATATGTGATAGATATGTTAAGGTTGCAAAGCATGTTGATTTAGTATTACCTGAATTTTAAAAAATGATTAATAAACAACTCTATATTCAAAAGTGGGACAATATTATTATCAGTCTTAAACCAATACCGCATAGTATGATGAAGCCCGGTAATTTCTATAAAATAGTTGTTTACAAATATGTAGACCCTCCCCAAACAAAGGTTTTGGCTCAATTGGATACCACTTATATTTTTTTGATTGGTAGATTCGTAGATAAAAAAGTATTATTTCCTTCTATTAAATTGAAGTATGTAAATCCTGAAAAATTTTTCGATTCAATACGTTTGGCAATGGATAATGTTACTGAAGAATCTATAAATTCAGCTGAAGAATTCAGACGATTATTAATGAAATTTCCTAATGATGGTAAACCTTTATTTAATATTATCAAAAGAAGACCTTTGGTATATCCTGGGAATTATAGAGAATATAAAATGACATCTATTAAAAGTGTTGAATTAATTGAAATTGACAAAGAATATTTAAAAGATAAATTTTTACCAGGATATAATACTACTCAAAAGATAAAAGAGAGAAGAGAAAATTTAAAAGATTAAAAAAATAAATAGGTTATGACATCAAAAGAATACGTTATATGGTTAAGAGGTTTTGTAGAAGCCTGCCACGAATACGCACCAACTCCAAAGCAATGGGATGCATTAAAAGATAAGTTAGCAGAAGTTACTGATGAATCATCTCCATCATTTCCATTTGGAACACCAAACACATCTCCAAATACAACTCCAGTGTGGCAAGAACCACATTATCCAAATCCATTTGATAAACCATATATAGACCCATATAATCCATACAAAATAACTTGTAGTAGTGGTTCATTTGGAACAACATCAACACCTGGATATGTAGTAACAACAACACCTGGAACTACCGGATTTATTACAATTGCCAATCCAAATATAGCATCATTTGGTACAGGTAGTACGGGTATTTTAAATACATATAACCCATCAACATCAACTACATATGGATATCCAAGCGGTTCGGCGTGGCATTATACAAATAGTAAACCGCACAACGAAGACTAAATGAAAATATTAGTTACCGGTGGATGTGGATTTATTGGATATGCACTTTCTAAAAAATTATTAGAAGAAGGTAATGAAGTTGATATCATAGATAATCTTTCAATTGGGTTTGAAGCAAAAAATCCAAAAGAAATCGGTGCGCATTTTTTAGGCGGGGATGTTAGAGCAATGGAGAATATCCCTGACAAACAATATGATTGGATATTTCATTTAGCAGCATTTAGTAGATTGGAATTATCATACCAACATAGAAATTTAACATTTTCAGTTAATGTAGATGGAACTAAACAAGTATTGGAATATGCTTTAAGAAATAAATCAAAGATAGTATTTGTAAGTTCATCATCGGTTCACCATTCCATATCTCCATATTCATCTTCAAAAAGAATTGGTGAAGAGTTATGTAATTTTTATAGAGATGGGATGGGGTTGGATGTTACTATTGTAAGATTATATAATGTATATGGGCCAGGTGAATTAGTTGATTCTCATATGGCAGCTGTGATAGGAAAGTGGAGACGGAATATAAGGGAGGGTAAGGAGATAGAAATAACAATGCGTGGACTTTCATATAGAGCATTTACTTACATAGATGATGTTGTTGATGGTTTAGTAAAGTTGAGTAAAACTGATTTAATAAATCATTCAGGATGGGAAATGGGAAATAATATTGTATATAGTATCGACCAATTATATGAAATGTTTAAAGAAAAATATCCTGATTTGAAAGTAAAGTATATTGATTCTGTTAAAGGTAATTACAGAATTGCTACTCGAAAAGATAATGATGTTGAAAGATTGAATTGGTATCCTAGAGATATTTTAAAAGAATATATAAAAACTATATAAATGAAAATTAGCTACGCTATAACCGTTTGTAATGAACTAAAAGAGGTTACTTCATTAATTAACTTTTTACTCGTGCGTGTAGATAGCGAGGATCAAATTGTTATTCAATATGATTCTGAATCTGCTACAAAAGAAGTAATTGATTATCTTAATGTAATAAATGATATTCAAAAACAAATTAAGGTAATATCATTTCCTCTAAATAAAGATTTTGCATCATTTAAAAATAATTTGAAATCACATTGTGAGGGAGATTATATTTTTCAAATTGATGCAGATGAAGAGCCATCTGAAATACTATTGGAAAGGATAAAGCAGATATTAACTATGAATGAAGTTGATATTATTTTTGTTCCGAGAGTAAACACCGTTGAAGGATTAACCGATTCACATATTCAAAAATGGGGATGGAGAGTTGATGAAAAAGGATGGGTTAATTGGCCTGATTATCAGACCAGAATTTATAAAAATACTGATGAAGTAGTATGGTATGGAAAGGTGCATGAAAGAATAAGTGGATATACGACGTTTACAAACTTTCCTGCAGATGAAAAATACTCCCTATATCATCATAAACAAATAGAAAGACAAGAAAAACAAAATCAATTTTATAACGAAATATAAATTTTATGAAAAAAGAAATATTAGTAATTGTTCCATCTAGAAGCGGTAATAGTGTTAGGTATCCAAATGTAGACAGATTTATTGAAAATTGGAAAATTAATACCGAAGGATTTAGTGATTTATGTATTGCATTAGACGATGATGATAATCATCAATACCCAATAAGAGACGGTGTTATTTACGAAGTGAATCCTAGAATCCGAATGATACCAACCCTCAATCAAATTGCGATTAAGTATAAAGATTCATATAAGTATATTGCATTTTTTGGAGATGATCATGTAATTCAAACAAAATGGGAAAGTAAGTTTATTGAATTTTTTAATGAAAATAATGGTGTAGGAATTGCGTATGGTAACGATTTGCTACAAGGTGCTAAATTACCAACTGCCGTATGTTTAACCTCAAATATAGTAGATGCTTTAGGATTTATGGTGCCTACTAATCTTGTTCATATGTATGCGGATAATTTCTGGTTAGATTTAGGTAATTCATGCGGTATTATAAAATACTTTAATGATGTAACATTTGAACATATTCATCCTGATAATGGTAAAGCTGTTAGAGATTCTCAATATGTAGATGCTGCATCTGTAGCAGGTTACGACCAGCAACAATATAGTTTATATAAAAGTAGTATTGAATTTTTCAATGATTGCAATAAGGTAAATGATTTAATTTCACAATAATGAATTATTCTCAGCATGGCGAAGATAGTATAATCTTCAATTTATTAAAAGAACTAGAGTTTAACCATCCAGGAACTTTATTGGATATAGGAGCGAATGATGGTATTACATATTCTAACTCAAGAATGTTTATTGAAACTTTAGGATGGGGTGGTATTCTTATAGAACCAACTACAAATTGTGCTGAATCGTTGAATTCATTGTATTCTGATAATAATAATATTGACGTTTTTAATGTTGCGATAGCAGAAGAAGATGGTGAAACTACAATTTTTTTAGGATCTTTGCATAATGAAGGGGTAAATCAAGTTTCAACTCTGAATGAAGTTGAAAAAAATTATTGGGAACGAAATAGGAATGTAAGGTATGAAAGCGAAATAGTAAAAACTTCTACATTAAAAACAATATTAAGTCAATCTAAATTCAAATCGTTTGATATAATTAGTATTGATGCCGAAGGAAAGGATTTGGAAATACTAAAACAAGTAGTTGAGAATAATCTACAACCGTTATTTATCATCTTCGAATACAACGATAATAATGGTGTTTTAAGAAATGCAGATGCTCTTTTAGGCAATGGATATTCGAAGATTCATACAAATGGAATTAATGCAATTTATAAAAAATTATAATGAAAATTCTTATAGGTTGTTTAAATGTAAATGGATTAGGTGGAAGTGAATTGTATCACTATGAACTGGTAAAAGAACTTCATTTATTAGGCCACGACATTACATTGTTTTCAGCTAGACAGATAGATAAAAATGATATAGTTAGAAAAAAATTATATGATTTAGGAGTTAAGCAAATCGATTTAAGTAATTTAGATACATCCGAATATTTTGATATAATTGTAGCATCTCAGCCACAAGTTAATTTATTCTTCATAGAAAAATTTCCGAGTATTCCTAAAATTAGTATAATTCATTCTGAAATAAGAAGTGAAGACCCAATTCTTAACGATAATATACAACATTATATTGCTATTAGGCAACCAATAGTTGATATGCTAATTAATGAATATAACATTCCATCTAATAAAGTTTCTTTGATATACAATCCAATTGATAGAAGTAGATTTAATGGCGAAAATAGCTTGAAAAATCAAAAGAAAAGTGGTATATTTGTAGGAGAAGTATTGGATAATATTAGATTTAAATCAGTATCACATTTGGTTAATAGTTGTATAGATAAAGATTGGGATTTATATCTAATGAGCGATAGTAGATATGATTTTAAACATCCAAATATAAAATACATAGATAAGAGATGGGATACTGAAAATGTAGTTAAGAATATGGATTTTACTGCCGGTATTTTATTGGGTAGAACTACATTAGAAGGATGGTGCTGTGATGTTCCTGGATATATGTATTTGATTGATATAAATGGAGATATATTAAACATAGAAATACAAAAGCCAGAAAATATAGAAGAATTATGTGATTCTAAAAATGTAGCAAGTAAACATATTGATTTATATAATAAAATAATAAAATGAAAATATTAATAACAGGCCATTTAGGATTTGTAGGTAGATCGTTTTTGAAATACTTTGGTGATAAACATGAAATAGTCGGAATAGATTTAAAAGAAGGAAATGATTGTAGAGATTATTTCAAACAATCAACTGAAGTATTTGATTTAATTATTCATTTAGCGGCAATCGTAGGTGGTAGAGAAACAATTGAAAAAGAACCATTATCTGTTGCAACTGATTTATCAATTGATTCTGAATTTTTCAATTGGGTAATTAAAACAAAACAAAAAAGAGTTGTATATTTTAGTAGTAGTGCGGCATATCCAACATATTTACAACATCCGGATTCAAAATATAGATTAAAGGAAAGTGATATTAATTTAGATGATATCAGATTACCTGATTACACCTATGGTTGGTCTAAATTAACCGGAGAATATTTGGCTAAATTTGTTAGACAATCTGGAACGAAGGTTTATGTATTCAGACCATTTAGTGGTTATGGGGAAGATCAGGATTTAACATATCCATTCCCCTCTTTCATTGATAGAATTAAAAGAAGAGTAGATGAATTTGAAATATGGGGAGATGGAACTCAGGTTAGAGATTTCATTCATATGGATGATATTGTAGAAGCAGTTATGACTGTTGTTGATAATGATGTTAATGTAGATGCTTTAAATTTAGGATGTGGAATTGCTACTCCATTTAATGAATTAGCTAAAACAATGTTTACTATAAGTGGCTTTACTCCTCTAAACGGAATTAAACATTTATTGGAAAAACCAATTGGTGTATCATATAGAGTTTGTGACCCAACATTGTTTAATTCCATCTATACTCCAAAATATACATTAGAGGAAAGAATTGAAATGATATTGAAAAAATAAAGTATGAAAATTTCTACATTAGTTGGATTAAAAAATAATTTAGATTATTCTAAAAAATTTTACAAAAGATTTAGAGAAGTATATCCAACTGAAGAATTATGTTTTGTTAGTTATGGTTCAAACGATGGGACACATGAATGGTTAGATTCTTTAAACGATGAGAATTTAAAGTATTACTATTCAGATGAAAAGAAAACTTTCTCTGATACATTTAATAAGTGTGCAGAAATAGCAACAAAAGAATACATTGTATTCTGTCATAACGATATTGTTATGCTAGAGGGTTGGTTAGAAAACATAGATAAACATTTACAAAAAGGAGTAGTAGTGAGTTATACTACAATCGAACCTCCTATTTTTGCTGGGCATAATAGACCTGGTAAAATTATAAAAGACTTTGGGTTAGAATTTGATGATGTTAATTATGAAGAACTTATAAAGTTTACAAAAGAAACTCAAACTCAATATCAAAACCAAACATCAGAAGGTTCTGCTTTTTTTATGGCACAGCATAGAGCAACTTATTTGGCAATAGGCGGGATGGATAATTTATATAATCCAATGTTTTGTGAAGATGATGATATCTTATTTAGGTTGCATTTATTGGGTATGAAAATGATAGTAAGTTTAGATAGTATCGTTTATCACTTTGTATCTAAAACATCTAGATTTTCAGAAGAACATAAGGAGAATACAAGAATCATAGAAACTAATTCTAATTTAAATAGAATTAGAAAGTGGGGAATTAATGCTTCTACGAGAAATAAAAAAACATATGATGTTGGATTGATTGTTAAAAATTGCAATGAAGACCTTTTGAGAATTTTAGAACCTTATGTTTCTACTATATATGTTGATTGTAAAACCGTTGATTATATAAATGGAGAACAACCAAAGACTAAATTAAACTTAAATAAAAAAATAAAAAATATTAATAGCGTTAGAAAATGATGTAATAATCAGTATAGATGCATCAACTATTAATAAAAATGATATGCAGATTCTAACAAATTTACCTGACTTTATTTATCAATCGAACCTATCATCACATTCTTCTTTCAAAGTCGAAAATCTTACTTTCAATGTTAAATCTCTGAATACATACGAGCATAAATTGGTAAGCATATATTCGGATTATTATTTAGACAAATGTATTTAATATCTCTTAGAGGAAACATATTAGGTGTAGATGAGAAAAAAGAAAACAAACCCTATCAGATACAAGAAGTTATCCGAATGGGGTTTCATTGTTGGGTAGATGTATGGTGGCATAATGAGCAATTTTATTTAGGAACAAACGAACCATACTATCCTATTAAGCCATCGTTTCTTAATATATTTGCTCTTTGGTGTAATGCAATGAATTTTGAAACTTTGATTAAACTTAAAGAGCAAAAAGCACCTCATTATTTTCAATGGAAAGGTGAGCCATTGATGGTAAACACCGAACATATTATTACTGATACAATTTCGGAATTAGGAATCGAAGATACATTATTGATTACCGATGAATATGATGTAATTAATCTTCCACTCAAAGGTATAATATCAGACAATATACTAAGTTTTAAAGAATTATAGATATTTATTAAAAATTTCTATGAATATATTGTTATGTGGGGATAGTTTTTCCTGTGATGGGAATAATAACTCTTGGGTTGAATTACTCAGACAAAAATATTCTATATTAAACTTATCGCAAGCTGGGTGTTCTCAATACCGAATTTATAAACAATTATTATCACAAAAAATAAATCAATTTGATAAAATAATTGTTTCCCACACTTCTCCTTTTAGATTTTACACAAAAGCTAACCCTAATGGATACATCGGTATTCATAAAAATTGTGATTTAATATATGAGGATGTAAAGCATTTTCCCAATTATAAATTTTTTTTTGAAGAAATTGTAGATATAGATTGGATGATTGATTATTACAATTTACTTTGTGAAAAAATAGATAAAATGGCAAAAAATAAACTTATTAATATTACTCATTTTGAGAGAAGTAGTAGAGAGTATAAGTTTAAAAATGAAATAAATTTTAATAAATTATTTTTGTTGAATAGAGGGGATATAAATCATTATAACATAGAAGGAAATTTACAAATTTATAAATGTATTGATAATATATTAAATGAATAGAAAAGTATTTGTATTTACCGGAAGTTCAATAACATATGGTATAGGATTACAATATGAATCTGAATTATCTACAATTCATTGGCCATTTAATGAGCCGTGGGATTTGAAATATTTAGATAAAGCTCAGGAGAAATTCATATTTGATAATAGATTTTCAAAGAAAGTTTCAAATTATTTTAATGGAATAGAGCTTAATTACTCAAAGTGTAGTGGTAATATGGCAGCTTTGAATAATTTAATTGATGGGTTAGAAAGAAATGAGTTCTCTCTAAACGATGTTAATTCAATAATTTTTCAAGTCAATGGATTTCCAAAAGATGTTTTGACTCTTAAAACTAATGATGGTAGAATAGTATATGCGGATTGTGAAGCAGATATGGTAGATTTTTTAGTAAAAGAAAATAAAACTATTGATAATGTGATTTATGATACTATTTCTGTAATTCTGGAAAATATATACAATTTTGCTTTAATGGTGGAATCAAGTGGGGTAAAATTTGGTTTATTAGTTTGGCCCAACAATGAAGAGATTAGATATATAAAAGAACATCCATTGCAAAAATATTTAATACCACTTTATTATAAGAATACTCAATATGATACGATTGTAGAATTAGTAAATAGTGGGAGATATCTTACATCTGGAGGAATATTTGGATTGAAAAACGGATATGATTACCATCCATCTTTAGAAGGTCATTCAATTATTGCGAGTAATATCGTAAAATATTTGGAGTTGTAATATTTTTTATATTTATGTATATGAGTTGGTCTAACAAATACAAAAAAAGCATAGATTGTGATAATCCAAAAGGGTTTTCACAAAAGGCTCATTGTGATGGTAGAGATGCTCGTAAAAGAGGAGAAGATACTAAATCAAAATCTCCTTTTAATGAAGGTATAATTGATAATGCAAAAAATAAAGTGGTAAATTGGTTAGAGAAAACAAAAAATTTTATAAAACATAATTGGGATGATTTTAAAACTGCATCCGATAGAGAGAAAAAAGAAACAATAGTCGCTCTTCACATTTTCCAAAGAATGATAAGTGGGGAAGAAGTTTCTCAGGCAGAAAAAAGATTCTTAAAATCCCAATCTACTGATGTAATAAAAATACTTTTTTTAATTTCATTTAAGTTTATTCCATCTCCAATTCCAATTACACCGATTACCATATTTTTGGGTAAAAAGGTGGGATTAAACGTATTACCATCATCTCAAGATGTTGCTACAAATGAAGATCTTCGTAAGTGGTTTGGTAAAGGTAAGTGGGGTGGTAAAGATGGCGGTGGATGGGATAGGTATAATTCAAAAGGTGAAAGAATTGGTAAGTGTGGAGCAGGAGAAGAAGGAGAAGCGTATGCAGCCTGTTTAAGTTCAGCTGCAGCAGACAAATTAGGAAAGAAAGGTAGAGCTAACTTCGTTAAAAGAAAAAGAGCTGCGCAAAAAGCAGGTGGTGATGCTAAAAAAGGTGGTGAAAAAACTGATGGTGATAAACCAATCAGAGTTAGTTGGGATAAAAGTGGTAAAAAAGACTTTAATCCACCATCTTAAACAAAAAAACATATATTTATATACATTATGGATATAAAAGAAGCAATTACTTTATTTTTAGAAAAAAACGTTCCTACTGACCCCTCAAAGTGGCAGTATTATGTTTCTCAGGCAAAGAAGAAATTCGATGTTTACCCTTCTGCTTATGCAAATGGATGGGCGGCTAAACAATATAAAGATGCGGGTGGTAAGTGGAAAACTGAAGAAGGAGAAGAGCCACAACGTGTTGCACAAGGATTACCTCAAACAAAAGAATTGAAAGGAAAATTAATCGGTGAAAAATTAGTAAAATACTTTTCTGAAATCGGATTGAAACATGCAATGTATCAAAACGAAAGTGGAGAAGTAAAAGTGATTGGATTGAATAAGGAACAGGTAAAGGAAGCTATCGGAAAAGTAGTTGAAGATTGGAAAAAAATGAAAGAGCAGATTAACGAAGAGCCTGCGAAGAGTGAGGGAGAGAAGATACAAAATTTGAATAATCGCATACAAAAATTAAGAGATAAAATTAATAGCATAAAATCTCCTGACGCCAAAATGGAAATTCAGAAAAGATTGAAAAACGCATTACAAAGATTATCTGATAAGAAAAAATCATTAGGAATAAAAGCACCACATAGAGAAGGATTTCCAGGTGGGGCAGGAGTAGGATTAACACTTCCAGGAGGATATATCAATGGAGCACCTTCCGAAGAAGATAAAGAGAAAATGAAAAAACATTTAAATAGATAGAAAATGAATTTGAAAAGTTTGATGGATAATTTAGGGTTAAAGAGTTTAAATGCTCAACCTGGACAGGTAATTCCAAATCCATATGTAAGAGCATTTGCACCACAACCTTCGGTTAAAGAAGAAGTTGTAAATGAAGAAGACCACGAAGTTTCTATGGCTCAAAATTCATTAGATACTATCATTAAGATGGCAACTGAATTAAAAGCTAAGATGGGAGAAAACGAAAAAGATATTCCTGCTTGGATTCAAGATCACATTACTAATGCAGAAAACTTTATTTCTCAAGCATCATCTAACTATCATGAATACGGAAACACAAATGAATCCATAAACGAAGAGGAAATCAAATGGAATGCAGTTGAAACCGCAATCATTAACTTTCTAAAAATGAACACAAAAATTTTAGATAAGAGAGTTAAGGATAGAGATACCGAAGGAGTTAAGGGTGGATTAAAATCTATTATTAGTGGTTTAACTAATGCACAAAGAAGTTTGAAATTGGAAACATTAAACGAAGAGTTTAAACATATTATTTCAGTAGAAACTCCGACTCAAGTAGTTTCTAAACCAATTGCGGCACAAATTGAAAAATTAGCTAGACAAGGTGTTCGTTCAAAAGAAATTGGTTTAAAAATGGGATTTGTTGGAAATCAAAAAGCAGCAACTGATGCATTCCAAAAATTAAAGAATCAAATTTATTTTAAATTAAACAAATCTGAATCCGTAAACGAAGGATTATCAAAGGATTCAATTGTAAGAACTTTGACGAGTGATAAAAATGCATATTTCCTAACAAAAGATGGTAATGGTTGGATTTTAGATATTACTCCAAAAGGGGCACAAAATTCTACATTTCACCAAAAGTTTACCGTAAAAGATATGGGTAAAGGTCATTTAGGAATGAAATATAGATTATCTGAATCGGTAAACGAAAGTCTAATTGCTAAAGATGGTAAAATATTATTAAATGGTAAACCTGTGGGATACTATGACTATGATAGAGATTCTGCCGCATTTTGGACTACTGATTTAAGTGATAAACAGTTTAGGGGGTCACAAGCATTTGATACAAAAGAGGAGATGCTTGCATTTTTTAAAAAATATCTAAGTAGAGCTGCAAAGGGGTTAGAATACCAAAGAAAAGCGCTTGCAAAATTTGGTATCAAGTATCCAGCTGATGAGTCAGTAAACGAAGCAAGATTAACTGATATTGTTAATTCTATTGTTGAAACTCCTGTAATCGGTAAAATGATTAGAACTGAAGCTAAGAAATATGATATTGGATCTGGATGGATGGGTAATGGTTTAACTATATGGAATAGAGCAGAGGAAGAGCATGGTGATTATAAAATAATTGCACATATTTCACCAGATGGAAAATTATCAATTAGAGATAAACAACTGCCATCTGATATTAAAAAGATGTTTCAAATGTGGGCGGATACTATGAAAAAAGGTGATAGACCTGGAATATATTAATTATGGAAAACATTTATTCAGTAATCATTACGGCGATAACAGTATTAGGTGGAGCATCTGCATTTCGTTTCTATGAGAAAAGAGCTCAGAAGAAAGATAGAGATGATGATTTTATCAGACATGATTGTAAAGACCGCATTGCAAAATTAGAAGCCCTTTTAGCTCAATCTTCTAAAGAAAAGGATGAGATGAGAAATATGATTTTAGATTTAACTAAGCAAGTAGCCGCTTTAACTGTTAAGGTGGAATACCTTACTAAAGAAAACGAAGAGCTTTCTAAAAAAAGTAGAACCAAAAAAGTAATTAATGGCTAATGATTGCAAGAAGCCTATTCGTAGAAGATAAAAAACTTAGAGTTTTTGATTTTGATGATACCCTTGTCAAAACAACTTCTTATATCTACATAACTCACAAAGATGGTAAAACATCAAAATTAACACCAGGACAATATGCAGTTTATAAAGAAAGACCTGGTGACCAATTTGATTTTAGAGATTTTAATCAAGTTAAAAATCCTCGAATAATTAAAGCATATTTTGAATTGCTAAGAAGAATGGTAAAGGATTCTTCCAGAGCAGTTTATATCCTTACTGCAAGAAGTGCTTATAAACCTGTATATGATTTCATAAAAGATAGTGGGATTAGAGATGTATTTGTTGTAGCATTAGGAGATAACAATCCTGAATCAAAGGCGGATTGGATAGAAAGAGAAATAAAGAATCAAGGATATGATAATGTTTATTTTGTAGATGATTCTTCTAAAAATGTTGATGCTGTTAGAAAAAGATTAAGTAAATACCCTAACATCAGAAAAAAAGTTCAGTTGGTAAAACATGATTAAAAAACAAATAGAGGAAAATGGTTGTTATCTAGGCCATCTTTCTGAAATAGATAATTCACTTTTTGAAAAATTAAATGTTCTAAAACCTCTTCTTAATAGGGAATATTTTACTAGAGTTACTCACTCTTATTTAGGTGAATATTCGGATAAAATTGAAAGCACGACCACTAATTCTTTTGAAGAAGCGGAGGCCATAAAAGAATTATGGTTAAGCCAAAAAAATAAAGGAAAGGATGTTTGGCAGATATTTTATACTATAAATAATGATAATCCTGAGGGATCAAATATATTACAAAATGTATTTCCTATTGTAAAAGAACTTTTTATTTCAATATTAGAATATTGTTATGGTAAGGAGATATCAGAGAAAGCGTGGGAAATCCACCGAAATGTAATCAACGTATCTAATTTTACAAAAGGGTGTTTTATTGAAGATCATGCGGATGGTGGAAGCTCTAGGATGATTTGTAATATCCTAATCTACTTAAATGAAGAGTGGGGAGAGGATTATGGGGGTGAGTTGGTTTTACAAAATAAGTTTAAACAGCAACCAAAGTGGGGTAATTTTGCAGTATTAGATTTTATGAAACATAACCCTATACACTCGGTAACTCCAATAGAAAAGGATAATTATAATAGGTTTGCTATATTAACTGGAGTATTATTTGATGAAAAATTTGTTTAATTAATCAATTCAATATTTATATATAACTCAAAATCTAAAAATAATGACAATATCAGAATTTAAAATAGAAAATCATAAACCCATTACGGCTGAAGTAGCAGAATCGGTTATATTATTTGATGGCACCAGTCCATCAGAAGGGGATAAACTTATAGATGCTTTATTCATAGATGTAGATGATTCTGAAAGGTTAATTCATTTCACTCCATCTCAATTAGAAAATTTTGAAATAGTTGAAGATGCTGAATATGATATATTTTTACCGTTATCGGAACAAAAATTTAAAGTAAAACTAAAATAAAATGAAAGTATCGGAATGGAAATTAGAAAATTCAGTAGTTGTAACTGATGAAAATTTTGAATTATTAGATGGAGCTGAATTATTTGGAGGAGTTGAATTAATAAAAGGTTCAAAGTTTATGGAAGCTATTGTAGATGATATAAATTCACCTAATAATGGAGGAACTATTTATTTTATGGATACCCAAATGGATTCATTTAATATCGTAGAAGATCCAGAATGGGATGATGATTTGCCGGTAGCAGATCAAAAATTTAAAGTATCTATAAAATAAGGAATATGCCAGCAGTATCAAAAGCACAACAACGATTTATGGGTATGGTTCATGCGACTCAAAAAGGCGATATGGAAGCTCCATCAAAAGAAGTTGAAAAAGCAGCAGATTCAATGAAAAAATCTGATGCGAAAGACTTTGCTTCTACAAAACACAAAGGATTGCCAACTCACGTTAGGGAATTTATCAAAAGTGTGATAAGAGAAGTTTTAAAAGGAGAGGGAGCTTTTGGTTCAGTAGTAGACCCATATGATGCAAGAAATTTAGGGGAAACAAGTGAGAGAGATGTACACTTTAAAGCAATTATGAAGTTGTACGATAATGGAGGCCCTTTTACAAAAAAGAAAGTAGGAGTAGCCGTATCTAAAAACCCTAATGTATCTAGAAATAGAATTGTAGATGATTTAAAGGATATGGATTATACCGAAATAACTGATGTTCAGGATGAGTTGAGAATTAAAGAATCAACAAACGAAGCACAGGCAGTTAGTAGTGGTAAAGTTAATAAATTCATCACAGGAAAGAATGTAACTCTAAAAGGTAAGAAACACAGTGAGGTTGATTTTGAATTAGTTGGCATAGATAATCAAAAACAAACTGTTAAGCTAAAAGTATTAGCACCAACGGAATTATTTGGACAAGAAATAAACATAGATTTTAGAACACTTAGAAGAGGGCCATTTTTAAAAACTGATACCTCAAAAGCAGAATCAGTAAACGAAGGTTTGTATTTTGTAGGATATAATAAAGGTAGAGGGCAAGGTACAGGAGTTTTTAAAGATTCGTATTCATCATATAAAGATGCTAAGAAAGCAGTAGAAAAACTTGAAAAGGAAAGAGGTGGTTCATACAATATGGTTGCTTATTATGTAGCAGATAAAGATGGGAAATTTGTAAGAGAATCGGTAGCTGGATCAGAAGCTGAAAAAGATTTTAATAAGCACCATGCATCATCTAGTTACACAAAAGATATGGGGCATGGGCCCGAATTGGATACCATAGATTTTGATGATTTAAGAGATAAAAAACATGGACACCAATATGATACTAAGGATACTCAAAAAAGAGGATATGAACCGGTAAAAGAAGAACATGATTGTGGTTGTAACGAAAATCACGATTGTGGATGTGGGGGATTACACCAGCATTAATAATTAAATAAATTATAAAATAAGATGAAATTAAAAGGTATTATTTCTGAAATTGAATTTGGTTCGCAAGCGGCATTTGATGCTTACAAAGAAAAGCATAAAATGAGAGATACCACTAAGGTTAAGGTTGCTGGGAAAAACACAACTGTTGGTGCAGCAAGTAAAAAAAGTGAAGCTCCTAAATCAGAGCCTAAAAAAGAAGAACCTAAAAAGGATGAACCAAAGAGAGATGGTGGATTTCAAACACCAAAAAGACAAGGTAATCCAAATGTAAATAAAAAAGCTAAGAGCGGTGCTGAAAAAGCTGGTATTACTCCTGAAAAATTAGGTAATAAGGAATATGTAAAAACAATGTATAAGGCAGCGGTTGAGGCTTTAACTGATTCAAACTTTCATGATGAAGCAAGAGAATTAGTAGCATCTATCGAAGGAAAACCTGAATGGGCTAAGAAAGTAAATTATCCTAGAATGGATGACCCAAATTACGCAGAAAAAATGAAAGCCATTAAGAGTGGAGTAGATAGTTCTGAGTATTGGGATTATGATGATAATACTCGTAATTATGCAGTTAGTGTATCACAGGAATCGGGATGGAGTGGTGTAGAAGCTGCTGATGGTATTGCATTCACATTAAGAATGAATGGTTTCCATAAGGAAGCGGATAAAATTCAATCTATATTTGATAATAAACCTTATATGAAAGCTTTGAATAAAGAAGGTAAAATTTCATTATCAAAAATGATTAAGGAATCGGAAGCACAAGAAATAGGTAATTTGACTGGGGTAAGAGTATCAGCAGTTCAAAAGTTTATCGATGATAATAATATTGATGATAGAAAATTATTAGCATTTCTTAAATTAAAAGGGCCAAAAACTTTAAGTAATAGAATGGATATATCAACTGCGATTGTTGGTAAACCAAACAATAAGTTTGCACAAGGAATTATAAAAGCATTTGGTAAGTAAAATAATACAAAATGAAATTAAAATCTTTAATAACTGAAGCATCTGAAGTAGAATTGGGTGAAATACCTGTTACTAAAGCAAAGCAAGTATTGGCTTTTGAAAAAATATTAGGTGGTAAGCATGGTGAGATATTCGATGGTATTCATGGGTATATAGTTTATATCAAAGTTCCAAATGGACGTGAGAGAATAGAGAGCGCTGATTTGAAAAAATTATTATCTCTTCAAATTCGTTGGATTGAAATAGATGGTCAGGAAATTATTTTAGGATTTTAATTAAAATGATGAGATTAAAAGATATACTTAAGACTAAAATAGTAGAATCTAACGTAAAAGTTGGAAATATATATGTAGTGTATGGGTATCCTCTTTTAAAAGGTTTGTTTCCTGAAAAATATTATAAAGTTGATTCTATTAATGGAGATAATGTTACATTGAAGCAAGTTAACAGACAAGGGGATGAAACAAACTTTACACAAAGTCCAACTACTCATAAATTAACATCAATTGAAGCATCTATTCAAAGTATCGGTAGAGGAGATTTGACTGGACTGGAATTATATCAAACTGAAATAAAAGAAACTAAAATGATAAAATTAAGAGATATATTAAACGAAGCAAAGTTTCAGGTTTATCATAATTCATATACATCTGCAATTGAAACCGCTAGAGAGTGGGCTGAAAAGCAAGGATTTGAAATTGATAATGATGATGCATTTACAAAAATAGGAGTTGGGCCAAAAAAACCATCTGAAGGTAAAACCAATAGATTTTCTATTAGATTAACAAAAGATGGTAAAGAACAAAGAAAACAATTACACATACAAGTATATGGTATGGGTAATGGTAAATATGAATTAAATTGCTATATTGGATAAAATTATAGAGTGAAAAGGTTATATTCATTTGGTTGCTCATTTACTTCGTTAGATTGGAAAAATTGGTGTGTAACACAATACAACTATCCTCAAAATAGATTATACACCGAATTATTAGCAGAAGAGTTAGGATTGGAATTAATTGACTCTTCATATTCAGCTAGAGGAAATAACTCAATATTATTAGATTTTGCATCAACATCATTTGAAGATGATTCAGTTATTATATTACAATTAACTGGGTTCAATCGTTATGAATTTTTAAATTTTGATTCATCGATACAACGAAATCAAACTTGGTGTTTTGATGATTATTTAAAGGGGCCTATTACTACTGCATCAATAAAATTTGGTGAAGGTGGTGATGGGTTTTTTAATTTAGATGATACTCAAACTTACTTTGATTTTGTAACTAAATTTGAACCTCTTTTTTTAATAAATGATTTGTATAATGCAAACAAATTAATTCAAAAGAAAGAAAAAGAAAATAAAAGTTGTAAATTTTTATTATTAACAATTGAAAACATATTCAACCCAATATTTAATGTAGATAATGATTTTTTTATTAAAAGAAAAGACCTAATTGATAGGATAAATTACAATGGGTTTTATGAAGATAATAGAGAATACATTTGGAAAAATTGGGCTGAAAAAAATAATATAAATAACCAACAAATGTTAAATGATTACCATTTGACAGAAGAAGGGAATAAAAAGGTTTTTGATAAATTGATAGGTTATGTTAATTCATATTAATAAATGTTTTTAACAAATGGCAAAAAGTAAAGGTTCATCAGGTGTTTCACAAAAGATTTCTTTCGGAAAGAAAATAAGCGGAAAAGCAAAAAAAGGTTATGGCCCAAAAGAACAAAAACCAAAAAAATATCGCGGTCAAGGGCGATAAGGAGGAATAAAAATGTTTATACCTAATCATATACACTTATTAGTAAAAGGATATTTAAAATCCCCTCCTAAAAATGAAAAAATATTAAATATATTCTTTACTGAATTAGTAAGAAGTGTTGGAATGAAAGTAGTAGCTGGCCCGACATCGGTGTATGTATCGGAGCCAGGAAATGAAGGAATGACCGGAACCGTAACATTAGCAACATCACACGCTTCTATTCATGTATGGGATTCAGAAAAACCTGCAATGTTTCAATTCGACCTTTATAGTTGTTCAACTTTTACAGTTAAGCAAGTTCTTAAGGAAATTGATGAATGGTTTGGGTTGGAATCAGCATACTATCAGTTTATAGATAGAAATGGAAAAGAGTTCAAAGAAATAGAGAATGGAGTTTGGAAGAAAAAATAAAGGGGGTGGGGGGTTACTCTCTCCCCCTTTCCTTTGTCCTCCGGAGGTTAAAATT
>Ga0222712_10000345_pt1 | contig 63690 bp, 47 predicted proteins | sample C33_657DmetaG_FD_165043 | JGI IMG/M metagenome (GOLD analysis project Ga0222712, IMG submission 165043) | Estuarine water microbial communities from San Francisco Bay, California, United States - C33_657D | ecosystem: Environmental > Aquatic > Marine > Unclassified | place: USA: California... | reverse complement strand
GCCGAAAAAGAACGTATTTCGAAGTTATCTCCAAAAGAACTAGCAAACGAAAAAGGAGAACCGTATGTTGCTGTATTAGAAACTAAAGTTAATGCAGATAATGTAAGGAACGGATTCTTTGAACTTGACTGGAATGAGCATTTTATAGTACAATTAAGACTTAACGGCTTTCAAGGGCAGAGCGAAGAAGAAATAGTTGATCTATGGTTTCAAGAGCTTTGCCGAAATGTAGGGGCCGAAGCAGGGGTTAATATGGACAGACGTGGTTCTGGTTATGTTAATGTAAACAATCTAGGTGACGGAAAGTCAGAGATAGGCTAATGAGTTATATTCTTGTAGATACCGCAAATACATTCTTTCGTGCAAGGCATGTAGTAAGAGGCGACGCTGATGAAAAAGTCGGTATGGCCATGCACATTATCCTTGCTTCTATTAAAAAAGCATGGAAAGATTTTAACGGCACCCATGTGGTATTTTGCCTAGAGGGGCGTAGCTGGCGCAAAGATCATTATGCACCTTATAAAAGAAATCGGAGTGATGCCCGTGCCGCACATAGTCCCCGAGAAGCAGAAGAAGAAAAATTATTTTGGGAAACTTTTGATAAATTTAAAGAATTTATTGAAAGTAAAACTAATTGTACAGTTTTGCAACATGCTCAACTAGAAGCAGACGATCTTATTGCAGGGTGGATACAGAGTCATCCAAACGATAACCATGTTATCATTTCAACAGACGGCGACTTTGCACAACTTATTGCTCCAAATGTTAAACAATATAACGGAGTCATGGGTATTACAACTACACATGAGGGGTATTTTGATGAGAAGGGTAAGCCTATCGTTGATAAGAAAACTAAACAAGTCAAGCCCGCGCCGGACCCAGAATGGTTACTTTTTGAGAAGTGTATGCGTGGCGACACCTCCGACAATATCTTTAGTGCTTATCCGGGAGTACGTGAGAAAGGGACAAAGAATAAAGTTGGTCTCCGTGAGGCCTTTGCCGACAGAGGAACAAAAGGCTATTCTTGGAACAACATGATGCTTCAGCGCTGGACTGACCACGAAGGTGTCGAACATAAAGTATTAGATGACTATACTCGAAATAAACTATTATGTGACCTCACAGCCCAACCAGCTGAGATCAAAGAAATTATTAATAGTGTAATTGATAACAAAGAACATAAAACAAAAAATGTTTCACAAGTTGGATTTAAACTTTTAAAATTCTGTGCAGAATACGATTTACAAAAAGTAAGCGACAATGTACAGATTTATGCAGAACCATTAAATGCGAGGTATACATTATGAGCGCCGTTGCTAAAGTTTTAGTACCTAATAAAGTATGGATTGTCGAGGATGGTGGTAAGAAATTAGGAACTTTGAATAAAGAAAAGAAAGGTTTTAGTTTCTATCGTAAAGGTCAAAAAATTGATATTCAGACTAAATCAGAAATAAGAGATACATTTGGAATTTCGGTAACGGAAGAAATTGAAAAAAATATCAAAGTACTTAAAAATATCGACTTAACACACAATGTATATGAGTTTCCGTGCGGTAGTAGGCCCCACAATCCTGTATATAACATAAAGAAAAAATTACCAATCTATGCAAAGAGTAACAAAAGTAAGAGCCTATATTGTGCAGGATATTATGTTATTAAATTCCGCAAAGGTTGGGTAAAAAGTTTCTGCCCAAAACTAATTACTTTAGAACGATATGTTTTTAAAGGTCCGTTTAGAACTGAAGATGAAATGAAACAAATGCTTGTTTTAATGAGTAAAAAAAATGAATTATCTTAATACTGCACCAATTGAAAATTTTTTAGACAAAGCTCGAATAGCTATTAAAAGCAATCAGAGAAATCTTACTTTAGACATTAAAGAAGTACAATCTTTAGTGGACAGTTTAGCGGTAACAATGACAAGATTAGCAGGAGATGGTCCTTCTAGACCGCCCGAAAACACCGCTGTCCAAATAAAGATGGATGGTGGAAATTTTTAATTTTTCAACTAAATATATGCGTACTAAATTCGGAGCGCATATATTATGTCTAGACCAAAACCAAAAGTTTTGTTAGAACTAACAAACAAAAAAAATTACAAAACAGAACAGGTTCTAGAAGCTGATGCCATTTGGGCAGTTTTTTATAATGATAGGCCAGTTAATCTAAAAACCACTAGTTTTATAGCCCAAAATCTTGGACCAAAATATAAAAAAGTAAGTTTTTCTAACTCTGGACATGCCTTTAATCTAGCCGAAAAACTTAACAAATTATTTAATTGTAAAGATTTTTCTGTCTATAAGCTAACTACTGGAGAAAAAGTAGAAAGCGATGAATCAAAAACTCCAACTAACTAAAACACTTCTCAATGAACTTAATGTTGTTGTGAATGAGAAGCAACTCAAAAGTTGGTATTTACTTTGGTGGCTTAATCCTAGAGACAACGGCACCAATAGTATGAGGTTAACAGAAAGAGGTTTAGATGATTTTGAACAAAAATTAGGTTTAAAATCGTATCAGGTTGACTTTCCAAAACCAATAGAAAATTTCCATAATAAATTATTTTTAGATTTAGATAGGACTATCAGCGGTCCATATTTTCTTACCAGAAAATACATTAAAGTTTTTGCAGAAAAAACTGCTGTCCAATTGGTACTATTCGGTGGCGACATAAAAAAATACACTAAATCAAAAGAGATGTCGCAAAAATACAACACAAAAATAGATTGACACTCTGACTGTTTTACGCTACAATAATATAACAGCAAACAATTCTGTACTGTTTTTTAGAAAGGCACAAAATGGCAGAAAAAATGAGCGCAAATCGTACCGTTAGTCCTAATGAAGCTAAAGCGGCTGTCCGATTTGCTATGAAAGTTAATCGTCCTGTATTCATGTGGGGCCCCCCTGGTATTGGTAAATCCGATATTATTAAACAACTCGGAGACGAACAAGATCGTGAAGTAATTGACGTTCGATTGAGTCTTTGGGAACCTACAGATATTAAAGGTATTCCATTTTATAATACTCAACTTAACACTATGAGCTGGGCACCGCCCCAGGAACTTCCTTCCGATCCAGACTCAACTGCTATCCTCTTCCTAGACGAACTTAACTCAGCGGCTCCTGCTACACAGGCCGCGGCTTATCAACTTATTTTGAATCGTCGTGTTGGTACTTACAAATTGCCAAAAGGCGTAAGTATTGTTGCCGCAGGTAACCGTGAAACTGACAAAGGTGTTACTTATCGTATGCCTGCTCCGCTGGCTAACCGTTTTGTTCACTTGGAGCTTAAAACAGATTACGAAGATTGGCTCAATTGGGCTACTTTGAATCGTGTTCACGAGCAGGTTGTTGGCTATGTTGGATTTGCTAAACAGGACCTTTACGACTTTGATCCAAAGGGTGGAAGCCGCTCATTTGCCACTCCTCGCAGTTGGTCTTTTGTTTCTGAATTGCTATCAGATGATGGTTTGCCAGAAAATACATTGACTGATTTAGTTGCTGGAGCAATCGGTGAAGGTCTTGCTGTTAAGTTCATGGCTCACCGTAAAGTAGCAAAACAAATGCCCAAGCCAGAAGACATCTTGTCTGGTAAAATTGAAAAAGTTACCATTAAAGAAATCTCTGCAATGTACTCGTTGACTATTAGCCTTTGCTATGAATTGCAGAGTGCAGACGAGAAAAAGGTAAAAAATTGGGATGCACTAGCAGACAATTTCTTTAAGTTTATGATGGAAAACTTTCCGACTGAATTGGTTGTTATGGGTGCCAAGGTAGCATTGACTAACTACAATCTACCATTTGATGCAAGTAAATTGCAACATTTTGACAAGTTCCATGACAAGTACGGAAAATACATTATCCAAGCAATGGAAGGTTAAAATTGGGCCCTTCGGGGCCCTTTTTGCTTGACTATTTACGTATTTGGTTATATAATAATATATAGGTAACAAAAGGACGCATTATGACTTCGGTAATGAAAACAGAAAAAATTCGTAAACCAAAAAATACAAAACAATACTCGGCGGCTGATAAAAATAAAATTCTTGATAAACTAATTACAGCTAGAGTCGGTTTGTTGTTGCGCCATCCATTTTTTGGTAATCTAGCAACACGTCTTAAAATGGTCGAAGCAGATGACTGGTGTGCTACACTGGCCACTGACGGTAGGAACTTCTACTACAATAACGAGTTTGTTGACAAACTCAAACCTAAAGAAGCAGAATTTGGATTTGCACACGAAGTTCTGCATAATGTGTTTGATCATATGGGTCGTCGAGAAGACCGAGATCCCTCATTGTCTAATATTGCCGCCGACTTTGCTACCAATCAAATTCTTAAAGATGAGAAAATTGGTGACGTACCAAGTTGGATTAAGATCTTTCAGGATAACAAATACCGTGGTATGAGTTACGAACAAATCTATCAGGACTTGTACGATAAAGCTGAAAAAATTGATATCTCAACGTTAGGAGAATTACTTGACGAGCACCTAGATGGCGAGGGCGAAGGTGAAGGTGACGACGATGGGGATGGGGATAAAGAAGGCAAAGGGCCGCCGCGTCTAACTGCCGAAGAAAAGAAAAAAATTAGAGACGAGATTAAAGAGGCAATGGTTGCGGCTGCACATGCCGCTGGCGCAGGACGAGTACCTGCCGGAGTGGCTCGTATGATCTCTGATTTTACTGAACCTAAAATGGACTGGCGCGAAATGTTACGTATGAATATCCAAAGTATTCTTAAGAGTAACTTTAGCTTTAGTCGTCCTAATCGTAAAAGCCAACACTGCGGTGCTATCTTGCCCGGCATGATGAATGAAGAAACTATCGATGTTTCAGTTGCAATTGATATGTCGGGCAGTATTTCAAACGAACAGGCTAAAGACTTTTTAAGTGAAGTTAAGGGCATCATGGACGAATATGTCGACTTTAAATTGGACTTGTGGTGCTTTGACACAGAAGTATACGGATATAAACAATTTACAGGCGACACTGCTGACGAAATTATGGAATATAAATGCAAAGGTGGCGGAGGTACCGCATTTGAAGCTAATTGGGATTTTATGAAAGAGCAAAATATTGAACCAAAACGCTTTATTATGTTCACCGACGGGTATCCTTGTGGTAGTTGGGGTGACGAAGATTACTGCGATACCCTGTTTATTGTCCACGGAAATGACGCCATAATTGCACCATTCGGCCAGACCGCACATTATAAATAAAGTAGGTATATTATGGCCTTGAGTAGAGGTACAGTTAATCCGCTCAATGTACTAGGTGTAAGAAAATTAAATTTTATACCTGTACATTTTGCGAAGACATTTACAAGTAATACAAAGGAAATGAATAACATTGAAGATTGGATTTATACAAATTTAAACAGTAGATATTGTATAAAGAAAAATCATAAATTGGACGACAGTAACAAACTTATAGAAATTTGTGAGATTGGAATTGAAGATCCAAAAGAAATTACAATGCTATCATTATCCTGTCCATACTTACTAAAAAATACATAGGAGACTTAAATGGAAAATCAAGAAACCCAACCCACTGCACCCGTTGCACCTGCTGAACTTACAGTAACTGACCTACAAAATATTAGATCTATTATTGATGCCGCAAGTCGTAGGGGAGCATTCCAAGCTTCAGAAATGGCCGGAGTTGGTGCTGTTTATAATAAATTAGATGCATTTTTAAATTCAATTGCACCTGCACAACCAGAACAGCAACCAGAACAACCACCAGCTGTTTAAAAGGAGAAAAACATGAAACATGTAGGAAAAATGAAAAATAACTCGGCAAGAGTAGCAGTAGCTTACCGAACATTGCCGGGGGATCCCCATAACTGTTTAGTTATTGGAACACAAGGTCTTGGAGACAGTTATCATGACACTCTAATGAATCTCATTGAAAGTGATAACGGCCAACAAGCCAATGAACTTGCAGATATTCTTTCGTCTCGTAAATTTCCAGATGGCAGCAATATGCTAGGTTACCTACATAATGGTGGTCACCTTATTAAGGTAAAAACCAGTCTAGTTAATATGACTCCCGATTCTCAAACTGTTATTGGTCTTGACGAGCTTAACAAAATTATTGCAGAACAAAAGGGAATTACAATTGACCAATTGGCTGTATCGGATGGAAGTCAGACACCTCCAGCAAAGAAAACTTCAAAAATTATCGATGACTATGTCAATCCAGAGAGTGCAAATGTTACTCAATCAACAACCGGTGATTTTGATCTAACTCCTTCGGAGATGCGTTCACGTGCAGATGCATTATTTAAACAGGCTCAGGTTCTTCGTAAAAAAGCAGACGAGTTAGATCCTCCTAAAAAGAAATCTAAATCAGAAAAAATTATTGCAGAATAATGTCAAATTCTGAACAAGTCTATTTAGACGCTCTAAAAGATATTTTAGAGAACGGAGAAGATCGACCAGATAGGACTAACACAGGTGTGATTAGTAAATTTGGTATCCAACTGCGCTTTGATTTAAACGAAGGCTTTCCTGCCATTACAACAAAAAAACTAGCATGGAAGGCGTGCGTCAGCGAACTACTTTGGTTCATTGAAGGCAGCGGCGACGAGAATCGTTTAAAAGAAATACTTCATGGTGAACGTTATACAGACAAAAAAACAATTTGGTCTGATAACGCAAACGCTTCATATTGGGTTGATAAAAAATTAAAAAGAAGCGCAGGAGACCTTGGAAGAATATACGGAGTACAATGGCGCAGATGGCGTAAACCTTTAATACGTATTAACAAAGTTGCTTTACAAAACCATGACCAATTGCTTGAATTAATTGCTGGATTAAAGGATGATCCTTACAGTCGACGTCATATTATTACAGCATGGAATCCGGGAGAAATAGAATTAATGGCATTGCCGCCTTGTCATGTAATGTCACAATTCTATGTTAGTAACGGTAAATTAAGTTGTCAAATGTATCAGCGTAGTGCAGATATGTTTTTGGGAGTGCCGTTTAATATTGCATCTTATGCATTGTTCACTCACATGTTAGCACAGGTATGTAATTTAGAAGTCGGAGACTTGATAATTGCATTAGGTGATGCACACATTTATAAAAATCATGTTGAACAAGTTAAGGAGCAGTTATCTCGAACTCCAAAAAAGTTACCTACATTACAGCTTAACGCAGATATAAATGTGATTACTCACTTTGCTATGGACGATATTGAACTAGTAGGGTATGAAAGCCATGATGCCATTTCAGCACCAATGGCTGTTTAAATTTTAACTTCAATTACTCCAAAGCCCTCGGAAGAGAAATCTTCGAGGGCTTTTCCTATTATAGCACCGGGATGCACTGAATAGGTTAAATCAACAGCACAAGCATAGCCTGGATGTACACTTGTTACCATCAGATCACCCTTTTTAACAGGGCCATAAATTTTGCAAGGAACACGACCTTTTAAGGCAATATAAGGGTGAGTTTTGTCATTTCCGGCAGCAGAATTTAACATATATGCAGGGGTTGTAGACACAATTCCCGCAACTGCCGTTGTAGCATATACATTAGAAATAGTAACTTCTTTAGTGCCACCTAACATTAATACAGTACCAGGTTTATACTCATCATCGGCTTCGTATCTTTCAGCAATGTCAGCATAGGTTGCCTGCATTGTAGATCCTGCGGTTAATTGCCATGCGCCGTCAATGTACCCCGATGTTGACGGAGTTCCAGCACTTATATACGTGATACTATCTAATCTAGTTATGTTATTAGCAACAATACTAATTTCACTAGTTTTTACATAATCGGAAGCAAGAGCACCATTAAGTCTTACTGAATCGGCTGCTGTTCCCCAAAAATATGTGTTATTGTTACTAGATATTCCGGTAGAAGGATCAGATCCTAATAAAGTAATTCCATTAGTAACTGTTGAAAATTGTGATACAATTGGATCAGTGGTGTTTACCTTAAACGAGTAAGGGGAAACAATTACAGGAACTATGTCGCCAACAGCAAGTTTAATTACATCATAAACGACATTAATAGAAGATAATATTTGACTTGTACCAATACCAGTACCAGCAGTAATAGAAGAACCTGCGCTAGAACCTACCGATGTTGTTCCACTTATAGCTACTAACGAGTCTTCATGTTTTAACCATAACTTTTTTGTACTACTATTAAACCAAAATTCACCGTTGGTTAATGTAGATGGTGCAGTTGTTGAAATAGTAATTGCAGGAAGTTGGTTCCATTGAACGCCGGTATAGTAACGAATCTTCTTATTAAGAGAGTCGTACCAAATTTGTCCTGCAAGAGGTTTTGTAGGTGCCGCAGAATTTGAAAAATTTTCTAATAGTTTAACAAGATTTTCGTTAACTACCTGACCATAACCTGCATAGTTTTTGCCTACTAATTGCAAATCCGTAGTAAGGTTAAGTGAACCATCTTCAACTGTGGTTAACTTAACTCCATTTGTCTTATATAACGTGTAGGCCATCTATAACTCCAAAAATTAAACAACTTTCATAATATAGCATAATGCATAAAAAGGATTAAGTATATCGACTGTAGCAGAACCTACAGTATTTGTACCACCAGTCAATGAATGCGTATGTGTTTGCGATTCATCACCTGTAGTAAAGGTATGTGTATGATTACCATTAGAAGTAGTCTGCCATAATTGGCCACCACCGCCACCTACTGATCTAGCATCATATCCAAATCCGCCCAGTGAGCTTGCAGTCCAACCAGCACGACCGTTAGCAAATGATAATTGATCATCACCTGGATAAGCATGTTGGTGTGTGCCACTTCCAGCAGTAACTCCACCGTGTGAGTGGCTTCTATTATTATTATCTGTAATAGTATCAAATGTATGACTATGCGATACTACTGTGTTAATAGAAGATTTACCCCCAGTTGTTCTAGGTGCATGAGTTGATCCTGCCCCCATGACAAACTTATCTCGAAGGTCAGGAGTAATGTATGCTCCCTGAGCCCTTCCGTCACACAATGCCCATCCCGCAGGAATATTATTAACAGTACCATACCACATTATAATAGCGCCGGCTGGGAGAATAGAATGAACAAATTCTGTTGTAGCAGGTGCAGTAGATCTGTCCGACAATACAGGAGTACTTGTTGCAGTAAACGGACCAACAGAAGTAAAACCAGTAGCCGTCTTTACAAAAAGTTGATTGTTAGTTGTATTGAACCATAATTGTCCTTTAATGGAATTAGGTGGTTCAAATCCTGCCGCAAAATTTTCTAATAGTCTTACTTGATTTTGATTAATCGATTGTCCAAAGTTTGAGACATTTTTACCTATTAGTGTAAGCGGAGATCTAGTGTTGTCTGTTTCGCCAACTTGTAAATCTATAAGCAATGTTCCGTCTGATTTTCTTATTTGATATGACATTTACTGTTCCTTAACTAACATCTCTATACCATTGCCATGACTTTGGAGGTCCTGCACTCACTCGGAATTCTTTAACTGAATAGAGGTATGTTGCAGTAGTAGCAAATGCATCAGTTTGAGCGCCAATGTTTGTAACAGCACTTACGGCAGCACCTTCGGGATAACTCATTACCAACGTAGTCGTTGACTGAACTGTAATTGCCCTTGCAGGAACTGAAATAGAATGGTTTGCACATAAAACTCGGGCCCTATATCCTAAAGGAAGATCGTATTGAGCTTCTGTAGGATAATCTGGAGGAATTGTATTAACTGGTGGTGTTAATAAATTAAGTAGCGTGGCAATTTCTACATTAGGATTAACCATTTTAGTAACATCTAATGTAATTACATAACCTTTTAATACGTTGATTGCTTGAGCGTCTAGAACATATTGAACCGTGGCCGCATCAGTACCAACAGTTGAATAAGCTACATTTTTAACTCTTTTATTTGTAATATCAACACCGCCATTGGTACTTGACAACATTAAATCTACAAGTTTAACAATAGGGTTAGCTCCTAAAATAGGAGAAATTGTAGTTAAAGAGCTTACAGAGCGAACAGTAAATTGTGTGCTACTGGTAACTTTATCAACCTGATAAGTATTATTATAACCAGCATCAATTATACCATCAAGAACAACTGTTGTTCCAGTACCAATAATAGGAATTGCTGAATTGGTTACAATTGTAATTGTAGAATATGCCAGTAGGGCAGATGCATACACATCGCTAACTCGGAACACTGCATCGCTTGCAGTGATTCCATTTCCTTTAATAAGAACATTAGATACAGTTAACTCTGTTAAAACTCCAACTCTTTGTAGATTTGAAGAAACTACAGTTGATCCAATAGTACTAGAATTAATAACTAGTACCCCTGCGCCGCCACGATAACTGCTAGTGGTACCTACTTCAATATTAATATTAGATACCCAAGATTCTTTTATTTTACTATAGAGGAATGTTTTATCATTGCCAGCTTTAAGGGTTATTCCGCCTCCGTCTGAATCAGCATCAGAAGTACTTCCATATGCAAGCTCAATATTTTTATCGTCAATTCTAGTAATAACTGATAATCTTGTTGTAAATGTCCCCGAGACTGTTAAATTCTTTGTAACAGTAATGTCCCCATTAAAGTAAGAATCACCTTCAACGTGTAAATTTGTAATTGGAGTTTCTGTATTAATACCTACTCTATCGCCCTTGGCTGCAAGACTTGTTACAGCGGAGTCTTGTCCCCCAGGATTCGATTTCAGTGTGATAAGGCATAACGCACTATCAACAATATGATTTGTTATATTAGGGCGACGGGCTTCAATTGGGCCGCCGCTCGATATGGAAAGATCTTCGTATGCTCCAACCCAAATACCTACATCGTTAAGTAATGTAAGTTTTCCTGTGCCTACTATTTGTTGATTACTATTTGAAGATTTTAACAAATAATTATCTGGAAATATTCCTGCAATTGCTGTTGCATTACTTGCTGTACCTGCAAATCGAATATCAGGAATGCTAGTGTTTAATGTTAAACCAATACTTATTCCACTCATTCCTTGATTAAGAACACTAGGAACCATTGAAAAAGATGTCGTGCTTAACATTCCTAATAATACATCGTTACTGTAAACAGAGGTAACTGTTTGTGTATTACCAAATACGTCATTAAAAGATTCTACAACAAAACCAGACCGCCCTTTAGTTTTTGGATATATTGGACCTGCAAGTGTGCTGTTTGCACCGTCAATAGTAAAATATAATTGACTTGTCTCACTATCGATCCAAAGATCGCCCTGTTTAAGACCGCCTGGTTGGCCTTGGCTTACAAATGCGGTTGAAATATTTTCAAAAATTCCATTTAACGTATATACTTTTAATCGACCGTCAGCTTTACTATACCATAGTTGTCCAGTAAGGGGAGCCCTAGGTTGATATATACTGGCAAAATTTTGCAATATATTAACTAAATTTGTGTTTAATGCTGTTCCGTAAGCATCTGTATTTTTGCCAATAAGTGTAAGGCTTGTAGTTTTAATATCGGTTGTACCGTCTACTAAATTAAGTAGTACTGTACCGTCTGCGTTTTTAATAGTATATGCCATAATCTTAAAACTTTATAAAATAATTTATATTAGCAGGGGTAAAATTAGCTGTTACCGTTACTGGAATTGCCGGCAATACAAATTCAGTTGCTGATCCTGTTCCAAATTGATCTCCTATAACATCGTATAGATTCTTATAAGACGATTTAAGAGCAAGTGACCCATCACAAACTAACCACCCGTCAGGTGTTGCAGTTCCTGCAAACGGTAAAATCATACCTGTTGCGACCATTGAGAATGATGTTGCAGTAGTTGAAAAATTGTCTGCGTATACTGTTCTAAAAGGTTTATTAGCTGAACCAATGTCCCAATTATGTGAACTAATTGGTTCAATGCCGATACCATTTGACCCGCCTTGGCCTATTGTTGTTTTTCCGGCTACTGTTAAATTATTGCCGACAAATACAGCATTTGTTACTGTAAGTGCTCCACTAATTTTAACACCGCCTGTTACAGATAATGCTTCAACATCTGCAGATGTAATTGAAGTTTTACCATCTATCCTTGCATCTCCGTTGACATCTAACGTTTTTGTAGGAGCATTGTTATTAATTCCTACTCGTTGTGTATTGCCATCAACTGAAACTATTTGTTTTAGTAAACCACTTTTAACAATAGACAAATGTATCTTTGCACCACTAGTCCTATTTGAAAGGACTGCATCATTTCCTTGTCTTTCTAGTAATACTGTCTGAGTTACTGCACCTATTCTTAATCCTGCATTACTTGAAATATTAATAAAACCCTGAATTGTTCTCGACGATTGGCCGGCAACATCATTTCTTAAAAAGTTATCAGCAGGTATTGGTTCAACTGTTTCAGAAACTTGAAGATTAAGTGCAGAATTAGATAATCCTATTAACTTTGCTTGAACTGTACCAAATGTTCGTGTGCTTACATTAAGACCTGGATATAAAGTAGAAAATCCTAAAATAGAAGGGTTAGGAGTAAATTGATCCTGTGACACTATAGTTATAGCATTATCATTTACGTAACTAATAACAACTGTATGATAAACAGCATTCTGTCCTAGATTATCTAAAATTTGTTCTACATATATGCCATTCTTTAAACCACTTGTAGTAGTCGGACCAATCAAAATCCATGTTGTGCCATTCCAAATTTTAACTTGGCCAGTAGAAGTAGCTACCCATACATCGCCTGTTTTTTTGAATTGAGGTTCTTCGCTTGTTTGATGTACGCCGTTGGCAGGAAACCAATTTGCGCCGTCGTACACTTTTAAAATTTTATTAGTCGGAAGGCCAGTATCGTACCATAATTGACCTTCAACTGGTGCCAGGGGAGGAGTTACATTTGCAAAACTTTCTAAAATATGTAAGAAATTTTCAGCAACTGATTGTCCGTAACCAGATGCATTTTTTCCTACTAAATTGATACTGGTATCGTGATTAATAGTGCTATCAGCTACTATGATAGGATCTTTTGTAGAGTTAGTATATGGTACTGAATACGACACTATTATGCTCCGCTAGATAAACTTTGCACCCTAATAGTGTAGTCTATCTGAATTAATCTATTAAGGGATTTTTGAACCGGGTGAAAAATAACATGGGTTAATAATAAACCTGTATTTGGTCCGTTTGAATTATAACTTTTAAGTCCTAACTCGTCAAAGACATATGCACCATCTTGATTGGTGGCGTTATCAAATGCAGATTGATCGTTAGGTTCTCCAAAATCTAGTAAACAACTTACTAGAACATCACTATAATTTGTGCCAGCAACGTGTCGAACTTCCATAAAATTTCTACTAGGATCGCTTGAATTAAAATTTCTTGCATCAACAATTTTATAATAAGTTTGGTTGTATAATGCCGCGGCACTACCTGTTACGTTTGGAGTAAGATAGGTGATAATTCCTGTAGGATCAATCCTACTACCGCCGTTTCCAAAAGCCATTTCTGCAATAACACCAGATTCTTGATTACTAACTCCACTAGCTAAAGCAATACTAAAATTTTCATAATGAATAGCATTACGTTTATCTACAAAAACTTCTTTAGTTTCTGGATTAAAGATCTTTATATGGCCCTGTAATCTTACATTGCCTTGCTCGTTAGGCGGCGTTTGCGGTTCAGTTTTAACTTGATTTTCTGAATTTTTATTATTTTCCATAGTGATATTTATCCGATTAAATTAGTATCATAAACTACCTGTGCATGGGAGCTGTTATTGAGGATTTTTGCCAAAGCGATATACTCTAGGTCGGGGATAAACTTGTCCAGACGTAGGTCTGTAAAGAGTATTAGATCTTGGATACATTAATCCATCAACTGGCCTTTCAAGTTTATATTTTAGATACAAATTAGGCGCACCTTGTAGATCAGAATTATCATTTGGATAATTTCCACTATCACCCATGCTGTTTGTTTCACCTGATTTTTGCAAATATGTTAACATATCAGTCTGATTAAATTTGGGATAAGTTTCTGCTACACAGGCAATTACTCCTGCCACTTGAGGACTAGCCATGCTGGTTCCACTTATTTTTGAATGGAATCGTTCAGTATCTCTAAAGTCCCAGGTTCCTCCCCAACTGTTAATATTGTTAACAGAACTTATAATAAATGTGCCTGGAGCAAATATATCAATGTTAGGACCACAGTTACTGAAATCAGCTTTATATTCAGCTGAAGTGCTGTCTGATGCACCGACAGTTATCATATATGAACCAGGGCTATGGCCTCGTCCATAATAATTTAAATATGTGCTACCGGCATATGTGAATAAAATATAGTCCCCATATGACGAATCTAAAGATGATCTTGTACCACGCATTCCATCATTTCCGGCAGCGCCTATTAGAATAATTCCTGCGGCAATACAATCATTAACATCTGCTTCAACACTGCTAACTAGGATTGGAAGTATGACTTGGTCGTCACCTGTATCAGGATCAACAGCAAGACCAAAACCTGCATCTATACAATTTTGCATCGTTGGATTATCAGTTGTAACTCCTCGATGAAAAAGTTTTTGAATATCTGATATGTTGATACCAATAGTATTCCCCCAACTACAATTAACTATTGTTGGATTTTTTAATCCTGTTTCAGGATTAATGGCTTTTTGTAAATGAAATTGTCTAATATAATCAAAATGGAAGTCACCAGTAGCATTAGCATTTGGGTTTGAAGCATAAGGATTTATGTTGTATATAGTAGCGTCCCTTGCCCATCCTTGAGTATTACCACACGCAGTTCCGGCTACATGCGCCCCGTGATTATTTTCTTCATTAGTTTTATTAAGTACATTAAAATAAGGCGTATATGTATACACGCCAGCGGCCGTTCCTCTAACTTCAGGAAGATATGTAAACCAATTAAATTGATTAACTCGACTTCCACCAGTTCCGTCCGAATTAACTGCATACTCTGGATGAGCTGGATCAAAATGACCGTCAGATATAATTACATCTACATTTTTTCCGCTCGAAGTTGTAGTTACTGTTCCTGACTTGTTAGGAGTATTATCAGATCCCCACCCTGTAATTTGTCCTGAACGAGTACATCTATATAGTCCCCAATTTCGGTGACCGTTGTTTATGGTATTACTTTTATCCCAATATGGGTTTGTTTGAGTAAAAAACGGTCTTGCTTCAATGCCTCTTTCGGCCATTGATAATTCAATTGCTAGTATCCTCGGATCTTTTTTTAATTCTTCTACTTCATCGGCTGTTAATTTATAATGAGTATTTCTACTAATCGGCCGGCGCTCAAAACAGTCTACTGCTCGCTCTGGCATAACTCCGTACATAGTTGTACGAAGTGTTTCCATATCTAGGTAAAACTCATCAAGGTCTTCATGTTTATGTAGAGTTATTACATATTCTCGTAAATTAGACATTTTTAAGCCTCAAGTTGTAATGTTGTTAATGTAACAGTAATAGCCGCTGTTGAACCACTTTGATTTGTTACTCGTAAATAGATTGTGCTGGCTGCAGGACTATCATCGTTAAATCCTATTGCTGCCGGAGTTATTAACTGAGTGGCAGCAGCCGTTGTAATAATTTCTGCAATTACTCCGCTACCAGGAAGAGGTTCAGTAAAGCTAGTACGACTTGCATCACTTGCTTGAGCGGCTAAACTTGAATATATTCTTACCCATGCTGCCGCACTCGTTTGAACTTTAAGTAATGCATATGATTTATATCCGTTAATTGTAAATGTTCCAGTTGCACTATTTGCTAACGATCCAGTAACTCCGGACAAAGTTTGTCTGCTGGTTAATCCAACTCCACCGCCGCCGGTACCAGGACTTCCTGTATACCCTACAGGTCCTAAACTACCCACAAATCCAAAACTGCCAGAGTAACCTTTACTACCAACAAATCCTTGACCAGTCGATCCGGCATATCCTTGACTACCAATATAGCCCCTACTGCCCATAAAACCGCCAGGACTGCCGGCAGCACCTTGACTACCTACATACGCCACTGCTGTACCTGCACTGCCGGTATAACCGCCGGGCGAACCAGGATCACCCTGTGGACCTGCACTACCAACGAAGCCGCCGCCCCTACTACCTGTATAACCGTTAGCTCCGCCCACTAAAGAATTGCCAAGGTAGTCGACGACATAATTTGCAACTACTGCGGAAAAATATCCAGTTCTCCAAAAAGTAGTTGTAGTACCTATATCAAACGCCAATGCAGCAGAAGGAATTATGCTTTGGCTTAACCCAGATAAATTTATTACACTACTGGCGCTGCCTGTATAACCTAGATTACCTTGAGTTCCCTGACTGCCTACATAGCCCATACCTGCAAATTCACCTGCCGGGCCTTGACTACCTGTATACGCTCTAGGTCCTTCACTTCCTACATAGCCGTCTCGTCCAATAAACCCTGGACTTCCTATATATCCAACAAGTCCCCGGCCTGCACTACCTGTATAACCGCCAGGAGAACCAGTGTCACCTTTTGGTCCTGTACTACCTGTATAACCTAAACCAGCTGATCCTACAAATCCTTGTAGTCCTGCACTTCCTTGGAATCCAAAAGATCCAGAAAATCCAGTTATATTTGCTTTGATAAAATCAAAGGAAACTACTTTTGATACTCCGTTTTCAGTGACAATAAAGAGGGAGTTACCTGTTATTGAAGTTGTTCTTGGTAGTTGTGAAATTGCGGCCATTTTTATAATCCTTTAATACTCTTTAATTTCTCGTCCGTCATCTAATAATAGAGCGGTTCCATCATCTAAACGTAAAACAGAATCGCCTCCATAAGAGAATCGATCGGGGGTAATAGCTTCTCGTTGTTTAATAAATGTAGCAGGTACAGTATTTTGATCAAATAAGGAAGCTGTAAAACTTGGAGGAACTATATCATACCAAGTTGTTGATCTACGTTGTACTACAGATATAGTTAAATGCGGATCAACTGGTTTTAACAAGCTGACTGTATACATAGTTCCAAATGTTTGTGTGCTGGTTGTAATTGTAAAATCCGGTTCTAAAATTGTATCATTTACACCCGAGTCAAACGATAAAGTCCCGTCATGTATTACACGGTAGTTACCAGTTTGCAACGGCTTTTCTAATTTTACTCCGCCAACAAATATTTCTATAGCATCGTGTGGTTTAACATCGTTAGCAAATATAAATTTATTATGAGTTAGAGTAAATGTGCTTATAACACTAGTATTAGTGAATGTTTGTGTGATAACAGATTCTGCAAATGGAATAGTTTGGGTCTTGCTTTGATCAACTACCCAAGTTCCGACTCCGTACTGTTCTTTTACTCCAGTGCCCAATGTTCCTCGACGCAATTTAGATAGGACATTTCCGTGTTTCTCTAAATATTCGATACGTTCTCCCGCAACAAATACTACACCGGGTGTTTTATATTCTAATGCAGGTGTTGGTAATATTGCTCCATTATGAACTTTAATTGTTGTAGATGTAGGTAACAATGCTTCAGTTAGGTATGTAGTTTCTGCAGAGCTCAATCTCTTATAATGTGTTCTGCCTAAAATATCTCTAAATATTTTATATCCAATTGTAAGGCTAGCCACTTGTTCAGTAAAACTAGTAATAATAACTTGATCGCCTTCGTTATAAGGAATATCTGGATCAATACGAATTGTTCTTAAATCTTCCATTATTTCAAAATCATATCCGCTAGTTAAAACTTTATCTCCAATAGATACCCAAACAAAGTTATCATTTACTACCACTCGAGTGAGTTTATAAATTCTTGAACTATTTGCTTCATACACTTCAGTTCTTATAAAACTGTTATCTTGATTAGTGAATGTAATAGCTCGAAGATATGTAACTCCGTCATAACCGGGTTCATTAAGAACATTGAATCTATTAGAGCCTGTAATATCAACTCTCTCCGAGATGGTAAGAACATTGCCTCTTATTACATAATCATAATCAACAATAGAAGTAATTGCTAACACATCGCCCAAATTAAAGAAGTTGTCTGCAAATTCAACTCTATTGTAGTATTGGTTAAGTTCATATTGGCCAATTGAGAGTTTTATTCCGTTCTTATAAACTTCAATAATTGTATTATCAAAAGAGTTAGCCGGATAAACTTTTCGAGTATTAATATCAAATTGTGTTTGAGATAAGTTTGTTATCTCATAATAAGTGGTATTGGGAGGAACAAGTCTTCTTCTGTTTAATTCTACAATAGAATTTGCAGAAGCAGGACCAAGCAGGCCTGGAGGTTGAGATAAGGCAACATCTCTATTATTATTATCTAAATTAAGCCAAACTTGTTCTTTAATCTCACTAAACTTTTTATCACCATTAAAGAATATAGCCGTAATTGTGTTAGGTTCACCTATACCTAATCCGTATACTGTAACTTTTGCTCTAGCACTGTTTTTAGCATCTGCTTTAGTTAACTCAAAATATTGCAATTGAGCATAGAACGTTCCTTGAGGGTATATTCTTACTCCATTAACACTTACAAATACACTCTTAACATCTCTAAATGCACAAGAACCTATAACCGCTCCCTCAGCTTCCCCTTCAACAACAGCTGAATCTTTGCTTAAGAAACCGGTGCCTCCAAATTCCATATAGGTAACTTCAAGTGTGCCTCCTACCGCTTTTTGCACGACAAACAAGGAATTGTCAAGGAAATTAATACTATAATCTACTCGAGGTTGTAATAATGTATGATTTAACGTAACAGTGACTGAATCATAATTTGGAGGTTTAATAGTTAACTGGATTGTAGTAGGTTGGCCAGCTACTACATCTTGAACTAGGGTATAGATCATTCCACTACCTGAAGATCGTCGTGTAAAGACATCTATAGCAAGAGAATCATGAACTTCACCAGGAATAGACTCTTCAGGAGCATGACTCCTATAAGGAGATATAAATTCGTCACCGTCAAGAATAACGTCAGTAGCAGTTGTGCCTGCCGCAGTGGCAAATCCACCAGCTAACGTTTTTATAAAATTGCCGCCATCAATAAGAGTGTCAAGGTCTTTATTAATTTCGCCCCTGTCAATCCATGTAGTACCAGACCATTCCCATTTGTGATTGTTGTCTGTGGTCATGTAACTATCGCCTATGCTACCTGAATACGAACTAGGAAGATTTGCCCTAGTTGGAATATATCCCGTAACTGAATAATTTAAGATATCCCAAGGAATTTCTCCCCATGGATCACCGTCCCATGGATAACTGTTATCAAACGCCTGTGTTGAAATTTCAGTTCCAGGATATTCTACTCCTTTCATTAATTGAGAAAATCCAGTAGTTATATCCTTACCTGGCATTCCTGGCAACGGATTATAATAGTCTTGTATCCTATCAAATGCTTGATAAATTTTAAGACTTTTTGGATATGTAATAGAAATTATATGTCCTAGATCCGGAGTATAATTAAGAATTAATCTTGTAAATTGTTTACTGTAACCGTTAACTTTTGATGAAAAATTCTCAAGTATATAGTTTGAAGATAACACAATAATACCGTTATCTTTTAACGTAATATTAGTCTTGTCATATAGCGCAGGCCACGATAAAACAAATTCGTTTTCATTTCCCACAACAGTAAATTGATCAGTTGCTAATTTTGATCCCACTTCTCTATTTGTTGATATTCTATCAAATTTTAGAGAAATAAGATTAGTTCTTATTTTTCCGTTAGACATGACCGCAGTAGCTTTGGCCGGAGTATAATCTGCGCCACCGCCACCTACAAATAGAATTGTAGGGTTAGTAATATATCCTTCTCCTGAATCTAAAATTTCAAAATCTAATATACTACCGCCACTTAATACTGCTCTTACAATTGCTGGCCTTGTAACAGTTTCACCTAATGCAGGAATTACTTGAACTTGAGGAGTTTCTGTATATCCCTTACCAGCATTGACAAGAATTATCCTATCTAAATGAAGTTTATAATTGTCAAACCAGCCTTTGTAAGGATATTGTTGAGCTTCAATATCAACAGCCGATAATGGTTTAAACTTACCTATTGTTTTATCGTATACGCCAGGAAGATCAAAATCAGTTGCAAAGGTTAGTGAAGGATCTGTCACTGAATAACTTAATTTGTAATTTCTTACTTTAGTATGGAATGGTTTAATTTCGTCGAGATAATTTTCATACCACTGAGAATCTTGAAATTTATAAATTGGTCGTTGATTCAACTCTCCAGCTATATTTTTAACATTAATAAAACTTGTTTTAAATGCCCAGTCAATAAATTTTTGTTCTGTTAGTGCGTACTTAACTCCTGCAAAAAAGAATTTATTCCAATAGACTTTTAAATTGTCTGTGAACAAATCATTCTTAAGAGCATATATAATTTTTTCTAACTCTACATCAGGAGTTTGATCAAAGAACGTATCATCATACGGTGATATTTGATCAAACCCTAACTGTGAATCAGATAACTTCCATATACTATCTTTAATCTTAATAGTTCCCTTTTCGCTGTACATTATATCAAAATTATTGTTATATGTACCTAACGTTCCTGGTTCAACTTTCTTAAGGATAATAAATCTGTTGGCACCGTTATTGTTAATTTTTATATACTCATTTGTCGCTACTTCAATTTCTGGTATTTGATATATCTGATCAAGAGTTGCACTAATCGCTTGATTAGGATTATAGTTTGGTGATACCCAATCTATATAATCCCAATACAATGTAGTATCGTAGCTTTGAGTTTGTATTTTTTCCCAGTCGCCGTTAATTAGCGCATACTTTGTCCATCGACCTTTTGAGTCAGAATCTGTTTGAACAATTAAAGTATACGGTCTTACTACTAAAACAGGAGGAGTATTATAGTTTTTCCCTGAATTTTTAATTATTACATTAATAATTGACCCTACACTATTAATTTCTGTATTAATAATAGCCCCGTTGGTATCATTGTCAATTGTAATATCTGGACCATGCCATAAAATTGGTTCACCGGCCTGATTATAAGCGATTGGATCTAGTTTACCGTAACCATGTCCTGAATTTATAATATTAACATTAGTAATTTTTCCATCAGTTAATACTGCTGTGAATTCAGCCTGAACTAATTCTTTAGTCGATATAGTTAATTTTTTTTCTAAATCTTCTACAATTAAATCATACGCTCGACTAGTGATCGGAGGAATTTCGTCTTTAAGATTAAGAGTAGATAAGTTATAAAAATCAGTAATTAAATTATTAACAAATATTGCATTTACATAACTGATAAGATTCCTTAATGCTTCTAATCTATCTTTAAACATAGATTGGCGTGGTCTAATTTGAATTCCGTATTTTTGTCTTTCTGTCAACGACGGATCAGGAACAACGTTTCCTAAACTATCTCGACCTAATAGACTATCAACAAATTTTTTCTCTAATAATGGATTAGGAAGACTATTAGCTGATCCTTCTTCTATTAACAACCAATCAGAGTGTTTATTTGAATCACTATTGTTTAATTGTATGTTCAATAATATTCTTTCGTTAACCAATGTTTCTTTAGTATTAACAACAGATAAAGAATTTGCAGAATGAACTTGTAGATATCTTAAACCGTAACCTTTTGGATCTTCTATATACCCGGCTACTTCGTTTGCAGAAATATTTCTACCTTGCCTGCTTGGTACTAAAATTGAATTTTTAACCCAAAAATAGTATTTGCTTATAAGTTGTCCAGATATAGGACTATAAATTTGTTCTTCAACGTACACAGAATCATCTAAATGCTTCGGAGTACCGCTTATACCTAGAGCAATGCCGGCAGTTGTATCTGCGCTTAATCCCCATTCGCTAGGAATAAAATCACTTTCTATCCATTCATATACATCAATAGATGCTCCTGGAAACAGACTTCCCCATAGGTTGCGCCTATAATCAATATTGCCCTGTTCATACAACATGTACTTAACAGCCGATAAGTCCCACCAAAGCTCGCCTACATGTTCTTTCCCCCAATAAGAAGTTATGTCAATATTAACTTTTGTATTGGTACCAGTATTGTAGACCGCAGGGTCAAACAAAGACTTATATCTTAATTCGTTTTCGGCAGGACTTGGAATAAATCCTTTGATAGGATCATATATTTCAAGATAATCTAATACTTGTTCGTTAAATGAATCAATTGTTTTAATAGATTTAATATTTCGAGTATCTACTAAATTAGACTGTTGTCTTATTAACTTCCACGTATTTGCTAATGGGTCAATTGCGTTCCATGCAAACACCTGGCCGCCACGTGTAGTACCTGTTGTTATATCTAACGGTGCTCCAACGTATACATAATTTCTTGTTACCGCAATATCTGCACCATAAAAACTTCCGGCATCAACTTGATAATCAAAAAGCTCAGTTGCATATATAAATTTATCATTGTACCTATTATAGACATACGCAGAGCCAGAGTCATTTATAACTGCACCAAAATTTGTTGACTCGGCATCAAAAGTAGTAGACCCATCGTCATAAGTTAGACCATAAAAATAATTTGGTCCTTGAGCAGATACAACTAAAATTTCGCCAGATTTATCTGTTTCAACTTTATGACCAAATTTAAGACCTCTAGTACTAGAAGGATTTTGTAGTAGTTGAGAGAACACAAATAAATTAAGACTAGTCGACCATTTATAGATTGCAACTTTTCCCTTTTCTACATTCTTATCATCGGCTAAATCAGCAGACACAATTAGCCAGTTACCGTCGTCTGTCATACTTACTGATGCACCAAATCTAGAATACAACGGAAATTTTCCGCCATGCGCTACATCAGAATGCAGTAAGGTTTGAATTAAGGTATAAGAATTTACAGTTGAGCTCTTTCTATAAACAAAGACTGCACCATTTCCATTATTATATTGAGGAGCAGATACTGCTATTCTTGTTCCTAAATTATTTCCAGAAATAACTTCACCAAATCTACTACCAGCAGAAACAATAGGAGGTGTTGGTAATTTTATTTGTGACGTTGCTGTAACGTTTGTATCAATTTTAACAGCACCTACTGCATCAAACAGACAGGTATTTTTATCAAAGGTAGTAAGATTATTATCAAAAGTTAATACATCAGGAACTGATTTAACTATTGCTAAATCATAGAAATAGACTGCGCCTGCATTATAAGATTTACCAGGAGCTCCTACAAATAATAATTTGTGTGTTGCTGTGTTTGTAACATATAAACTCTTACCAAATTCTAATCCATTCTCCGGCTCAGAACAAGATAATGTAAAATATCGAGTTTCTCCATTATTTGCTAAATTTACCGACGATATAACTACTAGTCCCTCTTTTTGGTATGAACTAGTAGGAGCGGTAGATAAAACAAACCGTGTATTTCCGGAAGTTTCTGACCTAATATAGGACGCATATGGAGCAGAAGCAATAATATACCCGTCAATAGGGTCATACTCTATTGCTGATCCAAATCCACCTTTTGGAGCAGGTGAAAGATTATTATTATAATATTGGTTAAGGAATCTGTTGACTCCATAATAGAATAGTTGGGTCAGCACTCCATTTACATTTGTATAAACAAATACTTTACCCGACCCATTTCCATCATCGTAATCAGGTGCACCAACAATTAATATATTAGAATTTTCTTCGGCCTTGACCACTTGTCCGTATCTAGCATAATCATAATCAATTACATTTGGAAGTCTACTTATAAAATAGTTGTTAGTTTTTTCATAAACTTCCCAATTACCAGATATATTATTATCAATCCAAACTTTTTTACCTTGTCTAAAGTCTGCAAGATATGTTGTATTGATAATATCGTCAAATGTTTCAAATCTAGATGATACAAACTTAAACAATAAACCAAATTGACTTACAAAATCAGGAATTGATCCGGTGTAGTCTACTACAAATTCGTCTAATCTATTAATTTCAGAGATAACATATGTTCTATCTAATGTATCTGAAAATCGAACAACTGCAACAACATCGCCCACTTTTAACCCGTGGTTTTTATCTGTTATAAAACTTATTTGTTCGCCGTCTCGGTAAGAATAAACTTGTTTAACTGCAATAGGTAATCTAGAATATCTATATATACCCCAGTCTTCGTTATCGTCAAACCCTACCCAAACAGTATCGCCAACTTTAATGTTAGAATTTACAGGACCCGATATAAGTTCTGATTTTGAAACTACTGTATAATCAACATCTTCTAATGTTGCATAACCAGCATAAGGTAATACTAACAATTCTTCATTTGTCGACGGCGGTACTGTGTCAAAGAGATTAAGAATATCAATTTCTGGGTTTTTAATTGTAAATTTATCTGGGGTGATATAATTTGTTGGATCGTAAGATATGTTAGGAGCTTTTTCAACAAATTTAACAATTTGAGAATTATCGACAAAATCTAGTTCGTTGAGAGGAAATTCAATTTCATCAAGAGCCGCAAATGCTCCAAACGTTCCTATTCTAAATGCCCATTCTTCGTTAAATTCAATATTTCCCTGTAAGTTATGAACACTTGCTCTTTCTAATTTTTTTAAAGCATTAAGGGTGCCTTTTTCTCTTATAAATCCTTGGAAGAATTTGTATTGTGCAATTGGATTTAAAAATATATTATCAAGATAAACTCTAGAACTATAACCTATAAGGTGCTGTGCTAATTGTTGTTGACCTATATCAAAATTATCAATATCAAGACTATAAAAATCTTCGAACTGATTAATTTTATATTCAAAATTAGGAATTAGTTGTGCTGTCGGTTTATTATCTAACTTATACCATTTAGAAAAATCAAACGTTTCTTCTCCTGCCGACGATCTAATTAGACTATAATATTTTCCTGCATATTCAACAACATCACCTGCTGTATAATCTGTATAGGGTCCCCAAGGTGTTATTTTAACATCATCATAAACAAAGCCAGGGCTAACAAAATTTCCGTTCCAATTTGCTGTTCTAAATCCGATAAGACGAATTCGACGCTGTCTATATCCTGTTGCGGTGTCATATATTACATCATTGAATCGACTTAAATTATTAAGAATAATTGCGTGTTCTTTTTGTACTAATCTTAATTTAGCGTAAAAAATACCTTCTAGTTCGTTGTCAGTAGAAATTGTACAAAATCCGTCTTCACGACTTAACGATATATCAGAGTACGGAAATGGTGCTCCATTTGCCTTATATATTGAATATTCGTAATAAGGATTAAACACATTATCAACAACTGCATTTTTTGTTGTTAATTTAATTTTGCTTGCAAAGGGGCTTAATGTTATTATATTGGCTTCGTTCCAGTTCTGCGTTGTCCAAAATAAAAATTCTTTAATGCTTAACTTCCAATCAAGTAGCTCGCCCAATTCTTTACTATATTCATCAAACACAAATCCTTTATTTGTAAGATAACGACTGTACCCTAATAAGAAATCTACAACTTCTTGCGGAGTTTGATACAATGTTCCGTATGGGATAGTAGTTTCAGTATCGTCGAATCCTGTTGATAGTTGTGCAGTAATTCCGCCTACTGTCGGCAAAGTTGATAACTTTTGAGAATTTAAGGTATCAAAGATAAGACCACTACTATGATTTGAAGACACCCTATAGAAGACATTATCGTTTAAAATTACTTGACCAATAGAGTAAAACGTATTTGGACTCCACACGGTATAATCTTCAGAAATAGCACCCACAGTGATATATGGGTCCACTTGTTGTCGAATAGGAGCATTAATTTTAAAATATGAATTGGTCTTATCATACCCTCTTACAATATAATTGCCTTGTACTTTTTGTACAATAACTCCGCTTATTTCAATTGTATCGATAGGGTTGCTTACATTAAAATGTATAGAATAATCTTCTGTAGGCAATAATATTCCAGGATTAATGCTGTTAGGATTAACAGAATCGATCACAACTTCTAATTTGTCTTTGCTAACAAATCCGCCAACTTTATTCATAAGATTAAATTCAGCATTTGTTAATTCTAATTTTAAATTTTTAATATAATTAGAATTTTTAATTAGCCCTGCTTCAATAACAATAACGCTATAACCGCTTGCAAATTGTTTTTGTCCATTTATTGTTTCATATGGAAGTATAACTTTAGAAGAATTGATAGGAAGGTTGTCATTGCTATACACCAATTTATCTACGGCATTTTTAACTATTCTACTTGTGTCAAACATCAAAGCAGTGTAAGTTGCCGGATTAGTAAGTGCAGAAATTATTTGTAGAGCAAAAGGCCAATAACTACTTCTCCTCCATGCAGTTTCAGCAGGACCCATGTCCCCAAATTTCCAATTATTAGTTATACCATCAACTGAACTATTAGCGTTTAAAATTCCCCAATTTCTAATTGGAATTGGATTACCGTAAGAGTCAACTGGCAAAATGTTAATTAAGTCCGGTCTTGCATAGTTAAGGTCAAACCCTTTCCTTGTACCTTGTGCAATTTTTCCTAATTTTAAATCTTCCCACAATTTTGTGTTGCCAGAAGTATATGGAGCAGGACCATATTCGGATTCCCACCATGCTGGTTTAACACTGAACCCTAACATTTCCCAAGGAGCAATGTGCGGACGATCAGTATCAAAATATAATTTGAATATTGCTCTCCAATTTCCAGGAAGATAATCGCCTGATGATAATTTTACTGAACTGTAATTATAGGTTTTAGGTTCGTTAACATCAAATGTTAGATTTTTTTCTATTTCGACTCCGAATGTTGATTTCCATTTAAGGAAATCTTGTAAAACTGGATTAATTACTTCTCTATAAGAAAATTTAGAATTTCTAAATACGCCGGGTAAAATTGCAGTGATATCAAAAATGTCAGCTCTGTATTCTGTTCCAATGTTATTGTAAACTCGTTTTTCGTATTCTAATAATATTTCGTCTCGATAATCACCAAACGCAATCGTAATACTGCCATCATGACCTTGAATAACAGTTTTAGGTCCGTTAATATAAGAATCATCTTCAAAGATAGCAGGCTCGTATGCAGGGTATAATCCTAATTTACTAGGAGTAGGAGGAACAAAATTACCATCAGTTGTAGGATAATCCTTAATAGTAATAACGTCTCCTCGGACAATAGGAACTAAAATTTCTACGTTAGCATCGTAAGAATCAAATTTATAATCTCGACCTCGTATCAATTGTGTTGTATTAAGATATACTAACAGGCCCCTAGAACTTAATATTGTCACACTTGCATCGGGCGGAAGAGCATATTTTGTCTTGCGAGAATCAGTAATCCTATAAGTTCGAATAACTGGACTTACTCCATATGGAACCATGTCACTACTATAATATGGGAATGTAGTAGTTTTGTTTTGATTTAAAATTCTTAATGCTTCATCTAGTGCATCAATGGGGGACAAATTATCATTTAAGTCGCTGATTGTTTTTATAAGATTAAATTTAAAAGTCTGATAATTTTCTCCCACAAGGCGCATTGCATTAATAACAGAATTATCATTGTCTGTAATAAAATGTTGGGCAAAACTTAACGGATTTATATTTGTAATAAGTTTTGTACCAAATCGAGTAATAAATGGTAAATCTTTAAGATTACTTACTCCAGGAAAATCTCCCTTAAACTCTGGGTCTCTAGATACCATAGAGCGTACATGGTCTGATAATTCAGTTAATGTAAATTCTGTAATATTTTTATTAGAAGGATTATTTGTTAAATTAAGTGGTGTGTCATATATTCCATTTACGTTTGGAATTTCGTAAGGTTCTACCGACAACCATATATTAGAAACTGTTGTGCCATTATCACTATTAATTTTAAAATATGTTTGAGCAGTTGAAATTGTAGCTGATTGATCTGCGTTTACTAATTGAATAGATCCTATTGCAAAATAATTCTTAAAAAGATAAGTGCCTTCAATACCTGTATTTCTATAAGCTAACGGAAATCCTAACACAGGATCAACGGGGCCGGTGCCTACTCCGTATCCAAATAACGCATTTCCTTTAAAATCAGTAGTATATTCACTACTACTATAGCTTATTCCGTTTTCGTCAAACAAATCAAATAATGGAGCTTGATTCCTTTTTGTTCTTTGTTGTCCTTTAACCCAAGTAATGCCGTTATAAAACCAAGAAGAACCGCCGTGTTCAATACCTTTCTTGATAAGAACAGATGTTCCAACAACAGGAATATCTGATTCTTGTGTTAAATTAATCTTAAACCTATCGCCAAATCTAGCAAAGTTAACTTTAAAAACTTTTCCGCGTATTGCAGGATCAGAATCTGCATTAAAAACAACTCTAAATCCTTCTTCTACTGTAATCTGATCAATATCGTATCCGTCTTCTTGTTCAATTGTTTTAAAGATGTTAGTTGTAAAAGTATCAATTAAATCAACGTTAGGAATTGCAGTAGTACCAAATTTATATAATTGCAAATCTGGAATAAATTCTACAATAGGTCTAGTTGCTCTATATTCGGCAGGATATATTACTAATTGATTATTTGCTTTAGCAACTTCTCTAATTACGTCCGAATGAAACCAACGATTGTATCGAGACCAAGGATTAAGATCTTTGCTAGCACGATTGATTGTAACATATTCAGGTACTAACGGAATATTTTTAAAATTATCAAACGGAAACTGATCAAAGTTTGTGCCGTCAAATCTAGAATTATAAGCATCGGCAGTCACATCAGGAGTATCTAAATCAGTAAATTTAATTAATTTTATTGCATTGCCTACACCTTCAACAATATATTCGTTGTCTTTGTATGTTTCAGGTATAACAGTTCCCGAAAATCGAACTTTAAGACCATCAATAAAAGTAACATTGTTACCTGAGGTATAGTGTTTTTTACCAACAATCTCATTTTCAATATCAATAAGAGTGCTGTCAATTGGGTCTTTAACAAAAATATTACCAGTTGATAGCTGGTCATCGTTACTGACATAAAATAAACGTTCAGGAGCAGACCAATCGACAGTAAAAATTATTTGACCGTCTTTAGTTCCATTATTAGTTAAAGGAACAGAATCATTACTACCTACACTATTTGTATATTTTATATAAAAATTATGTTGCGACTTAACATTAAAAACATAAGTGGCGCCTCTATACAACGTAAGAGTAGGAGAAGTTGTCTTTGCATCAAACAAGAATTGAATTTTATCGTCTGCATCAACAATATTAAATTCAGTTACTGGAGATAATGTTCTTCCTGCAATTTCTACTGCGGAAGGACCAGATGGAAGCCAATAGTATTCTCGAAAGTTAACAAACTTATCCCAATTAATTTTAGGATCATAAGAATAAAATTTAGGATTAAGAATTCTGTCAATATTAGAAGAATCAATTCCATTAACTTTTACTTGATTTAAAAGATCGTCAAGCGCAAATGCCTTTTTAATGCTACGAGTCAATGTCCTTACTACCAACGCTGGTTCTAATTGATATTTTTCTCGCAATGGATTTGACTCTTGCAGGTATTCATCACCAGTTCGATAACTAGGAGTATCTTTGCTACCTACATATGCATCTATTCTTGTAATTTCAGGCGGAGATATTAATTGGTCAAGCGTACTTGATAAAAATTTATTATTTTTTTCTGTTCTTAAAAAAGACGGTAAAAGATTAACTGATTTTCTAGAAGCCATTATTGTTGACCCCTTACGGTATTTGTAATGTTACCACTTGCTTTTAGTTGTGAAGTTGTCATAGAATCAATAATTTCAATATTAAAGGTGGTTGCACCGGATACAAAAATTTCATTACTTTTGCATTTAATTTCATATAAACTACCAAACGCATATTCTTGTTTAGGAACAATAATAAAATTAGTAATGTCCGGAGTCATTATATTCATTACATAGGTTGACAATTCACTAAAAAAGAAAGTTTGACCAAAATCCCAATTGTCTATACTAAAGAACTGGTCAATTGCTGTAAGAATTCGTGTTTTAAGATCATTGTCGCTATTGGATCTAGCAGGATTTTTTGTTGCCTTAAAAGTTGCTTGGAGTACTGCGGGTGCCTTATCGCCAAATAATATTTTGTATTTTGCAGGTTGGAACACTAATTCGTCACTAATACTTTTAAGAGGATTTAATAACAACGAATAAGAAGTGTCTAATCCCTGAGTTGTTGGAGGATATGGTTCTGTACCGTCTCCAGTATATAACCAATTTCTAAATTCAGTGTCGTAAGATTTAGTCAGTAAGTAGATATCCATTAAATTTGTTTTACCAGGATCTAATCTTCTGTCTTGAGATGCCTTGTGTATATAATGAAATTTAAGATCTGACCGTCCTGGTCTTGCGAAATAATCTGTCTGTAAAACGTAATCTAAAATTGATTCGTCCCAAATTTTAATAACATTAACCGCATCGTCATAGAAGTAAAATAACTGTCCGTCAGTTAACATTGATTGAGGAACATCATTTTCAGTGGGGCAAGAGAAAAACTGTGTAGGATCAGCTACCGTGTAACGAGTCCTACCAGTATTCCATTTAAAAAATACAAAATTACTTTTAAATCCTGTAACAGAATCAAAATAATCGGGATTAACAATGTCTACAAATGAGTCAGGATTATCAATTTGGCCGTCCTCGTCAATGTCATAAAAACTTATTTTTACTTTCCTAGGCTCTTGATATCCGTCAAGTTCTATTACTGGTGCATCAACTTGCCAAGGTTGATCGACTTTTAAACTTTCTCCAGTTGATACTAGTGGTGATCGATTGATACCTAACACTGTAATACTATCTTTTATTATAGTATCATTAATATAATCATAATTTATTTTTTGATTATCGACAAAGAAAGAAGTATTATTAAGACTTTCAAATATATATTCAATTACCCTATATGTAACTTTATAGTTTATTCCTGTCCATACAAAAGATACCATCCAACTTGCGTCTTTATTTGTATCAGTAGTATCCTTTTGATTTATTAAACTAAAAGGAGATGTAAGATCAATGTTAGAATCTGAAACAATATACCAAGATTTTGTATCTTGGTCCAAACTTATGCCAAAATTTCTTTTTGTTAAACTTATGTTGACTAATTGAGCTTGTAATGCTTCTGAAGGAATATTAATAAATTTAGTAATAACTTCAACTGGAATAGCTCCAGTAGGAAGAGATGTGCTCAATGTAACAGGACCACTACCGTTAAGCAGTGTACCTTTACCTTCATTATATCCGTCGCCTACAATAGAAATTACTTTTGCCCATTTGTATAAACTTGTTGTACCGTCTGACGTAAATGTAAGTTTACCGTTCGGTAAAAAATATTGTTGATAAAGAGTAGAGTCGTTAGTGAGTAACGGATTAATTTTTCTAGGGGCAATAAATTTTACAAGAGCACCCGTAGTTACATACTTAAGATTATTAGATGAAAAGTCTCCGGCAGGAGTAGGCAATCCATCTAAATTAAAATAACCGGTAACTTGATTAGTATTTTTTGTAGCCTGTGTCCAGTTTACACTATAATTTTCAAAATTAGGACGGAGATAATATTCGTAATAGAAATTTCGAAACTCTTTTAAATTAAACACTGATACGAGATTATTTTTAATAGCAAATTTAATCTCATTTCTTGTACTAATTTTATATTCAAAATTATATTCTTTAACTTCTTTATAAAGAATACCGTCATCACCGTAGATGTTTACACTACTATATTTTCCCGATACATCAGTAAGTTCATAATATCTTGAAACTCCACTAGATATTCTATTAACCGTCTTAACTTTTAATATATCCGTACCAACTGTAAGAGGTACAATATTATAATCTTCTGCTGTTACCATTCTATTTTGACTATAAAATGCTTGAGGAGCTTTTGTTTTAATTTGTACGTTAGTTTCGGCCGGTGAGCTATTTCCTACATTGTATTGTAACGATGCTATAAAAGAAATTGTGTGTGCTTGGCCTTGACTGTTGACGTACGGAATGCTAAAACTAATATTCTGCATTTGCGATGCTTTAATCAAATAAGAAATACCAGTACTTTGTCTATACCACAGTTTAAATTGTCCTTTAGGTAAATTTCCAAAACTACCGTCAGTAAAATTTAAATCAATTTGATCATCTTCTCTTGTGATAACTGAATATAAATTCCTTTCGTCTGTCGACAAGCTGTTGTATATAACATTGTTTCCTGATACTGACGAAACTTTCTTCCAAGGATTAGCAGGATAAGTACCGTCTTGATTAAGTTGCCATAGCCAAACATCAGTTTCGTTAATATTAGGAGCATCAATACCTATAATTTCGTTTGGTACAGGATTGTCAAGATTAAAATCAGAAACATTTAACGTACCTTGCTTAAACTGGACAAAAAATCCAGAGTTAGCTGAGTTGGTTCCTTTGTTATCGTTCCTATATAAAATTCCAAAAGGGCTTCTTGGCTTTGGAACATCTTCGTAAATTGTGGTATCAAAACTAGATGATACAATTTCAAATGTAAAATTGCTTCCGTTAATACTTTTATTAAAAGAAAATACAGCAACACTATCATTATTACTAGAAATGGTATATTTTTCTGTAGATATACCATCAACTGTTGCCTTGGCAGCAGGTTTTCCAAAACTCATAGTCGAAGGCATTGCCGAATTAAGAATAGTTATAAACTGTTCAAACCAATTTGGATTAGTTGGGTCGTTCCATGATATCGGTACGTTGGACAAATTAAGACCGCTACTGTCGAATACAGTGTCAGTGCCCTGAATTGACACAATCTTTAATAATCCTGTTGCAGGATAATTTCTTTTAGCATTATAATTAATTAATCTTGCTAATCGTAAAACACTTTCACGTCGTTCTGCAGTTTCTAAAAAATTTTCACGAGCATTTAAATCTACACGAAAACTTAAATTCTGTCCTAGAAACGCAATAAGATCAATTAGAGCAATATACTCGCTAGAATCGATGTAATCATTAAAATCTTCTGGGTAATTTTCTCGCAGGTACGATATCATTGTCCTACGAAGCGTTTCGAAATCGTAGCTTTTAAAGTCTGCGTTTTTATAAGATTGGTATATTTTTTTCCAATCTTCGGCTACAAGAAGCTGATTAGTTGTTGATGGTATCATATAATTTGTTTTTCCGATACCAATATTTATTTAATTAAAAATATTGGGTTTTTATTGTGCTATTAAACCTAGTTCTCTATCAAATGTTAAACTCATTTTTTCAATTTGATTAGTAGAAAGAACTGCTAGAGTAATCTCAACAAGTATGCCGTAATCTTTATCAACTAGTTCTAGTTTTACCGGACTTATTCTAGGGTCGCTTGTAATTACAGAAACAAGATCGTCTTTGATTTCATCCCTTAACTGATCAGTAAGGGGGTCGTAAATTAGATGCCAAATAATTGTACCAAAATTGGGATTCATTACACGCTCGCCCCTAGCTGTTGAAAGGCGATTAATTAAATCTTGTCTTATTAATTCATAGTCAAAAAGAGATACCGATGCGGTATCATTAACCGTACTAAAGCCTTTATAAAATTGACTTTCTTTTACTCCGTCGTTATTGGTATATTTTGGAGGTTTAATAACAAGATTCTTGTATGACATAGTGTATTTATTGACCTAATTGTATATGATCTGGGTCCCATGGATACGGAATGCGTAGACCGTATTTTGCCAATAGTCCCAACGACTGTAGTGTAGAAGCTTGGGGAGTGTCTACTGCAATGCCCTTTGTATGAGGACTTACTCCTCCCGGTTTTACTGGAGTTGTAATTCCGCCAGCTTTTGGTACTCCAGGATCGCCCGGGCCTAGTGCTCCTTTTGGCCGGCCGCCGGCCGCTAACCATCTATTATATAAATCCGTTTCTTCGGCGCTTGATCGATATGAACTGCTAATAATAATAGATTTGTTTGTTTTTATTTTATATTCGTTAGCCATTGCTCGCATGGCATTTTTCATTGGCGTAGATAATTGTTCAAAGTGTGCCTTATCGCCTGTTCTAGCAGTAAATGTTAATCCTTCATCTGACGTAGATGTTGGGACATCTGCAAAACTTCCTACAACTTTAATTTCAACTCTTCTATTTTTTGCTCTGCCTTCGGGATTATCTTTACCGTTTATTTCATTTGCGGCAACTGGTTCTGTTGCACCTTTGCCCCTAGTAATAATTGAACTCGAATCGAGCCCCTGTGATACCAAGAAAGTTTTTGCTGAGCCAGCTCTCCTTTGAGACAGGTCTAGATTATAACTTGGAGTACCTTTACTGTCAGTGTGACCTATTACTGTAATAGTGTGCGGGCCAGAAGATGCTTTAATTTTATCAGCAAAGGCTTTAAGTGCCGCTTCACCTGCTGGTAATAAAACTGCTTTGTCAAACTCAAACCATGCATCTGTAAAATATGTCATTACTACAGGTGCCGAAGAAACCGGTGAATCTCCAGAGGCTGGCGGATTCACCGTTCCATCAGATGTTATAAACGATGCATTAGCACCAGGATTATATGAATCATGTGCCGCCCAAGGCTCGTGCATAGGTACCCGAGACATAATACTATCAAGTGTTCCGTCCTGATATCTTGCAGGCCATCCTGCACTAACACTAGTCTTTGGAACCGGAACTGTATTAAGTTTGGTAGTAGAGCCTGACGCCTTTGTTGCAGTTGCGGCTTGATCGCCGACTACTTTAAGTCGTACTTTTGGTCCTGCTTTAACATCACCACCGACTGCAATAAGGCTTAAATCTCCTCCAGACGACATAAGGTTGAGTTTTTCGTAAGACCTAAAATTCATAGTTTTAGCAGATGTAAGATTTAAAGCATGGATAGATAACATTTCTAAATCACCTTCTGCTCTTACTCTTACATCACCGCTTGTAAGTAAATGAAAATTAGCATCAGAGTTAATGATGGTATCTGCGGCCGATTTCATACAAATATTTTGGCCTGCTTCGAGATTAATATTTCTATCTGCTTTAAAATTAAAATCACCTTCACTATGGATACTTACTGAATCCTGTGCATAGATATCTATCTTCCCAGACGCGGTCATTTCAAGCCACGCCGAGCCTTCAGCATTAGCAATATATACAACTCCAATTGAATCATTCAATAAAATTTGATGCCCCGACGAAGATCGTAATCTAACCAATTGGTTGTTTCCTAAAATATCGCCATCATCCATTACAAAAGTGTGACCTGAACGTCTGCTTACAGGAATTGTATATCTTTCATTGCTTAATGATCCTGAACTAATAGTTCGACGGGGGCCGGTTAAATCAACTGGCCCCGGAGTGCTTATTCCAAAAACTCTGCTAGGAATTTCTCTCCTAGCAGTGCTAGATGTTGCGCCACGGTTAGTGTCTGCAAGTAGGCCCTGTCTTAATAGACGTTCGGCAAAAGGATGGACAGGTTTTGGGATACCGTTGGGATTAAACGCACCGTCAAAATTTCTTGTTAAAAATTCTGCAACAGGAGTAGGAACGCCGTCATATTTTTCTTTTTCTCCCGGGCCCCAAGCAATTTCAGCAGGTGTTGATGGAGTAGCAATACCAGGAACCATATGATTTTGAAATCTATCTTGGACGCTACCAAACCAATAACCTTGATTTGAATCGCTTTCGACAAATGTACACAGTACCCTACAACCAATATCAGGAGGAATAAACCACATTCCGTAAGACTTCTGAACATCATTAAAATTAGAAGGGTTGTTACCTTCAAACTGTGCAGAAGTTGCACCGTAAAAAGGATTAAGATAACGCACTGTAATACTTTTTGATTTAAGTTCTGTAGTAGCCCATGCTCCTAATTCGAGTACAACTTCTAGATCTCCCATGTATGTAGGATCAATATGATTTGTAACCCGTCCTATATAAGGTCCAGGATGTGGTAATTTAAAACCAGTTCTTTTATTAATTGTCATAATTATTCTGTTGGTGGGGAAGGAGCGTCAACGTCAACTAGGCCAACTGTCGATGCTGAACTTCCTGCTACTGGAGGTTTAGCACTATCGTACGGTTGTCCCGGAATTCTTACAAGATGCAATCTTTGAGTAAACATTCCGTCTACAAATTTGTTCTGTACTTTAATTACCCTAAAACAACCACTAAACGAAACCGCACCTTCATCAAATTTTGTAGCTTTGCCTGTGGATTGATTAATATCTGACGGGTTTTTAAATTCTAAAACTACAACAACATCATGAGTTTGATAAGGAGCTTCACCATCGGTTGTTATTCCGCCGTCAAGTAATACGGGTCTGTAATTTCCAATTCCTCCGGTTACTAGATAATAAGGATCTCCTATTATTTCTACTTCACACTTTATCATATCAGTATTGTCAAGAATAGCCTGATGCATGGCACCCACCAATACATCGTAAGAATAATAATCTCTTTGGCCAGCATTTGAACCGTGTTTAACAATGTTACTTAATTTAGAATCAGCTCGTCTTGGAGTTTCTGGAATAAACGTGTTCAGTGCTACATCGGGGTCTGTAGAGTTAAGACCCTTGTTTACTGAATTTTGTTTTTTATTTGAATCAGTGTATATAGGTATAGTTTTATTACCTAAATTTTGTGCGTATGATTGGTAGAAAAGATGATTTAAAGTAATATTAAATTTAATAATATCAACATTTTCTCCTGTATACAAATAACTGTATTTTCTTTTAACATATTTGTCTACAAAATTTTGCATTTCTGCTTTTGAAATAAATTTTTGAAATAATGGTATTCTTGTAAAATGCATTTTATAAGGTATTACTAGATATCTATAACGGTACACTGGACGCCTTGTATGCGGATTCCATTGACCGTCGACATATTCAACTTCAATAGCTACATGAACAAACTCAACCATTCCGTTTTTAATAACTTTCTCTGGAGGTTCGGAAAATATTCTTTTGCCCCAGGCACTATCTCGGACAATAGAAGCAATAATATCATGTACCTTTGCTCCTTTTGTAAACTGCATCATTGTTTTAGATATTTCAAATTTTGGTTGTTTGTTTGCGTTGAGTGCTGGATTAAAAGTAAATTTTGGAACATTACCCGAAGAATACATTTCAGATAATATTGGCCCAGGAGGGGGCATTGAATATAAACCTCCAGAATTTAATAATTCAGTAACAGGTGAATCTCGTAAAGCTGTATTAACTTGATCATATACTAGTTTATCTCCTACTAGACTAGGAAACACAATTTCATATCTGTCGTAATTGTTAGTCGATTGACCAGTTTCTTTTTTTAGTGCTTCTAGTTCTGATTGTTCTAAAGAACTCATTAAATTTTGTAGAATAGTTCCTACAGTAGTACCACTTATTTGTATAGGTGTCTTTAGATCGTTACTATCTCCATAACCTGTTTCGTTGTGAGCTATAGCTTGGACTCTATATTTTGTTCCTGCTTCTGTAACATCAATATCTATTTTTGTAAGATTAAGAACAAAATATCTATTTCCGTTATCTACCGTCATGGGTCTAGTAGACGGGCCGGGTTCTTTGTCAGAATATCCAAGAAATTCAACTTTAAGAACAAATGGTGCTCCCATATAAGATTTATGACCAGCTGCAATGGCGGCTACCTGTATTGCTTCTAAAAATCCAGAGACGCTTAAGGGCTCGTGAACTTCAAAACTAATTTTAGTAGCCATTGCAAGATTGGTTGTTTTACTAAAAGCCATTAACGTTTCAATTTCAACATTGTTTAAGTACAGGTCAAATCTACCGGGACTTAATTCATTAAAATCTTCAACTAATTTAGAAGCCTTTGTTAACTCCGTAGTTATAGCAAAGGGATTAGTGTCAGGTTTGTTTGAGCCTTTACCTGCAGATTTAGCAACAACAAACTTTTCAGTTGATTGTCTTATAGATTTGGGATTTTTTAGTGCGCTTTCTTGTACCGCTGCCAAGGTAAACAAATAGTTAAAAGTCCTAAACTCGTGTAATGGATTTCTGTCTCCTTTCCAGGCATACGGCGGAATTCCAACGTCAGCCTGTTTAACTGCAGAATTGTTTTGATTTCCTATTTTTTCTGCGTTGTTTTCAGTTTTTCTATTAACATCGCCGCTTGTTGTTCCGTTATTTGAGCTAACATTAAAACTATCATTGGATTTTTGTCCGTTAGTACTACCTGTAGCTACGTTTACGGATGCAGTTTTTCGAGTAACTGTGCCCATTTTATAAACCTAACGAACGTTGAAGTGTTTCCATAAGAGGTATTCTTATTTTTTGACCTGCAAACATGTCAAATACTGGATCTTTAATAACATCTTTATTTCTTACAGCAAACACCCACCATAAATTAACATCGTCATATAAGTCAAATGCCAATAAATCAGGCCTATATTCATATTGAGGAAGAATTTCATATTCAACATCTTCTGAAAGAGCAGGTATGTTTCTCATAGTCATAATATCAAGGTACGACCCGTTAAATGGAGTTTGATAGTAAGGGCTAGTATTTTTAAAAGACATTATAGGAATCCTTGAGTTTTACTTGACTTTGATTTAGTTGAATCTAATCCTGCCATATAATCATCAACGTGCGCTAGATTAAGCAATTCTGCTCTACTATACATAGGTAATAGATTAATAGTTATAGTAGACAACGTTGGCACCATTGTTCCGGAGACAGGTTTATCTTTATCTAATCTATCTTGATTTATGTCTGCGGCATAATAATCTACGCCATCGGGTAGGTCAACTCTTACAGATTGTACTACAACTGGGACATTGTTATATTGCAGTTCTCCGTAAGCAAAAAATCTACATACTGGCGGTGGAAGGCCTTTATTAGTATCTTTACCAAAACGCATTTTGGTAAGAGCACGGAGAGAGTGTACAGTTTGTAACCACGTAACTGCATCCAGTTTATTTTGAACTGCAAATTTTCCACTCACACTTATTGGGCCTACAGAGCTGTGTTTATAAAAATGCAAAGAATAGTTAGAATGAGTAGGATTTAATGTTGAGTAGTTTGCACTCCATTCCTGTGTAATTACTGGAGTAAAAGGAAAAGTAATACCTTTTTTAAACGGATAGGGCGAGCCTGCCGGCCATTGAAAATCTTGACTGAACATATAGTTCACCGGAACTACCAATCGTGTCCTAAAATCTTTTTCTTCTTGATATAGCACATCAAAACTAGGTAGCGGTTGCTTTCCTCCCTTTTCAAGTTTTCCTAACCTTGTAAGGCCTATTTTGTCAGAAAGGGTGCCAACCGCCTTTGCTAATCTGCCTAGTTGGGTTTTTTGTAAAAGATCTTTACCTACTGCTTCGAGAAAGTTTTTTGGTTTTGTTTTGTCAAATTCGTCATTTAGCATTCTTAAACGCTCCTAGTATTATATTTACCCAATAAATAATAGCTATAGTTAACTATTTCGGTTGACAAACTTTTTCCGTTCCACTACACTAGCTAAAAGGAGGTCGCATCAAGATGACCATAACAACATCCCTGACTACAGGGCGTAAAGTAAAATATCTCAATAACAGAGATTTATTAGCAGAAATACATAAAAGCAAATGTTCATTTAGTAGTTTTACCAAGCCAGAATATAGTCAACATGATATTATTTTGCCAAGTATAGATAAAATTAATATAAGAACAATAGCAGAAGCAAAAAGAAACAAGGCAAAACGACTAGGATTAGAAGCATTTGTTGCAGCCAGATTATCGGGTGATAAAAAAATTAAATTACTCGAAGTGACTCCGGATTACAAAACTATAGCTAAAACAGATATTGTAATTCGAATAATGACATTTGATCATATTCCGCTTGCTCCAGGACGAAAGAAAACTGTTAAAAGCACAGCCGACGGGCATGATAGAGTAAATTTTCCTCCTTTCCAACATTTTAAATTTGACGAGACCGACAATTTAATATGTATAGGTAAAAGTCACTGGAAAGGAACTGTTGAAAAGGGACATTTTAGTAAGGATCATGGAAGAATTACTGAAAATTTAGGTAAAATGTATATTAAATTAAGTGAAAGATATGCACAACGTAGTAACTGGCGCGGCTATACCTATGTCGAAGAAATGCGGGGGCAGGCCGTATTACAGTTAAGTCAAATTGGGCTTCAATTTGACGAATCCAAGTCAGAAAATCCCTTTGCCTACTATACTGCGGCAGTCACAAATAGCTTCACTCGTGTGTTAAATTTGGAAAAAAAGAACCAAAATATTCGTGATGACTTATTAGAAATTGCTGGATTAACTCCTAGTTTGACTAGACAAACCCAAGCAGAATTTGCTGAAGAAACTGCAAGGCAGGCCGAGCTGTATAAGAACGTTCGATTACCTAAATCTGAAGAAACTAGTATAGAAGATGAAGAGGAAGAAGCTTGACTTTTACTCCTACAGTTTGTTATATTATACGTAGGAGAATAATAATCGATGCCTTTGTTTAAAAAAGTTGCTTGTTTTACAGATATACATTTTGGATTAAAATCAAATAGCGTTACTCACAATCAAGATTGTGAAGAATTTGTTGACTGGTTTATTTTAGAAGCTAAAAAAGAAGGGTGTGATACCTGTATCTTTTTAGGAGATTGGCATCACAATCGTAATTCGATTAACCTAATTACGTTAGATACCAGTCTACGATGTTTAGAAAAACTAGGAGCGGCTTTTGAGCAGTTCTTTTGGTTTCCGGGCAATCACGATCTATTTTATAAAGACAAGCGTGACATTCATTCTAGTGCCTTTGGTCGGCACATTCCAGGAGTTACCGTCGTAGACGGTATTACAACTCTTGATGGTGTCACCCTAGTTCCGTGGTTAGTAGGTGATGAGTGGAAAACCATGAAAGAGATCCAAAGCAAATATGTGTTCGGTCACTTTGAACTTCCTAGTTTCTACATGAACGCCATGGTACAAATGCCGGATCACGGCGAGCTACAACGAGCAGATCTTACAAAACCAGAGTATGTATTCAGCGGACATTTCCACAAGCGTCAACATAATGGAAATATTGTATATATAGGAAATGCGTTTCCACACAACTATGCAGACACGTGGGATGACGATCGCGGCATGATGATATTAGAGTGGGGCGGCAAGCCTGAATACAAATCATGGCCGGACGCTCCAAAATATAGAACAATAGCTTTAAGTAAATTGATCGACGGAAAAGATCAAATTATGAAAAGTAAGATGTATCTTAAAGTGCATCTTGATATTGACATTACCTACGAAGAAGCAAACTTTGTTAAAGAAACTTATATGCAGGAACATGATATTCGAGATATAAGTTTAATACAAGAAAAAAACAATATTGAATTGACTACAGACGACAATCCTGATAGTACTTTTGAAAGTGTTGATCAAATTGTTACAGAGCAAATACTTAATATCGAATCTGATAGTATTAATGCAACCACCTTATTAGAAATTTATAACAATCTATAATGTTTAAAGTAAAAAATATTACGGTAAAAAACTTTTTATCTGTCGGAAATCAAACTCAAGCCGTAGACTTTGATAAAGAACAACTTACACTTGTACTAGGTGAAAACCTAGATCTAGGCGGAGATGACAGCGGAAGTCGTAACGGTACTGGCAAAACTACTATTGTAAATGCTCTGTCTTATGCACTATATGGACAGGCGTTAACTAACATTAAAAAAGAAAACTTAATTAATAAAACTAACGGGAAGCACATGTTAGTCACAGTTGAGTTTGAGAATAACGGAAGTCTTTATAGAATTGAGCGGGGACGAAAACCCAATGTAATGCGGCTATTTGTCAATGACACTGAACAAAAATCTGCAAACGACGATGACGAGAGTCAAGGAGATAGTCGAGAAACGCAAAAGGTAATTGAAACAATGCTTGAGATGTCTCATACTATGTTCAAACATCTTGTTGCGTTGAATACGTATACTGAACCATTTTTAAGTATGCGAGCCGCTGATCAAAGAGAAGTAATCGAACAATTGTTAGGCATTACTATATTAAGTGAAAAAGCTGAAAAATTAAAAGTCGAAGTTAAAGAAACTAAAGATAACATACAAGTAGAAACATTTAAAATTGAAAGTATTAAAACAGCCAATGAAAATATTCAAAAGAGCATCAACAGTTTAGAAATTAAAAGTTCTGCATGGAATAATAAGAAAGAAGCAGATATTACTAAAATGCTTAATGCAATTTTAGCATTACAGAATGTTGATATTGCAACTGAATTACAATTACATATTGATTTGAAAGCATGGTTAGAGCATTCTAATAAAGTTCGAGAACTTAATAAACAGAAATCAACTCTTGAAAGTGCATTAATACAGGCAGAAAAGTCTCTTAAAAAATACGAAAAAGAATTAGAAAGTCTTTCAGACAAAAAATGTCACGCTTGCGAGCAAGAATTGCACGATCATAAACATGAAGAAATGACTGCTGTTGCAACTGCTAATCTAACAGATGCACAAAAATATTTTGACAAGGTTGCAGGAGACTGCGAAAAAATCATAGAAGAGATAGGAACCGGGGACTTGCCAACTAGACCGGAACCTTATTATGAAACAGAGGCAGAAGCATTAGGACATCAAAATAATCTTACAAATTTAGAAAATACGCTTGAAGAAAAGATTTCTGAAATTAATCCGTATGATGAACAAATTGAAGAATTAAGAAATAGTGCTATTCAAGCAATTGACTGGACTCAGGTTAACACTCTTGTAAAACTTAAAGACCATCAAGAGTTTCTTCTTAAACTATTAACTAACAAAGATTCATTTGTTCGTAAAAAAATTATCGATCAAAATCTTTCATATCTTAATAAACGATTAGGATATTATATTGATAAACTAGGATTACCACATCAGGTAAAATTCCTTAATGACCTTAACGTTGAAATTACCCAACTAGGACAAGATTTAGATTTTGATAATTTGTCACGCGGTGAACGAAATAGACTTATTTTAAGTTTAAGTTTTGCGTTTAGAGATGTTTGGGAAAACTTATATCAACATATTAATTTATTGTTCATAGACGAGCTTATCGATGCAGGTATGGATGCCGCAGGGGTAGAAGCTGGGTTAGCCGTATTGAAAAAAATGGGCAGAGAAAGAAATAAAAATATATATCTTATTTCTCACAAAGATGAATTAATTGGACGAGTTAATAATGTATTAAGGGTAACAAAAGAAAATGGGTTTACTAGTTACTCAAATGATGTGGACTACATCGAGGCGTAAGGATAAATGTCAGAGTTAGAGAAGTATAGAGAACTCTACAATCAATTTGTGAGCTTATTAGTTGAGTTACATAATTTGAGTGTATCGTTTAATGTTGCACCGACTGAACGAGATGGATTTAAAGTTCGTAAAGTGTATCGTTCTATACGAGTAATAGAAAAAAAGTTATGGAGATCCTCGAAGTTAGTTTCTAAAGAACATCGCGTGTTAACTAGACTTAAAACACAACAAGAAAAACAGCGTAAAGCTGAAGAAAGAAAATTAAACCCTAAAAAACCAGGGCCAAAACCAAAGAAGGAAAAACAAAATGACAACAACAGTTGAACAGATTAAAGCAGAATTTGAAGCATTCCTAGCAGAAGATGCAAAGTTTTCAGCAGGTAACAGCGCCGCAGGAACTCGTGCTCGTAAGGCGTTAGGTGAAGTTGGCAAATTAGTTAAGGCACGCCGCAACGAAATTACTGCTGAGAAAAATGCTCGCAAGGAAGCCAAGACGGCAAAGTAACCAATGACTTGGTACTATAAAGGTTCTATAGTTACAGAATTACCTGAAGATTGCGTGGGATTTGTATATCTTATCTCATGTAATACTTCTGGCAGGCTTTATGTTGGCAAAAAATTAGCGAAGTTTAGTAAAACGACCTACAAGACTGTAAAGTTAAAGAACGGCACCAAGAAGAAAAAGAAGATCAGAAGCAAAATAGAAAGCGACTGGCAAGATTATTATGGCTCAAATATAGAACTTAACAAAGACGTTGAGTTATACGGCAAAGAAAACTTCACAAGAGAAATATTACACTACTGTAAAAGTAAAGCAGAAACATCTTACATTGAGGCCCGTGAACAATTCGACCGCAAAGTATTAGAATCAAATGAATATTATAACGGACAGATATCTGTTCGTGTACATGGCTCACATATAATTAAAAAATCTTAAGGCTCATTATACGGTATTAAGCTCGCACCTGCTAATTTCTGGTGCCCTAAACCTGGATCTCGGATCACAGGGATGGAAATCTCTCGCCGTTAAGAGTACTCAACTACTACCCGAAAGGATGAAGATTGCTAATAAAACCTGCGATTTAGTTGTTTGAAGATAGATGAATAGGTAAAATGAGGGGATAGAGACACCCCACGTAAGTAAGTATGTTAGCGTATATTTGCTTACCGCCGCTGGAATAAGACTGAGCTCGTGGTACCGGCCAACCGCCACTGTAATGCTCTAACGCTAGGTGACACATGTTCGACTCGGATAATGTTGTTTTACTTTGCCCTCTCTGGGCAAAGTGTGACTGAACGATCTGGATAATATTAAAATGCTTCGCATTAATCATAATAAAAAATTGCTTCGAGCGTAAGCGATGAAGCAAGTGAGCTACTGCTCACTATAAATACAACACAATTTTAGGAACTATCATGAGATATAACGATGTTTTAAATGAAGAACAACTTGATGAGTTAGGTATCTTTAAAGACATTAAGGCAGGCTTTAAAGGTGCTATGGACAACGGAGTTCGAGGTGCAGTAAGTGGTTTTAAAGCTAGTCAATCTAGTAGGCAAGGTGAAGAACATTCGTCTAAAATTGTTGCAAATCTCAAAGCTGAATACATGAAGACTGTAGGTGGCGGAAATAATGCAACATACTCTAGTCTCATAGATTTTCTTGGTAGTCACGGATTACAAGATTTAGATAGTATTACTGATCCTACTACAGCACCTGCTCAATCAGCATCTCCTGCAACTACAGCAACCGCACCAAGTTCTACACCAACAGCTACTCCGGCAGCACCGACAAGTACTCCGACTACTCCAACTAAAATTGACCCAAAAAAAGCCGCTGAATTAAAGGGCAGATTAAAAGGTGGTGCAGGCATAGCAGGTAAAACTGGAACAGGATTTAAAACTTCAAGAGTGGGTGTTCCAGTACAAAAACTAGTAGGAAAGAATCCAGACGGTTCTCCAAAATTTGCTACAGTTCGAGAAGATGTAGAAGGAGCCGCTACTCTTAATAACTCACAAATAGATACTATTATTAAAACAGCCGTAGAAAAGAATTATTCTGCTATTGTTGCGGCACAGAGAGGTCGTAGTCTCCCTTCTCGTGGAGGCAGTGGTGTTTCTTTAGGACGATCACAATCTACTGCGGCAGAACCTGCGTCACCAGTAGCTACAGATAATCCATTTAACAATCCAGGTAAACTTTTAGCACAGTGGCAAGAATATTTAGATAACGGTGGCCAAGTTACTAGAAAACTACGTAAAGCAATAGAAACATTAAATTCTGCACTGCCTCAAAAAGCAGTTGCACAACAGGCTGCTCCGGTAGCGCCTCCTCAACCGGGGGTTACTGAAAGTATAGAGTATAGTCGTTTTTTAAATATGAAACTTTAAAAGAATGGCAGACCACTCTTTTTAGTAGTGTCTAAATTCTCTTTTATAAGTTCTACTATAGTTTCTCGATCTTGAAAATCAGTATCATAGGCCTGCTCTATAGTCAGACCTCCCCTCATAAACCAACATAATTTAAACAATTCTGACTTAAAGGCTTTTATCTCTTTTTCCATTTTTTCCGCTAACTGGTCAATTTCAGCGAAAGTCATAGATAAAAGCCTCAGTCGAAAAAATTTGCGGCGTCAAATACCAAGGGAACTTCGATTTCATCTTCACTTCCATTTGCAATCATTTCAGGAGTTGCCCGTACCTTGATCGCTTTAAGAGTGTTATGTTGTCTTAAGGTATCTAGTCTGTTTTTAACTGCTTCAAAAATTTCTCTATCACAGTTAGAAAGAAAATCTGCAATATGTACCGGATCATCAGTGGTGCCTGCTACACTTTCAATTTTGTAAACTGATTGAGAAATAATAGCTAGGGTAATATTAGTAATAGCTTCAAAACTTTTCTTAAAGTGTGCTATTTTTTCTTCTTCAGTTAATTCACTATCATTAACAATGCCTAATAATTTTTGAGTTTCAAAATTCTTTATGTTTGTTTGACTCATAGCGGCATAGTTAATAGGACGTACATACAATGCCATTTGATTACCTATTTCAATCTTTTCGTCCCAGGTAATTGTGTTCATAAGATTTTCTAATAGTTGTCGTAGGTCAACATTATAAGACATGTCTTCTTTACCTACAGTAAGAGTAGTCTCCATTTTTTGTCCGTAGGTAGCAAGACGAATAGCAATAAGGATAACATCTAAATCTATATTAGGAGTATGCCATGCATCAAGTATATTAGGAACACAGCTTTGGATAACATCAACAACTGCCTGTCCGTTCATCAGTGCATCAGGAGTTTTAAGTAATAATTCATCTCGAGCAGTCATAGAGAATACAGGATATTCATCGTTCATAGTGGGATTAATACTACCTTCAGGCCAGTATTTTCCACTACTGGGAAGTCTAATATAGATTTTTGGCTGTCTCATAAGACTTGCTAGTGGATTTGACTTGTGCTCTTGTTCCATGGGTTTAACTCCGATAAATAAAATAAGGTACTTTGGTATCATATTTATGTACGCATTTAACTAGGGAAATAACAATGGCTGGTATGGACACGGCAGCAATGGAAGTTCTGCTTACTGATCTTCTCAAAGAAGCAAGAGCTCAAGGTAAGCAATCAACAGCAATGTTTATAAGGCTGGCCAAAGCCGCGGGTCTTGATCCAAAAATTATTAAAGAAGCTGAAGCTCGACTCAAAGATCTAGGCGATTCAGCAGAAACGGCCGCAACGGCACAGAATAAACTTGGTAAGGTAGGCAGTGTTGTAGGTAGTCTTTTATCTGATCTAGTAGGCGGACTTACAGCTACAGTTGGAAATTTAGTTAAGTTTGCTGCCAGTACTCTATCTGGTAAAGCACAGATGAGTGGCCTGTTTGACGCATTCAAAGACCTTCCTATTATTGGTACAGTTGCTTCTTTATTTGGAGCAATAGTAAAATTACAAGAAGAAAATTTACAAGTATACAGGGACCTCAATTCAAGCGGTGTTAACTTTGGTACATCATTAAGTCAGTTACGAGTTGATTTTTTAGAAATGGGACTTACTGCTGAATCGTTTACTCGTCTTATAAAAGATGCAGGAGAGACTCTAGTTACAATGGGAGTAAATGCTACCGCAGGAGCAAAACAACTTAAAGCTGTCAATAAAGAATTACTTGCCAATCATAAAGGCCTATTAAGTTTAGGGTTTAGTTACGAACAACTTAATCATCTTACTTTAGATTATGCCAAAGCAATGGGAGGTTTATCTGAACAACAACAAAGAGATTCAAAATACACAGCTAAACTGGTTGCAGAATACGGAAAAGAATTAGACCTACTATCTAAAATTACAGGTAAGAGTAGAGAGCAGATACAGAAAGATCTAGAAAAACAAACTCAAGAATCTAACTGGAAAGCATTTATGGCATCAAAAGATGAAAAAACACAATTAAAACTACAAAAAGTTCTTAAAGATGTTACTGCGGTCTACGGAGAAGCTGGAGGAGATATTGCCAAGGCAAGGGCTATGGGGTTTGCTGTTCAAAGTGAAGCGGGCCAGATGCTATATTCTCTAGCAACAAACGCAGGACGGTCTATTGATCAAATGATTGACAGCGCCAGCAATGGATCTGTATCAGTAAAACAAATTGAAGAAGAGTCGTCAAGACGACAGGCCAAATTACAAATGGAATTAGCCAAAGCATACCCTCAACTGGCAAGTGTATTTCAGGCATTAGCATTACAAGGTGATCAAACATATGCAAAACTTTCAGTAATGCCAGAAGTATACGCAAGATTAACAAATGCAAATATAACCAGTGAAGAACAACTGTATCGAGTAATTGAAGCAGAAAAAATAAGACTTAAAAGTATTGAAGATGCAACTGCGGCTAATCAAGCAGAATTACAAGCACAATTAGCGTCAGAAGAACAATTAAGGAAATTGGCAATAACATTAGGTCAAGCATTAACTCCATTAATTGCTGGAATTGTTATACCGACTCTTAATTATTTAAACGAAAATCTTGGTAAAGTCATTGTTACGTTACGAGATTGGGTTCCAAAAATTATACAATTTATAAATGATCTGTTTTCTCCTTCAGGGCGAGAAAAAATAATGACCGACATTGCAGAATTTTTAAAAGGTCTATTTGGAAAAATATGGGAAATGGTTAAACCTAGTTGGGCAGATACTGCTGGCAAGGTAGCGTCAACTGCCGGATATACACTGGCAGGAGCAGGGGCAGGAGCAGTTACTGGTGCAACAATAGGCATGCTAGGAGGTCCAGGCGGCGCAGCCGTAGGCGCTCTTGCAGGAGCAATAACTGGTCTGATTGCTGGCATGTTCCAAAATTTTGTCTCAAGGGATGATGGTAGTTTAGGAGCAACAGGACAACCATTTGAAGATTTTGGCAAAGGAACTCCTGCAATGCTACACGGTACAGAAGGTGTTTTCAAACCGGAACAAATAGCCGGTCTAATGTCTGCCAACACCGCAGAAACTTTAAGAACCGTTGCACAGAACTTAAATACAGCAGAGATGGTTGCACAACTAAAGATCATTGCCGAAAACTCACGTAGAACTTATGATGCAGTATTAGGCATATCTGGCGATGCATTTGCATAATTTGGAGTCAAATTTTGAGTTGGAAAAAATATTTTACACCAGTTGATACTACTGGACAGATGAGTGTTATATCATCTGGAGCCTCGAGACCTAATATGTCTCGTACTAATTACAGCAGTTATCTCCCTGATGTATACAGCGGGCATCCTAATCGTTTAGAACGTTACGGTCAATATGATTCAATGGATACTGACAGCGAAGTTAATGCCGCTTTTGATATTCTTGCTGAATTCTGCACACAGATGAACGATGAGAACGGAACACCGTTTCAAGTATTTTTTAAAGAACAGGCAACTAGTACTGAAGTTAAAATTATTAAAAAGTATCTACAGCAGTGGACTAAACTTAATAAATTTCAAACACGAATTTTTAAAATGGTGCGTAATGCCTTTAAGTATGGAGACGTATTCTTTATTCGTGACCCTGAAACACAAGCATGGTTTTATGTAGACCCACAAAAAGTTGATAAAGTTATTGTTAACGAAAGTGAAGGTAAAAAACCTGAACAATATGTATTGCGTGATCTTAATGTAAATTTTCAAAACTTAACTGTTACTGCAATTAATCCTACTAATCAAAACGTTACTCCGGGCGGAACTGCGTACCTCACAGGTGGCGCCCAACAAAAAGGCATGGTTGGCGGCTTTGGTGGACAAGCAGGCGCTGGCGGACGATTTTCAAATAACATACAACAATGGGCAATTGATGCAAAGCACGTTATTCACTTGTCAATGAGTGAAGGATTAGACAATAATTTTCCGTTTGGCAACAGCCTAATGGAGACTATTTTTAAAGTCTACAAACAAAAAGAATTACTTGAAGATGCCATCATCATCTATCGTGTACAACGTGCGCCAGAGCGTAGAGTATTCTATATTGACGTAGGTAACATGCCTAGTCACTTGGCCATGGGCTTTGTGGAACGTGTTAAAAATGAAGTAAATCAACGCAGAATACCAAGCGCCGCAGGTGGCGGACAAAGTGTTATCGACAGTAGTTACAATCCGTTAAGCATTAATGAAGACTATTTCTTTCCACAAACCGCAGAAGGCCGAGGATCTAAAGTTGAAATTTTGCCAGGCGGTACTAATCTAGGTGAAATTGACGATTTACGCTATTTTACTAATAAACTATTTAGAGCTTTGCGTATTCCTAGCAGTTACTTACCTACCGGTCCTGATGACGGGGGATCATCATTTAATGATGGTCGAGTAGGAACTGCTTACATACAAGAATTACGCTTTAACAAGTATTGTGAACGCTTACAATCTTTAATTAACGAACAATTTGATACAGAATTTAAACTGTATCTATACAATAAAGGCATTAACGTAGACAACAATTTGTTTGATCTTAAGTTTAATCCTCCCCAAAATTTTGCCGCTTACCGTCAAGCAGAAATGGATACTGCTCGTGTAGGCACATTTGCTTCTATCGTTGAGATTCCTTTTGTAAGTAAACGCTTTGCTCTTAAGAGATTCTTGGGTATGACACAAGAAGAAATTGCAGAAAACGAAAAACTTTGGAGAGAAGAAAATATCGATCAAGGTACTAATTTAAGTGCCCAAGCAGAATTACGTAGTGCAGGTATTACTGCAAGCGGAATTCAAGGGGATATTGACAGTCTCGAAGGAGCAACTGAGCCTCCGGAAGATATGGAAGACGGTGAAACAGGTATGGCTCCAATGCCAAGCACTCCAGAAACTACACCGACTCCTGCGGTATAATTAGGTAAATATTAACATGTTATTACAAGAATTTATTTACTTTGAAAAAGATTCTGGAGACCTAAAGTCTAATAATCGCTATGACTCTGATAGAGACACTAGTGTTATTATTAATAAAGACACAAGAAAAATGCGTCTTACTCTTGAAATGTTAAACAGTTTACGCAAAGCAGGCGATGCTCGAGAACAAGAGACGAAAGAAGATCTTGAATTAGTAAGAATAATGTATGCAATTCCCGAAGAAGAACCGACGGAATAATATTGTACTTTAACATTATTGACGTCAAACTAAATATTTTGACAGAAAAAAACCTCAAAATGGGTTATAAATTTCCTGACTGTTGTCAAAAACGACCGTTTTTGGCCTATTTCGCATAAGTAAATCATCTTGGCTGTAAATAACATTGACAGCCTTGCCAGTCTAATATAGGAGAAACCCGCAATGTCTAAAAAGTTTGAACAACTTCTAGATTATCTTGTCAACGAGGAAATGGACAAGGCAAACGAATTATTCCATGAGATCGTTGTAGAAAAATCTAGAGAAATTTACGAAAATATGATAGCTGAAGAAGCAGAAGAAGAATCTGTTGACGAAGCTGATAATGCAGATGATGCAGATGAGTCTGTTGAAGAAGCAGATGAAGATGTAGAAGAAGATGAGTCAATTGAAGAAGGCTTTGGCGCTGACGACGATGCACCTGCCGATGATGAGACATCTATGTCTATTGGCGGTGATGGTGATGCCAGTGACGATTTTTCTGCAGATGTAGCAGCCCCAGATGATGATAATCAAGCAGCTGGTGGAGATATGAGCGCAGGTGAAGAACAAATCATCGACATTCTTACTCAACTAAAACAAGAATTCCAAGACATCGTTCAAAGCCACGGCAGTGAAGACGAACCAGCAGAACCAACTTTTGGTGATGATGATTCTGCTCCTGCAGATGATGACAGCCAAGACGATGATGAAGACAAACCAGATGCAGAAAGCATGGGACAACCAATGCGTGAGTATGTAGAAACTGTCGGTAACGATTGGCATAAAAACAGCATGAAGTCACCTGGCCCAGTTGGTTCTGGTCGCGGCGACAAAGCTGGTCAAGCTACTGAAACAAATACAAAGAGTCCTGGATTACAAAATCCAAAAGGACGTCCTACAACAACTGCTAGTGCAAAAAATATTGCACAAGGCGGTACTGGCGTAGGAGAAATGAGTGGTACAAGCCCAAATGCAGACAAAGGTTCACGTGGCCTAGTTGGCAGTACAAAGGGTGAGTTTACAAAAGGTGTTGAAAAGAACCTATCTAGCAGTTCAAAATCTAGCTTTGGTAACGGATCTTCACTAAACAAAGTTCCACAAGGCAACAAGACAGGTGAAGGTGCTCCAGTTGGTTCTGGTTCCGGCGACAAAGCTGGCCAAACAGGCGGAAACACAAATACACGTTCACCAGTTGATAGAAAGTTTTAATTAGAGATCGTTAATGAAACTATCTTATCTACGAGAACATTTAAGTTTTGATCAGGCAGGGGTTGTATTAGAGTCTGACGACAAGGAAGGCAAAAATCTTTATCTTAAAGGTATTGCTATTCAAGGCGGCATTCGTAATCAAAACCAGCGGGTTTATCCAGTTCGAGAAATCGAGAATGCTGTTAAGACTCTCAACGACCAAATTCAAAATGGTTACAGTGTATTAGGTGAGGTAGATCATCCTGATGATCTTAAAGTTAATTTGGACCGAGTAAGCCATATGATCACAAACATGTGGATGGAAGGTCCTAACGGATATGGCAAAATGAAGATTTTGCCAACTCCAATGGGTAATTTAATTCGTACTATGCTTGAAAGCGGCGTAAAACTTGGTGTAAGTTCTAGAGGAAGCGGAAACGTTGATGAGAGAACTGGCGAAGTAGCCGAATTTGAAATTATTACAGTAGACGTAGTTGCCCAGCCTTCAGCGCCAGGAGCTTATCCTACACCGGTTTATGAACATCTTTTAAATGCAAGAGGTGGTAGTAGAGCGTTTAGGGTGGCGCAAGAAGTACAACAAGACCCAAAAAAAGACAAGTATCTCCGCGAGGCGATGCTTAACATAATCAACGGTTTGAAATAACCGGAAGGAGAACGTGATGTTGGACGCATTCAAACAACTAGTTGAGTCAGGCGTGATGACCGTGGAAACACAATCCGTTATCGAGTCTGCCTTCGCTAAAAAAATTCAAGAGAATCGCGACCAAGTCACCGCTGAACTTCGTGAAGAATTTGCACACAAGTATGAACACGATAAAGGTGTCATGGTTGAAGCAATCGACAAGATGTTGAGCGAGAGATTGGCCGCAGAAATGGCTGAACTTGCAGAAGATAAGAAATCTTTAGTAGAAGCTAAAGTTGCTTATCAACATAAAATGAAATCTGATGCGAAAGTATTAGAATCGTTTGTGCTAGGTCAGCTAGGAAAAGAATTGGTAGAATTCCAAAATGATCGTCAGAAAGTTTCGGAAAACTTCCAGAAACTCGAGCAGTTCGTGGTTCACGCACTTGCAAGAGAAATCAGTGAATTCGCAGCCGATAAGCGTGATTTAGCAGAGACCAAGGTTAAACTTGTTCGCGAAGCTAAAACACAATTTGAAGCTATTAAGAAGCAGTTCATTCAACGTAGCGCCGCAGTAGTTCAAGAAGCAGTCACTACCAAATTAACTTCTGAGATGAAACAACTCAAAGAAGATATTGATAGTGCCCGCGAGAACAGCTTTGGTCGCCGCCTGTTTGAAGCATTTGCCCAAGAATATTCTACATCTTACCTTAACGAAAAATCTGAAACAAGTAAATTGTTACAGATTATCCAAAAGAAAGATCAAGAATTAGCTGAAGCAAAGCAAGTCGTAGCAGAAAAAAGCACTATCGTAGAATCTAAAGACCGCGAAATTCGCATTACTAAAGATTTGATGGAGCGCAAAGCTGTAATGGCAGAAATGCTAGCACCTTTAAGTGCCGACAAAAAAGAAGTTATGCAATCGTTGTTAGAAAGTGTAAAAACTGCCAAACTTCGTGATGCATATGACAAATACCTACCAGCAGTAATTGAAGGCGAGAAGAAGAAGACAACTCAAAAAGTTGCTTTAACAGAGAGCACCGAAATCACAGGCGATAAAGAGAGCAAGCCAGAGGTAGGCTTCGATAACATTTTAGATATCCGCAAGTTGGCGGGACTAAAATAATTAATATTCAAGGAGACAGAAAATGTCACAACTATTAAATGAAAGATGGTCAGAGACCAAAGACGCTCTACTTGAAGGCCTATCCGGTACCCGCAAGTCGAGCATGAGTGTTTGTTTAGAAAACACACGTAGATATCTAGCAGAAAGTGCAACTACTGGTGCAACAAGCTCCGGTAACATTGCAACACTTAACCGTGTTATTCTTCCAGTTATCCGTCGTGTTATGCCAACAGTTATCGCCAACGAAATCATCGGCGTTCAGCCAATGACTGGCCCTGTTGGACAAATCCACACTCTACGTGTACGTTACGCAGATACATCATCTGGTGACAGCGTAGTTGCGGGTGACGAGGCATTAAGCCCATTCAAGATTGCTGCCGCTTATTCTGGTAACAACGTTGATGGAACACCAAAGGCTAACACCACTGCTGTTCTAGAAGGTCAACCAGGCAAGCGTATGAGCATTCAAATCTTGAAAGCTCCAGTTGAAGCGAAAAGCCGCAAGCTATCCGCTCGTTGGACTTTTGAGGCTGCACAAGATGCACAAGCCATGCAAGGTATTGACATCGAAGCAGAAATTATGGCTGCTCTAGCACAAGAAATCACTGCTGAAATTGACCAAGAGATTCTACAATCTCTACGTACTCTAGCTTCAGTTGAGCAAACATATGACCAGTCACTAGTTTCTGGTACAGCTACGTTCGTAGGTGATGAGCATGCCGCTCTAGCTATCCAAATCAACCGTGTTGCTAACTTAATTGCTCAGCGTACACGTCGTGGTGCGGCTAACTGGGCTGTTGTTTCTAACCAAGCTCTTACAATTCTACAAAGTGCTACAACTTCTGCGTTCGCAAGAACAACAGAAGGTACATTCGAAGCTCCTACAAACACCAAGTTTGTTGGTACATTGAATGGCGCAATGAGAATTTATGTTGACGCATATAAGACAGACAGCGATGACAACAACCAAGTATTAGTTGGATACAAAGGTACTAGCGAAGCAGATGCTGCCGCGTTCTATTGCCCATATATTCCTCTAATGTCTTCTGGTGTTGTTCTTGACCCAGCAACATTCGAGCCAGTAGTTGGCTTCCTAACACGTTACGGTTATGTAGAGTTGAACAATACTGCTTCTTCTCTAGGTAATGCCGCTGACTACCTAGGTAAAGTTGCTATCACTAGCGCAACAGTAAGCTTCAAGTAATTTGAAATTACTCAAAACAAAAGGACTCTTCGGAGTCCTTTTTGTTTACACAATAAATAACAATGTTCAAATGAACTTATAGCGGTCGCCACCGCGTAGGCCCAGAACGCTAATCAAGGAGAAATAAAATGGCAAAAGGTATGAAAATCGCAAAAGGTAGTTCACCACAAATTGATGTGTCAATTACCCCAGAGCAAATAGATGTTCCAATTACTACAACAACTAACGAAACAGTTTACTTCGGTGGTGTTGGTGGTAATCCAGATGTAGTTAATACGTTAACTATCAAAGTATGGTATAAAGATTCCGACGGTGTTGCATATTCCGACGGTTATATCGATTCACAAAAAGGTCGAAAACAATTTGTAATAAAGAGTCCTAGCACTTCTACAGTTACAAGGGCCACTCTTACAGCCGTAACTGCAACGACAGCACTTACTACCGGTCAAATGGCAATTAAGGCTATTAGTAATACTGGTGTTGTTTTTTGGGCCAGTAGAATTACTAACAAATATGTTTGGAACGGCGATAACCGTTATCGTTATGCAACAGTAAGTAGTGGTACTATAACTGCGGTTGACACTGCAAATGCTACTCTAACTTATGCAGTAGTTCAAGGTGTTTAATTAATTTAACCTAGATAAGAAACGCCCGCAAGGGCGTTTTTTATTGAATAAATATTGATATGGCCAAACCTTTAAATCGCCGCCTGTTCGGCAATGACACAATTAATGTTCACAATACTGCCGCTGACAATTTTATAGGTGGTGAAGGAGTATGGGATATTAAAATTTTAAATACCGGTTCAGGATACATGGATTGGTACCCAGCATGGCAAATACAAACAGGTCAAACATTAAGTAGTCCGTTAGCAACTTATTGGTATGCATCTTCTCCAGAATTACCTGGGGGAGTACAAGCGTACGGGCAACTAGGTATTAGTGTGACTACTGGGGGAGTTATTCCTAACTCAATATATTGGTTTGATAAAGGATCGGGATATATTCAACCACCTACAATAAGCCTAGCTTGGGATTATGTAAATCAACCAGTTCAACAACGTGCAGTATTTCAAGCTCAATTAAGAAATATTACTCCAAACACAATAGGAGTATATGCTATTCCGCCTGAACCATTAATATCTGGTCAACCTATAACCAATATTTCGTATCCTGCTGATATAGTTAAACAGATAAGTGATAAGAAATTTTACTTAAAAACAAAAATAAGCAAAGGCGTGTGTGTTCTTACAACGGGAACAATAACAACAGGAACGTGTTCTATCTTTGCAGAAGATTCAAATAAAAATGTCTACTGGGTTACAAAAATTCAAGCACACAATGTTACACTTCATAGAAAACAATTTTACGGTCAAGGCCCGTTTGTCTACAACACAAATGACAGAGCTAAATGGACTTTTGTAGATGCTAACGGAACAGACACTAGTCTAACAACTACTGTTGTTAAATTATTAAATTGGTAAAAAAATAATGCGTATAGATATATCTGGATACGAATTTAATGGCACAGGATGGTGCCTTCCTACAGAAGTTACTCAAGTAGCTGAAGATCCGTCACACATCCCATGGGATAATACAGGAAATTTTTGGCTTATTAAATCATACGATAAAGGACATGTTAAAACTATGTCGCCAGTGGCACATGTAGTAAATTCGTCTACTGGGCCAAGATTAAACAAAACAAATTATTTGTATTGTACTGGATTTAATTTTAACATTCCAGAAAAATTATACGGTATAGAAGTTAAACTAGTAATGAATACCGGCGGTCGAGTAATGGAAGATACTATTCAATTAAGATGGAATAATAATTGGATAGGGTTAAACAGGGCCAGCGACAATATAGATTCTATCAAACGTATAGGTCAAATTACAAGTATATCTGATGAAAATCCTTACTGGGGAATAACAATCCAAGATCTTAATACGTCTACTGCAAATTTAAGTTGGTTTAAAGCATGTATATCTGATCCGTCTTTTGGAATAGGATTAAGATTTAAAAGCAATAACACAATCCCGCACTCAACTACACCGATGGTTGAATATGTTGCAATTCGGTTGATCGATACCCTCCCACTGTCAGGCAACAAGGGCAAAGATCCGGGCGAAGGGTTAGATCCAGACCCAGGCCCGCCGCAAGGGGGCGCAGGTGGTGCTGTCGGAGACCCACAATGGGGAGATGGTGGAGACACTGGTTTTGGTCCTAGAGACCCAATTGACCCGGGAGATATTGGGCAGTATCTTGGATCAACAGGAATTTTTACTATTTTTGTTAATACAAGTACACAAGTTAATACTGCAACAAATACTGTTATAAATGACTCGTCTGCTACAGCAACTACATCTACATTCTGGCCTGGAGTCCAAATTATTACAATAACAAAATTGTTAGGAGTGGTCGATACTCCTGACCAACTACCTCTGGATGTTCGATTTAATCCCAATGCATCTTATTCTATGGGGTCTGCTTATGCTGTTAGATCTACACAAACATTTTGGGCGTGGGACGGATACCGGTTTAGTAATACTGGATCTGCAATACTACAATAATCGATAAATATTAAAAAGGAAGAATATGGGAACTACTAGTGTTGTCCGCGTACCCGGCGATTATCAAATAGTTGCAAGGTCAGGTGGAGTTGTTATTGATGTGACAACTACATCTACCTTGCGTGCCGCCAATACCGGAACTGTTACAATTTATGGCGATCTCAACGTCATTGGTTCAACCACCTATATTAATAGCACTAATACTAATATTCTTGATAATATCTTAATTCTTAATAGCGGAGAAACAAACGAGTATGTGACACTAGGAACAGCTGGTATCGCAGTTTCTAGAGGATCAATTTCTACACTTACCAATGCGGCAACATTGTTGTACGACGACACAGTGTATTGGAGCTATGATAACAATACATCTTTTAGAGGAATATGGGAAGCCGCAGTTGGTAGTGGAAATTTAGAACGATCGCCAACCGCTGTTAGAATGGCCGCAATTCGAGTTGGTGCAAATTCTAATTCTTTTAATATATTTGGTCAAGACAATCCTTTAGCAGTTATTAATGTAAAGGGAACAACGGATTACGAACAACATGTATTAGACGATGATGATATTCCAAATAAAAAATATGTCGATGATAGATTTTTTAACGGAAATGAATTAGCAAGAAAATTAAAAGTAGGCGAAACTCAAATTGAATTAAGGTCAAACGTTGTTGTTCCTTCAGATCCCTACTATAATGTGTCTGATAAAGTTGTTGTATCTTTAGGAACTACTACCAATGTAGTTTTACAATTAGAAGGCCAAGAGGCTATTTTCAACGGACTTACACTTAACGACACTGAAATAAGAACTAATCAATACAGCGGAAGTGTTAATATTTCTGTAACTCCAAATTCTACAGGTACGTTTATAGTTAATTCTGTATTAAGTTTGACAAACAGCACTCCGGGAGATGCAGTTCAAGGAAAGACGCAAGTTTATTCTACGGCAACTATAGGTGGTGGCGGAACTGGATTATATTTTGTAAATACAGAACAAGCCGACGAATTAGTAAGCAGAAAACGTGCAATAATTTACGGAATAATTTTTTAAGGTTTTAACAAATGGCTATTTCAACAACACTTTTAAGTTCTGCCGCAACTACTCCTATTTTTATAGCTAACACCGGTACAGAATATGCAATTACAACAATAATATTCTGTAATACAGATGAACTTGCTGATGCTGAACTTAATTTGTTTGCAGTACCTAACGGTGGTGTTCCATCTCAAGCTACACAAATTCTTAAATCTGTAAAAATTCCAGCAGGCGAAACGTTTGTAATGGATTCTGAAAAATTAATTTTAGGCGGCGGTGATAAAATATTTGCTAAAGTAGATCCACTAGCAGTCGGCGATATAGTGTGTGCAACGGTAAGTTCGGTACAAATTTAATATGAAATTCATTAAAAGATTACCACTAGATAATAATAATGTAATGAGCAATCGCTGGGCAGTTCTAGCGGACGATAGGATTGTTACTGATACAAATGTAGGACTTACTTTGCCAGTCGGCGGTGACGGGTCACGACCAATAATAAATGAAAATGGTACTATTCGTTATAATAGTGATATTAATGAATATGAAGTATATAACGGAACTAGCCCTGGTAGGGGATGGGAAAAGATAAGAACTGTAAGACCTGCTCCTATTACTGTGCAAAATTTAGGAGATGGAGATTACACAAAAACTGTCTTCGGACCATTGAACTATTCTACCGGTGATCAGTATACTAATTTCAGTGATCCTCAAAATATTTTAGTCTTTGTTGAAAACGTTTATCAAATACCTGTTCTTAATTATACTCTAGTGCAAGGCACTGGGGGAACAGTTTCAATTGTATTTTCAAGCGCACCACCAAATAAGCGTGTAACTGCCCTGTTAGGATTTGACGGTTATTTCCCTCCGTTCCCGACTCCTTAATCCGCATAAAATTTACTTTGGTATAAATAAGTTCGATGCCTAATGATTGGCAGAAATAACTGTGGTAAACCCGCAATGTAAGGTGGTTCTAGGGTGAAATACCCTTGTTGAGGAGCACAAATGGCTGTAGGTCGCATATCAGGTCCGTTATTGGCAAGGAACTTATTCCGTGATAATGTCCCATTAGCATTTTATAATATCAATAGTACTGAAGAACCAGTTTTATATCTTGATGTTACAAATACCCGTGTAGGTATAAGAAAAGATACACCATTATTTCCTTTAGATGTTAAAGGAACAATCAACGGGGATGTTTTACGCATTGTTCAAACCAATAATGATAGTGGTACCGGTGTTGGTACTATTGGTAAGATCTTTATCTCAACAAACACTATTTCTAGTGTAACAGGTCCAGTAAATATTGCCCCAGTAGGCGGCGATGATATTAATTTATTTGCAGATACAACAGTCTACGGTAGCTTACATGCAACTGGAAACATTTCAGCAGATGGAAACATTGAATTAGGTAACGTTCCTACTGATAAACTTCGTGTACTTGCCGAAGTTGATAGTGATATAATTCCTGCAATTGATAAAAGATATAACCTTGGCGGACCAGATGCAAATTGGGCCAAAGCCTATGTTGATACTCTAGTAAGTAACGCATTGACCAGTACTTCTGGAAATATAGAAATTAATCCAGCAGGCGGCCTATTAGAAATTAACGGTCAAATAAGAGTTAATAGTCCTAACAAACCATTAGGAACTGCACCAATTGTTACAAATATTTTATATGTAACAATGGATGGTAGTGATACAAACGATGGCTCTGCTATGGATCCAACTCGTGCTTGTCGCACAGTAAGTGGAGCAACAAAGAGTCCGCTGTATGCACCTGGCACTAGTATTAAGGTTGCTCCAGGTAGGTTCTACGAAAATAATCCAGTATTAATGTTACCTAACACTAGTATTATTGGAAGCGACTTACGTACTACATTTATTGAACCTCTAAATAAAACACAAGATTTATTTCACGTACAGTCTGGTTGCTATATTGCCCAGCTACAAATGAGTAACGGACGTAGTGGTCTATTACCTATTGAAAATTCTAGTGGTTATAATAGAGGAGCATATGCAACAGCATTCCCTCCATTAGTTGACGGAAAAAAGATTGATGTATTCCATTCACCGTATATTCAGAACTGTACTAATCAATCAGGTCCGTGGTTAAAAGATGGTACAATGTTTGCTCCTAATCAAACAGTGCAGATTCCAAGCGGCGTAGGTATTGGTTCTTGGCCAGCTGGCGCAACATCTCTTACTATAAGCATGACTACTGGAACTATTTCAGTAGGTGATAGTATCAATGCAGGCCCACAAAATCTTGGATTTTTTGATGCTAGAACACTTATTTTAGCAAACAAATCTTTTATTCAAGACCAAGTAATTAATTATATTACGTATCAAATTGTAAACTCGACTTCAACATCTTATTGGTATGATTTCAAATACAGTAGAGCAAAATGTCATAGAGACGTAGGAATTATTTTAGAAAATATATCATACGACACAACATTTGGCGGCAATGAAAAATCTGTTGAGAGCGGATTAGCATACTATCAAGGTGTTATCAGTCTTATTGCCGGACAAGAAAGACAAACTCTTGAAGCAATTAATTATATAAACAGTCTTACACAACGAGTTATAGTTAATTCTTCTGCAACAATTTATGGTCCGGCTACTATTCCTCAAGTTTATAATTACAACCTAAAAGGTGGTGCTATTGCAGGCCCTGCGTTTGCTAGAAATATTAATATAGTTACTAATATTATTCTTAACGGCCCCGCAGTTGCACCGGCAATTTATAAAAGTTCCGGCCCAGACCAACAAACTATAAGTGCAGAAACGTTATTACAAGACAACAGGTCGTTTATTCAAAATGAAGTAACTGCATGGACAGACTATAATTATTCTAATATTAATTATTCTACAGCAAAATGTAAAAGAGATTTAGGAATTATTATTGACAGTATTGGAATTGATTTAACATATCCCGACAATACTTACAAGTCTCAAAGTACATTTGCCGGTTTGCAATATTGGAATCAATCTAGTTATACTGGAGAAATTGCTAACGAGCTGAGTACAACAACAAATGCTATCAAATATGTAAGTTTGTTGGCACAGGAAATTGTACAAAATGTTACAACAGGTGTCCGTTACCAAGGAGTGGCAACTCAAACAGCTCGAACAACACACCCTGGATCGTATGTAGAAGCTGATTTTATTAAATCAGAATTTACTACAATTCTTGACATTATTATCAATGGAACAACTGGAGTTACTGATAGAGTTATACCAAATAGTGCCACAACTAGTTCTAGGGTAAGCGTATGGAATGCATATAATTTACTTGTTGCAAATAGATCTTACATTCAAACAGAAGCTATTGCATTCGTTGAACAAAATAAAACAACAGGATTTGCTTACGATACAGCAAAATGCGAACGTGACGTTGGATTCATGATTGATTCAGTATGTTTTGATTTGTTACACGGCGGCAATAGAATGGCTATTCAAAGTGGTGTATACTATTACGACTTTAACGGAAGCGACAGTGCAATTAAAAACGAAATTCCGCAAACGTTAGATGCTTACAGTACACTAACAAATATTGTAAGTAATATTATACAAAATATCCCTGTAGTAAGAACACAAACTATTGTTGCACAAGACACATCGTTACCTGCCGCATCTGCTACAGAAGCTACAGCATTGACTAGTTATATTAACAATATCATTAATATTATTACTAACGGTCCAGCGGCAGCTCCTGCAAAACGTCCAGTACCTCTTACTGCTTCAACTAATCCTCTTACTTTTAGAGCCTGGGATATCTTACAGGCAAACAAAGAATTTATTAAAGAAGAAGTTGTTTCTAGAATTAATCAAAAGTATTTTAGACAATATGCTTACAACGAAGAAAAATGTTTTAGAGATTCTGGGCTAATTGTTGACGCAATTGTACAAGATTTAATGTTTGACTCAACCAGTCAAAGTACATTTAGTGGTTTGCAATATTGGAATCAGAACAATGTATACACTGGACAGATTGCTGGTCAAGTAAGCACAACCACAGCGGCTATTTCTTTTGCAAAAGAGATAGCAGGCAAAGTTGTAATGCTTAATACATCTGTTCCTAGATTCTCAACAGGTACACAGATTGTAAACATGCCAATGGCAACACAAAGTCAAGTTGCTGCCATCTATGAAAAATTTGACACTATTATTGATATAATTACAAACGGTATTGTTGGCGTAACTGATAAAATTATACCTAACAGATTAGAACCATCATTTAAAAATGATGATCTAGACGCATTTAATCTATTACAGGCTAATAGAACATACATTCAGCAAGAAGTTGTTCGCTGGGTAGAATATTGGAAAGCTAATAACGATCCGGGGTATACTTACGATCAAGAACTTTGTTTTAGAGATATCGGATACATTGTAGACAGCGTGTCGTTTGACTTATTATACGGTGGCAATCGTCAATCTATTCAATCAGGTGTTTATTATTACGGCTATAGTGCAAGTAGTAGCGCAATATATGGTCAAACTACTGGTACTATTGCAGCCTTTAATCGTATAAGAAGTATTGTACCTAATATTATTAGGGGAGTACCAGTAGAGAGATATCAGAGCGATGTATTACAAGTATTTGACATGAATACAAATGATACTTCTACTATTGCTACAGCCGTTGGTAAAGTCGATATAATTACAAATATTATAGAAAATGGACCAAGCGTTGCTGGTGCAAAAACACCTATTAATGTTACTCGATCAACATCTACTAATAAAATTAATGCAGGATTTATTTTGTCAGCTAATCGTGAATTTATTCAAGCTGAAACAGTTGCCTACGTAAATCAATTTTATGCTTTCAAATATAATAGAGAAAAATGTAGCAGAGATGCAGGACTAATCATTGATGCAGTATCTCAAGATTTAATTCTAGGAGGTACTACTAAATCAATTGAAGCAGGTGTAACGTACTGGAAAGGTGCTAGAAGTTATATTGAAGGTCAAATTCCACAGACAGTTGCATCAGTAGAACATGCAAAAGAAGTTGCTCTAACTGTAGTAAGAAATCTTACCTATACACCAACCTCAGGCAACGGAACTAAACAACGTATTAACACATATTATCAAGGTGGTGGGTTTGCCGCAGAGGGTATAATAAGAAGTTTTGATATTATTACCAAAATAATGCGAGACGGCCCCGAAGCCGCACCTC